>Ga0123353_10000400_pt1 | contig 53338 bp, 29 predicted proteins | sample TergutLab28metaG_3_FD_92763 | JGI IMG/M metagenome (GOLD analysis project Ga0123353, IMG submission 92763) | Labiotermes labralis P3 segment gut microbial communities from Petit-Saut dam, French Guiana - Lab288 P3 | ecosystem: Host-associated > Arthropoda: Insects > Digestive system > Gut ... | reverse complement strand
GAAATGTTGACGAGAGAAAAGAAACTGTCCCGTGACCAAGTACAAATGCTGAGTATGGAAGAACTGGTACCGAAAAATCATATTTTGCGAGATATAGACTGCGCCATCAGCTTCGACTTCATCCACTTCTACGCCGATAAAATCCGTAATAGCATCTAGCGTTATTAGATTGTGAACGATTTTTCATTATCTGAACATGTCTGTAAGGCGCTATAGGGCGTTATAAGGTGTTTCATAGTTAAATCAAACCGCACGGAGTTTTCTGCTCCGTGCGGTATTATTTTGTTCAGACAAAGCAAAAGCACAATATATGGTAATTAATGGAGAGGGGAATCACAACATGTTGTAGTTTAGTTTAGTTTTCAATAGTTATCAAAACTTGACTAATGTTTCTTCATATTATTCATTTTACCAAGAGAGCAGACAGTAACTAAACATTGAGAAAAGGAGGGTTCTCGGTATGTCTATATTAAGTTTTATGTGGCAATGGTTAGCGCATGGTTTGCGCTGACTTAAACTTAAAACTATTTCCTAAGTCATTCATAAAATGAGAGAGAAGACCGATAGTAGTTGGCTTCTCTCTTGTTTTTTCGTCGAATATATGGTAACATAGGGGAAAAAGGACGGGTTGCCGCAATGACCATCGTTTTTTGGACTAATGCTATCAGTACGACAGGCACTTTGTTAACCAGTTTCTATATTTTTGGTAAAGCCCTACGCCATAATCCGTCAGCTATGCAAATATCATTAGCTGCGTTGTGGAGTTTTTTGTGGGCATTGCTTTTCTCCGCTGATCCGTTCGGGATACCATTGTTTATGAATAGGATAATTTATTGCACGGTAACCATAGTTCTTATATGGATGATACTTAAGGTTAAGACGGATACTATGATTTCATCATATCTATTATCTTTTGGGGTCAGCAATTTTCTATTTTATATAGTTGGATTACCGATTAGTTTTTTCTTCGCCCTGTTTTTAAGTTCTGGATTTCCGGGAGATACTCTTGTTGATTTCAACGAACCTCTTTACCTCATATCATATGTTCTTTCTGCTTCATTGCAGTTTCTTTTAGCATACTTGTTTTTCAAAATCAGACGCTTCAAAAATGGCTTTCCGTTCATATTTGAAAAATACACGATAATTATAGTGTTGATTGCCACTGGTATCATTTTAACTATTGTTTCGTTATTTACTACTCCGCGTGATAGTTACGATAATATTTATATCTTTTCGTCCTTAATCGTGGGCGTCATCATTGTCGGCATGGGAATATATATTTTTATTAGGAGGAGTATAGAAATGTGGAAGAGGAAAAGGGTTGCTGAGAACAACGAAAAGATACTCGAACAGCAAGTTGAGCAGTTGGAACAACAGCTTGAGAAGAGTTGTGCTGTGAACGAAAATCTGCGGGAAGCAAATCACAGCCTTAACCATCGGCTTAACTCGATAGAGCGGGGCGTTGTGAGAATGCTCGAACGGCACAAACAAACGTTCTCCTCAGAAATCAGCGAAGATTTTTCTATAACGATTGCAGACATACACAGACTATCGGGGGAACACATCGCCGATGTCGGACGGGTCAAGCACGATTCAGTTCTGCCGTCTGCAAACGTAAAAACGATTGATGATATGTTCAAGATGTTCGCTGAACAGTTTTCAGCCGCCGATATAAAGTTCAAGCTATCCGTTACGGGCAGTATCATCTACATGACGGAGAATACAATCGCGTTAGGCTTACTTGAAACGATGATAGGAGATCTCCTGCAAAACGCGCTGATTGCGGTTAATAAAAGTGAGATGTCCTTTCGTAACATCATGGCTGCGATTGGCGAAGTCGGCGATTATTACGAGTTCTCGGTACATGACAGCGGGATACCCTTTGATGTGGATACGCTGACACGACTTGGCACAGAGCGCGTGACCACCCACGCTGACGAGGGCGGCAGCGGGGTTGGCTTTATGAAAACCTTTAAAACAATGCGGGAATGCAGGGCCAGCCTTATTATTACTGAAAAGGAGCCGGGTTCCGGCTTCTCTAAGATCGTCACCATCCGTTTTGACAACGAAAATAAATACATAATCGAGACTTACCGGCCCGATGAGTTCCCGCCCAGCGATAGATATAGCGTGGTCAGCGCCAAGTAATAGGAAACGCCGTTCGCTCCATAAAAACGACTGCTTAAAATCATTACCGCACCTGTAAGATATAATAGGGGTTGCCAACAGGTGCAATATGCTGTATAATAAGGACACATACTGTCGAAGGTGTGTGTCCTTTGTTTATTTTAAGTGATCGGAGGCAAGATATAAATGGAGTCGTTAATCACAAATACAATTAGTATCAGCGTTGAGCGCAGGTCATTTATAACGAGCAAACGGGAAGAGCGGGAAGTGACCGATCAGGAATTCGCCTCTAGAATCTACTGTCTGGTATTCGATGTAGACGACGATGAAGGCGATGCTTACACTCAGGGGATACTAGATGTAATAAAAACCCTGTCGCATTATGAACAGACTGTATTGAAGAGCCGCTTCCGTGATGGTATGACATGGAAACAAGCCGGGGAAATGCTTTGCGACGGCCATTCATCACGGGCGCGGTATCACACACAAAAAGCCATCCTGAAATTACGGCGCCCATCGCGAATAAAGCATCTGAGCATTGCCGCCATCGTGGCCGAACGTGATGAATACAAGCAAAGAATAATTGAAATGCAAAAACTATATGATCCAAGGATGTTAAGTCTTTTTGACGCAGATTTTCCATTACGGGCTGCTCATGTACTGACTAGAATGGGAATTGATACGGTAGAAGCGGTTCATAATATAGATTCCTATGAGCGCCTGAAGAATATCCGAGACCTTGGTAAAAGGGCAACGGATGAACTAATTGCGCATATGCGGCATCTGGGGTTTTCTGAATGGGCTGATAAGATTGAATTAACGAAGAAGGAGGCATCATGCAAATGACAGAAAACACTGTGTTTATCGAGGAAAACGTTTCCGATAACGCCTTGAATGAGCTTATATCACGTGCCTTCAATACCCTTGACAGAGAGACTCCAAGCGACGAGGGAGCCGACTATAAACCTTTTTACTACGGTTTTTTTAATGGTATCAGCCTTATAATAGAGAACACCACTACATATGAGCAGACTATAGAAGCTCTTAAACATCTTCAATGCAAAGCAGAGGATTACTTTATAGAACAGACGGAGTAAAACTGAGAGGTAAGTATTATGATAGGCGAACGATTAAGGAAACTAAGAAAAGAGAATAGAATCAGGCAGGAGGATTTAGCTGATATTATTGGTGTTCAAAAATCTGCCGTATCCCTTTATGAAAAGAACAAGAACAATCCCAGTGATAAAATCAAGTTAGAGATAGCCCGATATTTTAATGTGTCATTGGATTATCTGCTAGGTGCGATTGACGAGCAGGTGCCGTGCTATAATGACGAGCTATTTCTACGGCTACCGGAGGACTTGACAGATGAAGAGCGAGCATTACTGACAGATTCTTTGGAGTTTATGCTATATAGGCGCAGTAGATAAGACATCACTACAAAGCCGAGTTATATAGAATAATAATCGCCGTATCTCCACAGAGCTGCCCCCGATAGAGTCAACAGCTATACCCGAAAAGTATAGCTATACTCGAACTTGCCGTCGATAATTGCCGTGTTTTATAGCAAATAGCCCAACTAATTCGATAAATATTAAACTCTTTGCTCATGAATCCATTGACAAGCTTCGACATATTATGTAAACTATGTCAGTGGGGACGAAGTGAAATATCAGATGAGACATTGCATAGTTTTGTATGAGTACATTGAATATTAACTTGTTATTATCACAAAGACCCTCGGCCGGATAAGCTTGAAGGAGCTGCGCTTACGGGAGTCCAACCATATATGGGCGACGACATACCCGGCTTAAAGGATAATATTGTATTTACTGATCTTGCCCGTGATTATGAACATGGATCGAAGTCTCAGGTCAGAGGTGCTTTAGCTTATACCCGAGCAAGAATAGATGTTAAGCAAAATGATTATAGTATTATTGAAATCGATTATAATTTTGGATCTGAGTCAGCTTTTTATGTTAGTTTGGGAACAAATCTGAATCAAAGCGAGTTATTTCTAGGGGTTTATGGTTCTATGAATGTAGCTGATTATAATCAGGGTACTATTTTTAAAATTGTTTCATAAGATTATAACGCCATAGGGGCGGCAGTCAATGCAAACTGCCGCCCCTTAGCCATGCCCGGCTATGCTTTCTATTGACCCAACTGGATTTTGAGACTGCTTTTCTTTTGCTTCTTTCGGTATAGATATTATCTCAATTCTTAATTTTATAAATCCTGAAGATCGGCAGCGGGAATATCATTTTCAAGATTATCCCGTGCAAGATCGGTATCATAATCCTTATATGCGTATGGAATAGGTTTATCTCTATCACCATCTCTTAGCAGCCTCTGGCTCGGTTTTTTCTTGCGGTTCATGTAATCACGCTCCTTATTGGATATGTTAAACGAACTTCAACTGAATATACATCATTGTTTTAAGTCTCACCTAGCGTTTTAGCCTTTCTCAAAAAATTGTTTCAAATTACATTTTTTCTGTATATTTGAAATAATCTCAAAGTTACGCCGAGATACGCCCATGGCTATATGGCTTTGAAGGCGAATGTACGTGAGTAAAATCATCCTTAACAGTAGATAATGACCTTAAAGAAAGGATGAGAGAATTGCAAGAAAGAAAGTGGAATTTTGATAACAGCTATGTTAAGCTGCCAGAGCTTTTTTATACTAAACAATATCCAACCCCTGTGCGTAACCCTAAGCTAATCATTTTAAACCATTCACTCGCGGCTTTTTTAGGAGTGCCTCCGCAACCGGAAGTCTTTGCAGGAAATGCAATTCCAGAAGGAGCCGAGCCTTTGGCACAAGCATATGCTGGGCATCAATTTGGGTACTTTACTATGTTAGGCGACGGACGCGCGCTCCTTCTCGGAGAGCAAATAACAAGTTCCGGGGAGCGCTTTGACATTCAACTCAAAGGTTCCGGACGAACTCCTTACTCGCGGAACGGTGATGGACGGGCCGCTCTGAGTCCTATGTTGCGGGAATATATCATTAGCGAGGCCATGTATGCCTTAGGAATTCCTACAACGAGGAGTTTAGCGGTCGTAGTAACGGGAGAATCTGTGATACGTGAGAAAAAACTTCCCGGGGCAATCTTAACACGTGTTGCGGCAAGCCATATTCGGGTAGGAACATTTGAATATGTTTCTCATTTTGGTACGACGGAGGATGTCCGTAATTTAGCCGACTATACCATAATGCGCCACTTCCCTAGCATTGCAGCATTTGAAAACAAATACCTGCTAATGCTAAAAGAGGTGGTAAAGCGTCAGGCATCCCTAATTTCCAAATGGCAGTTAGTCGGCTTTATCCACGGTGTGATGAATACAGATAACATGGCTATTAGCGGTGAAACTATTGACTATGGCCCATGTGCTTTTATGGACACTTACCACCCAGATACTGTTTTTAGTTCCATTGATACACATGGACGCTATGCCTACGGAAATCAACCGAAAATGGCTGCTTGGAATTTAGCGCGTTTTGCTGAAGCTCTGTTGCCGATTTTGCATGATGATGAGGATGAGGCTGTTCGGCTTGGGCAAGAAGAGATTGCAAACTTCTGGGACTTATATCAGAATCATTGGCTTACAGGAATGAGAGCGAAGCTAGGTTTTTATAACGATGAAGCGGGAGATAAATTACTGGTCAATGACCTTTTACAACTGATGCAGCAATTTCAGGCAGATTATACGAATACGTTTTGCTCTTTAACGTTGGATAAGAAAGATGATACGGAGTTATTTTCCAGTCATGATTTTTATCTTTGGAATAATCGATGGCAAATACGGCTTGACCAACAGGCAAAATCAAAAGATGATATCAAAACACTTATGAAAAGCCACAATCCCGCTATTATTCCAAGAAACCATCGAGTTGAAGAAGGATTAATCGCTGCTAAAGAAGGTGATCTAGAGATAATGGACAAACTCCTTCGTGCTCTAAGTAATCCTTATGGGTATACGTCTGAACAAGATAAATACTCAAGGCTACCTGCATCAGCATCTTGCCGTTATCAAACATTTTGTGGAACTTGACTATATGCCCATCAAAAGATGGGCATAACGCTATGTTAGTAAAATTGGCCTTGCCCGCTTATGAATAGTCAGCTATAATGATTACAGGAGGGTTGATTGATGCCTCGAATACTTTTAGTTGAAGATGACAAAGAAATTTCCAAGAACCTCGCGCGCTTGCTTCGCTCCGAGGGGTTTACTATTGTCCACTCGCCCACACAAAAAGAAGCCCTTACCGTGATTGACGGGAGTAGTTATGACTTGGCGCTCGTTGATATATCCTTGCCCGACGGCAACGGTTTTGCTGTGTGTGCAGCAATAAAGCAATCCAAAGATATTCCCGTTATCTTTCTGACCGCTTCCGGCGATGAGGTCAGCGTCGTAACCGGCTTGAATATGGGCGCTGACGACTATATCACCAAACCGTTCCGTCCACGGGAGCTAGTTGCCCGAATTAATGCCACCCTGCGAAAGAGCGGACATTCAAAAGCCACATTTGAAATCAACGGGCTTAATGTTGATACAGCAAGCGGATTAGTAAAGAAAAACGGTAAAGAGGTTTTTCTTTCGGCATTGGAATATCGCCTGTTGCTGGTGTTCTTGGGCAATCAGGGGAACATCATCACAAGGAACAAGCTGCTAGACGAACTGTGGGACGCGGCGGGGGATTTTGTCAACGACAATACCCTAACTGTGTACATAAAACGACTGCGTGAAAAAATCGAAGACGATCCCGCAAATCCACAAATCATTTTGACCGTTCGCGGTATGGGATATAAGCTAGGAGGGCAGGATGTTTCGGAATAAAGAGTTTGGGCGGTTTGCCTGTTTGTTTTTATTGCTTGCCGTCACAATAACTACACTTGGCTATATACTGAATCCGGCGGCGGGAATCCTTGCCGCGGTAAGTGCCGTTATTTTTGGAACTGCGTTTATTATCTTTACCAAAGCGCGATACCGTAACCTTGCAAGGGTTTCAAAGCAAATTGACCTTGTGCTTCACAATGCAGAATATTTTGAGCTTGACGGCTTTGATGAAGGTGAGTTATCCATTCTGCACAGCGATATTACAAAAATGACATTGCGTATCCGAGAACAGAACGATGCGCTTATCAAGGACAAGCAATACCTTGCCGATTTTCTTGCCGACATCGCCCATCAGTTGCGTACCCCGCTTACATCCGCTAATCTCGTTCTGTCATTTTTAACTGAGAACCCAAATGAAAAAGAGCGGCAAGCCTTTATACGCGAAGTTGAAGCATTGCTTCTGCGTATGGATTGGTTGATTACATCACTACTTAAACTTTCCCGCCTAGACGCCGGAGTCGTTGCGTTTCAAAGCGAGCCGGTTTGCGTGAACAAACTGATCCATTCCGCGTTTCACCCGCTGGCGATCCCAATGGAGCTTCGCGGCATCGGCGCGCGGACAGATGTGCCGGAGGGTGCCGTTATACAGGGCGACTCGGGCTGGCTCTCGGAAGCGATCCAAAATATTCTTAAAAACTGTATGGAGAGCGTTGGCCAGAGCGGTATGATTGAGATCATCTGCAAAGATAACACTCTTTACACCGAACTAATTATCCGCGACAACGGCGCAGGTTTTGATAAAGAAGATTTACCCCGATTATTTGACCGGTTTTATCGCGGGAACAATGAGAACGCCACAGGATACGGTATCGGGTTGGCCCTCTGTAAAATGATCGTTACACGTCAAGGAGGGTCGATTACCGCGAAGAACCATCCACAGGGCGGCGCGGTATTCTCTATACGATTTCCCAAAGTGACGAATGTGTCACTTGAAAGTCACCGTAATGTCATTTAAGACTGATATAGTATAATCATAGTCTATATCAGAAAGGCGGATATTCCTGATGGAACTTCTAAAGATCGAAAACCTTAGCAAAATCTACGGTAAAGACGAAAACCAAGTGGTTGCGCTTGACAATGTTTCGCTCACGGTGGAAAAGGGTGAGTTTATTGCGATTATCGGATCGAGCGGCTCCGGCAAATCTACTCTGCTTCATATTATAGGCGGCGTAGACGTGCCGACAAACGGAAAAGTATACCTCGACGGGCAAGACGTTTACGCCCAAAGCAGCGAGAAACTTGCCATCTTCCGCAGGCGTCAGGTCGGGCTGATTTATCAGTTTTACAATTTAATACCAACATTGAATGTTGTGGAAAACATTACATTACCCGTACTGATGGATAAGCGCGAGGTCAATAAAGAACGGTTGGACGAACTCCTGCGGCTCCTTGGATTGTCTGACCGCTATAACCATTTGCCGAATCAGCTCTCAGGCGGTCAGCAGCAAAGGGTATCCATCGGACGCGCGTTGATGAATGCCCCGGCTGTCATGCTTGCCGATGAACCCACAGGCAATCTTGATAGCCAAAATGGACAGGAAATTATTAATCTACTGAAACACAGCAATAAGAAATATGGACAAACCCTTATCATCGTCACCCATGACGAAAACATCGCGTTGCAGGCAGACCGTATTATCGGTATATCAGACGGCAGGATTGTACGGGATGAGAGGGTACGGTCATGAATATTCTTAATAAAGTTACCCTGCAAAGCCTGAGAAAGAACCGTACCCGGACGATTGTAACGATTATCGGCGTGATACTGTCAGCCTCCATGATAACGGCGGTAACGACCTTTATCTCCTCACTGCAAAACTTTATGGTTCAGGATGAGATTGCGCGTTCCGGCGATTGGCACGTTGAGTTTATGGACGTGGATTCTTCTTTCGTACGTGAGCGTATGGCAGACCGGGAACTGAAAAACGCCGCCGTCACGCAGAACATCGGCTATGCCATATTAGAAGGTAGTGTAAACACATTCAAGCCGTACCTTTATATCGCTGGATTCAGCGAAGAAGCCTTTGACATTATGCCGGTACAACTGCTGTCCGGCAGATTGCCGCAAAGCGGCAATGAAATTATTCTTTCAGAACATATTGAAACCAACGGCGGCGTTTCCTTTAATATCGGCGACACTCTGACGCTGCCTGTCGGTAAACGTATGCTTGACGGGCATACACTCAATCAGTTCAATGGCTATCAAGGCGGCGGCAATGATGGCGGCACAAAAGAAACCTTTGTGCTGGAAATCACGAAGACATATACCGTCGTTGGCATTTTCCAAAGACCGGGGTTTGAAAGCTTCTCCGCTCCGGGCTATACCGTGATAACCAGGATAGATTCACATACCTTGGGAGAATCGGCCCATTACAACGTGCTTACCGCGCTTAGATCACCCCGTAGTGTCTATGATTACGCCCAAATAACAGCGGGGAATTACGGATATAGATTCAACAGCGATTTACTTCGTTTTATGGGCATTTCAAATCTTGATAACTTTAATATTGTGCTGTACTCTCTTGGCAGTATACTGATTGCTTTGATTATGATTGGTTCGATATTGCTGATCTATAATTCATTTGCCATATCAGTAAGCGAGCGCTCCCGCCAGTTCGGCATCCTTTCATCCGTAGGCGCGACAGGTAAGCAGTTAAGAAAATCCGTACTGTTTGAAGGCGCTTGCGTCGGTGTGGTCGGAATCCCACTGGGGATTATCGCGGGCATAGGCGGCATAGGCGTTACGCTGGGAGTAGTAGGGGGATTTTTTACTGATATGGTAACAAGCGGAACTCCTTTGCTTTTATCGGTATCCATACCCGCAGTCGTCATTGCGGCGGTTGTCGGAATACTGACAATTCTGCTATCCGCTTATATCCCCGCAAAGAGAGCCGCGAAGCGTTCCGCAATTGACAGCATCCGTCAGAGCGATGATATAAAGATAAAGGCCAAAGCGCTAAAAACTTCAAAGCTGACACAAAGATTGTTTGACTTAGAGGGTACGCTTGCGCTTAAAAACTTCAAGCGAAACAAAAAGCGTTACCGCAGCACAGTCATTTCGCTTTTTGTTAGTGTGGTGCTGTTTGTCTCTGCAAGCTCATTCGGTATGTTTCTGCAAAAAGGAGTCGCCGTTTCGATTTCTGATTATGGATACGACCTTGCGTTTTCCTCGCTCAATATGGAGAGCGAAGCCATCGTTTATCTCTATGAACGATTAAAAAATGTCAGCGGCGTTTATGAAAGCGGTTACTGTGTGGGCTCAAGTTTTCTAGGCGGCAGGATGCCGGCAAAACTGTTGAGCGACCGTTACAAAGAGCATTACAATATTGACAGCCAAACAGAAACATACAGATTACCGGGCATCATCTATTTTATTGATGATGAGACTTATCTTGGCTACCTCAGGGATTTAAGGCTTCCCATCGATGAATATACCGGCTCGGACGCTAGACTTGTGGCTGTCGCAAGAGAGATGGGGTTTGACTACGAGAATGGCCGGTTTGTTTCATTTGATATATTTGAGAATAGAAACGATTTAGCCCTACAGATTATGTCGCATGACAGTTTGAATTATGTAGACGCGGCACATAAAGACATTATCGTTACATTTGCGGACACAATGCCCTCTGCTATTTCCCAAACACGTCATTCGGGGCTTATAGTATTCGCACCATATTCCATGAGAGATGAGTTCCACTTAGACCAAATGTACCCGATGCTGACCTTCTTGTCAAGTAAGCCTATGGCGTCGGCAGCCGAGATGGAAACCGTCATTAAAGATGCCGGGATCACATCGGGAAATTACTCTTTATACAATGTAGCGGAGATGATGGAGAGCCAGCGCAACATTATACTGGTAATCAATATATTCACATACGGATTTGTTATCTTGATTTCGCTTATTACAATCGCCAACGTGTTTAATACGGTTTCCACAAGCATTAACCTGCGCAGGCGGGAGTTTGCTATGCTCCGCTCCGTGGGCATGACGGACAACGGATTCAATCGGATGATGAACTATGAGTGTATCTTCTACGGGTTGAAAGCGCTGTTGTTTGGGCTTCCGGCCGCTATTACCGTATCTTATTTAATCTACAAATCTGTTATCGCCGGAGCTGAGGTTCCTTTCTCGCTTCCGTGGAGCAGTATCGGGATTAGCGTATTCAGCGTGTTTTTCATAGTATTTATCACCATGCTGTACGCAATGGGCAAGATAAAGAAAGCGAATGTTATTGACGCGCTGCGGGATGATATGGCGTGATGTGACAAGCTCACGCCAGAATGGTTACGGAAACGAAATACCGAAAAAGTCTACACCCGTAAAGTGAAGGTTTTTGAACTACAGGATAAATCCGCACTTATCTTTATTTACTGCCGAAGCGGGCGTAGGAACGCTAATGCTTACGCGCTCGCGACCGCTAACCCTGCGCGATGAACTACGCTCTTGCCCAGAGCGCACCAGATTAGGCTTAGCGAAAAGCCTGCACTTTACGGCCGCTTCTACAAAATAACATTGAAGGTATTCGAAATATATGTTGACATTATTTCCATATTGTGCTATTATTTATTATATTAATAGTTTCATAGGTTCAATCGAATATGTTCGTTTTGGCGAATAATGGCGATTGCCTGTAAAACAGACCTAGAGGGTAACCCCCTTGTACGTCATAAAAGACGGGGTCCATTATGAACTCCCGTTGTTTACTTCGGGAGTTACATATTTTTTGAGGGATGAGAGATATGTACCTTACTATTCAATATCCTATAATTGATTTGCGTCGCTTTATACGGAGTGAAAACCCTGAAATGTATTATTATCCTATAAAAGGTAAAAGAGATGACAGGTTTTTAAGAAATTTTGGTGTTTCATTGCAAAGAAGGGATATTTCAGGTCTTCCGATTGAGACAAGATCATATGTGAAGGCAAACAGAGCTATACGGTATCATAATCTGAATAGAACAAAGATTCGGACTTCTGATAATGTTGAAATATATCCGCGCAAAGGCCACAAACTCTTCTTTCCTGATATTGTAGTTTCACATTTTGACATTGGTCTTGAGTTTGCACATACAAAGGCATCTGACGGAAGCATGATAAATTTGGATAATTTCCCCAAAACCTTTGATGCCATTTTACAAATTCCGGTAGCAATACCTAGGGGTGAAGGACTTGTTACCGCAACCCTTAATAACGCAGGAGCTCAATTGTCATCTCTCTATTTAAGTGCTACTACTAAGCCATCCTTTGAACCTACACTAAATTTGATTTCCGGTACCCCACTTATAATTTTGGAATACAGTGTAGAAGAAATAACGGGTATCCCAAGTTGGTTTAAGGATATCAGCAATGAACATGACATTAGTTTGCACTATTCCTCCGTTTATATAAAGCATAAGAATTACAATGTTTGGATAATACAGAAAGAACATGAAAAGAAAGACGTTATAAGAAAAATTAGAATATGTTTGTCTCATTTACACCATGAAAAAGAAGGTATATTGAGAGTTATTGAAAAGATTAAGCATACACAGGACATAGATACCCTTTATTACGAAGAGCTCAAACGGTTCTTACAAACCTATTTAACCAGAATACAAAAAATGAAAAAATACGGACATGATAAACAGAACCTTTTAGAATCTGCTTATGCGTATGATTTTCAAGCAAGCCGCGAAGAAATCCAGTATGTTTTGAATGAGCTTAATATAAAGCTAGAAGTAATCAATAACCATATACTTGACAAAAAGCTTAAAGGAGATGGTAACGTGATTGTTATTAACGGAGATATAAGCGGGGGCGTTATTCAAGTAGGCCCAAACGGCAAAGTGAATTACACAGGCGGTGATGTGATAGGATCAGCAATTGTTGCTTTCTCTAATGATGTAGATATAACAATAGGCAACACTGCAAAGGAGGAGTTGAAAGAAAGCCTTGATACACTCAAAACGGAGGTTGTCAAAATTGTAGCGGAAATCGGCAAGAATTCTGACCAAATAGACATAATCATGAACGATATCAAGGAATTCTGTGCTGAAGCCGGGCGTAAAGAACCACGAAAAGAAAAATGTCAATTTTTAGCAACCTCTGTGAAAGAAATTCTTAGCAAGGTAGCAATACCTACTGCTGTGACGGTAATTGGCAGCGCATTAGATAAGGTGCTGTCTCTACTTAAAATCATTTAATATGGTCACACCTTTGTTATGCGAAATTAACAATTAGTCTGGAAAACCGGTAGAATTTGATTTGTATGTGCAGCTTATGAATCCAGCGGACGAGGCAACACTACCCTACGACCCGTTAGATGCTACCAAGATATGGGACGAAAGCTTGAATCCTCCGCTTCTTGTAGGCAGGATGATACTCAACCGCAACCCCGACAATCACCTGGAACAGGTGGAAAAGCTTGCATTTGCGCCTGCCAATCTGGTCAGCGGAATTGAGTTTTCCGATGATAAGCTGCTTCAAGGCAGGGCTATCGTTTACTCCGACGCACAAAGGCACCGCCTTGGAAATGATTTTCGCAAAATTCCGGTTAACCGGCAGGCAGATTGGTCATCAAGCTCTATGACAGACAGCGGTGACGGCAGACACATCGAAGGGACGATTGGGCGCAGCTCTAACACCAAGCAGGATCATTTTACTCAGGCGGGACAGCGTTACAATTCCCTTTCCGAACAGCAAAAGCAAAATCTTACTGATAATCTGGCTGTCGAGTTATCCGCTGCGTCCGTTGAAAACCAGAGGATTGTGCTCGGATATTTAAATCAAGCTTCGCCGGATATGGCACACCGGGTGTATTTACAAATAGAGAAATATGGGAAACAATAGAAAGGGCCGGAGAACCCGGCTATTATATATACCTGAGTCATTTCATTATCTATAATAAAATGAGATAGCATAACTAATCACAGGGGTGGCAGTATATAAACTGCCGCCCCTTTTCATACCCAGTTATTTTCGCTTATTCCGCAGATATAGCCAAACGCCCACGCCCAGCACAAACAAGACAAAGGTGATACCTAAAATCTTTTATGTCGCGGAGTTTGTAAAGGCATCAGCCTTCAAACAGAACATCTCAGATGCGCCGTTATTTGATATATCCTAACAGTGTGGCAGTGTCGATCACTTTGACAATTGGCGGCTCCCGTTTAGCGGAACACACATGACCGATGGCTTCCCCGTTATGAAACACCTGATGATAAAAAATAGAGTTTCTTTTTAAATCTAAGACGACGCTGAACGAAGACAAGGGTTTTGACAAGCCTTTGCCTTCCCATTTTATCCGGCTCTCTTTCTTTGTCCAAACCTCAAAAAATCGTTGGTCGATTAAATCATCATTGGGCGAAACGATATAAGCTGTTTCATCCGGTGTAAAAAAGCGTTCCGCAATTTTCAGGTCGGCTGTTTTTATAAGTTCAATATCGATACCAACAGGCTGATTATCTAAAACGCATGCAATGTAATATCCAGCGTGGGATATATTGTAATGAATATGTGGCTGGTTTGTTAAAAATGGCTTGCCATAACTGTTTGTTGAAATCTCTAACTGCTTATTGCTGAGTCCAGTGGCGCGGCAGATTGCAACACGCGCTAATATATCGCCCAACAAAGCATTTTGTATATCTCTAAATAAACGAAACCTCTTGATCCTCTCTTGCTTTTCCAAGGAGACTAGGGGAAGCAAGACATCAAACTCTTTTTGGTTGAGGGCTGGTTCAGCCAAAAGGATTATAACTTCAAATATAGATGTCATTTCCGATTGCCCCCATGATTGGTTACTCCCGACATTAGATTTGCACAGATGACCGATTGTAGTTGCTGTATATCCATATTGTATAGATGTACCTCGCTTATTAGGTTTGCCATCATTCAGGCATGTTTGCGATCATCCGCGCAATAAATATTTCATCTATCTCCGGCCAGTTTACATTTAAACGGGCAAGCATGCGTGTAGTACGGCGATCCTCAACAAGAAACTCGGTTTTTGTTGTGCCAAAATCCGAAAACGAAAGTATATTGGTAATGCTTTCTTCATGCAGGTCCTGCTCATCGTATTGTCGCAGCAACGCAATAAACTCCGATGCTGGTAAGACGTTAATTGGCGTGCCTGCTGCGTTTATCCATGCAGCCAACTCTATCATCGTCGTTCGCCTACCAATCACGTGGTAGGTCTGATAATCCCGCCCATGGGACATAAGTTCAATGACCGCTCGCGCGCTCACATCTACATAAGAGAAATCCGCAATTACCCCCTCGATTTCCGGTATACAACCTAAGCGTATGGCAGTTTGCATAAGCAAATAGAATGAACTTTCATGTATATTATCCCGAAATGTACCGGTCGCATAGTCGTTAACGAGGTTTCCTAAACGGTAAATGCGCGCAGACAAGCCCTGTTGCATCATTTCGCGGACAACCTGCTCAGCTTCCATCTTTGTGCGATCATAGTATTGTGTATGCCGCTGCCCTACATCGAACGAATCCTCAGTGTATAGTACTCTCGCTGTGTTCTCCACCTCCCCGACAGCAATTCCAACGGTGGAAATATAATGGAGCTGCTTGGCGCGCAGATGCTTTGTAAACATAGCTACATGTTGAGTGCCCAACACATTCGCCCGATGAAATGTTGAAAATTGACCATACCTGCTGATAAGTGCCGCAGAATGGAGTACCATATCCACACGCAAGGCAAGTTCATCATAAACATGTTGCTCAAGGCCGAACAATGGTTGTGAAATATCCCCCGCTATAGCGCATACACGGTCATCCATCAGCTGTTCTTCTTTAAAGCAATTCGACATGTTCTTCTCTAAACGCTCTAATGCTATGGCATCATCCTTGGCTCGTATGATTGCAATTACCTGATGCACGCCTTTGCGCAGCAACTCACGCAGAAGATATCGCCCAAAATAACCTGTGGCTCCGGTTAGCAAGACCGTTGCGCCATTTAGCGGTACCGGATTGTCCTCCGGCATCATATCTATCGTATCGTCATATGCGTTCCTTTGGCGTTCAATCTCATCATCATGATCATCATGTACGGATTCTTCAGCGGTCATGGGTTGCTTGGTTAACGCCTGTTCTATGCGCGTAAAAACCGCCCCGCGATTTGTCTTTTTCGTTACGAGATGCTCTGCTAAAGAACGAATCGTTTGATGTTCAAACAAATCATCGACGCTGATATCAAAATCCTTGCGAAGCCGTGTTACAACTGCAATCGCTTTAATAGAGTCTCCCCCAATTTCAAAGAAGGAGTCGTTAACACCTATTGAATCCCTTACCAGTACTTCTTCCCAAACACGGTTAATATCTGCTTCCAGCATACTGTTGGCGGCAAGGCCATGCTCATCCTTTCGCAAATCGGGATCCGGCAGCCGCACATAATCAATCTTACCACTTGCTGTGCGCGGAAGCACCTCCAAGCGGGTTACCGTCGTGCACATCATGCCTGCCGGAATGCGCGCACGCAAATACTGCCACAATGCATCCTCATCTATCGTCGCCATTCCCGCGTAAAATGCGTTGAGAGCGTCTACGCTACCCTTCGTATTAGTCACATGTACTGCTGCCTCTTGAATGCCCGGAAAGCTGAGCATCTGCGTCTCTATCTCTCCACATTCGATACGAATACCATGCCGTTTGATTTGCCTATCCTTCCTACCGAGAAACTCAAGAGCGCCCTCGCCGTTCACGCGCCCTATATCGCCGCTGCGATACAGCCTGCCGCCGCCAAAAGGATTTTCAATAAACACTTGTTTTGTAAGCTCTTCCCGCCCGAAATATCCCAATGCCACGCCAGAGCCGGCAATGTAGATTTCTCCGGGTATGTACGGTGGTAATATATGTTGCGAGTCATCAAGCACATAAACCTGTACGCCCGCTATTGGGTAGCCGATAGGCACACGCTGCCCCATCATGGGCGTACATTCATAATACGTAGCGCAAACGGTCGTCTCCGTTGGACCGTAACTATTATAGACCTTTCCATGTTCCAATAGGCGATCATAATAATCCGCCATTAATACATCGCCTCCGCTGATATATAGGCGTATGCTTCGGCAAGCCTCCCGCATATTAAACTCTCGCAGCATGAGCGGGGATAGACTTACCACGGTAACTTTATTGCTCGCCGCAAAAGCAAGCAATGAATCAGGATCACTCCGATCCTTGGCGGGAGGTATAACAACACTTGCACCTACAGCTAACGCGGGATAGATTTCCTCCACCGAAGCATCAAATACCAGTGCCGCCTGTTGAAGCACGGCATCCTCCCCTGTCAAGCAGAATTCCTGAAGGAATGATGCTACATAAGCGCGCAGATTGGCGGCAGACACCATGACACCCTTAGGCGTCCCCGTACTCCCTGAAGTGTATAACATATACGCTATGTCATTTGCATGTATCGGCATATCGGCTCCTGCGTTTTCTTCGTAGAAGATGTCAGCATCATCAATGAAGATACGGTCACATTCATATTCCCGCAACATGTCATTATAAGAATGCATGGTAAGAATAAGTCCGGGGTTGCAATCTCTTAATATCTCCAGATTTCGCAGTTCGGGGCTAGCCGGACCCACGGGAACATAGGCTTTGCCAGCTTTCATTACGGCTAAAAACGCCGTGATCGCTTCCGGCGCGTTATGTGCCAACACAGCAACATAGTCTCCCTGCGGATGATATGCGATAATTCTTCGGAACAAGAGATTCACATGCTTTTGTAGTTCTTCATACGTCCATGTTTTTGTTGTGTGTACAATTGCCGTCGCATCAGGTGTACACTTGGCCTGTCGTTCAAACAGCTCAAGCACTGTCAGCGTATCATGCTCTATAGTTCTTCCTTTTGCTCGATTAAGAACTTGTTTAATGTTATCATTATCTATTAGCGAAAGGTCTGAAAGCATCCCATCCCATTCGTGAACGATGGTTTGCAGTATATGCAAATAGTATCCTGCAATCGCTTGTATCGTGCTCGCCTTAAACAGATCCGCGCGGTACTCAAAATCTATCTCCAGACGGTGGCGCGTTTCCTTCACATTAATGGATAAATCAAACTTGGAAGAATTGTTGATATTCCACTGATCCGAAATATCACATACAACGAACTCCTCTGTGATCCCGGTGTCTTCCGCACAAATATTGTAGTTCTGCAGAACGAGCATGACATCAAACAGAGGATTGCGACCAAAATCTGTTTTTAAATCCAGCTCCTCTATCAGGTCAGCATAAGGATATTCTTGATGCGCAAACGCTTCAATGCACTTTGCCTGTACGCGTTGCAGGAATTCACCCACCGTCTCGGAATCATGAATCTCTACACGCAGGGCTAGCGTATTGACAAACATCCCGACGATTTCATTATGCTGAGGCAGAAAACGACCGTGCATCGGAGATCCGATAACAGATTGGGTTTCACCTGTAAGCTTGCACAGCAGCATCGATAACGCGCCAATCAGCACAGAAAACATTGTCAGGCGCCGCTCTGATGTAAAGCGGCGAAATTCTTCCAGATACTGTTCATCAAGGGTAGCGTTAAAATGCTCTCCTGTAAAGGCGCGCGTGTTTCCTCGCAGATAATCACTTGCGATCGCTCTTTGCGGCAGCTCTCCGCCCAGCTCTTTATGCCAGTACGCCCTGTTTGCCTGCATTTCCTCGCACTTCATACGCTCAAGATACCAAGTAACATAATCGCCGTATGTGATCTTCAGGGGCGGTAGCGCATCGCCCTGATACAACCGCATAAAATCACGCTGTATCAAGTAATTCGTCGTTCCGTCTGAAATGATATGATGCATATCATATATCATAAAGTCTCCCAGAGTGGAATATATGAGTACCGCGCGCAAAAGAGGCGGATGCGCAATATTAAAGGGTGTGACCCAGGCCTGCAGCGCAGCTTTCAACTCCTCTTCCCCACCGTCCACGTCAATATGCTCCAGAGAAAACGCGACATCTGGATATATGACAGCCACCATCTCGTCCGCTTCATAGACAAAGGAAGTACGCAGGGCCTCATGTCTCTGAATGATCGCTCTGAACGCCTCTTCAATTTTTTTGACGTCCACCTCTCCGTTCAGTGTAAATACGGCCGGAAGGTTATAGGATGTTCCGATTTGTTCGTACTGCTCTAGGAGGAACAATCCCCGTTGAACAGGAGCAAGCGGCTGCTTTTTTATCCCGTCTGGCTGGGTGTCCTCGCCTGTAACAGGTGAAGAGACACTCTCAACTTTCCCTCCGCCCTGCTTCTCCAAGTGCTTGGCAAGGTTCTCAAGCTTAGAATTTCCCATAACATCCGCGACTGTGACCGATATGCACAGAGTATCCATAAGCACTGTGACAACGCGCAGAGCGCCTATGGAATCCCCTCCCAGCGCAAAGAAGTCATCTTCCTGAGTAATTTGCTCTACGCCGAGCGCATCTCCATAAGCGTCCGCCACTGCGCGCTCATATTTGTTGGGGTCTCTCTCCCCTTTCCATACCACCTCTTTACGCGATCTGGCTGATTCAATATGCGAATCCACCTGTGGCCTGGCCATCTTGGCAATTTCTTCGGAAAGCTGAAACGGCGCGTTCATCAGGAGTTCTATGAACTTGCTCTTCAGATTTAGCTTTCCAATATATATCTGGGTACGATCACCGCATAATGCGTCAAGAAATAGTTGCTTGCCTTCCGATGTTTCAATCGCACAATAAAGGCCGTCCACGTTGACTCCATATGCCACTGCCATTCCAATCTCTCCCCAAGCTGCCCAGCTCATGGCAATTGTGCGGCCATGTAAAAGAGAACGATGACGGGCGAACGCTTCTACAAAGGCATTGGCGCAGATGTAGTCACCCTGACCGGGTTCAGATGCTATGGTTCCGATGGAAGACATCAGCGCAAAGAAATCCGGCATATCCTCGCGGGTAAGTCGGTCCAGATACAGCACACTTAGTATCTTGTCCTCCGCCACTTGCTTAAAGACATCATATGGCTTATTTGCAAGAAAGCCGTCTCCCGCTACGCCGGCCGAGTGCACAACGCCAGCGATTCGCCCATATTCCGCTCGTATCTGCCGAATACAATTCTTTAGTTGCTCATAGTTTGCCATATCCGCAGTGTAATAAGCAATCCGTGCGCCGAAGCGTTCAATTTCAAATATACTCTGTAAAATAATGGCAATTTCGCCATCTCCATGCGCAAGAGCTTCCCACTGTTCACGCGGCGGGAGCTCCTTGCGTCCAATCATAGCGATAACACCGGCTCCGCAAGAGGAAAAAGCGCTGGCAACCGTTAAGCCGATTCCGCCTGTCCCGCCCAAAACTACATAAGTCGCGTCCCGCGTAATTACATTTTCGATTTGCTGCGCGGCAGGCAAGTCAATAACCGCATATTCTTCGATATATTGCCGATCTTCCCGGAACGCCATTCTTTGCGGCGCATCATCGCATGTAATTGCTTTGACAACAGTGGATAGCGGCGTTTGCGCATCTATGTCAATACATCGGATTTCCAGCGACGGATTCTCAAGTCCGATGACCTTCGCCAACCCAAATGCGGCCTCTCCATATGGATTTATGTTAGCTTCATCGCCTGTCACCTGCCCCGCATAATCCGCCAGCACAACGACGCGCAGCGCCTGTCTCCCAATGCGGGCCGCCAGCGCTTGTCCCAAAAAGAAGAGCCCGCGCAGGCGCTGAAGCATCGTCTCTTCCTCATCATCACTGTTACTGACTAACATAACACTATAAACAATACAATCAACGCCCTCTGTTTCAGATAGAACACGCTGGTAATCTTCTAGATCATCGCGCATGGTATACGTTCTCGCAACGGTCTGACCATATTCGTCTCCCATATTGACCAATATCGCACTCGAATCCATATGCCAAAGTTCGTTTATCAACTTGTGCTGATTGTCCTCTGCAAAGTATACCGCAGCGCCTTTTTTTGCGACTTCCATACCCAGCTTCTCACTCGGTATCCAACGAATGACAGTAAATGGGGATACACTTTCCTGTCTTAATACTTCCTTATGAGGGATGCCGGAAGTGTCATCTTCAAACCAGTAACGTTTCTCTTGAAAGGTGTATGCCGGCAGAGAGACACAGACTGTACCTGAATATATGGCTTGCCAGTCTACATCCTCCCCTTGCACATACTGTTCGCACATTGCCCGCAGCGTGAGCAGCTCCTGAGGCTTTTCGGCGGCGGGATAACCGTCATATATACGTTTATCTGCTAAAGTGTTATCTTCATATTGTTTGAGTGCGGCACGAAGTTGAACGATATTTTCGCCGATCGCCACCAAGCGTTGTGCATAATGTCTTCTGCGCAGCGCGGCTGTATGACAAATCGCCTGAATTTGATCCTCTCCCGCCTGTTCCAAAAAATCAATATAATGCCGTGCCATGTCACGTAGCGCATTCTCACAATGAGCCGAAACCGGGAGCGCATAAACTGCGCTCTCTCCCTTTATCGGGTGTTCATCAGGCGCCGCTTCTAAAACGACATGGCAGTTGGTTCCGCTTAAGCCGAATGAACTCACCCCGCATCGCATGGGGTTTTTATCCGACGGCCACTCACGCGGACGCTCATTCACAAAGAATGGAGAATTTATGAAGTCGATATGCATATTAGGCGAATTGAAAAGAGCAGTCGGCGGCAATGTGCAATGCCGCATCGCCAACACGGTCTTAACCAGACCCGATAGGCCCGCCCCCTCGGACAAATGCCCGATATTCGACTTTACACTGCCCAAAGCGAACACCCCGCGCGTGCCTGTATCCACCGCACCTATCAGTCCCGCCATCTCAGTGGGATCGCCTAACTGCGTTCCCGTGCCATGTGCTTCATAATATCCAACAGAGCTTGCCTTCACTCCCGCATTGCGGCACGCACGCTCTACGCTCTCTCGCTGCGCCTGCGGATTAGGCGCGGTTATGCCTGCGGACTTGCCATCTTGATTGACTTGAGCACCCTTAATTAATGCATAAATATGGTCGCCATCATGCCTGGCCTCCGCCAACGGTTTTAAAACAATGCATATGGCACCCTCTCCACTTCCTGCGCCGTCAGCCTGGGCATCAAACGCACGGCACAAGCCATCGGCGGAGGCGATACCCAAGGCATCGTTCTGACCGACAAAGCCCATCGGCATCAGGGTCAGCTTAATCCCCGCCACCAACGCCATATCGCACGTACCGTCGCGCAAAGCTTTTACGGCGACATCCACTGCGACCAGTGAGGAAGAGCACGCCGTGTCTACCACTATGCTGGGCCCATGTAAATCGAGAAAATAGGATAACCGGCCGGGAATGACCGCGCCCGTATTGCCCACCTCTCCTGCCGCCGCAAGCGCTATATCGTGGCTATATAGCATACGTGCATAGGAATCCCGAATATTTGTCGAATAACCCAAATAAACGCCCACTAATTTGCCTTTACAATTGACACCCGCGTATCCAGCATCCTCCATAGCATGGTAAGCCGTTTGTAAAAATATGCGGTGATTGGGATCGGTCAGTTTTGCATCCCTTGGTGACATATGGAAAAAGGATGCGTCAAAAGTATCCACCCGTTCCAGATAGTGCCCAGGCAGGGCGGCAACCTTGCTTTCTAATCCCTGTTTGTACACCTGATACTCAAAATCCTGCTTTCTCTGTCCGGTCAACTCCGTGGAACAGTCCATCCCCAGGCAGATATTCTCCCAGAATTCATCTAATGTCTTGGCCATTGGAAGATTTACGGAGATCCCTATAATAGCGACATCGCCTTGCCCGGACCCCTCCGTTTCAGATGTCGTATCTTTTTTATTTATACCTTCCAGTTTTTGCGCAAGTAATGCGGGTGTAGAATGCTCAAAAAAATCAGTCAGTTGTAAACGTCCGGGATACAACTGATCCAGCGCTCTATGAACAGCCATAATACAAATGGAATCCATGCCCAATTCAAAGAAATTCCGATGGATATCAATATCGTCAAATCCAAGCGCATTTTTACATGCCGCCTCCACCTGATTGATAGTCTCTCCAATCATTAAGGGGGCAGATTGTTCCATGCATTTGCGGGTCAACTCACGCTGAGACAAGCTTGACTCGGACAACAGGCGCAATTTCTCTCTTAATTCCGGTGATAATGAAACCGGAGTGTTTTGTAACAAGGGCAGGGCATCCGGAAGGTTGAACGCACCAATTACAGCGATGGGAATCTTATGACTGAAAAACTCATTAAAATGACGTATTGCGAACTCAGTATCCATTGCTTTAAAGATGCCATCAAAAACATGGCCGCTTCTCTTAGCCATTCCGGTCTGCTTCCAGGTAGTCCATTGTACTATCTGCGCAACGCCTTTTTTATCAGCCGCCCATGCCTCAAGATACGCGTTTGCGGCGGCATATATGCTCTGCATGGGCGCGGGAAATACGGTGGCGACAGAGGAACAGGCGAGGAAAAAGTCCAATTCATCCCCTGCAGTGGCTTGATCCAGCGCCCAAGTGCCATATATCTTTGGGGCAATTATCTGGTTGATAAATATCTCATCCAGTGCAATGATTTCACACGCGGTGCCTACGCCGGCACAGTGAATTACGCCATGGATGGCTCCAAACTTCGCACGCGCATTGTCGAGGATTCGCATGACACCCTCAACATCAGTCAAATCCACTTGATGATGCTCAATGGTTGAACCGTTAGCGCATACAACCGGTGACGCTTCTAATATACCGCGCGATAACATCACCAGATGTACGTCTGTTTGATTTAGAAAATCTGTGGCAATACTGTGCGCGATGCCTCCTGTGCCTCCGGAAAATACATATACGCCACCAGATCGTATCCGGGATACACCCCTCTCTGCAGACAATGAAAATTCACAGAGATGCTGTACATAGCGCCCATCCTCTCTGAGCGCTATAAGCATATTTCCGTTGTTGCCTATTATTTCGCGAACGGTCTCCCCGACATGTGTGCCGTCAGTGTCAATACATGTCACGCTCAGATGGGGTATCTCGCGCGCAACTACTTTACAAAAACCAGCCTGGGCCGCCGCTTCAGGATACAGTGTCTCCTCGCTGCCTTCCACACGATGCGCTTGGTACAGAAGCACATGCAGTTTCACCTGCGCCTGCACGTGGTATAACGTCTGTACAAGCTTTATAAGCGACATCATTCCATGATTGACTTGCTTACGCAAATCGTCAAGTGTTCTGCATACTTCTGGCAAAAACGCATTCACGAATACAATATGCAGTAGCTCCTCGCAGAGCAAATAGGGTCCCAACAAGCTTTGGTAATCAACTGAACCATCATCTGGCTCAATACCTTTTTTCTCTTTACTCAGGCATACGGAGTGAACATCGGCGCCGTTCAATGTCATCTCATTGCAAAGTTGAATGGCATAATCGTCACCATGATGAATGACCACATATATCTGCCCATTTGCCGGGGTCAAATGTGTGGGCAGATCCTCGCGAACCCACTCCAAACGCAGATATGGGGCAATCACATTCCCCTCATCCTGTTCGCATGGCTCATCTACCCAGCAACGCTTACGGTCAAAGCAATATTTGGGCAGATGTACCCTGGTTGCATGTTCATAAAGTCCCTGCCATGCTACCTGTTCGCCGGAAACATAGGCATTGGCAAGCTCCATGAGCTTATTGAACTGTTCCGAGTCGTCCAGATATTCCTTTTCTTCGGGAAGAAACACCTGCGCTGCCAGGGACGCATTGGTTGATTGCAGCAGTTTGCGTATCCTTTGTAAAAACTCCTGGGAATCACATGCGATCAGGGCGCAGCGATACTCGTAATGCGTCCTGCCCACATTGGCTGTAAAACACACATCCTCAAGCATGTCGTCCCGGTCTTGTTCAAAATAATATGCATACATATTAAGATTTTGTCGCAAGCTCCATTCGCTGTGCGCGGAAATGGCAAGAACGTTCCACCTGCCTGCGGGATGAGATTCTGCCAACGGATGGTTTTCCAGAACAACATGGCAATTTGTTCCGCTCAGTCCGAAGGCGCTTACGCCGCAAATGAGCCGCTCATTTTGCCATGCGCGCGGCCGCGTATTGATGTATACCGGCGTACAAGCCCAATCCACGTTTGTGTTGGGATAATGCATATGAGCTGAAGCCGGCAGTGTCCGCGTTTCCAGCGCGAAAACAGCGCGATACAGTCCCGCAATCCCGGCGCATTCATTTAGATGACCAAATACTGGCTTTAGCGAGGCGACAGCACAAGACTGCTTTCTTCCCCCATGGGAAGAAAGCAGCGCCTGCTCAATGGCCGCAATCTCAATAGGGTCGCCCAACGGCGTCCCGGTCCCATGCGCTTCTATGTATGAAATAAGACTGGGATCCACGCCGGCGCGCTCCCACGCGGCAGCAAGAACATTTGACTGCTGCTGAGGGTTAGGCGCGGTAATGCTTTGTGAAGCGCCATCATGGTTTATGGCGCTGCCGCGTATGACCGCGCGCACATAATCCCCATCCTCTAACGCGCGCCAAAGCGGCTTTAACACGATAGAAACGAGCCCCTCTCCGCTGCCCGCGCCGCCGCTGTATCCGTCAAATGAACGTGTTATGGCGTCCGTTGACTCGACTCCAACGTTCATATATTCGCTTTCTACCGGCAACAGGGATACGCGTATGCCCGAGGCAATTGCTACCTCACACTCACCTGTAAGTAATGCGTTACACGCCATGTGCACAGCAACTAATGAAGAGGAGCAGGCTGTATCCACCACAATACAAGGCCCGGAAAAATTGTAAAGATGTGCCATCTGCGAAGGAATAAGAGCGGCGAAATTTCCTTTCATTGCCTGTGAAACATTATCCGGCATTATGTCAGAGACCATCTGCATATAACTGTCGCGTACATTGCTGGCATAGCCGACATACAATCCGGTGGAAGTCTGTTCAAAATCCTTTATCGCATGACCGGAGTCCTCTATGGCGTGATAGACGTTCTCCATATATAACCTATGCACGGGATCCATTAGTATCGCTTCCATGGGAGTCATTCCAAAGAACGCCGCGTCAAATTGGTCAATCTTCTCCAGATATGCGCCCTTCATGAACTGAATATCATTAGCATCCACCCGCAGGCGCGCGCCAAAGCGCCGGAGATAGCGCCTCGCGTCCTCCGCGCGGCCTTTGGGCAACTGAGATACACAGTCCGGTTTGCTTGCGACTAACAAGGTCTCTTCGCTTGCATATTCACCAGGTAAATGCGCATCCATTCCAATAATGGCAATAGCGTTAGGATACTTATCCTGGCATTGTATCGGCAGCAATGCGTTTTTTACGTTTTTATGCGTTAAAGCAGATATTTGACCAGGATCTTCGGCAATTTCCCGCGCGATCATTTCTACGGAAGACAGCCGGAAAAGATCCGCGATCTTCATCCGTCCGGGGAATGCTTGCTCGATTCTGCGGTGCACATGTACTAATAAAACAGAATCGCCACCCAATTCAAAAAAGCTGTCCTTCGGATCGATTGAGGGGAGTCCCAATGCGTCGCAAAAAAGAGCTTCAATTTGTAGTTTGACCGCATCGTATGTGCGTTGTTCATTTACAAACAACGGCATAGTTCTGCTGTGCAGCACTCCTTGATGGCGGCTTTTGGGAAGGAGCTTTACTCCCGATTGATCTATGAATGCCAATGTTTCGCCATGGGCCACTATCTCATCTGATATGGTAAGGGGCCGCATGGGCAAATAGCTTTCCAACTCATGGGACAATGCGATAGGGAGACTGCGAAACAGCGCCAGCACATCCTCCCGCTCAGAGAGTTTGCCAACAAGCACCCTATTTATTTGCGAAGCAACTATGCGATCAAAGGCTGCCACTCCCTCTTCACGCAAAATCGCTTTGAAGAACGCGTCACGATTGACGCCATGCCGCACCGACATGCCTACATCACGCCAGGCTACCCAATCAATTACGGTCGCGGGTCTGCCTAGCAATTTGCGGTACTGCGCGAATGCATCCAAATATGCGTTCGCGGCAACATAATCACTTTGCCCCGCCTCACCTACAGCAGTAACCGCTGATGAAAACAATACGAAGAAGTCAAGATTCTCGGAAAGCGTGGCCTGATGCAATGCCCATGCACCAAATACTTTGGGCGCTACTACCGCCATAAAGTCCGAAAAGTCTTTTCTTGCCATATACCCTGCGCCGGCAATTCCCGCACTATGGATAACGCCATTAATGCCGCCGAATTTGCGTTTGACGGCAGCAATCACCCTGCGCAGCTTCTGCACATCCGCGACATCGGCTGAATAATAATATACCTGCGCTCCAGCCTGATGCATGGCGCGAAGCGCAATAATTTTTTCCATTACATTCGCACTATATTTTTCATCTGTTGCTTCAGCCCAATATCGCTGAGCAGGCAGCCGCGTACGCCCAATGACAATCAGGGTAACGGGCGCCTTTTGGGCCAGATGCTGAGCTATAACTGCGCCAATGCCGTCTGCGCCGCCGGTAATCACATACACACCATTTTCCGCAAGACTAAGCGAGGCGGATGGATCAACTTGAGCCGGCGCGAACACTTCTATATAGCGTCTACCCTGCCGATATGCACACTGGCACAGGCGCGTGGAGGTCATAATTTCATCTGCGAGTGTATCAGCCGGTGTAGCCTCATCAAAATCAATGTACTGGACACTCAGATTATCATACTCTTGAGGAATTACCTTGCCGACTCCCGCCAGAACCGCATGATCCGGACAAAGACTCTGTTCCTCACCGGTCACCTCATAGGTATTAAACGCAGCAATACTAAGTTTTGCTTGTTTTACGCGCTCGGCAAGTATTCCTACGAGTTTGATAAACGATTCCAATAAATCAAAACAAGGCTTGCTTATCTTATTCCGGTTAGGTTCACAGAAAAATACGATATGCGATAAGCTCTCTAAAGAAAATGTTTTGCTTCGCCCTCCTTGCAAAGATACAATCTGTGTCACATCAATTGTATTTTGATCTCCTACACATGTCAAATATACCTCATGTCCACGCTCATGCAATCTCTCTCCAAGATGTCTTGCCCAGTATTTTTCTCCGTTTACAATCAGCACCGTTTGTCTTGTTTGAAGCGGCAGCTTTATATCTTCGTCCAGCATCCACCGAAATTCAAAAGCCATTTGATCGCGCATGATCCGCGACAAAGAAGACGCGGCGGATTCCACCCAGTGGCGCTTGGCTTCATATGGATATAACGGCAAACGCGCTTTAGCGTTTTTCTCCCTCGCTAACAGTGAACACCAATCTATCTGTGCCCCTTTCACATAGAGCCCCATCCATTCGGCAGCACTGGATGTTCGTTTATTCATAAATAATTGCTCAGCGATACGCCCCAACTCACGCAGCAGCGCGTCTGAGGATTTCCTGTTATTATGGTAATTCCTTTTACCAAGTGTTAAAATGCTTTCATTATATCCATAACGATACCAATCTGTATCGGTATCGAAGCCAGAAGTCAAAAGAACCTTCAACTTATCAAGCAAGTCAGAGATGCTCGTGCAGCAAATCGCCAGGCGGTATGCGTAATGCCCTCTCCCAATACGCGCGGCATGGCATATGCTTGAAAGCGTGTAATGTCCACCGCGTTCTAGCATCTCGCAATACGCTTGGCATAGACGTATTAGACTCCCTTCGGTATGTGCCGAGAGAAGCAGGATATCCTCCGTGTCGCCGCACTGGCTTTTCTCAGTTTGTGGATACTCTTCCAGTACCATGTGGCAGTTTGTTCCGCTTAAGCCAAACGCGCTCACTCCACATCTGCGTAATTCCCCCGGCATAGTTGACCAGAACCGCAAGCGCTCATTAATATACAGTGCGCTGTTTGTAAGGTCAACCAATTGCGCGGGCTGATCAAAATTCAGCGTAGGCGGAAGCATCTGATGCCTCAGCGCTAAAACTGCCTTAATTAATCCGCTTATGCCTGCGCACTCAAACTGATGCCCCAAATTTGGCTTTATGCTACCCACAGCACAGAATTGTCTTTTTTTTGTATGACGTGAAAACGCGCGGGATAGACCATCCAGCTCAATCGGATCTCCCAGACGCGTACCCGTCCCATGTGTCTCTACGTAGGCAATGCTTTCGGAAGTTACGCCTGCTTTTTGCCACGCCGCAAGGATTACCTCTTCCTGAGAAACAGAACTGGGCGCGGCAATGCTCATGGTAGTGCCATCGTGATTAATAGCTGAGCCGCATATTACCGCATAGATGTCATCGTGATCCCGCTGCGCGTCTTTCAACGGCTTTAAAATAATGGTCGCGATGCCATCTCCAATCCCGCTTCCATCCGCGTTCTTGTCAAATGTGCGTGCTCGGCCCTCCGGCGATTCTACGCCAATGCGCAATGATTCCGTCTGCAATGGCAAGTAGAACACCTTGATGCCGCTGACAATGGCAAAATCACAGTCCCCCTGCATCATTCCTTGGCAGGCCGTGTGCACCGCCACTAGTGAGGAAGAGCAGGCGGTATCGATTACCATGGAAGGACCTTTAAGATTCAAAAAATACGATAGGCGCGAGGGTATGAGCGGCGACATGTTTCCCATAAGCGACGCGCCAAGGGACTCCGGCTTTGTATCTATCACTGTATGTAAATAGCTGTCTTTAATATTGCTGGAAAACGCAACATAAACGCCTGCGTTTGCACCGTCCAGCGCTTTACCGCCATACCCAGCGTCCTCGAGGGCATGGTATGCGTTTTCGAGGAACAATCTTTGCATAGGATCCATTAGCGTCGCCTCTCCGGCCGATATGCCGAAGAATGACGCGTCAAACTCGGAGATGGAATCCAAGTAGGCACCATTAAGAAACGCATATCCTTGCTCACGCGCGTTATTAAAATGATCGCATTGTTCCATAAATTGGAGCGCATCTACCCGTCGTTTTTCAGGTATAGCGCCAATACAATCTTTTTTCTCTGCAATAATATGCCAAAAATCATCCAGCGTGGACGCTTGAGGAAAATTAACCGCAATACCGATGATCGCAAATTTCTCAAGCGGCGATTCTTCATACTCCCGCGAAAAACTCGCTTCCAACAGCCGTTTTCCAAACTCTTTTTCAATCTTCCCGGTGGAAATTCCCTCCATGACCAATATATCATTTTTTTTCATAGCGTACATCATGGCGGCATAATATTTCCGCCGTTTCCTCCTGTTTATTGCTGGCAACTTGCACGACACTTATGTCCCCCGTCCGTTAAACGGGGTGCCTTTGAAGTGAGATAAAAAATGAGAAAGAAATGTTGGAAACAATTCCATATCACTTTGCGGCTACTCTTTTTCCATATGCGTCACGTGCTTCTGTTGCATCCGAAACAACCAACTGACCTTCGCTAAGACCCTCCAAAACCACATAGGATTGGTTGATGAGGCTGCCCAACACAACGGATGTTTCGACCAACTTGTTGCCTATTAGAACATAGACAACCGTATTATCGCCCGTATTATGCACCGCTTTCTGGGGTACCGCAATCACGTCAGACGCGGCCTCATGCACAAATGATACCGTAACTTTATAGCCGACCTTCGGATGTGCCATATTTGCCGGGAAAACCGGCTTTACAATTACATCCACCAACCCTTTGGTATCTGTCATCTTCGTGGAAACAGTGCCGATGGACAGCACATCTCCCTCGAATGTAACACTGCGCCCACGGTTTTCCCATTCAATGATTACGGTCATATCCTTCGAAATAGAGGTGATATTGTTAGACGATACCTCGCATGACACCACTAGATCGTCCGTACCAACCACCTTTATCAGATCGCTATTGGTATACGCAGCCTGGCCAATGGTAACATTTATCGACTGTATCGCACCCGAAATAGGCGCTATGACCTCTGCCTGCTGTTTTTTGCGGGTCAGCTCTTCGATGTTGCGGTCATGAAGATCCAACTGCGCACGATAAAACTTTGCCTCTCCGGAATCTCCGTCGGGATTGCTTGCCGTTTCTAGCAATGCAATTTCCGCCTGAATCTTCGTTCTTATAGATGAGGTAACAGAGGAAGGCTGCATTTGGGTCTCAAGCGCGGCGATTTGCCTCTTGGCATTTTCCTGTTGACGAAGCCATTCTGCATCAGTGGAAACGCGTAAAAGCCGTTCTCGCTCCAGTTGCGCATCAATCTCAGTGGTATCCAGCTTTAACAGCAGATCGCCTTTTTCCACAAATTGCCCCAGTTTTACAGGTAATTCTATAATCTTCGCAGTCAATTCTGTAGACACCCAATATATATTGGGACTTTCCACAGTTCCTCTTTCTCGAATGGTGGAAGTAAGCGTCTGGCGTTCCAAACTAGTCACAGACATGTTTTCGGGCAAAGATAAGAAATAAACTAAGCCGATACCGAAAAGTACGATGATAATTCCCACCGTAATAAGCCTCTTTGAAAACTTCATAAAATCCCTCCTGCCTTTTCTAAAAAATTACTTTTATATATCCCTTTCGTCATCCATAGAATCCCTGATATTGACTGCCAGTCGCTCATTAACTCATCCCCTCCCAGACGGCACTCAAGAGATAGCGGGTACCGGTCTCATCTAGAATCTCCTGGAGCCATTCATACTGCTCCTTAATGGATACCCGCTTAGTATCAAGAATGCTCTTCAAGTGTACGAGAGCCTCATTCATATATTCCTTTGATGGCTTTTCTTGCGCAACCTCCAATTGTTCCTGCAGCGCAACAATTTTACGGTATGGCTTGATGACACCTTCCTCATACTCCTGCTCATCGAAGTTTTCATTCGGCGTAGCTACTGCGGCCTTCAAACATTTGGTTATCACGGTTGGAATGTGCCTCGCGACCTTCTCGTCTTCGAGAATGAGTTCCCGCAATCTGGGTTCCGCTTGTTTATGCCCATAGCAAAGGCACTCCGTATCGGGCAGACTATCCTTCACAAGGTTTGTAAGTATGTTTTTGCCGCTCATCTCGACCACATGTGTTAAACTGCATCTTTTCATATAGGCAGCCACATTTATCCAGTTAATCGGCATGTATAACTGGCGTACCAACCCTGCGCGGATTTCGCTCTCCTTCAAGAATGGCTTGCCCGTCAATCCGGAGATAACAGGATATCGCGTATAATAAATCTGGCATTTGTTTATCTCCTCCTCAAAAGGAGCAGCAAACTCTTGCATCAACTGACAATGAAAAGGCGCGTTATCAAACAACGGACTAATCTTTCCTCCATGGCTCGCTATTTCATCTTCTGCATTTTTCATGTCCTCACTGCGTCCACATATAGCTGTCTGCGTTGGAGAATTCCGACAGGAGACCCAGACCCGCGCGCCCTCCTCCTGCATGTTTTTACAAATGTTTTCTACTTGTTCAATAGCGATCTCATCCACGATCGACATACCCGCAGCGCCTGAATCTACTATTGTCTGGGCAAACCGGCCGCGCAACCGTACTAAAAGCAGCGTATCTTTAAATGATAGTGCTCCCGAACAGTGGAGCGCCGCGTATTCGCCCAAACTGTGTCCCGCGCAGATTTGCGGCGCAGTACCATACTCCTTCATGAAAGAACGGTAGGATGCAATTTCTTGTATTACAATCGCGGGAAACAGATTTTCCAGTTGTGAAAGTTTGGCAAGCGGCCCCTCAAAGCTTATCTTTGAGATATCTATATCAAGTATTTCGCTGGCCTGCTCATATGTCTGCCGAATAAGCTTATGCCTGTTATAAAGCGATTGCCCCATACCTACAAACTGCGAGCCTTGTCCGGGGAATACAAATCCCATCTTCATCTTATTTACCTCACAATCATTTATGAATCCTCAACACAGAGTTGAACATAATCCGGCAGAGGCTGAACAAAAGATGCGTCATACCTGAGTTTTACAACGCCTTCCTCTTTTCCAATCTCTCGGAAGCCCGCAAACTTGTAAGTGACATACATAATCCGATTGCGATCTGTAGGCACAAAGTCGGCAAGCAAGGGTTTTCCATTATCACGCGCCAAGTTCAGAATATGATTCAACAATATACTGCCCACCCCACGGGAAATGACACGGCAGGACATTAGCAGTAACCGAAGAATCCATTCGTCTTGATTGCATTCTATCAGTGCCAGACCAATCTTTCCGTATTCGCCATACTTATCTGTCAAATCGGCAATAAGCAGCTTATGTCCGGAAGAGTTCTGGAGCTCCGTTAACTCATTATAGGAATATGTGCGGCCCGTGGCATTGAGCTGATGAGTGCGGACTGTCAATTCTTCCACGCGCTTCAAGTCGTCTTTACGCACCGGAGAAATGGTGAATTTCATATCCAGCGAGCGTAAAAAGTCGTCAGGTGTTCCCTTGAATTCCTGCTCCACCTGATTGCGGATGATATCATTCTGGTAGAATTTACGCCTTAACTTTGATTCGGAAGTAATAAACTCCGAGTTCATCCGAGGCATATCCGCAATTTCATCTAACTGGCTCGCATCAATCAGAAGCACCTCTGGATGCGCAAAGTGCACCTCTTCGCGTTCAAATGCTTGATCGTCAATGAACGCAATGCTATTTATACCGATATTAATACGCGCCGCGATTTCACCGATTGAGTCTGATTTGGGATTCCAACTGATTTGAGGATAAATAAAATAATGATCTAATCCAAATTCGCGAAGTTTTGCCATTGCTATATCATACTCGTTCTTGCTCGCAATAGATTGCAAAATACCACGTTCGTCGAGAAGCTTGAGTAACTCTACCACTCCTGGACGCAACGACACACGGGCATCCTCCATTAGTACATCGTCCCACAAAGTATTGTCTAAATCCCATACCAAGCACTTTATATTAGGACTTCCCAACTCTGATCCCTCCTTTTTTATCTCTAATTAGACCATTCGTAAGCATTGTTGGAAGCCAGCACACGCTACCGCAATTCAAAGCAGCGGCTCATACCGGCTCTTTTGCGGTAGCCAGCTTTCGCTCCAATAGATCCGCAATTAAATTGAGCGTGCGGAAATTAGCCACATCAATGTCTTCCATTTCAATTTCAACATCAAACTCCTTCTCCAAAAACATAATCAACTGCATAGAGAATAAGGAATTGACCAGGCCATTCGCAAAAATATCCTCGTCATCTCCAAATTCATAGTTGCGGATATAGCGGGACATAAAGTTACGAATCTTCATTTTCATTGTAAAACTCCTCCTCAGTATTTGTTTGCTTCTCATCCCGTAAGGCGGTAATCTAAAAACCACCATCGGGGAGGAATTGTGAAAGGGGGAACTCCCCCTTTCACGCTATATATAATTAAATAGATTGTCGGCTTTGCCGACAATCTTATTTAATAAAAGTAAAACCCTTCGCCTGACTTGATGCCAAGTTTTCCCGCATCGACATACTTTTGCAATAGTGGGCATACCCGGTATTTCGGATCCTGATAACTTTCATATAGAATCCGCAATGAATCCACTACTGTATCTAAGCCGATCAAGTCGGCGGTTTCAAGCGGCCCCATCTTATGACTAAAGCATTTCTTGAAAATATCATCCACCTGTTCGGGGGTGGCCACCTGATCCTGAACGACAAACGCAGCTTCATTCATGAGCAAGTGTGAAAGCCTGTTAGATACGAAGCCTGGCATATCGTTTACCAAAATCATCATCTTTCCGGCCTGTTCAAGCAATTGACGCGTGCGCACAATGGTTTCGTCGCTGGTATGATAGCCGCGGATTGCCTCTATTGTGTCTTTCTGGGGCACTGGATTCATAAAATGCGTCCCGATTACCTGCGCAGGCCTTTGCGTAAACGAACCGATTTTTGTGATAGAAACGCAGGATGTGTTGACTAGAAAAATGCAATCCTTTATACAAATGTCATCTAATTTTTTATAAACATTGCGTTTAATGCAAATATCTTCAGTCACATTTTCAATGATGGCTTCCGTTTCTGCAAGATCGTTATATTCCTTTGTAAACGCAATGCGCGCAAGCACATCTTTAGCGTCCACCTTTATACCCATTCCACTCATCGCTAGCACACATAGATTACGGCTGATTGTCGCACGCGCGGTGCTCAGTATCTCGTCATCAACATCGACAAGAACAACATCAAAGCCCGCCATAGAAAAGCTTTGCGCTACACCGCATCCCATAACACCCGCGCCTACTACACCAATCTTTTTCTTCAAAAATAGCCCTTCTTTCTATATCTTGTTTTTCATGTCATCCAGCTGATTGATGACCTCATCCACAGACAACGATCCTCTTTCCAACGCCAAAAGCAGATCTTCATAACCGCACACTGAAGTATTTTGCGCATCCTCTAACTCTGGGGTGAGCAGGGAGAAAATATACTGCGTCAACTTGCTAATCGACGTGTATTCAAACAAATCAGTTACACGAACTTTTTGGGGGAATCTATTGTTGATCATCGCGTGCATTTTGGTCAACAGCACGGAGTCGCCTCCAAGCTCAAAAAAGCTCTCATATATGCCAACTTCCTCATAACCGAGCGTTTTTTGAAAAATCTCAGCTACAAAACGCTCAATCTCATCATACGATATAATTTGAGAGCAATGATCCTCCCCAGAAACGTGAAGCTCAATTTCGTCCGGAGGAATAAGTTCGAGAATCTCCTTAGAGAGATCCATTCGCACCCCGCGAAACAGGCCTAAATATTTATCATCTGGGTTAATTTGCCCAATGAGCAGTCTATAGAAGTCGCTCCCCATGGCCTGCTCAAACCCATGCAAGGCCGTTTGTGTCGGCAGCGCCTTAAAAAGTTTATCCACGTTTATGCCGTATCGTACGGACATTCCCGTTTCTTTCCATGAGACCCAGTCAATCGAGAGAGTCTTTTTGCGTGACCTCTGGCTGCGATACGCGGCAAATGCATCCAAAAAAGCGTTTGCCGCCACATAATCCGCCATGCCCGGCTCGCCTACCAATGTAAGCCCCGACGAAAATATAACAAAAAAATCGAGATCTTCTTGACTGGTGGCTTCGTCAAGGTGGATAGCCCCAAGGATCTTCGGATTCATAACCCCAATCATTTCGTCAAATGACTTTCGGGCGATCACACCCGCCTCCACCCTACCGGCTGCGTGTATTATGCCATGTATCCCGCCGTATTTTTTTCGCAAAGATGAGAATGTCATGTTTATATCATTACGCTTCGTTATATCGCAGCACAACACTTCAATACTGCCTGGATTCTTTTCGGCCTTTTGAAGGGCCGCAATACGTTGCGCCGTTACGGAGTTATCGCCGGAAAAATGATCCCATTTTTCTCGCTCCGGGAAAGGCGTATGACTCAGCAGTATTACATGCACGGATCCTTTTGCGGCAAAATGGCCGGCTATCTCAAGTCCCATGCCCCCCAGTCCGCCTGAAATCACGTAAACGCCACCCTCGCGCAGTATAAGCGGCGTATCTCTCTGCTCTCCCTCTTTTACTAAATGCACGGGCATAAAATGTTCGTGATAACGTTGCTCGCCCCGATAGGCAATCTGATAGAATCGAGAGCTTTGGAGCAGTTCCTTGGCAATAGATTTCATAGGAGTCGCATCGTCAACGTCGAGCGCGCGTACACTCAGACCAGGCATCTCCTGTTCTAGCACTTTCCCATATCCAAATGCCGCCGCAAATGTGGGTGAAAGCTTCTTTTCCTCTCCGGAAACAACACACGCATTATGCGCTAAGAGAACAAAGTCAAACTCTCCACTAAAATTCTGTTCGATTAGGTATCTGCTTAGAATATGAAGCCCATATAGGGTTGATTCCTGCCAAACAGCCAATGGCTCATCCATGTACCAAACCAGCACGACATGAGCATCTCCCTGTATGAGTTTTCCAATGGACAAAAGCGTCGTCTCGTCCTCCATCTGTCCTTGGACTATGTATGCGGCGCAACCTAAAAAATCAAGTTCTCTCATGAGTTCTTCCGCTTTTACTGTCATATGCTGACAATGGATAACTATCTTCCGTTGTTTATACGCAACCATGGATATAGGTGCGCTTTGCTCCCACTGAACGGTATAATACAACCGTTCTTCTATGCGGGGCAGTACTTGAGGAATCTCCAGCCAGCACCGATTCTTCGTAAAGGGATAGAGAGGCAATCGCGCCTTTGCAATACGTTGGCCTTCATACAATGCCTTCCATGGAACAGACGCGCCCGAGATATATAACTCAGCCAATTTTATTAACAATGTTAATCGATCGCCGTCATTGTGCGTAGCTGCCTTACGAGCCTTCTCGGTCAATATGTTCTTGTCCCGCGTTGTGATGCTACAGTTTCCATGTCCCTCCCCCATTGATTTACGTTGTTCTTGATTTATCAGATAATGTTCGGCATACCAGACCTTTTCCGCGGGGGAAGCCCATCCATTAGAGCAAAAGCGCAACAAACGCTCATCAAGCTGAGAAAGTGTGTCCGCGATGATTGCCAAGCGATGGCTGTGGTGTGCGCGGCCAAGCGAAGAGGTCATGGCGATTTCCGACAAATTGGCATCGTCTCGCTGAAGCGCCGCGCGATACCCATTTGCCAGTACAAGTAATTGTTCCCGCGAATGCGCGGAGATTACGACCAAGTGAGCCTCCTTCACACAGGCGACCTCTTTTTCGATATGTGGAGCTTGCGCCAGTACCACATGGCAATTCGTGCCGCTGAAACCAAAAGCGCTCACGCCGCAAAACTTTTTTTTGCCTTGAGGCCAGGGGCGTGGGCGTGTGTTGATATATGCGGGAGAGTTAATAAAGTCAATTTTCCGATTGGGACGCTCAAAATATATAGTCGGCGGCAACGTTTCGTTTTTGAGCGCAAATACGGCCTTCACCAAGTTAAAGATGCCTGCCGCTTCAAAGAGATGTCCCATATTCGGCTTCACTGCGCTCAATGCAATGGATTGCGCGGGGACGCACTGAGAGGCGATTCCTTCGCTTATACCTTGCATTTCGATGGGGTCACCTAAATCAGTTGCGGTGCCATGTACTTCGATATAGCTTGCGCCCACCGCGTGCGCATTCTTCCACGCCTTTTCAATAAGCGCGGCCTGTGCCGCGGGGTTAGGCGCCGTCAGCCCTGCTGATTCGCCATCTTGATTACATGCGCTGCCTTTTATCACGGCATGAATCCGATCATTATCCCGTATGGCATCCTTGAGTTTCTTCAGCAATATGACCGCTACGCCTTCTCCGATTCCCGCACCATCTGCTGTATCGTCGAATGTACGCGTTTTACCATCTGAGGATTCAATTCCCATCTTCTCATCGTCCCGCATACGCGGAAGAGTATTGATCTTCACACCTCCCGCCAGAGCCATATCACACTGTCCGGATAGAATGGCCTCACAAGCTGTATCCACAGCGACCAACGACGATGAACACGCTGTATCAATGACCATAGAAGCCCCACGAAGATTTAAAAAATAGGATATCCTACTGGGTAACATCCCCGTTAAGTTGCCGGAGTGCGAAAGTGGCAACGCGTTTGGATCCACGGTCCAAATCATTCGCTGATAACTGTCACGGATATTTCCATAATATCCCGCGTAAACACTGGTACTGGTACCGTCCAATAGTTCGGGCCCATATCCGGCATCCTCTAACGCGTGCCATGCCGTCTCAAGGAAAAATCGCTGTGCGGGATCCATGAGCGATGCCGCGTAAGGAGGTATCTTAAAAAAATTAAAATCAAACTCATCAACGCGAGAAAAATATGCGCCAGTCAAGTAATCGGGTGGTTTTTCATTAGGGTACGCATAACGCAAATAGCGGTCAGCGTCCTCCTTGCGCAAACTTGGAAAAGATCCAACCATGTCCACACGCGAAACAATGTCCTCCCAATACTCTGCGGTATTGTTAGCAGTTGCGCTCCGAACAGCCATGCCAATGATAGCGATATCCTGCCCAGACGCTCTGTTTATCAGCATAGATATCAATGACGCGGCGGTCTCGCGGCTTACATCGCCATCCAACATGCGCTCAATTATATGCTGATAGATCTCTTCCATCGTATGCACCCCTCCTCACAGCTCCATGAGTTTCTGTACTGTTTCCCGGATGGATTGCTTATCATCCCATACCCCGCCAAGCAGGTCATAAACTCTCTCGTCCGCACGCTTATGTGCTGTCACATTGGGTGTGAGTACAACTTCATTTTTTAGGGAATTTTTCTCATCCATATGTTTTGCTAAACGAAATACCGAGGAATGCGCAAACAACTCCGCAACAGATACCAGACCCGGATACTCCTTATCCACCTGCACATGAAACTGCTTAAGCATAATTGAGTTCGCACCCATTTCGAAGAAGTTATCATAAATATCTATGTCATCAAGTTCCATAAGCGCGCAGAGCATATCGGCCAGCTTTTTCTCAGTGAGCGATGTCCCATCCGCTTGCCCGGTCTTTTTTAGAATCTTCGTCTGTTCGGAGGTATCCTTTCTTTTTTGCTCGTATACGCGAAGTTTGTCATCAATCTCACGTGAGAGCACAAATCCCTCAGAACGCAATATTCGCGCTGTTTGCGCAGAATAATGCAACGGGGCAACAAGAACACCGCTTTGTCCTGCACACAGCAAAACATCCAGCGCCTTAAACATTTTCTCTGACGGCATTGCCTTAATCGCCGTATCCGTGTTCATGCCCACACGCACGGCCATACCCACATCTCGGAATGTCCCCCATTGAATTGCAATAGCTTCACCGTTTTCACCCATTGCGTCCATATAAGCATTGGCTGCGGAATACGCACACTGCCCTATAGTGCCCATGGTGGCCGCGACCGATGAAAATAGAATCAAAAAATCGAGTCCATAATCTCGTGTGGCCTGATAAATATTTCGGCTGCCGTAAACCTTACTGCCTATTACTTTAGTAAAGGATATCTCATCAATCTCCTCCGCTAATTGTATTCCCTCTACTCCGGCCAGATGAAATACGCCGTCAATACGTCCATTTCTAGAACGAAGTATGGAAAATACCGAATCAACCTCCTGCGGCACACAAACATCGGCGCGATAGATTTCGATACTTGTACCCAGTGCCTCTGCCTCTCGAATCAGTTGAACCGATTGACGTTGCGTTTCCTCTTGTAATGCATCCCATTGCTCACGTTTGGGAAAGCCGGATCTTCCAATGAGTGCAACTGCGCCCACCCCTTGTCGGGCAAGATGCGTCATGAGCATAAGACCAATACCGCCCAGCCCTCCTGTAATTACATATGCTCCACCTTTTCGGATTTTTGCCCCGCTCTGCGTTTTGTCATATGCAAGCGTTATTGATGTAAGCTTCCTAATATAGCGAACATTGTCACGGTAGGCATATTGTGTATAAGCAGCTTGCGTATGAAACATCGCCTGAATATTCACGCTTTGAATATCATCAATATCGGCTACTATGATCGTAAGACAACTCAATTCTTTATTGAGCACATGAGCAAACGCACACAGACTAGCATTTTCAGGAACGATTGCCACATCGCCCTCACGCACATAATGCGCAGCACAGGTTATCACAAGCAGCTCCGTTACCTCACACTCCATCGCCACCCTGCTCCAAGACAGCAATGACAACGCGCCGCACTTTAAGTTCGCGTCAATTTCACCGCGCGTTTCTGCTCCAGGCATACTATCCAAGCTGGTCGCAAGAACGAGTTTTACTGTTCCAGTTTTGCTCAGCTCACGAAATACATGATAATCACTAGGACCCACCTCTATTGCGCCGCATTTTTTTACCGCAAGCTTGGCAAAAGCGCGGGAATGCTTTCCTCCGCCGTGTACCACGACACAAGATATGTTCTCATGGGATAGAACCGGCTCGCCGTCACATGGATACTCTTTTTCCCATACCAGACGATGAAATAAATTCTCTTCCTGCGTTCGCACCTGATCGGTACCTACCCAATGGCTCCTTCCGGCAAATGGATACACAGGAAGATTGGTCTTTTTCACATCCATTCCGGTATAAACCCAAGCCCAGTTGATTTTAGCTCCAGCTACATAAAGTGAACATAACTCGCTTAGCTTGGATAATGTATTTATATTTGCCTGCCCAAGCGCCTGCGCTTTCTGCGAAAGCTGCTCTACCTCGGAAGAGGTGATCTCACCGGGCACGCGTATATGCTTAAGATCATCAATGATATAATGCTCACCATAGAACGACATTTTGCCGCCTTGCCAATCTCCTGACTTCCAGCGCGCTAAAGTATCATACATTTCCTCGCGTGAGCTAACGACAGCCGCCAGGCGAATGGAATGGTGCGCTCTGCCTGCGCACAGTGTATAACACATATCCGTCCAGCATATGAACTTTGACTTGCATATAAGTTCCTCAACAAACAACTGCAAAGACTCGCGCGTATTGCCTGAAACGGCAAGAACGCAAACGGTCTGCTCGTATTCCCTACGCGCGCAGGCTATATATTCTTCAAGTACGACATGCGCGTTGGTGCCGCTCAGGCCAAAAGAACTGACGCCGGCGCGCATAGGAGTTAGATGTTCATATGTGCGCATCCGCGTATTCACATATACTGGCCCCTGCTCAAAGTCTATATGGCGGTTGGGTGAGGAAAAATGCAACCCAGAAGGTATCGTGCGGTTTTTAAGCATCAATGCGGTTTTGATAACACCCGCTATTCCCGCGCTTTCATACAGATGCCCTATGTTGGATTTGATACTGCTGACCGCGCAAAACTGCTTTTTATTCGTGTAGGTCAAAAATGCGTGTTTCAGCCCGTCCATTTCAATGGGATCTCCCAGCTTTGTCGCAGTCCCGTGGGCCTCTATATGGCAAAGCGTAATCGGATCTATTCCGGCGGTACGCCAGGCTTCTACCAATACCTCACGCTGAGCCTGCGGGTTTGGAGCCGTTATTCCAACAGAGGCACCGTCTTGATTGATGGCACTGCCCTTGATGACCGCGTAAACCGGGTCTCCATCAAACTGAGCCGACTTAAGATTTTTGAGCACAATCGCGGCAACACCTTCGCCGGTACCATATCCATCGGCACTTTGATCAAATGAGCGTGTATAAAAATCATCCGATTCCGCACCCAGTTTATCTTCTGGGCGATCCACAGGCAGCAGACTTATCTTTGCGCCTCCCACCAGCGCCATGTCACAATCGCCATTTTTTAATCCCTGCAGTGCCAAATGCAGAGCCACTAGCGAAGAAGAACAGGCAGTATCCACCAGTAGTGAAGGCCCTCTCAAATTAAGCCAATACGCAATTCTCGAAGCCATCATAGAAGACAGATTGCCGACCAGTGAGGAGAAAACCATGGCATCGTCCTCGGACTCAATAATTTCCCGGTACCTATATCCCTCCAAGTCACCGATATATCCAAGGTAGATGCCTGTTTTTCCGCCAGAAGCCTGCGGATTCGCATAGCCTGCGTCCTCCAGCGCCTTCCACGCAACTTCAAGAAACTTTCTCTGGAGTGGTGCGATAAGCTTAGCTTCACTAGGAAGAATGCCAAAAAAAGCGGAATCAAAAACATCAATATTTTCCAAAAACCCCGCTTTAATGAGCGGTATCAGTTCCTGTTGCGTCTCAGTTTGCGCGGTCTTAGACAAATGTGCGTAAACCTGACGCTTGCGCTGTTCTGACAGCTCAGATACGCTATCCAAGCCATTCACAATATTCATCCAAAATTCATCCGGCGTATCCGCCTGCGGAAAGCAAAGACCTATGCCAATAATTGCAATATCATTGCTTTTTGCTTCATTTACAAGGATACCACTTTTTAGATTAACCTTTTCGATTAGGTTCTCTATCTGGAACAAAACCTTTGCCCCCTAACAGTTATGCACCCAACTGGGCAAGCTGTTCTATTACATGCGCATATGTTTGAGAAAATTCTAACATTGTGGCTTTGGCCAGCTTGCTGGAATGGCGTAATAATAGCGTTTCATGTTGTGCGATATCAAAACACACGGCGATATCAAACGTGTGAACCATTCTGTATCTTGCAGTCGAAAACAGACAACTTATTTCTTTCGATCCGCAGCCGGACATCTGCGGCAAGCGTTCAAGAGAGAAAGCAGAATCAAAGGCTCGGGGAGCATCCTTTACGCGCGTCAGCAGCATCTTTAAATCTTTAAGATCCGATAGAGTCAGAGAGCAAAGCATAACCTGCCCATAATCATCCGCCACATAGATTTGCGCGCAATCCCTCGCACAGGCGTCCGCAATCGTGAGACCCAATCCAGCAACCACCACTTCTTCCTGTGTTAGTCCATGTGCCTGTGCCACACGCACTATCTTCGCACGCGTTTCCACAGGCAGTTCCAGAGTATACTCCCCAGGTTCACCTGCCTGCTCTACCGCCAGACGTTGAGACAAAGGGTTGCCTTTGAGTTTGGGTAAATCCTGATTGAGAAAAGCCGCAAGTTTACGCACTGACGGAAAGGCGAACAAATTGGCTAAGACCACCTTTTGTGGATATAGGCGATCAATCATGTCCAATGCCCGTGTCAATATCAACGAGTTGGCTCCAAAGTCAAAGAAATTATCATCTATCGTAATATCGTTATACCCAATAATCTCTGCAAAAATCTCGAGCAATGATTTATGCATCGCGGTACTCACGCCTTGTTTTTCCCCCCGCGTTTTATTCTGCATCCGCTTAAGCTCGGCGATTTTCTCCAGTATGGAGTCAAAAACACGGGTCTCGTACTGTTCCTTCAGCAAATATCTCTTTATTTTTCCGCTCGTCGTCTTTGGCAGGGTGAAAATTGGCACGACATCCTTGATACTCAGCCCTGTTTTTTGGTAAACCCGTTGTTTTACTTCCTCGGCAAGTACTAAAAATGCATCAAATTTATTTTTATGACATAAAAATGCCACAATCTCCTCTGTATTGTTACGTGAATCGAACACTCCACAAACTGCGGCCTTACCGATTCCCAGGTTATCAATTTCCTCAATAATCGTTTCGAGATCTTGCGGATAATAATTCTGTCCATTTACGAACAGAATGTCTTTGTGCCTACCCGTAACAACCAACTCACCCTCATAAGTAAAGCCCAGATCTCCGGTATTGAGCCAGCCCTCTGTATTAATCAACTGAATGGTAGCCTCAGGGTCATTGTAATATCCCTGTGTTACATTTGACCCGCGAATGCAGATTGCGCCAACCACGCCATCGTTCGTTTTTGCACCCTGCTCATCGCAGATAGTTACCTCGCAATTGATAATCGCGCGGCCTTCGACAACAAATTCAACCATGTGCTCCTGCCGCACATCCCGACCGATCTGTACCACGTCGCCTATGCTCAAATGTCTGCGATCTACAATCACCGATCGCAGTTCACTGCGGGGCTCCGGTACTGTAACGCACAGGCTTGCCTCTGCCAGTCCATAAACAGTGTACATAGCGTTCTTTTTAAACCCATAGGGTTCCATTTCCTCTGAAAAGCGACGACATAGAGAGGCTGAAATCGGTTCCGCACCGTTATAAAGCTGATATACACAGGACAAATCCCATTCCTTTGCGCGCTCACGCCTATAGTGATTCAGAAAAAAGCCCAAACCAAAGTTTGGAGAGGATATAATGTTTATGCGATGTTCATGAACCTTTTTCATCCATAGTGTTGGATGCATTACAAACGCGTTCGTCGGGATATGATGCTGATCCGTGTTCATACAAAGCGGCATCAGATGGAATCCTATCATACCCATATCATGAGTAAGCGGAGTCCAGCTCAAAAACCGTGATGTGACAGCCATTTCCGACGAGTTTACAATCCCTTCAATATTGCGTATAAGGTTCTGGTGTGTGAGGACAACTCCTTTGGGCAAACCTGTTGATCCGGAAGAAAACTGAATAAAAGCAATATCCTCCGGCCTTGCTTCGACTACTATGCCATCTTTCCCGTACTCCTTCATATCATCAATTGATAATGCGGTTTTCCGAATAAGAAAAAGTGTCTCCATCTGCCTCGTCTGGCCGGCGTATTCCTGAAAGCCCGGCAATTCGCCTTTGCTGGAGATTAACCAGGGATTTTTTAAGAGGGGAAAAATATTGAGCACCTTTTGACGGATGTTATCGCTATTACTAAGGGATATAGGAACAGGTATGGCCCCCCCCAACATGCATGCCCAAAATGCCGGCAGCAAATCCTGGTTCGTATCCATTTGAAGGATGACCTCATGCCCCGGCTTTACGCCATGGTTTTGCAAATATCCCAATATCCGTTTTGACATTTCCCATAATTCTTTATAAGTAACCAGTTGGGATTTGGTGTCACCATCAATATAATAAATCCCCGCTCCTATATTTTTTGTTGATATTGAAGCCAAACACTCAATCAGTGTCCGTTTAGGATGCCACAACGCCATCTCTCCTTCTTTGCGCCGAACTGGTAAATATCACTACGCCAGAAATTACACATGCATTACTTGGTTAATTAATATCAGATCACAGATGGCCCGCGTCACTTCCTGTGCGTGCGTATGTATAAAGAAGTGACCGCCGCCATCCACCCAATGCACATGAATCGGTGATGATGCATGGCGCCTCCATCGCTCAATTTGCCTCTTTGACATCGTGTTATCCCGCGTGCCGCCCAGTATCATGACGCTACTCTCTATTTGCGTTCCATCGTCGTTGAACTTGTAATTCTCCAGCAGTTTCAGATCCGCTCGCATGACACGGATAACGATGCTTAGCATATCCTTATCTTCAAAGATCTCTTTGCTCGTGCCACCCAGCCGTTTCAGTTCCGCGATAATGCGGGCGTCACTCTGCAAATGCAGCCGTGTTCTGATATTCTGTTCACACGGAGCCGCTCTTCCTGAGAGAAACATACAAGTTGGAAGCGCCTCGCCTTTCCTGCTTATATCCTTATAAAGTTCATATGCGAGCCAACAACCCATGCTATGGCCAAAAACTGCATAATTCCCTCCCGAATACTTAGCCCACATGATGCGTTTTATATCGGCTACCGCTTCCTGAAATGATTCGTAAAATGGCTCTGTGTATCGTGTGCCCCTTCCTGGAAGCTCTATGGGAATCATCTCAACTTGCGGCGGCAATAAACTCTTCCAGTGGTTGAACACGCTTGCGCCTCCACCCGCGTATGGTAAACAGAATAGCTGAGTCAGCCTCATATCACGACACCTCCCGCGTTGCACTCTATAATCTCCGTAATCTGCCCCATCTCCATCTTAATGCGGCGATCAGAACAATCAAAATAGCGTTCATCATGTGTAATGATGATGACGCACTTGCCTCTCTCCCGAAGCTCAGGCAACAAACTGGTATAGAAGAAAGCGCGGAACTCCGGATCCTGATCCGCCGCCCATTCGTCAAACAGGTATATGGAATGATTCTCCAAATAGCTGATACATAGCGCTAATCGCTTGCGCTGGCCGCTTGAAAGCTTTGTAGTGCTTAGCATCCGCTGCTCCACCGTCACTTTCTCATCCAGCTTTAGCAGACGGAGATAATGGTCGACCATGCTGTCATCTAATTGCGTCAAACCATAGAGCTTCTGAAAAAGATGGTAATCGCTAAACACGCCGGAATACAGCCCGCCAATCTCATCAAAGGGAATCTGGCGTCCATCAATTTGTACATTGCCCTGCTCGGGTTCATATAGCCCTGTAAGCAATTTTACAAGTGTTGTCTTACCACTTCCGTTTCCTCCGGTAATAAAAGTAATTTCCCCTGGATGAAACGCAAGAGTTATCGGCCCCAATACAAACTTACTTCCGTCGCGCGCGTATCTGTAGGAGATGTTTTCATATTTTACTTCATTAAACCCCGTACATTGCAAGGATGATTTCCTTTTGGACCGCGGAACTAACTTTGACAGAACAGAATGAATGCGCCTGATTGCGATGCGCATCTGCAACGCTCGAGGCATCAGATCAATGATGTTGCTGATCGGCGAAACAATAAACATAAATACAAAGATATAATTGCTCAAGAGTACATCCTGTACACTCGGGAAAAGCATGGGAAAGCCGAACACAAAGCCCCCGATGATCAAATAGATCATCAATTGCCCCTGTATATAGCCATTAGACAGGGCGGCCTCGCCCCGCACTCTATTTTTTGTATACGTTTGAGCGCAACCCTCATAGTCACCATAAAATTCTTGGCATTTTGAACGATTGATGTAGAGTTCCTTAAATCCCGAAGTCAAATCATCAGAACACGCATACAGTTTGCTCTGCAGGCGGGAGGTAATGATAAAGATTTTGTCCGAGCGGCGATTGATAATGAATTGCATAAAAATGGCCACCAGTATAATCAGCAATGCAAATAAAAAAGCATATATATTCATCATTGCTAGATATACAAAGCAAAGTATGACGGCAATAATGCTTGTAGCCACGGTCACCAACTCGCGCACAGAACTGGAAATCGTTTCGGTATCCGTATGGAGACTGGCGTAAATATCTCCTTTTTCAATCCCTTCAAAATGTTCATAGCTAGAGTTGAGCAAACGAGAAACAATGTCCATACGCTTTCCCAGCACATACCCATTGGTCATACGTATAAGATAATTGCGCACGATTTTCTGCCCATAAATATAAGATAGAATGCACCAGACAAAGTACCAAACAAATACCGGCATCTGCGCCCGGTCAGCAAGAGTCTGGGTAATAATTATTATAATAAGTGTATATCCGATTGAACTCACAGCCAATATAATCGACATCATAAATGCATTTTGTTTTTCGGTAATCTGATAGCGTGATTGCAGAAAACAATAGATGCCTACCATACAGACGTTTGCCATTAAGGCCGCCGCCGCCACCCAAAAAGAATGTGGTAATCGCGGCATAAGCGTAACCCATGTTTCTCCGGAAAACATCAGATCCGGTAGTTTGTATATGCATGCAAGCACCGCAAAAGCATACAGCAGAAAGTACAAGACTGTCATAATCTGCGTGCGTAACGGTTTTTGCGTGGTAATGCCTTTCTTATGGACAGACCATACCAATATAATCGTCGATACAAGCCCGCCAATAAAAATGGCAGACAAAACCACGGAAATAACGATACATGGTACTATCAACTCAGTTATCATTCTCTTTCACTTTCTCTTTCTATGTAGTAATACTGCCATCAACCAGCTTTATGACACCGCTTCCATAAGTCGATGCATAATCTGAGTGTGTCACCTGTATAACGGTATGACCTTGTTCCTCATTGAGTCTTTTAAGCAGTTCCATAATTTCTGTTCCTGTTTTTGAGTCGAGGTTACCTATCGGCTCATCTGCCAGTATGATTTCCGGATCGTTGATAAGTGCGCGCGCAATGGAAACACGTTGCTGCTGTCCGCCCGACAGCTCCCTTGGCGTAAACTTTCTTTTTTCTGTAAGGCCGACAATCTCTAGAATCCGAGTAACTTTATCCCTATAATCAACCATGCGTTTTCCATCTAAAACAATAGGCAATAGTATATTTTCCTCTACAGAGTAATTTGGAAGTAAATTATAAAACTGAAATACAAACCCCATCTTTTGACGACGAAGCTTGCTTTGTTCATAATCAGACAGTCCATTTAAATTTTTGCCGTCGATCCAGATATCTCCGCTAGATGGAACATCTAAACACCCCAGCAAATATAGCAATGTACTCTTGCCGGAGCCAGAGGGTCCCATAATCGATATAAACTCACCTTTTTTAATACAAAGGTCAATGTTTTTTAGAGCTTCGACGGGCATTTCGCTCGTGCCATATGTTTTGCATAGGTGCCGGGTTTCTATCACAATCTTGCTCATATCTTTCGTTCCTTTACTCATACTTAAGTGCCTGTACAATCACAATTTTTGACATATAAATCGCCGAACGGATGGATGCCAGTGTTGTCAGCACAATTCCCGCAAGTAATGCGTATAAGAAAATCCATGGATCGTAATGAACAGGAGTGATCTGATTGATAGCCATCATAAATCGAGGCAACAATGTAATCACTAAAACACTGCACAGGATGCCCACACCGGAGCCGACTAAACCGCACAATATGGCCTCTATAAGAGTAGCGGAAACAGTCTGGCTCCTGCTCATCCCAATTGAACGCATGACCGCCAATATGCGCCGTTTTTGGAGCATACTAATTATAAGGTTATTGAATATCCCCAACACACTGATAGCCAGACACATCATCGCAAATATCCGCAGAATCAAAAACAGGCTCTTATACGTCTCATAATTAAGCTCTTCATATTCCGTCATGGTAAATATATATGGTGTACCTTCAAAGTTCTTTTTTTTGAGCTCGGCAACGACCATATCCGGCCATGAAGTCATCACGCAAACCTCTAAAAATGTATTTTCGTCAAAGTCCTCTTTAAAGTATATTTCCGGAATTAAAGCGTAACTTCCGCCGGAATTATACGATGAAAAAAAGCCGGCTACAGTGTATTTCTCAGAATGATTGGCGCTGTTCAATGTAACTACATCATTTATTTCCAGATTGAATTTGTCCCGTATAAGGGTGGTTAATAAAATATTGCGTCCCTCACAAAGATTACTCAGTATTTCCCTTTTGTTTCCTATGATTGACAAATCCCAATACTGCAAGAACAACTCGGGATCTACGCTGCCGACCTTGTCGATTCTGGTACCCAGAATCTCTAAGCCGTATGTAGTTAAGGCGGTATATACATCATCAACTCCCTGAATAGCCCGAACATCCTGCTCTGCCTGCAAGCGGTCGCCCGCTTGATCTATAATCATAAATACATCAAATAGCGCGTTATTTCGGAACAGGTCTTTCATTTCCCGATTAATGCTATAATTTAGAGTATTGATCAGCACAAATACCGCTATGCTTATTGCCAGCAGCGTTATGCTGTTATTGTTTATCTTGTTCCCTTTTAGGTTTTGCGCAGCGATACGAAGGACATTCCATTCCCAAAAATCCGATAACCAACCAGCAAGCATCGCAGCCAACCTAGTAATGAGTGGCACCAAGGCTATGGCGCTAACCATTGCAACCATAATGCTTAACAAATTAACCGGCAATGCCCATGATGGGGGCGTAATTTTTGATAAAAAGAGTGCAAAGACTACCAAAAACAACGCAATGAAGGAAGAGCGTAGCTTACGATCCTCTTTTTCGCGTGTTATCGTGTTGTATATGACATCTTTTATTGAAATAAATCTTACTTGAACAATTGGCAAGGCAGAGCTAATGACGCAGGTAAAAACCGCTAAAGCGAAAGTCTGAATGATTTGAGCCTGCGTAAAAACCATTGTGGCATCTATACTGCTTAGGTATTCAGGCAAAGACAGCGTCAATATCAACTGAAGCAAGCCAATACCGATCACACACCCCAGAGCACCGCCAACCACCCCATATAATGCGCTTTCCGTGAGCAGCAACAGATTTGTCATCCGGTTTGTAGCGCCAATGCTACGCAATGTACCTATAAAAGGCAGGCGTTCAAATGTAATAACCTTAAAACAGGAATAAATTACAAAAATGCAAAGGATAAGAACAACGACCTCAATAAGCATATACGGATCCGTATAACGACTTACGTCGTTGTGTATTTCCTCCTGCGTGATTGCCTCGCGAACTGTATAATCAAAGAAGACAGCACTCAACTGATGCATAATCTCCTGCATTTGCCCTTCACGCAGAACCTTAACATATACCCGATTCGCTTTGTCTGGGTATCCTAAAAAATGTGCAAGGCTATTATAAGGGATAACTACAAACGTGGCTTGCCCATCGTCCATGAACGGACCCATCGTTTTTGCAATTCCGACAATCGTAACCAGTTTGCGCCTTCCATTTATCTCAACCTCAATATCATCTCCAAGTGACAAGGCGTTCTTGTCAGCAAACAATTCTGATATGATTACATCATCATCCTCAAAGCGCGGCAGCCCCTCATGCGCGACAAATTCCACATGATTCATGAGCATCATATCTTCGTATGTAATTCCACGGATTATAATGTTTAAGTATTCATCGCTGTCAGGAATATAGAAACCGTTTCCCTCAATTACTTTCACAAAATACTGCAAATCATTACGGTACTCTTGTAATAAATCCGCATCGAAGAATACATTCTCGGATTGGTTGTTAGGCTCTATCACGATATCGGCTGAGCCTACATACTTAGTTTTCACGGTGATACTAATCTGCTCTGTCGTTGTCGCGGCGCCGCTTGCAGCAAAAAACAAAGCAGAGGTAAACGCAACAGAAATGACGATAAGAATCGTCATCATATTTTTCATATTTTTATAGATAGAAGAGAAGAAAAAATGTGCCAATGCCATCCCGCACTATACCTCCTTTCCTATAAAGTTAGTACCATATGCAAGATACCAAAATGGCATATTGCGTTTGTCACTACTAAATTGTACCAGAATTCACTCTTATATCATGTTAATTCTATTTAATATGTCCTGATGCTTCCATTAAGTTCTGAATAAGATCTTTCACCGAACATATTTCCAAAATCCGTCCATCGTCTACTGAGCATTGAAAAGTCTCTTCAACTTCTGCAAAAATATGTACGAAGTCAACAGAATTTATTGTTAGATCTTTAAACAAATTTGATTCCATTCCTATTTCGCATGGATTTTCTAAATAGGGGGCAATAATATCCTGTAATTTTTTAAGAAATTCTTGTTGTTTCATAAACCTTCCTCCTTATTTTTTTAGTCGATGTCTTAGGTAATTCTGTTTCTCTGACAATCACCTTTGAAATATTTTTATACTTAGGTAGCCTGCCATTTATGATCTCTAAATCCTGCACAATTTTGCTTTTATATAAATCCGTATTTTCATCTCCCAAATAGACCTCAGCCTCAATTTGATCACCATTTTGATATGCTAAAGCTTCTTTTACATAATCAAGCTTGTATAAATACTCTTCTATCTCTTCTGGGCTTATATTCTTACCATTACTTAAAATAATTAAATTCTTCTTACGGCCAGATATATATAAAAATCCGTCCTCATCTATATAACCTAAATCACCCGTCTTAAACCAACCATCTTGAAATGCTTCAGATGTCTGACTTTCATTATTATAATAACCTGAAAAAACTATATCTCCTTTCACTAATACCTCTTCATCAATAATTTTAATATCTATGCCATCAAGCACTGGGCCTACGCTATTATCCCTGAAAAAATGATTTCGATTTACCGCAATGACTGGTGAGCACTCAGTAATGCCATACCCATTAAGTACTTGTATACCCAGCTCTCGAAAGCCTTTAATATATTTGTCTTGAATCGGAGCTCCTCCCGATACAATTAAATCTAATTTCCCTCCAAATGATTCTCGAATACTTGAAAATAATACTTTTCGCATATCAATACCGATTTTCAAGAGTATATTACTTATTTTGATTAGCTTGTTTAACATACCATCTTTCTTTTTCTTTTTAGCTTGTATCCATATTTGCTTGTATAATGACTCAACGATCATAGGAACAAGAATCAAATTCTGAGGGTGAAACTTATTAAAGTCGCTTCTCAAATCCTTGAGATCTCTATTTATCGCAATCGTTCTGCCTGAAAGCATGATCATTAAAACACTTGCGGTAAACGAATAAGTATGGTATAACGGCAGCACCAAAATGCTAGTCCCAGCATAAAAAATATTCTTTAATGTAATAGCAGCATCTGTTGCTATGTTCTTATGCGAGAGAATAACACCTTTAGGTTGGCTAGTAGTTCCAGATGTATATACTATTGTGCTGCACGCATCATCTTGAACTACATAATCAACAAATGTGCGCTCTCCTTTTTCAATAAGCATTTTGCCTTGTGAAATAAGGGCCTGTATATCTGCCCCAAAAACAATTATTTGTTCTGTCTGAAGAGTGTTTTTTACCTTCTTAACTTTATCAAGACATTTTTCTGAACACATAATACATGAAATTTCGGTAAGAAATAAAAGGGATGCAAGATCACCTTCCATTGTTCCCGGATCTAATGGAACAATAATATTTCCTCCATTCACCACAGCAAAATATGAAAGTATCCATTGATATGAGTTTTCTGCAATTAATGCTATTTTCGCATTGTGTAAACCAAGATTATACAACGCTGTTCCCAAAGCATTTATATCATCTAAAAATTCTTGAAAACTAACTTTTATGATCTTGTTATCCTCTTCAAATTGAAATGCAGTGTTATCCTTATATACACTTGCGCAATACAGAATAAAAGCTTTCAAGTTATTAATCTGCGGAACTACATATAGAGGATATGGTTTGTTCTTCATCACATTTTACTCCTTTGCTTTCTTAGTATCTATTTCGCAATTAATTCTTGAAATATTTTTTTATAATCATCTTCAATACAATAATCGGAATAAGAAAATATAGGCGCATTTGAATCAATATTTATTGAAATG
>Ga0123353_10000399_pt1 | contig 53473 bp, 34 predicted proteins | sample TergutLab28metaG_3_FD_92763 | JGI IMG/M metagenome (GOLD analysis project Ga0123353, IMG submission 92763) | Labiotermes labralis P3 segment gut microbial communities from Petit-Saut dam, French Guiana - Lab288 P3 | ecosystem: Host-associated > Arthropoda: Insects > Digestive system > Gut ... | reverse complement strand
TCCATCACATTCATTAAATACACCTCAGTGATTAAGTTGTGTTTGACTACATACCTTCTCCTAGTTTCACACACACAACGGGGATGACACACTTCCTAGATTTATTTACAGTATTTTTCATCATGACCCACAAAGGCTCAAAAATGTTGGCTATCCCTGGATAACATGCAGCATACATCAGCAGATAACACTGACAAAGTTCGGAACTTAATACTTAGAGTATGTTTTGATTTTATTAAAAACATGCAGTATTCTTGATAGTGTGCTTTTATGTAATGATAAAATTTACCCTCCTTGATGCTTAAAGTGATGTTCCTTAAATTTCAAAATTATCAACGCAACCCACACCCTATGCAAATTTGTGACCCCTAAATTAAGCAGATCATCCTTGATTAACAATTCTCCAAGTACTGTGACTTACTGCATTTCTGTTGCCTATGATGTGCACTGTTTTTAGATTCTTTTCTGAATGCATAATCAGGTTTTGGAAAATGTGTTGGCAAGGCATTCCAAACCAGTTTCTTCTTGTAACTGTTCATGAACATGTCTTCATTGAAATGTTCCATACATAAATACTTCGTATGTAGAACCTCCATACTCAGGATTTTCAGATCTTCACGCTCAGCATTAGTCAGCCATAAGAGTGCTCTGTACATCCAGCAAGAAATTAATTACTCATCTTTGTGACATAGAATTGTGAACTGTGATATATACAGTAATGTTCTTTGTAGGAGGAAATATTTTTTTCCAAAATTAATTACTCATTTTTGTGACACAGAATTGTGAACTGTGATATACAAAGCAATATTCTTTGTAGGAGGGTATTTTTTATTCATTTCGGGAAAAAAAAGATATTCTGCCCTCAGACAGATAATCCATTAACTTAGTCCAAAAATGCAGTGCACTGTGACAATAAGAACAGTAGTTACCATGTTAACTGACATTTCAAATAGCTGAAATTACCTCTTTCAGAGTTTAGAAAATAATTATGGAAGTAATATAAACTGCACAAGAGGGAAACATAATCTCAGTACATTCAAACATACTGATTGTAATACGAAGCTTTTTCCTACTTCTGTTCTCATGCAAAGATGGGGGGGATCATCCTATTGCAAGTTGAAAAATACATAAAACATTACTGGATGTAGTGCTGTACCACAGTTAAGGTAGTCAGTCAATAGCCTCTTATGATGGAGACCTAGGGTCAATAACAGGCCACTCCATGTCAGATTTGAGGTGGACTCAGTGGCAATGTGCCAGCTTTTTCTTTTAGTACGTCTGTTTTCCCATCATTATCATCCACCAATGTTCCAAGCATGTGTTTACCTACCACCACCATCACTATAAAATTTTGCAATTGACAATGCTGCTAAAGAACACTTAAAAATAAATTAAAAATCAATTCTGTTACAGTAAACAGCTAGAAACTGCCACCTTAAAACTCAATATTTAGAGACTGCTGTATCAACATAGAGTAGTGACAGTCATATTACTTTAATGTTACCGCTAAAGGTTGGCTGAACATTCCAGTTGCCTTTATCAATTATGTTTCCATGCATAAAATCCTGAATTCCCGTAGGGTGATATGCCCCACAGCTTTCTGAATATGCTGTCAAAGTAAACAATTCTGGTGTTTCTCTGAAGAATCAAGTGTTGGCCCTTCCCCTTTCTGAACTATTTTAGGTTCTATAAGTCTTGAAGCTTTCACAGCAACAGAATTCAATGAAATTTTCTCAGGCAGAAAGCTGTGTCACAATGTGAAGGTTTTCCAACACTTGAAGAACTAACTACATCCCAAATTTCAGGGTGTGCTGGCGCATTACACCCTGAAGATGGGGACATAGTTCCTGAAACTTCAAAAATACCTTCATATCCTGATGCAGCTCTGCCCAAGAAAACTTCACTGTATGTCAGGTTCTCATATTACATTATGTCCCTGAATGTCCAGTATCAAATGACAATTTCTCTATGAATTCGCTAAATTGATCAGCATGTACAGGGGTGGTGGACTAACAAACTGAAAACTTACCTACTACAATATTAGTGCACAGAGAAACTAAATTGCTATTGATCAGTTAGAACTGCATTCATAATGGGGCCTTGGGTTACACAATGCAGTCTTTCATTCCCATTAACATTTTCTGTACTGTGTCTTGGTCAATCCAGAATAAAATTCCATACATTGATGTCAGTAACCCAACACTGCTTAAGCTACCTAAACATGGTATACCCAATCTGTAGCATGGATACTTTAACCTTCTAGTGTTAATCTCATGAAGGAAATGAAAGGCTCCATATGTATTTTACTTTCCTGTAACACAATCTGTAAAAATTTGGGATCCCACAATGCATTGAAATATAGACAGCTCTCGGATCTGTTTTCTCAGAGGGCCTGAAGATGACCTAATAAAGGTTGAAACATGTCGCCCTGACAATACACTATCTTTATTGTATATAAAATAAAGTGTTGTGTTATTGACTGACACATTGTATTTATATGTCATAACACTTCGGGATGGAAAACATTTAAAAAAATATACAATATAGACCAAAGAAATGCTCAATTCCTAAATCAGTATTTTAATTTTTGATGTCTTCTATATGTTTTGAACCCAAGGGTTCATCTTTGGAAGATGGTATGGTATGGTACATTTTACATGCATCAGCATAATCAGTCTAGTAGGTAGAAAAGTGTGTTCAATAAAACTGTCTTCCTGAAGATGAACCCTCAAGTTCAAAACATGTAGAAGACATCAAAAATTAAAATATTAATTTAGGAAATGTGCATTTCATAGATTTAGATTGTATATCTTCCCAAGTACCCATTAAGTGAAAAAAAACACTTCAAAGTACTGTTCCCAGCATCTAGTTTATTTTGATACCAGACATACTGTTTGCTTGCGGTAACTTTCAACACCATTTGACATAGTGGTGCCTGTGTTGCACAGTGCTTCATAGGGAAAGACACTCACCTGTCTGGATCCTTTGGTATTCTAAATAAAGAAATACCAGGGGTTTTCTTTGCATTGTTACCACACCATCGTGCAATGCAATATGTACCTCCAGCTGTTGAATTACTACAAATGCGCTTTGAAGGTGTACTGACAGTTTTCATACTGATATTTCTTTTATTGCTGCTATTTATACAGGTGCTGGTAACTAATGATCTTGCTGGAATGGGAATCTCTGTGCTCAATAAACGTTCACCCTTTCGGGCATCAGATGCAGTTCTTATGACTTTGTCAGGTAGGACCAGTCCACCCTTGATGGTTCCTGAAATCTGCTTCCATTTTGGGTGTGCAGAGTCAGAACTGCCATTGCTACAGGTTATACCTGCCATCATAAGTTTTGTTTTTTTCTGAAAATGAATTGACAACTTCATATTTATAATCTATTCCACTACAATGTGACACTGAATCATAACATCCTACGAGTTGCACTGTTCACACCACGAAATTCCGTCTGCATCACATTTTGTTGCACTTACAACAAATTCACAATAGTTTCACAAAGCCCTTACCTAAGAGTAATCAATATTAAGTATCAAATAGTATCTTATTTTGTGCTTCAATAGAGATTTGGACAAAATTATGCTAATGACTTGTCTCAAAAGTACATGTGCTGTGCACACTGCTGAAAATTACTATCTTCATTCACCTAGAATAAAAATGTCATATTCAAACTACGTGAACACAGCAACAAACTGACAAATTTGGTAACAGGTTCTTAACTTATGTCTGCCATCTTGATGGCATAAGCACTGACCCAAACATGTGAAATGGCTACATTTCATGATTTCTAAACTTTTATTGCATGCCAACAAAAACTGTAGTTAAATTAAGAAAAAAAATTTGAATGGTTCTTGACCTGGTACAATAAAAGCACAGTGATACAGGGAACACACACAACTCATACTCATTCCACAAACACAGAGTACACTTACAATTACTGGGTTTATGTGCATCATTTGGTTTTCTGAACAAAACACTACATTTCAGAAGAAGAGCACATTTGCATTCTCAGGTGAAAAAGAGACGAAGCATCTCCTTCATTGGATTTATCAGAAAGAGCTGCACCTAATCACTGGACAACCTCTTTGCCTTCTGTTCTGTTCCACATGAAATGATGGACACAGCTCATTAATCCACACTAGCATCACCTTAAGTCCTTCAATTAAAAAAAAAAAAGTGTTAAACTGCATTATGGCAGGGGAAATATATTATTGTGATCATACTGTGAGAAATATAACACTGCATAACACAGCCCTATCAACCCAATGAGCAAGCTCATCTGTTTATCTCAGCACCCATCATACTGATTCATCCTGCATGCTGTACAAATGTACTAAAACTAAATTATTTAAAAGAAAGAGCACAACACAACATTTCATACTCTATAAAGTACCAATGTATAAAATGTGCAATATGTTTGCTATTCAGCAACCAAACAGTAGTTTCAATCAAAGTTGAGTTTGGTTTAGATTTCCCAGAAAGATAGCCTAAAATTAAGAAATATCTTTCAGCTTTGAGAATAATACTGCTGTGGTTATTTAAAATATGTTCACATTTAATGATTTACTCTTAACTCCAAAAATTACATCACCAAGCCACAGTAAACCTGTATGAAAACATTATTCATAACATGCATATTTTGTATAAAGTATGACACCAACATGTGGCAACCATTCCCTTATGTAACGCCTTCACTCATTTCAACATATGATCACAAGGATTTTCTTTGTGGGAAAAAGAACATGGCTTTCCTACTTCTCAGAACCCTACCCTCTCATATCCCACCCAACCTCTTACTCGGGTCCTGAATTTGGCATTCCTTCCCGGCAATGAGTACAGTTTCTTTTCATCCAGCACCCATATTGCACTAGTGACACCAGAGATAAAGAAGCTTCTAATATGGATGTACTTTTCATTTTAGGTTCCTAACTTAATTTAGGACATGTTAAAAATACTGTTGTTGCTCTCATAATATGAGTACTAGTGCCTTTCTTCTAAAACCACCAAATGTTAGATCATGTACAAATTCTTCTACAATAATCTTGACCAGTTTAGCTTCAGCCGTTCTTTGCTGTATTAACATATTACTAACAACTTCACTTTTAATAGGAACTTACATTATAACATACATAGTTGCTCAAACAGTACTGGCCTTTAAAGGTGTGCAATTAATTATTTTCTCATACAGTTGCTCACTTTTACTTTTGTACTGAATATAAGATATAAAATTCCTTTCACTGCCTATTCCTGCACATATGCAGCAAATTACTTAGGTTTCATATACCATAATAACTGATAGTCTGGCTTCTCTTTGTCTCTTCAGTTTCTTTACTAATTCATTCAGTTAAGTGCTTGACATTGTCAGCATTTAAAAAATGTCCTACTTCTCTTTCAGTAGCATAAAGCATAATTTAGTTGTTACTGACAACCTACGCAACATTATATAAATCTAATTATTTTGGTCAACTATACTTCTGTCCATTATCTACCAATTTATGTTGTATCATCAAGTAGAGCTCTGTCGCATATTACTCGTTGTGAAATTAAACCAGGGTGTAACTCCTAAATCTGAGATTTCTTCACATGTGATTTCACTGTCTCAGTTGAACCTTGATATTGTGTGCATTATTCTATTTCCTACCTAAACCTATGGGCTAGAAATCTAATATCACTTACAGCAGTCATTCCTTTGCGTAATAAATCTGATTCTGACAGACCAACATAAAAATTTTCCTCCAGTTCAAAATGCTAAGAGAAACGGGTTGGAAAATTTTTTGATATCCAAAATACGTAAACTCAACTACGCATCTTCCTCTATGCGGTCTTGAATTTGCACTGCATAATGAATACTCACTATAGTTCTGTGTCATGCATTTCGGTTACCATCTAAACGGAATATGAAACTCTCGGTACTTCAACGACTTGAATTGCGCTGTTAGCTGCAATTCATTTCAATGGTAAGTATGCCATATTACACTTCATTATTACCCTTTTAGAACCAAAGTGGCGACGTTATGTGCTAACCTCAGATGCAGTATTAAATTGTGAGAAAGAGTCATAGAACATAACAGTATGTAACCATTTACTCCAACATTTACCAATACATTACTGCAGTATTACTTTTACAACAGCAAGTGACAGGAACATCACGCACATGTACACAACCCACGCTTTTTCGCACGGATAAAAGCATGAGGTGCCATTACCTAAGCTATACCACGGACCACCAACACGAAGTAGAATATCTCGAGATTTCAGGCTGACGCGTAATTACAGATTACTACTGCCCAGACTAAAAACTTATTGTTATGTTGGTTGGCGTGCAAAAGTATAAAGTGTATCCATATGACTAGCGTCCATAACGCGACATTCGCGGCCCCTATATTATAACGGGCCAAATCTCAGTCGGGAACACGAACTCAACCCATGGAATATAACGTTTGGTGGTCACAGGAAAAGTTAAGTGTCTATCGACTTGATAAAAGGAAGATAGTTGAGGTTGGGCCACTTCAGGTTTATTCTCACAGTTACCTCAATTTTTGTAAGTTCACAATCAAATTGTATGTGTGCGGCATTGTTAAAAATTTCATTAACAATGTACACCTCTTTGTTATCGTCCCGTATTTCCTTTCAACTTGCCCGCACGAGTGTCAGCCAAGAATTGTCTCCGAACCCAGTTTGTGCTATCTTCACGGCCACATTTCTAAACAATCATAAAAGAGCTGTCCGATTGACGTATGCAGAAAGCTTCAGAGAATGTTTCTGTTTACAGGGGGTCAGAGTGGCGATTCGGTTCCAGTTCTAAGTTACGAGCAGGCCGAATCCCTTCGTACGACAAACAGTCATAAAATTTACAACAACAACCTCGGAGTCAGCACCCTCCCAATGAACCAATATATTGTACACAAAGCGAATTTCTTATTGCTAGAAGTCCTAAATTTATACTTTCTTTTCCGAATGTAATTTTGTCTGTCTCTCCGCCGAGCATATCTCTGATATGGTTTCGAACCAGGATCATCGGTAACAACATCTCCCGCTTAATATAAATTTGGAAGGTACGTAGTATGTTGTTAAAATGAAATTCAGCGCCTTTCACATTACACCAAGCATAGAACATAAATTACAAACCAAAGTGCATTTGACCCTGCAGTGTTAGTTTCAGCTTTTATAATTCTAGTCTACTCGTTAAAAGACCTTCAGTGATTAGATGTTACTAAAACACAACTTGGAACTTGGAATACTTGTAGGATTAACCAACGTGCAAATAAGACCATGATCAATGAGGCAAAAAACACAACATTGAATTACACCTACACAAATATAAACATGAATAAGAACAGTAATAAAAATAATAATAATAATAATTCGATCTATGTTCATATACTCTTAGAAATAGTTTATTTCACAATAATCATAAATTGAATTACATGAGAAAACTGATCTGTTGAGTACAGTAAATTCTAGCTTTACTCTCTTGTTGTCCGAATTCCCTGTCTGTAAAGGGGTTATATCACACACATTCATACAATTATTGCATTCACTCACTATGTGTATCTGTTGTGTTTGCTAGGGAAAAGGGACTACATTTTGTAAACACCATAATAACAGGTCAGGTTGCAACCATTAAGGATCCTAACTGCATAACCATAACTTCATTTGCTGCTTTCCGCATTAGAGTTTTGGTAAGGCTTTAGAGCCTTTTTATTGAATTCTCCTCTAATATTCCCTCTGGTGCTTGATAGTTCATACGTGAATGATGGTATCACTCTATAAATTATATGCGGGCCTTCATTTGCCGCGTTTCTTTGCCAAGTTTCTCTGGCATTTCATCAATCCGCCAGTAAATTCTTGTTTATGATTAGTTGTTAAAATTTCCAAACCCATTATCATTTCATGTAGCTGATCTGTGGTGATTGTTGTCTCATCCACAACAGAGTTATGTGCATCAGTTGCTGGTTCTGTGTTGCAACGTTTCCTTCTTCGTAGCGTCCAAGCCTACTCGCGGTACAAACATCATAATTATTCATCATTTCGTCGCCACTGCTATCTCATACGCGATCGTCACTGGTTCCATCACTGGAACAACATGCATTCGGCATACATCGAATCACTTGCTCGGAATCATATATCATACGATTATCATTATCACCGCTGGCTTGCTCATCGAACGGACACCCCTTAACATTTTCCTTGGACTAGCTCCGTCGAACCACACAGACTTAACTGACTGCTCCCTTTCGTAAACTGTATTTCATATAGCGACCTGTGGGCAAATGTTTAACTTTTCATCTGTTACATAAAACAGATATAAGATTTCGTTATCGTCTGGTGTGTGCTATACGGTTATTTTGAATTCATCTGTATTTCGAAATTGATGAGGTTTAGTGGCTTTGTCAGCTGCATCACTTTTAGTTATTTTCCCTGCGATTAACTGGTACTGGCTCGAACCCGAGCTTTTTACTTCCTTACAGAACGGTTTACACCCCCAAACAAGCGTTCTTTAATTGTTTAAACAATCGCTGGAGTCATGGATAGGCGGCTTCTGTTGCTGGAAATTCGGCATTGTGTCTTCAGTTTGGGGTTCGAAATTTCGTGCTCCAGGACTCAGAGATAGGTTGTCTTGGTGTTTCCTATGACTATGCATTCGTCCTTCTTGCTCCCCCCAGCTTGAGTCGTCGCGCCGATTCGACTAACCATACGCTCGCTGCCTGTCATAGCTGGAGACTTTCACGTATTGGACATGGCGTGCCCCTATACTATCACGCCGGTACGTGTCTGGTCTATCATCCAGCGAGTTATTCAAAAGTCGCCGGCTCGCGTCATATGTGTCGGAGTTCTGCCTGGGGTTCATGTAATCGATCCGGGCTTCCAAGGCGTCTAATTTCTCCAGCAGGTTTATTGCATCTTGCGTTGTCTTTATACTTTCACTTATCGTGGATCTTTGAACAGCAATGGGGTAGTGGGAGGACGGTGCTCCCACTGTCTTTTTCCGACATGGCTGGTTAGAGGTTTGCAGCAAGGTTAGCGTATCTCAAGTAATGTGACGTCATGGATTCGCCATCATGACTAGTAAATTTATCCTGATAAATGGAGCATCTGATCCTGGGTTGGGTGGGCGAATTCCACAAAAAAAATTTTTGTAAAAAGTGTTTTGAAATGTTCATAACCCTTTAGCTCACTGTACACGGTACTGAATAAACTCTTAGCGCTCGAGTCTGTAACTGCTCGCAGGGCTAGTGGCAATTTTAGGGATTAAAGGACTTTCTTGATCCTGTAATATTCATCAAGATCACGTAGGAAGTACAATACTATTTGCTTCGAGCTCTCATAAAAATGGGGAAGCGTAAGTTCATGTATAGGGGAATTCTTTGCCAACACATCAGATGTCACATTTACAAAAGCAGATCCTGACTTACTTTCAATACTTGGTTGTGATATAGCATTGCCACTGACATGGTACAATTATTAGCATTACCATTGACTATGTGGTACTTACCAACACTAGTCGCTAATTCTTAAGTTCATTGGCTACTATTTTCTACAACGACTGCCGTCACTGGCAGTACCTGATTGTGTATCACGCCGTCAGTTAACTGTCTAGTGGCTAGCTGTTCCCCAAAATTTTTTATTTCTGTGTTTACTTTCTGAATACTGTTCTGCGATGATGCCAGAATCTCAGTGACCCTCTCTTCTACTAATCTGGTAAACCTTTCTTATTCTAATCACATTCACCTTCTCCATTTCTCCCCCAGCCTTATTCTGCCAAGCTGCTTGATCTGAGTTCAATTCTTCTCTGAAATGACTGAAGTCCTGCCTGAATTCAGTTCGAAATATTTCCTATCTCTGTTCTATACTCGGACATACCATCAAGCAGCCGTCCCGATCGACCACTAATTTCTTAGGATAACCTGTCTGTCACGTTTCTAGTAGCTACTACGTGTGCGTCAATCCCTTAAATTCCAAGCATCACTCACACCTCCTACAGTCATAGTGACTTTCTGAAATTTATTTTCAGTGTCATTTCGAAAAGTACAAAGATCAAAAGACAATTTCTTAACTTTACTACGTAATTTTTGTGTCAAATTTTCAGAATGTTTTTCATTTTCCTGCTGAATCTTAGCAGTTATATTCTCTGTTGCTGCCAGAAATTTGGAATCTAAATGTTTGGTAATAGTTTTAAAAAAACGTGATCTTAGATTTGAACACTTTGCTTGGAATTTTGAATTGTTTGTTTCTATCATTGTTACAATTTCTTGGAATTTAGTTTCCGTCATTCTTAGAATGTCTGCCCTCAAAGTAGTAATAACGTTGTTCAGTAGGTTTTGCAGCTGCCTAGTTGTCATACCGACACTCGTTTCAGTTGTGACTACACTGTTAGAATTATTACCTTCATACTCTGGCATTTAGAGTTCCTTCTGTTTCTGCCTCCTGATTTACTGTAGTATTGCCAAGACTACTAATTTCATCGACCTCATTACTGCTTCTACCACCAATACTGTCCTCTACAAATGTGATTCTCCGATTATGGGGGTCTCTACCCGCCATGTTCCCATCACTATTAACCTCAGACACACAAGCTCCACGATTCATCTTTCACTTACGTGGAGTGCACAGTTGTGAGAACTAAAGGTGGCAACTGTGGTCGTCGTCAGCTGATGTCTTCTTGGAGCAAGCAGCGAAGGTGCAGTGGATAAAGGCCCGTTCGGTAGTGAAAGATGTTCTCTGCCTCCAGATCGCTCCTTCGGTTCGGATGTAATAATGACGAAGGCAACTTGAAGTCGGAAGACGATACAGTTGTGTGTTGTCTCCTGTTTGCACCTGGCTTTTGAAGTCAGTTTCCTTCCTTGACGTTTCGATGGTTTCGTAATTTTAAGTCTATCGTGCCACACAGTTAGGCACCAAAACTTGCTGTAACCAGCCACATTTCGAAGTCGGGAAAACAAACTCCACCCACGGAATATAGATTTGGGTGCTCACATGCAACGATAGTTGTTTACTGACTAGATAAAAAGAAGGATAATCAAGGTTGGGCCACTTCAGGTTTATTCTCACAGTTACCTTAATTTTTATAAGTTCATTATTCACAATCGAATTATTTGTGTCCGGCATTGTTAGAACTCACATCAACAAAACATGTTGAAAAACAAACATCAATGAATTGGACAGAAGTTATTGGTAAATACATTATAGATTAATATTAACTGCACAGTTAGTGATCCTGAATTTAGGGCGATCCGGCGGGTGATGAGAGGATGAACGACACGAAGTGTCAATGGGAACCGGGAGGTGGCCTGGGCTTAGTGCGGAGCACTACGTCAGTTACACCGGGAATGAGAGTTTGATGGTAATCACGATGTCTAGGATGTCCAGAACATCGGGAATAACAGAGGGGTTGTGTGGGTTGTTTGATGGGCAGTCCGGTCAAAAGTTCAAAAAGGAGTTATCCTCGGTATAATCACGCAGGAGTTTCACCGGCATACTGTTCAGCCGCGATTTGCAATCAACGTGTTTGGCGTTGAGGTTTCCACACATCAAAACCGGCCATCACCCGCCGAAACAGACGGTCAGGAACTCTCCCATTTATGAGGGGAAGGCAAAAGCTAAGCCGCAAAGAATAACACAGGTTTGCCGGCAATTTCGCTTGTTGGCTGTGGCTTCCAAGTGGGTCAGGTACGGAACGGGCACTGAGTAGTGGATTATACCACAGCGGACCAAGATGGCTGTGCCGCCGCCTGATCTTGTTCTGTCTGTGCGGTGGCAGACATAATTGGCAAGCCGGAAGGCTTGCTCGGTGTTAAAGAATGTCTCACTTAAGAAACAGATGTAGACACTGTGCTGGCTGAGAAAATGCTCCAATTCAGCCTTCCAGCTGCGCAGTACCTCCGCATTTCAGCAGGCGAGGTGCACGGCTTTACACGGCTCTGTCCTCCCAGGGCGAGCTGATATATTGGGCTACAAAGAGAATGACGGTTTTTGGGACAGCGCGAGGGCGAACTGCCCCTGGGGGGAAAGAGATCGAGGAGAATAGAGATTTCATTGAGTCGCGAGGAGTGACTTGGGGTTGGGACCAGCAGGCTGGGTGTTGTGATTGCGGCGGCCGCGGTTTTGAAACCCGCGACTGCTTTCCTCTTAGACTTTCCAGAAGCCACATTAAAGGCTGCTGTGGATTTTAGTTCGCGTTTTTAATGACTGGACTTCGCCCAAGTGGCGGTCATTTTAAGCTTCTCACGCGCCACCGTGTCTGCCCGAGGAAGGGGGATTAGCATGTGGATTGGTGGGTAGAGTCGTGGTAGCCGTGACGACACGCCCTCCTATGACGACTTGATTCCACCTCTCGCCCAGGTCCATTTGCTGGGCAGAAGGACCGACCCGCCGACATTTGGAGCGGCAGATGGCCTGTGGCGAAAATCTTTCGGTTGCGTTCAGGCGATTGCTTTGCAAACCCGCCTTTCTTTCCTTCCTCTTAACACAGCCACGGCAGTTCGCTGTGTGGTTATCACTTCAGCCACAGCAATGAGCATCAACCGGCGGGGTGTGATCCCCTACAAGCAATGCAGCGGATTCTGTAACCGCAGTAGCGCTGGGAAACCACACAAGAAACTGCCGTGACAGTGTAAAGCAGATGGAGGCGAAGCAAGAGCACGAACGCAGCCTAGAGAGCGTCGCAACAAACCAACATGGGCTCCTAAAGCTCAGCAGGTCGAAAATTCTGCCGAGCAGATGGAATTGGGCGTGGGGTAAAATCACCTCGTACGTGGGGGGCGGGATGTCAAGGATACAACGACTCCACCCACCAAACGACATTCGAATTCCCCTCCTCATCCAGTCACGGAGGCGTCTGAGAAGCCTAAAGTGCCCGCCGAAAGGTTGACGACCAGGCATTAAAAACCAGAGCTCAAATCCACGCAGCCTTAAACGGGCTACTGGGAAAACTAAAAACAAAGCAGCTGAGAGTGTCAAAACCGCAGCCCCACAACAACAACACACCACCTGGTGTTCCTAAACCAAGTCCCACCTCCCTACTCGAGGAAATCTCAGATCTCCTCGATCACCTACAATTCCAAGCATGTGTGGAACTGACTCGTCGGCTCCTCACGTCCATCTCTTCCCTCCCCACAGGCGCAGCTAGCTCTCGCGCTGTCCTGAAGTCCTCCATCTTTTTGTAGCCAAATATGGCTACATGCTCTATGAGGACAAATCGGTGTAAAGCCTAGCGCTTCGAATGCTGAAAGGCGGACGTAGACAGCAGGAAGCTTGAATTGGAGAATAAACTCAGCCAGCACGGTGTCGATACTTGTCTATTAAATGAGACAATCTTTAATCCTGGGCAAAACATTCCGGCTTACGAATTATGTCTGCCACCCCACAGACAGAACGAGAGCCGGGGGCGTCACAATTATCTTGGTGCGCCGTTGTATATTCCGCCACTCAGTGACCGTTCCGGGCCTGACCCACATGGACACACGGCCATCCAAGTCATATTATCCGATATATCGAAGTTAAAACCAGCGGCATAATTTTCGACTTCCCGCCCACTGAACGGAGCGGACCTGACAGCCTGTTTCGGCGCATTATTGCCGGTCTTGATGGCTAGAGACCTCAACGCCAAACGAGTGGATTGGAACTCGCGGCTGAACACGGTATATGGAAACTCCTTCGTGATTATGCCAACGATCCCTCCTGTCTGACCTTCTAACCGGTCTCCCCAACCACCAACCTATACAAACCCTCGGTCACAATCGATGTCGTGGACATCGTTATAACCCACAACCTCTCATTCCAGGTGTAATTACTCCGCAATAAGCTGGGACTACCTCCGGTTCTCATCGACAATTCGTGTCGCTCATCCTTTCAGAATACACCGGAACGTCCCTCTTCAGGCGCACTAACTGGCCCTACTTCCAAACAAATTGAAGAAATAATTCCGTTCGATCCTATTATGCACAACGAGATAGCAATCGACACATACCTTCAGAACTTCTCCGGCGCCGTTCTGAACGCTCTGGCAGCGTCAAATCCCGAGCGTGGCCCTTATAACGACACTCGGGCTCTTTTACCGGCCGGCATTCAGGCCTCAAAATCCGGCTGCGGAGACAGTGTCAGACTACCGGGACCCCCGTCTGAAAGCCGAGGCAAACCGCCTGCAGAGGTCGGTAACCCGCGGTTCAACGAGTGCAAAAATGACAAGTGGAGGAAGACCAAGCATTTCATGAGAGTTCCTACTCCATCTCCCCGCTGGTCGACATAAGCGGAAAGGTTTTCTCGGACTCTGAGAAATCCGAAGCCCTTGCAGACAATCCGGAGACTCATTTTCAGCTGTGCCAGATCCTTCGGTCGCGGCACATATTGAGACGGTCGCCTTGGCGCTGAGGTCCTACTTCCTAAGCCCCGCCAGCGAAACCCAGTTAATCACCCCAGACGAGGTTCACGGAGCCTTCATGGGTTTCAAGATCAGCAAGGCTCTGAGCCCGAAAGGTATTAAGAACAGGGTATCGAAGCATTTCCCTGGCGAGCGGTTTCCCTCCTAGCACCGCTCTTCAAAGCGGTTCTCCACACTCATCACATTCCCCAAAAGTGCAAGCACGTTCGTGAGATTTCTATCCTTAAAGCTGGGAAGGATCCAGCACTGCCCTATATATATAGGCCCATTAGTTTGTCGGAAGCAATTGGTAAATTATTTGCAAAGATCCTCATAGCTGGGAACTTGCATGTAGTAAATGTACGCGGACTTGTGCGAGACGAGAAATTTGTGTTCACACCCAGTCCTAGCACGGCTTTGCGGCTGGCCCGCCCCGTTGGAAGAATAAAAAGGATTTTCGGCGAAGAGAGTCTCATCGGGGCAGTTTTCCTCGACGTGGCCAAAGTCTTCGATACCGTCTGGGTCGATGGCCTCTTCTACAAGCTAACGTTCCTCTACTTCCCGTCGTTCACAGCCCATCCACCCTCAGGGATCAGACGTTCGAAACGTCCTTCCAGACGGCTAGGTCTTGTCGTCGAGACATGCGGGCTGGGATAGCTCAGGGTGATTTAATTTCTCCTGTCCTCTTCAGTCTGTAATTCAAACACAAGCTCCAACCCTCGCAGTACGTCGAGTTGGATATTTACGCGAACGACACGGCTATCAAACCACGTCCCGCAAGCCGACGCTGCTATTCAGCTACCTGGAGTCATAGCTCAACGACTTTCAACGGTGGTTGAGTAAATCGAGAATAGCAATTAAAGTCTCTAAGATCAGATAATCTTCGCGCATGCCGGAAGGCGCTTTATCTAGCCACGCGGAACCAATCGAATGGGTCGACATTACACTTTATCACAGGGTGACCCTAAATACGAAACTCCTCTTGTCGCCTCACATCGAAAAGTTCAGGAATAGTGCTGCTCAAAGGATACCCTCCTGAACTGAAAGAGTGATCCAGTGGTTAGGAACGGAGACCTGCCATATATAAAGTTTATCAGGCCCCTGAAGGACATATGTGCCCAGCGTGGATGTCCACATTCCTGCTCACATGTCCGGAGGTTACAGTTGTTACAAAGCAAGTGTTTTCGCCTCGCTACAGGTGACCCTCGATATGAAAGTAACAGAAAGGTACACGTGGATTTGGGGGTACCGCTGTTTGCCAACTACATCAGAGCCCTAACAGGGAACTTTGACTCAAAGTTATCTGATGTGGGGACCCTGGTGCGTGGCTTGTTGGGGCTTCCACCTCTCCGGTGTTTCCTCTAATCCGCTGGGAAAACCTCAGTGCTGTGGCTGTGCGGGAATCCACACAGCGAACTGCCGTGTCTGCGTGAAGTGGAAGGAGGCGAAGGCGGATCTTGCAAAGCAAACACCGAACGCCGCCTAAGGAGCATCGCCACAGGGCAATATGCCTCTCCTAAAGCTCAGCGGCCCGGTAGCTCACCCGAGCTAATGGAACTGGGCGAGGAATTGAATCACATCACACGACAGAGGCGTGACGACAAGGCTAGGACGATCCAACCCACCAAACCACATCCTTATCCACTCTCTTAGCCGGTCACGGAGGAGCCCGAGAACGCTTCAAGGGAGACTGCCAGGCATCGAAAGACTGAGCCCAATTCCACACGGCCCCTAAACGGGCTTCGGGGAAGTCTAAGAAGAAAGCTGCCTCGGGTGTCAAAACCACGGCCGCCACACACACACACACACACACACACACACAACAATCACCCTTGTTGTCACGACCCAAAGTCCCTCCTCCTCACTCGACGAAATATCATATCAACTTGATCACCTTCCGCTCCATGCATGTGTGGAGCTGACTCGTCGGCTCCTCACGTCCATCTCTTCCCTCCCAACAGGGGCAGCTCACCCTCGCGCTGTCCTGAAAACCGTCATTATTTTGTAACCGAATATCGCTACACGTCCTAGGAAAACAGAACGGTGTAAAGCCCTGCGCCTCGCCTGCTGGAATGCGGACTGAGTGCGCAGCAGGAAGCTTGAATTGGAGCATTTTCTCACCCAACATGGTGTCGATATGTGTCTCTTAAGTGAGATATTCCATAACCCTGGGCAAGCCTTCCGGCTTGCCAATTATGTCTGCGACCGCACAGATAGACCGAAAACTGAGTAAGGCACAGCAATCTAGGTCTGCTGTGGTATAGTCCAACACTCCGTGCCCGTCCCTGGCCAGGCCCACTTGGAAGCTACTGCCATCCAAGTCACATTGGCTGGCAAACAGGTTTTAATACTTGCGATTTAGCTTCGCCTTCCCGCCCACTGATCGGAGCGGACCTGACCGCCTGATTCGGCACGGATTTGCAGGTCTTGCTTGCTGGACACCATAACGCCAAACGCATGGATTGAAACTCGCGGCTGAACAAGATAAGGGGCAAACTCTTACGTGATTATGCCGAGGAGAACTCCTGTATCATCCCTGAAACTGACTCTCCAACCACAAAGCCACATAAACCCTCGGTTACTCCCGATGCCCTGGACATGGTGATGATCAAGAACCTCTCCATCCCCGTGTATCTGACTTCGTGCTCCGCACTAAGCTCGGTCCACCACCCGGTTCTCATTGACACTGCGTGTCGCTCATCTTTTCACAACCCACCGTATCGCCCTGACTTCAGGCGCACTGACTCAGCCAAATTCCAAACTCAGTTGCAAGAAATAATTCCCTTCGATCCGGAATTGCACGAGATGGCAAACGACACAAGCGTTGAGAACTTCTCCGGCGCCGTTCTGAAGGCTCTGGCAGCGTCAACTCCTAAGCGTCGCCCGCGTGACGACCCACAGTCTCCGATATCGCCCGGCATTCAGGATGAGATACGCTTGAAAATCCGGTCGCGGAGGCAGTGATAGATCACCAGGGACTACTCTCTGAAAGCCTAGGTCAACCGCCTGCAGAGGTCGGTGACCCGCCGGCTGTACGAGTGGAGAAATGGCCAATGGAGCGCTACACTCGAATCCGTCGATCGTGAAGAACTGTCGCCGTTGAGGATGACCAAGCGTGTGATGAGAGTACCTACTCCATCTTCCCCCATGGTCACTTCAGGGGAATCGCCCTATCAGAATCTGAGAAAGCCGAAGACCTTGCAGAATATTTGGAGACTCATTTTCAGCCGGGCACCGATCTTTCGGTCCCGGCATTTCTTGAGAAGGTTGACGTGGCGTGAGGTCTTACTTCTTAAGCCCTGCCAGCGAACCCCTGACGACGTTCACGAAGCCATCGGGGGTCTCAATTTCAGCAAGCCTCCGGGCCGGAACGGTGTACCGATCAGGGCATTGAAGCACCCTCCCAAGCGAGCTGTTTCCCTCTTCGCCCTACCTTCAAAACGGTTCTCCGCAACCATCATTTTCCCCAAACGTGGAAGCACGCTCGATTGATCTCTATCTTTAAACCAGGGAAGGATCCAAACCTGCCCTTTTCCTATCGTGCTATTAGTCTCTTGGACATGATTGGTAAATTATTTGAAAAGATCCTACCAGCTAGGATCTTATATGTAGTAAACGAAGGCGGACTGATGCGAGACGAGCAGTTTTGGTTCAGACCCAAGCATAGCACGTCCTTGCAGCTGGCCCGCCTTGTTGAAAGAATAACAAGGAATTTCGGCGAAAGGAGGCTCGCCGGAGCAGTGTTCCTCGACGTGGCCAAAGCCTTCGATACCGTCTGGATCGATGGCCTCCTGTACAAGCTAACGCTCAACTCCCGTCTTACACAGCCCATACAATCTCATCCAACCTCAGGGATCGGACGTTCGAAACGTCCTTCCAGACGGCCACGTCATCTCGTCGAGCCATGCGGGCTGGGATAGCTCAGGGGGGATTGATTTCCCCTGTCTTCTTCAGTCTGTATGTCAACGGCATGCTCCCGCCCTCGCACCACGTCGAGTTAGCCTCTACACGGACGGCACGGCCATCATAGCCACGTCCCGCAAGCCGACGCTATTTTTCAGCTAACTGGATTCATAACTCAACGACCTTCAACGGTGGTCGAGTAAATGGAGGATCGCCATTAATGTCTCTAAGAGCACCGCGATAATCTTCCCCGTGCCGGACGGCGCTTAATCCAGCCCCGACACTCTTCGGAGAACCAATCGGATGGGTCGACACTATTCGTTATCTGAGGTTGAACCTAGTTACACGACTCACCTGGTCGGCTCACATCGACCAGGTAAGGAGGAGGACTGCTCAAAGGATGGGCATGCTGGGCCCCCTCCTGAATAGGAAGATTGATCTATCCGTCAGGAACGGACTCCTGCTATATAAGCAGCTCATCCGGCCCCTGATGGACTATGTGTGCCCCACGTGGAGATCCGCTGCTCGCTCCCATGTCCGAAAGTTACAGGTGTTACAATCCAAGTGTCTTTGCCTCGCTACTGGTGCCCCTTGGCACATAAATAACAGGAAGATACACGAGGATCTGGGCTTCCGCTGTTTGCCGACCACATCATATCCCTGACCGAGAGCTTTCACTCAAAGTTAGCTGATGTAGGGAACCCCCTAGTACGACAACTTGTCAGATACTTAATCTGGCCGAGGGTTGAACCCGTCGCCTGACTCGAAAGCCAAGTGCGGCAGGGGACAACAGGCCAATCGAGGTCTACGCTTGCGATGGCCAAGTCGACAAAACGAATCGCGTTCGGCGCTGAACAGCAGAGTGCCATTCGGTTACCCTGACTGAGGTTTTCCGTGATTTTCCTCAGTTGTAAGTCAAATAACATAGTATCCGATGCAAAGTCAGGGCACGGCCCACACTCCCTTCCCCCAGGAGCGGTGGCTTCACCTAAGCGTCTGACAAACGTCGCACAACTCCAGTATGCGACACAGCCAGTCTGGGCTTGGAACCTAGACAGAAACGATCCAAAGCTTATCCCACCCATACTTAATCCAGGGCAATTTAGTCCCTAGTCTTTGGTAGAATCAGGCAAGGCCCTCAGCCTGACTTCAAAATCGCTAGCACAAGCATATTCCCCTGTTAGAGTTCAGGTGTCTGTTACTGAGCCTAGCAATGCGGTCAAAGGCAGGAATGGCTAACAGACAAGGGGATGTTGACTTGCGCTTCGCGCGAGTCTCCGCCCCCCAGTTAACTCTTTGGCTTGGCTTGGCTAGCGAAAAGCAATTCGGAAGGAGTAATTTGCCAGTGGCACATCAGGAAGGAAGCTCTGCAAGACTATATCAAGATAGTAGGAACGACGCCCGTCTGCCCAGTCACGACGCCTCTTGAACTCGGCCTTCCTCTGTATACAGTGAGCACCCATCGGCCAACAACTGCAACAGTCACTAGGTGCTGAGGTTCACCGTGGCCCTCAGGTCAAGCCCAGCCGTGCATCAAGCGGTATACCATCACCTGCGGCTGACTGGAGGCTTCTCCACATCACACCATAGAGACGCCGACCGAGCGGACCAGTCGTTTCCCATCCGGCAGGTTTTTTACACTACACACCCTGCTGCAGACCAAAACTATATCACGACCATTAAGTCGTCTCCACACTGTACAACCAACTCTTGACATTAATAAATACTGTTATATATGTGTGATACTGCGGTTGTCTCTCTGAACAATCCTACAGCTTTCCACAAATATGCATGAAATTCTTGCCATTGCAGAGGATATTAACCATCTATTGGATTAACGTGTGTCCATGTGAACAAAGGTTTCATTAACAGCAACAAAAACTCCCCTTACATAAACATATTTGACTATGTGAATTACAAGTTATAGAAACAAAACTAGTATTCATAATGAATAATTACAGGTTGGATGGGAAAATCTTCAACGGCTTTTTTTTTTTTTGGTCACAGACATTGGTATTCAGATTTGTTAATGCACAATACATATCAATACAGTTGTTTATACTGTGTCACAGTCACTGCTTGAAAATTATTATATTCACCAACACGGTAAATGGACTGTGCGTTAAGTATCATTTCAGTACTGCATAATGGGAAGCTTATCAGAAACCAACATGCGTTTAGAAAGTTACTAATTATTCCTTCATAACCAGACATTTTTGATGTGAGGGATTGCACTGCAGAGGATTGGTTATCAACCAGTGAGGCAGCACCTTTTTCCATAAACAACACAGTGCAAGGTGCAGCAACCCACAGAAGGTCGATAATAATTCACACTGTTATCACAGCTTGAAGATATACATAATTTTATAATATAATTCATAAACACACAACAGTAACTATAAAGAGCAGAGGTACAGTACATAACAACAGAGATGCTGCACACACACACACACACACACACACGTTCTTAGAGGAAATGAGTAACTAACAAGGGCTTTGCACCAACTTCAACTACCCATATTGACAGCAGAAGTGTGTAAATCAGTAAATGTTACAAAACATTGCAAGCTGGACATATTATGAGACAAATGCAGGAGGTGTAGTAATGAAAACATGAAGATACTCAGTATTGAAGGGTGAAGTGCACACTGCATTAAAAAAAAAAGTACAGAAATGAACATAATTATGATGGTGGGGGTTTAGAGGCATGCAGTATTTGGTCAAGGTTAAAGAAAACTTTTCTGACAGCTTTGTCCATGGCTAATAACTCCTGTGGCAGGAAATATTTTCTTTTGGAACCACGTTAAAATGCTACAGGTATGACAGGCTGTTGGTACTGGCTAAGTAATGCAAAGATTTCAAGTTTCAATGTTGCTGATATTGCTTTGCAGTGAGCCAAGTAAATGTCTACTTCACTTTCGATCCAATTCCTTTTCAACGTATATAATTTTATTTTCTATATCCATGCCATAAACTAGCCTGCCTAATTAGAATATATAACAACTTGAGTATAAGAGTTTTAGGAGGAAATGAAAAATGACACATCTTAAGGTATTATCCTGGCCCATTGTAAACACCTTTATTGCATCCCAAACTTTGTTCCTTCCTGAGCTGTCACCATTTTCCAGCCTCTCAAATAGTGTGATGCTACACTGCCTCCGTTACCTGATATGATATTGCTAAATAACCCACAAATATGGGTGTTTAACCTATGATGTAAACGAATCACCTCAGCAAGTCAAGGTTGGATCTATGGGAGAAATGATATGTGTTGGGTAGGTGGGTAGAATTTCTGCATTATGTGTGAAAACACCACCTGTTATATGGTTTATTGTAAGCTGTCCTCACTGCAACTGTAATTAAACACAAAGCACAACATGGAAAGAGCAGGCGTTACTTTTACTAGAAGCTGTGAAAAGTACACTGAATAATGAAAAAATATTTTTAATGGGTCAGTGACTTGCTTGCTAAAATAAATAATGAATGGAAACCTGTAACTGAAACAAATCTAATGTAAATGAACCACTTCAGCAACTGAGGACTTCCATTCCATTTTAACACCACTGAACGAGGCACAGAGACACAGACAAGAGACTAAGGGGAATACTCTGAACTTCAACTTGGAATACGTGTATTTTGCGTAGGAAGCATTTTCATTAAAAGTTTGTAGCCAAGTTCTGTAATGCGAGTTTTAAAGTTTTTACCATGGTATAATCAAGGAGTGTGGTCTTCTTGAATGTGACACGGTGTTGCAGGCAAGCAGGTCCCAACAGTTCAAAGGAATGTGTCACTTTCAAGGTCCATTGTGAATAAGTCACAGTTTCTTCACAGACCCTGAACCCTTGTACCTCTTGTGCATTTGTGTTTCTTGTTTAGGAGGGGAAGAGAGGCAAGTACAAGAGGACACCCAAAATTAATGGTACTACTAATGCACTGGATGCGTGGGAAGGTAACATGATGTAAAAGATTGATGACACTCTACATAAACTTACCTGTGGCCATACTTGGAAAAGAAACTGAAGCGTTTACATGCTTCTTGCTTTGAGCCATAAATAGTCTAAACAACAATGGTTCTTATCTATCAGTATTTATTTTCAAAACAGAAAATAACTGAATGACAACTGAACATAAGAAAGAACCACTTATATTTCAGATAGTATTTCTGTACGGTTCTCAAAACTGTAAGGTATGCAACAAACTTCAACATGTTTCGAGTAAAATTATGCTGACAAACACAGTTATCATTATGTTTACATAAGATACATAAAAGAAAATTATAAAGGGTAACTTTATAACAGTCAGTTCTACAGCTCACACAGAACATCTTCTTAGGAATATACATGGTGAACTAAATTTGCAAATTGGGAAAAAAAAAAAACTAATTACCAGACAACTGTCAAGGAACATATAAAACACAAAGAAACCCAGACCTAATTTATAATAATCCACCAACAAATGCACATTCTATGTAATTACACAGTTATATTACACTAAAGACATTAAAAACACCTACAGGTTTCGATCCCTGTGGTATCATCAGACTACGGCTCGAAGCATGCATTCGGAGTTTCCAATATTTTAATGTAATGTGACTGTGTACATACCAAGACTGTGATTTGTTGGTGAATTATTATCATAACATCAGTCACTACCACTGCATGGAATGAATAACATAAAACCTGGACCCCTTTCACTTGTAGATGAAATTTAGCTGTAAAAGATTTATTGACCTAGTCTTAAATGATTCATGTGAAGAACTTATAGCTGATAGTTGTTAAGATATTACCACATAAAGAAGAAGCTGGAACGTAAACAAACTGGGTCAAGACTGATGGAATTTTAAGCTGGTACAGGCATTACGGTAAGAGTAATACTCAGAAGGATATGTGCAACAATTGCCTAATGCCAGCACAGCCATTTCATCCATACAGGTAAATTACACAGCCGTCTACTGCACTGAGCTAAGTGGAGTGCCAAATTCAATGTAATATATCAAATTTTAAAAAATGAAACAGTTAAATTTCCAAAGTGCTTCATCTAGGGTTTGTACTCCTCTTTGAATTGCATTTTGCATTGGTTCACCAATCAAGATAATAGTCCCTTGTTCACCAAATCCTCAGCTACAATTTGCCCTTTCTAGTTGAAGCAGTCCACGATTGCCTAGGGTGCCAGTTTCCAGCAGATAGTCCAAGATCACCCCCGAATGCCAGCACGGTAGACTATCATTTGTTTTCCAACAAGAGTCGCCCCAACAGTCACATTCTGCATGATTTAGCAATAAAAAAAGGTAACATTTTTGTGTTCCTTATGTAATTGTGACACACATTTTACAAATGTATTACAGCATGTTCAGTTCACTTTTTTGCCAGTCACTGATTCATTATGTCAACAAAGCCTGCCCTAATGTGAAAAATCAATGCATGCTCCCTACATGAGGGTCACAACATGAACACTGTAACTAGGTTTATGTAGTTAAATGCTGGCAAACTTAAACTGTGATCCTTGTCAGACACATTTCATCTTAGCACATTTTCAGTTTCCTTCTTTGGTACAAGCACCATGTGTTGCATCTACCAACATGACAGCAATGAAATGAAATATTCACACCTGCTACACTGTAAGGTAAGCATATACAAATACATTTTCTCTTCATCTTGCAAGATTTTTATGGTGAACTGTTAAATTAACTCATGGTTACAATGTCTGAATCTATCTGGCACTTAACCACAGATACCATACACAGATAACAGACATATAAACTAATTTCAACAACACATTCATTCCCACTGTATCCATTCTGAAGAGAGGATAAAAAAAAACAGTATAGTTTAATTAAGCAATGTATGTTTATTTTCATATACAGAATTTTCCACATATGGGAGCCCCTTTTTATTTTAAATCTTCAGTGCAGCCTTGCAGCATGAAACCTTTTTTTCTTAAAAGAATCACTGTAAGAACCTGTCTTGATAGAGAGCCCATTAGTTCACGTAATAAATTTTATTTAAAACAAGAAATGTGAGAACTGAGGTGTTTGTTTCCAACAGAAATCAATGAATATAAAAAAACTTAACAATTCTATGCTGGAAATTATTATAACTTCACAAAAACAATCCTGGGATAAAAGCATTACTGAAATATGTGTGATTTTTACACAGTGGCAAATTTATTGACCTTTTTAACCAAAAATACATACATAAAATATCTAAAACTGTCAAAAATGTCTGAAATGAAAAGAGAACTTTCTGGAAAGATGCCAGACTATAACTGTTCCTCCACAAGGAAACTAGAACAGACTTTACATCTGGTGACTTCTCACACACTCCAATCTAAAGGCCATCACAGTACATCAGTGGGTTAATGAGGCCTGACAGCATCTTTATGGAATGCACTTACTCCATTCCAGGAATTCCCAAGTCATATGCAATTTGACACAGTTTGAAAAAAATTCCACTTGAGAAACAATGCAGGTATGCAGTGTATATACTTCTGACATTAGTGCAGCGGACCCCAGTGCAAAAAGTACCAGGGCCAAATCGCAGATTTTCAAATTTGAAGTGGGCTTAGTAATAAACAGGGTACTTTGATTACAATTAAACACATCATTAAGAGTACTGCAAATTTAACAACAATATCAAAATATAATTATTTAAATTAAAGCTTTATTGCAGTAGTAGCCTTCCTGACATCTGAAGGATGGCAAACCACTTTGAGCCTTCAGTTCCCAAGACAAAAAATATTATAATGAAAACAAACTCTTCAACATTGAGCCAGATCATTCCATAACTGTGGCAAGAAAATTAACTGGTAGGCTTAGTGTTTGAGAACCCTGCTTTGGGACCTCTGAATGATTACTGGATGTACTGGTTTTGTGGTTTCTCTGAACCCTATTGTTTCAGTGACAAATTTTCTTCTTGGTTCCTGCTTTCTTTACTGCTTTCCATTACTACTTTCTACTTAAATGATGTGTAAATTTTTTAAGATTCAAGTCTTCTGGGATGTGACTCTGTGCCACTCAGAATTATTCACCCTAAAAAGCAGCATCCCATCCAAAAACACTCAAATCTTCAGCAATGCCAATATGACAACTTCAAGTACTGTGCATACTAATTGTTTTACCTAAACAACCCAGATATACTTTGAAAATGCTACTGTAGATGTCACAGGAAACATAGTTTGGTGAACTAAAAAGCAAAAGGGGTGCTTTCCAAAAACAAATGTCATATTTTTATGGACTGGAAAAGGTTTGTGGTGGTTTAACGACAAGTATCACACCATAAAATGGACATATGATTTGTGACGGAACCTGTATGTGGATAAATACCATAAATATACTTCACACATTAAAGAAATAGTCAATGATAGTGACATTAAAACCAGGAGTGAGAAAGTTCTGCCATAAATTTAGCAAGTGTAGTAAATGAATTACAGTACATACTTTCAGTAAGAAAGAATTCTGTATGTATCACTTGAAGTTGCCTTCAGTCTACAGATTTATTACAGTCATATTATAAAGAAAGTAACGTCCACCTTTAAATATGAAACCTCTAGTACCTATGCAGTATAAGTGTCTGAGCATTTTCCATTACTGGTACATTTATTTCTGGATATGTGATGAGGCCATCAGCCGATGTGATAAGAACTGTCTGTGTTGGGGGAGAATGATCAATTACATGCTGCACTGCTGTTTGCGATGTCGCTATATGTAATAACTGATGTTTCGCAAGTTCACGTTTCTGTGAAAATACCTGGCCACAATGAGGACAAGTGCATGGTCGGTCTGGGGAATGTGTTCGGCGATGTTTGAGCATATCATTCTTCTGGGTGAATCGTCGACCACACAAGTCACAGGCATAGGGACGCTCACCTGTATGAGTGCGCATGTGTACATCAAGAGCACCCTTTCGTTGGAAACGTTTTTCACAGTGTGGACACGGATGAGGCCGCGCCTCTGAATGAACACGTGAGTGCTGGGCCAAATTACTGGAACATCGGAAGCCCATACCACATACAGAACATATATATGGTTTCTCTCCTGTGTGGATTCGTTCATGCACTAGACGGGCTTCACGTGACAGGAAGCCTTCTCCACAGTACTGGCATGTATGAGGCCTTTCTCCTGTATGAAAGGAGCGCATATGATATGATAATGAGCCCTTGTTGCTCAGTCTCTTTCCACATACTCCACATTCAAATGGTTTCTCACCTGTATGTGAGCGTGTGTGGATGGCCAAAGATTCCTTTTTAGCAAGAAGTTTACCACATACTTCACATTTGTAAGCCACTTGCTCTGGGTCATCTGCTGTTCCTGTCTGCTGTCGAATGCTGTTCTCCACCTCCTCTTTTGTATGTTTCTTGCGATGACTCAGAACAGCTCCCAGTGTAGCAAAGCCTTCATTGCATACCCGGCAAGTGTATTTGCGTATTCTGTCATGACGCTTTAAGTGCTGTGTCATGTTTCCCCGCCGGTTAAACCGAACACCACACAGGTGACACTTGAAAGGCTGTGTACCTGAATGTGCTGAACCATGTTGTCGAAGCTGAATCTTTTTGTGGAAATGCTTGCCACACACATTACACGCATAGGGACGTCTTCCAGTATGCACATTCATATGTTCTGACAAGTGAAACCTGGACCGGAATCCCTTACCACAAACATCACATACCTGGCGATTCTTATCAGAATCATCCATATGTGAACGCTTGTGGCTGCGGAGATTGCTCACATGCTTAAAGCTCTTACCACACAGATCACAGAGGTACGGAGTTTCAGTAGAATGGGTGGCCTTGTGGATGTCAAGACTGGCCAGTGAACCATAGTTTCTGTCACATTTGTCACATTTATAAGGCTTGTCATCACTGTGGTTTGCTAGATGATGTTCCTTCAGCGTCTTCTTCCCTCGGAATGATTTACCACAGAATTCACACATGTACAATGTTGGCTCCATTCTTTCAGCAGCAACCTTCGTGTGACTCCGCTCGTGTACTTTCATTGCTATTGCATTGCGAAAAGTTTTGTCACAATAGCTACAAGAGAAATTCTGTGGACCATGTTTTCGCTGTTGGTGCGTGATTAATGCAGTTTTTCTTAGTAGCACATGTCCACAAATTTCGCACCTCCATTCCTTGTGACGTATGCTTCTTTTCCTTTCCTTACTCTCATCTTCACTATCATCTTCCTTTCTTATTATACCCTGAACTACTCCAACCATCTTAGGTTTCAGGAATATGTTACAGTCTCTAGATATCTTCTTAATTTGTCGCTGTGGCCTACCATATGCATTTGTCTCAATACCACTTGGTAATGGGAGAGTGGGATTTGATTCCTCATTGTCTTGTGTCACACTATCATAAGACAGAACACTGTTTATCTTTACATCTCCACTGTCAGCACAATGGTTACCTCCCGACTGCTCCATTTCGGCAACCATATTGTCAGGTAACATGACATCTGTTTTCTGGCCACTACAAAAACAAACAAAATAAGGCACTGTACTGTTATATAAACACCTACATCCAAAAGAGGAAAAACATGGGTGACCCAAATGAATCCTTACAAAACTTTTACAAATTAATTTAATGAAGATAGGTTCAGCCAGAACAGCCCCAGACCTACCAACACAGCACAAGCTTCAAACCCATGCTGATGATGTGCTGTGCCTACATCTGTACACAGAAGGGTCTTGATTTTGTTTGAATGGTAAAGATGTAAACTTTTACTTATAATTTGTAACAGTAAAGTAGTAATCTGGTTTTCAATATCACAGTCATTACATAAAAAAATAAAATATAAATACCCCTGTATTTCTGTGACTGTGTAACCGTTTCCTAACTGGAATGTGTACGTGAGTTTTATATATGCTAAAGTTCAGAGGACTGTACATATATCAAAAAGGTATTTCATTAAATGGACCACTTTATGTGACAGCAACAGTACTGTTCCACACAAACCCATAACTTGATGAAACAAAGCTGTAAAAGTCTGCAAGGTACACTTAACGTGCACAAACAGAAGGGGAATTACGAGAGACATGCTGACTTTAATGGTAAGTATTGTGAGACTCTGAAATACCCAAGCATTCAGAGTAGCTCTCAGACGTGGTACTGATGTTCTTATGCAAACTGTATCTAATATGTAGGGCTGTGAATTCAGATGGGAGAAGTTGTGTTTGACTATGACTGACAATAATAAACTGGCAGTTGTTCAGTTATTTTTATGTACATTTGGAAGAACACTGTTGATTGTCAGAGATGCAAGTTAAGAAATGTTAGGAAATATACGCATACTGCAACAGTCCTCATTTGATGATCATAAAAACTCTCAAGAACCATGAGAAATGTGTACTACGCTCCTGTCAACAAATTTTGTGTTAAACACTTCTAACACTTATAAACATTTCATGAGGAATGTTTGAGACACATACAGAAAAAAATCTATGAGTTCATTTTAGAACCACTTGTAACTTGAATGATGTTGACAGATTTTACTAAAACTCCCTATTATCAACTTACATTAAAATTTATTCACTAGTCCTGAAGCTGTTTCAGGCATAAGAGATAATTACAGTGTTTGTATCAGGTATAAGACACCATATAATGACTGTACAGGCACTCCACAGTAGCACTGTTGCTAGCTTGAATGAAACATGACAAAATGTATTTTTTCATGATAGTCTGCAAACACCATTACACATGCTCTGCAAACTGAAAATGTTTGGGAATCACTGATTTAGAGTACATGTAACTGCAAACTCTTGCTCACAACATGAAGAACATGAGTATTGCAGTAAAAGCTACATCAAATGTGGGAGACAGCAAATTTTGGACTCGTATATTCAACTTCTTATAGACAGGAGTTATGGAAGTTAAACAATTTTTACACACTGTTCAAATCAGATATTACAGTAGTAATATCCAAATTACACAACTACATGCAAAATTTTTACAAAATTGTAAACAAGAATACAGAGGAGAAGGAATGTGTCAAAACTCACTCACTTATTCCATGGAGCAGTCCTTGAGAAGCTAACCAGTTCTCAGTTACTCAAGAAATTCCCTGCATTTTATGGAACCTGACAGTTCATTACCATGTTTACAAAAGCCTGCCACCTGTTCCTATCCTGAGTGTAGGTATCTCTCATAGTGATTTGAAACCCATGTGCCCATTCATGTAAGATTTTGTAAATTTAATACCATTTAGAGAACATTATTTTGCTATTCCATTAGATTTCAGTGATTTGTTCTATTACTTACTCATTCCTGGTCCTTTGCATACTTTTGACATTCTTCCCACATTCTTCCTTGGCTTTCTTCAAAAGTTCCATTGCTTTTGACAACTGATGACCAGGCAGGGTAGGTCGCTTTGAAGTTCGCTGTGTTGCCACTACACTGGGTTCCTTATGTTGGGGGAAGGTAATAAAACAATATAATTTACAGCATTTTGTGAATGTGGCCTACAGTCAAGACATTTCGATGTAATGTCCAAAGAGTCAATGAATGTTATAGGAATTTGAAATCTTCCCCATTTCTGTACCAGTGAATAAATGAAATACAGAATGGGAAGACTTCTATACAACTTGACATAGAAAATGTTGAAAAATAATTGTTCAAGTAGTTCACCATGAACTGTTGCTGGAACAAAGTTCTCCCTCATGTGATATGGAAATGTCAGATGTTAGAGAGCAGTAATAAGTGCTGTGCTGGCCGTGGGACAAATGGGATGGAAAGAAACATGTCAATTCTTGCGGAAACACTTCAGAAACCAGTGTGACCAAATGTGTACCGATATGAACAGGTTCAAAATGAACGAGCATAAGCACTTGAGTCAGTTACAATTTAGTTTGCTCTACTTTGCTTTGAGGGTGAACAGTTTAACAGGCTGACTCTCCCATAATACACAATTTACTGAACATCTAATCAGAAAATTTGCTACAAGAGACAGAAAGACAATATAATGATAACAACATTTAAACAAGAGAGGCAATGTACGTATAATGTGCCAATGAGGCATGTTCGTGCAACCAATGTTGCAGTGGAAAAGTAGTAAGTATTATCTTAAGCTGAGAGTGTGTTTGCAGCCTTAGGTGTTCAGCATTCAATGCGAATGCGCTGTATTGTCATTTGTGGCCTCCCCAGCTCTACAGTATTTTTCCACATTATCTCATAAACAGCATGATTTTCAAGTTATTGAACATATGATACGTGTTTTGATTTTCTCTACAATTTTTATCTGAAACATTTCTCATTCTAAGAATAAAACTGAGTGAGATATGACCAAAAATGTATATTGGTCTTCATGTAAAGTACCAGTTATTCTTGTCAGATTTTAATGAAACTTGAAATTTTCTCAACGGATTTTAAAAAAATACTCAAATATAAAATTTCATGAAAATCCATCCAGTGAGAGTCAAGCCGTTTCATGCAGATGGACAGCCAGACATGACGAAGGTAATAATCAATTTTCACCAATTTGTGAATGCACCTAAAAATAAAAATATGCCTGCAGTCACTCAATCCCCCCACAAGATTCTAATTTTTGCAACAACTTATGTTATTTGTTGTATGTAACCAATAATTTCTGCTATTGTACAAACCAGTGGGAGATTTAAAAATCTTCCAGAACTCATACTGAGATAACCATGCTTCCAGTTAAAATGAAGGAGGGTGGAGCTCACAGGGGTTGATTATGTATTTTCTGTGGATCAAGTTGGAACACATTCAGATGTGTTTCTGTGTCACATCTGGCCATGGAATGGAAGTGTGTCACCAACTGTCATTACAATGTTTCAGTTTGAACAGCAGGCAAACATCAAGTTCTTTAGTGACCTATGGAAATCAGTGGCATACTCATATTAAGTCACAATATTGTTTATGGAGATGAAGCCCTTAACATATCTGCTGTGTACAACAGGTACAACCAATGTAATAGTGGTCAAGAATCTCTGTAAAGATGATATGTAGAGCAGGTGGGGCCAGCAACATCAAGGAATTATGAAAATGTGGTAAAAGTTCACAAAATCATGACAACTGTCCAGACAGCAAATGAACCTGGCATCTCCTACACAATGGATCAGAGCATTCTAACAGAACATATGTCAATGCAGCACTTGCATGCGAAATTTGTGCCAACCATTCTGGTGGAGGACCAGACGGAGATAAGGAACTCTTTGAATGATCAACACAAGAAGCAGACCTCTTGTCAAATATTATTAATGGGGACAAATCTAGGGTCGTTGCCTCTGAGCCCAAGATGAGATACCAGTCCTGTGAATGTCACACTAAAATGTCATGCCAAAAAGAAAAAGTTGCACGTTACAAAATTTCAGGAGGACATGCTAATCACTTTTTTGGCAATTTGGATGAGATAAGTCTGTCTCTGAATGACAAACAGTGAATTCCACTCTTTATGCAGACGTTTTGAAGCATGTGACAGATGTCAAAAAGTGGAAAAGGACGGAAAAACTGATAGACAAGTGGATGCTGTACCACAACAATGGTCCATGTCACACATCCCTCACAGTACAGCACTTTTTAATGATGAACCAAATTCCAACCAATCCCCAGCCATTGCATTCACCAGATTTTTGTGCAACTTTTGGCTCTTACGGACCTCAAGACTGGCCTCAAAGGTAAGTGCTCTGTATCCAAAGAAGAAATTCAACAGAACATGACAGCAAGTCTCACAGCCGTACCAAAAGAGGACTTCCAGTGGCGCTTCCCACAATGGCACCAGAACAGGAACCATGTATGTGCAGACGAGACATACTTTGACAGTAACCAATATCCTTTTTACTACAAATTATGTCCAAGTTCCAGGAACTTTTTGATCCTCCCATGTATCTCACACAGCATGTCACCAAGAGGAAATTGCTTGAATACATAGTTTGTTATAGGATGTGATAAAACTAAGTGATGAAAAAAGAAAAGGATGCACTAATTACAGTAACTTTGGCTCTCATTCTATTGGGGGAAATATCCCCTAATTTTGTTTCCTAGGAACATACCAGACATGTTCAAAAAAAGACCGAACTTTTGCTATAAAGACTTTATTGCTCATTTTACAGCATTTCAAACACTGACCCCTTCAACGTAGTCCCTTCTACTGGCGATACACCATTCCCAACGTTTCTTCCATTGTTGGAACGCTTCCTGGAACGCACTTTCTGTGATGGCATGCAGTTCCCTTATCGCATTTTCCTGAATCTTCTCTATGGTTTGGAAATGACATCCTTTCAAAGTGGTTTTAAGTTTGGGAAACAGGAAGAAGTCTAATGGGGCTAAGTCCAGAGAATAGGGTGATGGGGCACAATGGATGTCTGATATTTTGCCAGAAAACTGTGGATGAGGAGTGATGTGTAAGCCGGCACATTGTCATGGTGCAGCATCCAAGCCTGGTTTTCCCACAATTCAGGCCTCTTCCTGAGCACAGCATCCTTCAAACATGCTAAAACTTCCTGGTACAACTGTCTACAATCTGACCACATGGTACAAATTCACGATAGACAATGCCTTTCCAATCAAAAACACACAGCCAACATCACCTTGATCTTTGACCGATTCATCCATGCTTTTTTTGGTTGAGGAGACCCTTTCCCCATCCACTGCGATGATTGCATCTTGGATTCAACATCATACCCATAAACCATCTCATCTCCTGTTATGATGTTCTTAAGAAAGTCTTCATTACTATTTGCATTGGCAAGCAGTTCCTGACTGATTTCAACACAGTTCTCTTTCTGATCATCAGTCAATAAATGCATCACGAATTCTGCACTGACGCAATGCATCTGAAGTTATTCAGTAAAATTTTGATGGCAAGATTCTATGCTTATGCCCACTTCGTCAGCAACTTCTCGGACAGTTAAACGACAATTTCCATAAATCACAGCATGAACTCTCTTGGCATAATCATTGTTTGTTGATGTGGAAGGTTGTCCAGGCCTGGGATCTTCACCAACTGACATTCTGCCCTCTTTAAAACCCTTAAACCACGCATAGCACTGCGTTCGGCTCATACTGTTCTCCCCATATGCTTGGTTAAGCAATTGAAATGTCTCTGTAAAATTTTTACCAAGTTTGCTGCAAAATTTCACACACATACTCAATTGTTCTTCAAGCTCTTTCATTGTCGCTTTGTCACTAATCCGACGAACAGCTTGTGCATGTGCTCAGTTCAGCAGATGTAGCTCGACAACTAATGCTCATAGCGAAACAGGACTAATGGCAGTTTATTGTCAAAACCTGATGCTAGGTGCACTCAGTAGCTGCAGCACACTCTCTCTGCTGGTTGGCGCGCAATTTAAGAAGTTCAGTCTCTTTCTGAACACGCCTTGTAATCTATTTTCATGCTCATGCTACACTGCATTACTTACTAAGTTTTCTCTGGAGAGACGTGTTTTATCAGAGGTGTCCAAGGTCCTATTAATTTTCAAGTGTGCTGCCGCAAAATTACTCTTTTCTCCAAAATCAGTCTGAAACAAATTACAAGAATAGCATTCTTAACTGACAACATGCAGAAACTTACCATGCTACAGATAATCAAAGGTGATTGGCAGAAAAAAACTACATTATTGCCAGTTGCATAAATTTCCATCAAACATTTTTAACAATATGCTTGATACAACAGCACAATGCAAAAATTTATCAAAGACATAGACTGTATGATAATTATGTAGGATCATACTAACATTAGTTATGTGTGTTGGCCCTTCTGCACCAAAAGATGACTTAAGTCAGCATGGAGTGTGAAGATAAGCAGACTGAACATCACTTAAATTCATCGGCCAAAAGCACACACAGTAATGGGTGACCATTTAAACCCCAGGTCTTTTGCAGAGTGCACTGGGCACTTAACTCTGGTGCCAAAGATTTAATGACACTGACAAGCACAGATGAATCAATGAGTACAGAGCATTGGCTGAATAACACTGACAGGAAATAACCATGTTCTCAGAGAAAAGCCTATTCCACTGCCACCTTGTCCACCACAAATCACGTACTGACTGGCCTGGGACCAAACCCAGACCTCCACAGTGGAAGCCTAGCAATTAGCCACCTGAGATATGGCAGGGCCTAACATTACGTACAAAGAAAATCTAACCGAAACAGTCACTCTAGTGGCACATGTCTGAGGATCTGCCATTCACATCTCTGCTCCCAAAATATGCCCTAATAAATAATGCAGTGCTATGTGATATGTAATATCTTACTTTGACAGAGTAAAATAAATGCACATATTTTGACACTAAGGATACTATTTAAACCCAAGAGATTAAATAGGCAAGCAACACAGAACATTACATAACATGAAATTTCAGAATTTGTATTCCTGTCACTGTCAAAAGACTACGCATAATTCAAAACAGTTTGACAGCTGCCTGTAGTTTATGGACTATATTAATTATGCTTTTACATTTTCCTAGATAACCTACGCCACATCTTGGTCTATTTTAGAGCTATGAAGTATTTAGGCTTTGAGCAAATGCTCTATAGATGTGTAAGGTATGTGCTGTGTCTGCCTATTTCCCTGCACAGTGAGTGATATTGAAGGTGATATGGTAATTTCAGGCCGAACGTGCTAATAGATCCCATCGGCTCCAGCATCATATCTGGTCACCAATTTGTTAAGAATGTATTGCTGGGAAGAAAACAACATAGCTCATGTTAGGGTTCAGTTAACATGGTAATAATCCATGAAGTTCCATAGAAGGAAAGGAATTTTGTAAATAGTCCAATGATTGCTGGCTTCACAATAATTTGCCTCCATGGAGTTGGTTAGTCATGGGAATCACATTTGTAAGGTCAAGAAATTATAGGAAAGATATTTTATTATCCAATGGTGGTGTTCTTGTGGGTTTCTGCACCACATATTGTTAAATATTCTGACGTTTCAGAGGACCATACTTCCTCCATCTTCAATATGATTTAATTGCTTCCAGTGGATGACAAAGTGTTATTGAGGAAGAAATGTACCATCCTAAATAACAAATCATTTCTTCCCCCATATTACTTCAGCATGCACTTGAAACAAGTCAGTCATTGAAACTGATGGCCATACATTCCTCCAAAAAGTGAGAACACTGTGTGGTGCACAAGCCCATAAGAAGACTGCCATTTTATCAACCAGCATAAAAACGTAAGACAATATTTTGTTATGTTCGAGGACATCACCACTTTGATCAATGTGTTTTTGAACTTCCTGTGCATGACATTCAGTGCGACATTATCAAATGCAGTGGGCTTCATAAAAAACAACATATTCAGTAAGGTAAATCTGAATAACTAATTTTATTTCATTACTGCTAAAGAGTATTCATGTGTGTAAAACAATACATGTGTGATTATGCTTACTATATGTGCAAAAGAGATTAATTCATGATGTTTTCATAAATAACAACTCTTCACTTTTGCATCACCTTTAGAATCCAGTAATATTTTATAAATTTGACAATCTGTCACAACTTCCTATAGGTACTTTTAATAAAGAGCAATTACCAAATTTGTTTCATGTACATTGAAGAGTTTGCACAGCTTTTCATTGGCCTTCAAACAAGAAATGGCCAGTTCATGACAGGAATTCAATTTGGATATGCAGGAGGCACACACCGTCACTGGCAATTTATCATCCTCCCTTACCTAAATGGACATAAAACATAAACAATTTAGGTACTGTAGCCTTGACACTGTCCCAAACCTGCAAGTGATAGTACTGAAATGATATTTAAAATAAACATGTGCATTAATCCATTCTCTGCTGACCTAGAAGTCAAATTGTGGAAGTCCACAGACAAGATAGTAAATGGTGTAATCCATGATGAAACACAGTGACTTTTCCAAGGGATTCTTCACTTCCAAAATGTCCTATAGTTGCACGGTACACTTCTCAAGGTAATTTTTTTTTACATGCATAAGAAAAATACAGCCTTACCTCACCCAGTTTTGATAAAACTCACACATCTCAACAGCATTATCTGCAAACCTCTTATACAAAATTTCAACCAAATCAGACATAAAGTGTAAGAAATACAGACTGAAATTTATGCCCCTAAGTACAGTATGGCTTTCAGCACACTATTCCCAACTGTACAAGACAAAGCAGTTACAACAAATTATTCCAGTAGGCAGAAGCTTTCAGTGAGCTGTGAACAATATCGTATGGCTTACGTGTCATTAAAACTGTGTTCACATAAACATCTTGATGTCTCAACATTCCTACCCAACACACAGCTGCATTACGTAAACACATCTTGCAAACAATGAACGGGTTGATTCTGACAAAATGTAATAGGACACTTCCTTCCATTTATTTACTCACCATTTAACATTCCAGGTCAGGCACTTCTTACAGTGTTCTCTGCATCTGATGAATCAAGTCTCATGAGATGTGCCAGTGTGTCTTTGGGTGAATGATGCCCAACATTCTGTAGGATTGTGGTGCCTTCAAGATAAAGGCACTATGATCCTTCAAAACATCAGGAAATGCTCATCCAATGAAACAGTGTCACATACTACAAGACCTGAATCCTCAGCAAAAACACTCTGAGTATATGAACTATCATCATTATGTCAGAAGGGAAGCAACAGAAACTAAAACAGCTAATCCTGATTGAACACCAACCATATGCGGTTCTTACAGTGGTGGTGCTGAATATTTGAGTAATCTGTGATGAGGTGCTGTGTCACTGGGTTTGTGGTTCCCAACATATCCATGGATCATGATGTTTTCATCTCCAAGGGCAATCAGTCCATTTTTCATGGAGTGATAACCCTTAAAAGTGAAGGAAACATAATCCTGCATACTGTCATAAAACATTTACCAAGTGCCACAGTGCCAGAACACTCAAATATTCAGAGGTACACAAGTTTTCTACCAAAAACAGATATGCTAAGTACCTGCTGTTACTGTAACTGTAAATCACCTACATGAACCACATCCAACTTACTTCAATAGGTAAATGCCAATGTATCTTCCCTACTAACTGCAATTCTGTGCCTTCTTCCCCAAACACGGACACTAAATTTTCTGTTTCTAAAGCACAAACACGACATAATGGATTGAAAGGCATATGTTCTGGTTGGCTGTGGAATGGCACCTCTTGTTGCTCCCACTGAACTCCTTCCGTTATGTGCACTTCCTCAATAACTATGCCCAGTGGATCCAAAACTGTATTAGCCCCTTCACTTCCAGCATCAATTGTCTGCAAGCAGCTAACAACTGCTTGCCCCATTGATATTCTGTAACACACAATTACAAATTCATTACTTTGGCAAAAAAATATAAAACTCCAACACATTATTCAAGTATCGTATGGCAGTCTTCTATCAGTACAACCAATATTTACTGAGAGGTAGTATAGAAGCTGTGGAAATAAAATAAAATAAATACAAATTTAATTTAATTTAATTTAACAATGAAGTAGTACCAACTAAACTGAACTGTTTCCAAAGATTCACGTCTTCTGGGATGTGCAGTGTGTCAGGTAATTCATTCCAACACTTCTTGAACTGCTTGACCCTAAAGATGAAGTCACTACAGTTCTTCAAAATTTCACAATACTTGCTCAATAAAACAGCATCACATCTTCAACAACACCATGGTTAGAACTCCAGATCCAGTAGCTTCTTCATGAAAAGTTAACAGCCTCTGCACATTTCTCATACAGCATAAAAAGTCCCTTCATCCCCCCCCCCCATAGAGAATCTCAATATTTTGTCTAAATTATTTTAATACAAGCTACAAGCTACAAAATAATCTTGTTTGAATGTCTGGTGACCACAGAATTTTTAATATAGCGCATAACTCAATACATAACTGCATCAGTTCTTTTACTTCATTTCTGTTTCACTCTCAGATGACCATAACAAGTCTAAAGTGCATAATGCAACCTGTGCACTACCATTTGCTTGCAGGTCACTCACTTAATGCAGTGGTGAATAATACCAAATTAAAACACACATATAAAGTATTTTCCAAACTGATCAGCTCATTTACATAGCAGTAAAACCAGAAGGCATGTTACAAATCACATTGTTATTGACATAATGCATTCAGTAAACAAAAGAAAAATCATAATGCTATGAAATGATACTAACATAACAAGTGCTAATATCAAACACTTACTCCTCTGCTTTTCCTACTGCCATCTGGGAACCAATATAGACACCATCCTTCACTGACTGTAAGCTACTTCCAATGATTGAACTAATGTCCTTCCTGCAATTACATTTGTAATTATCATACCTAAATATGAAGAAATGTACCTAACAGACAATGTGTACAAAAGTGCAGGTAACAGGTAATGATGACCCTATGCCTATATCCAAGCTAGAGATGGTCAGTGGTCAGCTTCACACTGTCCATTACACGTCTCCTTCATTCCTGAGATAGGATGGTGAGAACAGCTCCTAAATGTTTGAGCTTGTGGCTAGATTCAAAGACAACTTGCCAAGACCTACCATAACTGTCACATACCAAAGGTACTGAAGTTTTAATTTACATAAATCATATCCTGGAAACAGTACATCAACACAACTTTATAAAGACAGGCATTTCATATGTACTGTGTACACATGTTACTAAAAAACAATGGTACTGCAGGGCTAAATACACAATTCTTCACAAAATAATTCTTCCACAAAACAAATTTTGTTCATATTTTATCAATACAGACTAACATTTTTACATTCAAAGCCAGTACACTCACAAAAAATTATGTTTTACCTTCATACGTTCCATATCTAGCATTAAAGGAATATTTAAATTTATGTAGTAAACCAACAAATGCACCCCGGTAAAATATGCGCATTTGTTGGCCTACTACATCAATATGAAATAAGTCTCACCTTTCTTCTTTCATGTGGGGCGTGTCCGACACAACACACAGTGCACTCTGTTCTATTGTTTCAAACTTAATTTCATTGGCTTCTGACCCAGCATCATCCCTGAAATAAAATTTAGTGTTATACAAGTGTACGTGATTTTAAAAAATCCATTATAAAAATGTTGCATGTCAGAAAACACACAAAATGCTAGCCATTACATGGGCACGTAAATCTGCGAAGACACAACTTTTGAAGTGAGATTTTAAGTTTTTATAGCAGTGAAATATCACTTTGTTGCCTTCTTGGGTATAACATGTGGTCTGACGGAGGGTTACCAACATTATGGACAAATATTCTGCCTCTATCTTTAATTCTACCCTGAAGATGGAGACAGTGTGTTCTGAAAAGCTGGTGACCACCTAGCAGAATACACAGTGTGATAATCCATAAGATTACAATATGAATTGAACATCTGTTATTGTCCCTGGTCTCCGACACTTGAACAGATATTTTTGAGTTTATCAATGATATACTTACATGTGTAGCCTTTCCGGCCCCTTATGACAGGCTGCAGCTTAAGTATTTTTGTGACACATCAGGTAACATAAGCATTTTTTTCCTACAAAATCTACAAGCAAGAGTTCTATCTTCACTGCCTCATTTAACACATATACATACACTGTTAAGATTACATTCCCATAAACTGCAATGTACGGTGAAACAACATGGACTAGAATAGCAACAGCAAAATCTGAACTGCTGCATCTGGCCATTACAGATCATGCCAGCACCATCAGAAAACAACACTAACCTTAAGTCTACAGCTCTGAAATGCCACGTTTCCATTGTGACCAGAACACTGCTCAATAAACAAGCTTGGTGTGGGAAAATGTTGTCGCTTTTGCATGAAAGGGATGCACATTTAATGGGACAGCAGTGACCTTTTTTTGTCTATTAGAGGTTAATCAGAGCCCTGGGAATATTAAGCAAGCCTTATGGCCACTAAAATTTGTCTACAAGGAAACAGGGAAGTCAGGACGGATCAGCATTACAAAGGTCTGTGGATTGAATAGCACAGAGTGGCAGGAATTTTTCTCCTCGTCAGTATGTCCAGAGCAGCTGGTCAACCTCTGATCCAATGTCTACCACCGACGTCTCCGCAGCAGTAAACTGACAATGTACCTCCAGTGCAGGGTTAAGGATAGGTACAGCTTTAACTTCATAAAAGCATTTTAACGAGTACTTTTACCGTGAAGTTTCGTTGTAGGTTGAAATTCATACGACCCTACATAAATTTAAAACTTCAATACACTACACCACACAACCAGGACATGCTTGCTCACTTCCGGAATTCATGTATCTGTACACAGACGAACATATGTCACGGCAAAGGCGGTAAATCTTTTCTACTTCAAAGGTGTCTGTATCTTATGTCGTAAATTGTAATTATATTTTATTCTTACCCTTGAATTGCCAATGTGGTCATTTTGTATTATTGTCGAAGTCACAAGTCTCTAACAACACCTAAGAAACTCAAACTAAGCGAATTTTGTTGTGAATACTTCCCCGTTCCAAACTTCTCCAAAATCTTCCGTATTTCATTTACTCCAACTCATGACCATTCATAACCTAAAATATTTTGAAATCAATATCAGCTTTTTTCAGAATGTATAGAACCGTGCTTTACAGAAGCACCTTCCAAATAAATGTCCCGTTAACACTTTCAACATCACGTTAATGCGTGTGGTATTAGAAGAATATCTCACACTGTCCACTCAACCACATCATTCCAACATTGTCTTCCATTTTGGGTGTTTTCAATGCCTTGAGGTACGATCAAATCATGGATAAAATTATACAGTCTTTGCAATGATACACAGATTAATGAAAGTGTGATATAGTCTCTGGTTTCCTGCGTGAGGTGTCGACAACCAGGGTGGTTGCCAAAAAAGCTGCTTGACGTGGCACGTATGTGTCGAGTTGCATGCGTGTAATCCGTGTTTGAGTGTGTGTGTGTCAATCAGTACCAGTTCTGGTTGCCATAGGCGTGGTCGGAATAGTCGTCGTGGTTGGTTTAGCTTATAGAAGACGGCGAGTGCAGGTGGCTGAATACTTGAAGTAAAGTAGCTTCAAGTGAATACTTTAAATGTATGTGTTTCGTGTTAAATGCCGTACTTGATGAAGCGAGCTGATACTGTAGACCCGATGTGAATAGTAGAGTTGTAGGTTTGCGATTTGTTACAGTTGGCTAACGGAGGCCCCGTTTTGCGGCAGCGGTTGCCACGCAATCTGCTACGAAGATTTGAAGTAAATGCTTGATTTTAATCGGTTTACGAAGTAACAGTATTTTAGGTACTGTGATGTGATTAGTACGAATCCGAATAAGTACAATAGAGTGCAGACTTAATAACTACCGCAGTGTTCATATAATGTGGAAAATACAGTAGTTACACGACCGCACATAGTACTTACCCAAGAAATGTGCACAATATGTGTGACATTTGTTGTTTAGGTGCTCTGATGGATTGGGTTAATATAGGTTAATATCGGTGCCGTGTAAACAGAATAACGTTTTTACTATTTTATGCTACACGATTTTGATGTATTCTTTTTAACTGTCATTTCAGGTTCCAGTAAAAAATGGATATCCAAACGGGTCTTGTCTGTGTTGGAGTAGTAGTACTTTGTGCAGTGGTAATATTTGTGATTTCAATGTTCGGGATAAAAGAGAAGACTTACGAAGAAGCAATTGCCGAACAAAGAAACATGCCAGAGGAGAACTTATTGTTAGGTCGTAGTGGAAAAGACAAAGTGAAGGATAAGAAGCAAAAGAAAACAGGGAAGAAAGTGAAAGAGAAGCCAACAGAGCGTGAGAAGAAACAATCAGAAGCAGTTTCATCTGTTCCTGCTCAACCATCCTCACAAGAAAAATCTGATATGGACTTACAGGAACCAGAAATAGAAGTTTTCAATAAACGGCAACCTCAGGTATGTACTTGGCTTAGCAGTCTTCATTTGTAGGTACACTGCTTTTTTATGAAAGAATGTTATTACTCACATGTAATGGATTGCTAAATTTTTATGTTAAATTAGAATTAGAATGAATTAAATTAGATGTGACTGAGATGTACTCTGTGTATATTATCTTGATTGTTATGGCCTACACTATATGAAGGGTGGTGGCAAGCTGATGGGCCAACATCTAAGATGTGGCAAGTTGGTGTATGTAGGGAATCTTAAGTTACATTTTGTTATGATGACATTTAAATGTTGGTGCTGGGTTTTCTGTAGATTTCATAGTCATTGCACTGAGATACAAAATGATACAAAATATGTTCATGTCCAGAATACTGAAGTGTCGATCCTAATAGCAAAACCACGGTGTCAGAGAGTTTTATTTGATTGTGACAGGTCTATAATATGAACCTTCTGCACGTCGTGTGGATGCTGTGTTGTGCTAAATGTTGCCATAGAAATGGTACAGATGTGGCAGTCATCTTCTAGGCAGTATTTCATGGACAGAACATTTTCAAGGTTCTATACTGTCCCAGTTCATTTGAGATAGTACTTGTTTTGCCTACCTGTTTATTGTTAATTGACTTCTTGAAACACATTCTTATTACCTTTCTTGGTAAAATTTAGCCACGAGGAAAAATCATTCATTCAATTAATGACCAAGTAAATTGCATGGACATGCTAACTAACATTCATGCAGTACCAATATATAGTGTAGAAGGTGATATTTCAGAAATGTATGTTATGTTTTTCACATCTGGAGTCAGGCAGGTTGTCAAATGTAGTAGTGAAGGTTTTTTACAAATATAAGTGAGATTTTCATATCCTGATGAATCTTTTACATATATTTTTAATGAATATCTATTCCTCATCTACACATGTTTCTTTTTTTTTTAATTTATTTTTTTTAACTAAAATCAAATTATTAATTTGTAAAAGTGATAAATTTGATATAATATTCCTAATTACTGTTAGTGACTTAGTCAAGGGTTGTAAGGCAGTGGTGATGTACCCACAACATACTGAAGTTGAGACATTAGAGGGTAAAGTGTAAAAGGTGTACAAAGAGAGCAGCATTGTATAGTAAGTGTGACACTGAATAGTGTGGCTAACCATCGTGTTACAGTTTTGTGGGTTAGTCTTCTGCTTGTAACCCTTCATTTAATCCAAGTGTGATATCACATTTGCATGGCTTAGAAACATATTACTATGGGATGTCACTGGCTTTACAGATAGCTGCTATATCATTTGATGTTTCACATTTCAGGAAGACAAGAAGAAGAAGAAAAGGGAAAAGGAAAGAGTAAAGCTAGTTGTATTAAATATAAATGAACAGAGCGATGTTATTGAGGTTTCACCTGTTCCTGCCAATCACTTGGAGGAAGTTCAGCCACAAGGCGACCAGCAGCCAAAACAAAAAGGAGCTGTAAGTGAAGCTGTGTCTATTGTGTGTATTGACACAGAGTCTCAGACTCCAATAGTATGTGGGCAGATGAGATGATTTTGAAATTTAAGGTGGACTGCACTTTATTGTGAGCAGTACATGGGAATAAATGTTGTCAGTAGAATTAAACACACCTTTAATAATCTCTCATACTGTTAATAACAAAGTGAAGATCTGTTACAGCTATCAAATTTAAACCTCTGTTGCATTGTTACTTATCCTGGCATGTATTGTGAGTTACCATCATGGAAAGCAGACTGAGTCTAAAGCCCATGATGAGAAGCATTTTAAATAAAAGGAAAGAGACTGTTGGCACTGTGCTAGGACATTTTCTGTAACTGCACTAATGTGAGAGGACTGTGTGTTTGAGACCCTGTTATAGATCCTTATTGTGGGATTTACATTTTACTGGGAAGAATATATGTTGAAGGTATTTGAAAATAACGTGCTGAGGAAGATATTTGTGTCTGAGGTGAAGGAAGTAGCAGGAGACGGGGAGAGACTGCATAATGCATAGCTCCAGGATTTGTACTCTTCGCCAAGTAGTGTTAGGGTGATAAAATCAAAGTGGATGAGATGGGAGGGGCATAGGGCTTGTATGGGAAAGAAGAGAAATGTATTCAGGGCTTTGGTGGATAAATCTGAAGGAAAGAGACCACTTGGAAGACCTAGATTTAGATGGGAGGATAATATTAATATTGGAAAGAGGAGGAGAAGGCATGGACTGGACTAATCTGGCTCAGGTTTAGGGACAAGTTACAGGCTCTGTGAATGTGGCAGTGAGCCTTAGGGTTCCATAAAATGCAGGGAATTCTTTGAGTAATCAAGGAACTTTTGACTTCTCAGAAAAGCTCTGCTCCACGGAATTTGTTCTTACATTTTACTTCCATGTGTCATGTTGGAATGATTGCCGCTTCATATTAGAGAGGACAGAGTTTGACTGGCCTGACTGAAGTCTGTGATTTCCCACAGCCCCTCTCCAGTTGTACCTGAAATTGGACCACACCTGCTTCCTTCCATATTCTTCCCGATTCATTATTCACAAATCATCGTATCTTTCACTGCTGTAGTATTAGTTTCTAAGAATTATGTTAAATGGACCAACATTACAAAAAATATATGTATTATAGATTGTAAAGATTTACCATATTTTTCCATCATGTACAATAAGTGTGTGGTGTTTACTGTTTACTATTTATGACTTGTTACTACTGTCAGGAGGAAACTGACATTTTCAGGTGATATCATTAATGTAAAGGTAAAGCTATCCCATTATGTGCCTGGACAGGCCCTTAGAGCCCTGGGGGGTTGACGCTCCCAGAATTTCTTGACAGTTGGCACAAGAAGGTGGTAAAGTTGTCAGCCCTACACACCGGGCAGCAACTTTACCCCCCCCCAGGAGATATCTCTGGTACTCATTTCTGTTTGGCTGAGTCAGCCCCTGGGCCATAGTGTGGCCAAAGGGTTAAGACAATGAAAAATCCCAATGACACCATCAAGAATTGAATGCACAACCTTTGTCTTGGAGTGTAATGCCTCAAACATCCGCTCCACCACATGTATGGTATCGTTAACATAAGTATTAAAAATTGCTATTACAGTACAATGTTCAGAATTTTGGCGTTAAAAGGAGAATCTGTTCCAACCTTACATTGTAATAGTCGTTTTTAGTATTTACAGTAATTATAATATTGCCTGAAGGTTGAAGATTGCTGCCAAAAGTAGTAGCAAGCAATAAATAATAAGTACTCTATATGACAGAAACATATGGCAGATCATATATGTGTGACATTTTTGTGCATAATCACAAATTCCAATGCTTATTTGGAAAGCTTGCATGAGTATTCAGGGAATTTGGTGTTCATTTTCATTCAACACATATTGTAAATATTTTTCAAATTCTTTGGCATGATATCTCAACATTTGGCAATGCTGTCACCAGATATTCCTGTGTAACTGACCTAACTTTCACTGTTATGGTATACTGAATTCCATGTTCACGGTGCTGATTTTGGTAACTATTGAATATGTATTTAAGCTGTGATAAAACAGTTTGTCTGAGAGAAGATTAATGTACAAGGTTGGTTGAGAACAAACTGCAACAAATGCAGTGCCATTTTAGTACAGCACATATGGAATTTTCAGTTTCGTGTTAGCAGACACTGCATGATGTATATGATCCATAGGCAGTGATAGTTGCAAGAAAAAATTAGTACAATAAAGTTTTGAGTAACTCATGAAAGGATTTCAGATTTTGATTATGTGGTCTGTCTATGTAAGTTATTTACATTAGAAAGTTTTTGGATCCTTACATGCTTGTGGGTAATTTTCTCTATTATATTCACATAGTTACAAGTTGTTTTTACCCTCCTCCCACCATTCGTTTCATTGCTGTACACAATATTCCAGGCTGTTTGTTATTTCAATAATGTTACTGGAGCAAGTCATGTGATTTGTTGTTTGTAAGATATGTTAATGTCTGTGCTGTATGTATAACTTATGACTGTTTTGTCACACAGTTTCTGGAAACACGCCCCTAGAGTATTGCTTACCTGCTGTGTGGTTGTCAATTTGTGTACTGTTTATTTTGTAGAAAGAAGATTTGATTGTCAAAGGGGAGGACACAGTAGTTCAGCCTCCAAGTGCCCCTGAGAAGGTACCAACTAAGCAGCCCACTGGTAAGGGCGACAAAAAACTAGACAAGGCCACAGCTACAGCAGTGCCACAAGAACAGACTACACCTCCTCCACCATCCAAGGATCGCAACAAAAAAAAGAGGAGTGAACTTGCAACATTGCAGCAAATGAGTGAGTAAATACTTTTGATTCTTCATTAGGATTGCTGTAATATGTATGTGTGTGTGTGTGTGTTGGTGTTGATGTCTGTGCTAGGGAGCAGTAGCAGGTTCTTTGAAGAACCAATGACTGAGAGGTTTTCTGTACTTTACTTGCGCTTTGCCCCTGCCCCACCTTCCAGTATTAAAATCATTGCCCCAAATGTTCACAGTGTTCTAACACTCTAAACGTTAGAGGAAGATGTTAGTCATTTGAGATGTGATGCTTTGTTGGTGGGCAAGTTAAGTAATGACATTTTGAAGTATTGTAGTGCCATCATTTTTGCATCAAGCAGTCCAAGAAAACTCTCACTTTACTTGCACATTATGTAGCCAAAATGCTGTAGAGTGTAACTGTATGACTGTGTGTGATTTATGACATGAGAAGTGTTTGAATCTGACAAACCTCTGTACAGTAAACATCATGAACTGAGGTCCAAAAATTCCATTAACCTAGGAGTCACCTCCAAATCTTAGCTGTCAGAAGGGTGACGTGAAATATATGTCCTGAACCAAGTAGTTATTTCAGTTGGTGTTTTTGAGGTGTGAAACTGGTTTCCACCAACAAAACCCCAGTTTCTTTGGAAACATAGCTTAACATACTACATACAATGCACATCACAAGTGTCATCCCTCAACCATTTAGGTTATAGGTGTCGGGTCTGTGTGTATGTAACATTGCTGCTTCATCGTTGTGCACATTCACATAGAATATTTAAAGCATTTTTATTTCTCGTATTTTTGACTTTCTGATCTTCGTTACAACATTGTGACGAAACAGTATTCAGGGAATGTGACTCAGGCTTCTGAGAATGTAATATAGGTGGGTTGATTATCTTGAGTAATGTTGTGGGTGTGAGGCTGTTTGATTAAAGGTGGTACTTGAATGTCTGAGAATGGAGGCTGTCGTATCTGTGACTGTAAAAAATACTATCTTTTGAAATGTTATGCTGGTAAAGGTGAAGGTAAAAAAGCTAAAGTTCACCCTATAACAGGCTGCCATAGATGTATAGCTGTACTCTTCCTTTAACCTCAGCACTTAGATGGGAGTGGGTGGTTAATGCCACGCCTCAGTCACCTTACGTCCAGGAAAGAGACCAAGTACCCACTGTACAGGAGACTGGGTGAGCCCCAAGGCTAATCTGGATGAGTACAGAAAATCTTGCCACCATCATAATTAGTGTCATATTGTGTGGCTCTTAACAAGTTGCTATACTGACTGAGCTATCCCAGCCCACAACCTAATCACTAGGTGGAGGTGAATGGTCAACATCATGCACTGACATCTATACCCCTGTACAGCTTCAGTAGCAGGATGGGTGGGCCCCAAGTTGGTCTGGACATCTCAGATATGAGGGAAATATGTTGCACCTTCCAGGAATCAAATTCCAGATTCTCTAGCCCTTAGCCCAGTCGCTATACTGATGCACATAATCAAGGTCATTAGGCTATTTTACTATGTCTGTACATTGATAACATAATCTCTTTTGTCCTGTTTGTTTCATTATCTTATAATGGTTTATCATTTTCTATTCTGCTTTTGAATTGGTTGTTGTGCAACAGAAGTACAGTGTCACAGCACTTATGGCTTGGTCAAGTGGACAATGCTGACACTAACACTGTACACTAAAAGATTTTATAAATCCTTCATGGTTTGTTTATAGTGTTATTCCTGACTTACATACATACATCACATAGACTACCTTAAACATTGTGCAAACATTGATTTTGCTGACACAAAGAATGACGTGTACTTCTTGTCAGCACTTGTATGATACAAATATAAAGCTAGCAGTAATATCCAACATTGTATGTGAATGATTTCCCTGATGATGGCCCAGCACAGGCCAAAACATACCAGAAATAACACTGTAAACAAATAAGTGAAGCTTTAATACAATTATATAGCGTAGAAGCATGTTTTTTTATTAATTGTGGTGGCAGTTTTATGTATGGTAATTGTGAATAATTTTAAACTCCTACTTCATCTTGGGGGTCACTGCAGTTACACTCTCATTCAAGAGTTTGGCTGTTGTGACTGGGTTGGCCAGCCTGGTAGAAGTTGGCTATCATGACAGAGGTGTTTCATCATCTTCCCCATTTCTACCAAGCAAATACTACAATAGTGCCTCAGAATAAGATGTGACTGCTTCCTGACTCAACGTTTCTGATCCATGATTTGCCTGTCATTCACTAATCATCATACCATTTAACTGTGGGTGGTTGAGCTACTGACAGCATTGTTCAGTAAATCACAAACAAGAGCTGTTTGTATGTGCAGGGAACCTGTTGTTGAACATGCTGACAGTTGTTAAACATGTTCAAAGAATTGGTAAAAAACTACTTTTACTTTTGTCGTGTCTGTATTGAGAGGTTGTTTGTGAAATTTTACAGTGGAGGGACGGACACTGAGATTTGTTGAGAAAATTCCAATTTGTTTAATACCAGACAAAAATAAGGTGCTTCACTTGAAGATCTACATACATTTATGACTGCTTTGGTTACTAGAATTACCATGGTTGTCTTTTTTTACCAAGGTTACCAGTGCATCTACGGCTGTGATGGTCATGTGAATGTATCTGAAGTGTTAACACCTGACAGACATTTCCTTTTGTCTTCTCAATCTGATTGCCATGTCCTTTATCTTTCATATGAATTTTTAAGGCCAGATATGTGAATTATTATCAGCTTGGATTCCCAGAATAAGTAATGCAATTCTGTAACAATATCTGTGTATAAGATAATTTGTGCTCTTATGGATAAAATCCTCATTCTTAGTGTAATCAGTAGGATTATTTCCGTATAGATACTTGAGAAGGTACTAGTTGCAGACTTATGAGATAAGATAAATACTGTGTGGTGATAAAAGGTCATGTTTGCCCAAATGCTGACTGACATGAATTAGGAAGTTGTGCATAGTGAAGTTAGTTATGTTACTACCCTGAAGTTTGAATGGATGATTGTATGTTTTGTTTCAAGGGCTGCTTCTTTATAATATATTTTTATATATTCCGGAAGAAAATCAGAACATATGATTGATGCTGTTATGAAAAGTTGAAACGGTGGTGTTAAAATGGATTATCAATAAAGGTTGACATACCAAACATGGAGGTTTACAAGACACTGTGCATGTATCTTTCAGTCATTGGCCATTGTAACTGTCAGATGGAAGGCTCTGTACAGCCACACTGATAGTGGATTGGCAGAAAAAGCCAAACAAGTACCTTATCATGGCCACCTCTCATACATAGTAGGTATGCCCACCAGATCTGGTAAGCTTATCACCAGCCTGGACCTTCAGCAGGCAGTGTGCATGTGCCTGCTGTGATAACATTTAAGGAATTTGGCTGTGGCTAGTGACTCATCAAGATGCAGCCTGTGTGCAAGTCATCCCTCCTCACCCTGTAATGTGTAGAGGAGTCAGCATGATAGTAAGGCATTTTGGTTCAGAACCAATCATACTTGGTGAACTGTAAAAGTGCACTCATGGTGGTTCTGACATTTGTCATTTGTAGATATGTGTCATGTTGTGGGAATGCTGCACTAACGCACGTATTGGAAGACTGTTCATTTTCCAGCTGTCAATAAATGTGACACAAGCAGTAAGAGTTGTCTTATTGCATGCTTGTCAAGGCATGTTGTTGCGTTCCCATGATTGGTTTATACGTAACAAGTAGACAAGTGAATAGTGTGTGAACAGTAGCACTGCACATGTGGAATGGCCAAGTGCATGAGTCATGGGAACCCATTACTCTGACCGGACAAACATTTGGCTTGTGTACTTGAATATGAATATTTGCCAGACAAGCTAGTGGTGGGAACAGAATGATAATTGCTGACTTGGCTCCTCATACAGTGCAGCTAATTGTGCATTATTTAAATATACAGTCTTGGGGCTGCAGCTTTCTGCACTTCCAAACCAAGAGTCGCATTTTGGCATCATACAATAATGGGGGCATGCAACGACTGAATGCCAGAAGGCGTGAATCATTTGTATGTGGACTGGATCAGTGTATGGCTGTTGTGAACATGGTGTTGAACATTTGGATCCAATAAAATGTGAGGAATTTCTTGACTGCCTCAAGGACTATATTTAGTATTCAGTATTGCAGAAATATGGGGGCGCTCATTTTATATACAGCACCTATTGTTCATTACTTCATCGTGCCTATGGGCGGTCGGCTGACTGTGCTACGTTATACTATTAGAGAGTTGACAGGACGGGGCAACCGATAGTTGCCAGATAAAGTAACGACTCTATATAGTTTCGGTAGGAATTGCGTTAAGGAGGACTAAATTATGGGGGGAGGGGGTAAGGCTGTGTTGGTGCACTGCAGGATGTGGTGTTGGCCTGTAGAGACAAAATCTGTGCAGCCCTTAGTGGTGCCTGTCTGATCCAGCTGCAGGGCGTCACTCATCAACCTTTCGGGGATGTGTTTCTGCGTCGGGTGCGTAGATGCCGACGTTTCGAAGAAACTGCTTTTCTTGGACTTGACGAGGAAGGTGTCACGATCTTTCGAAACGTCGCGAGCTGCGCGCCCATCGCACGACTCACAAGAACTGAATCTCCGAGTGATTAATCTTTTTGTTTGCCCTCTTAAAAAAACAGATTCTGAAGAAAGTTTGGTACCGGTCATACAATTAGAGGCAGACGCCATTACAACGCACAGACACCGATTCTCCCCAGTTATAAATTCGCTTCCTCATTGAGTGTGAGGATTCAGGTGTGACTTCGTGTTGCGACGTTTCGAGCGATCATACTGCCTCCATCAGGCAGTCGGTAACAACATGCACATCGACAAAGCGTCACCTCAAAACAGTTGAACCCCCCCCCCCTCCGGCTTTCTTGCTCCACAACTTGTTTCTTGTTTGGCGAAGTGTTCGAGAAGTCCTCGGTCTAATCACAAATTACCGGAGAGTCGTAAGGCTCCCATGGCGGTGTGGTTTAGGATACCGTTCTTCCGGGATATGACTCCGAATCACTGACGTTTCGAGGTAGCGCTGTGCCTTCGTGTTCGAGCTAGAGGTCCGACGTTTGGACCCAGCGACGCAAAGTCATGTCCACATGTTTCTTGCACGTCGCAACTGAAGTTGAGCGAATTCTGTGTTGTTACAGCACTTATTGATTGAAGCTGAGCGGGTAATCGTTCGACCTTGACTGCCCAAGAACATCCTGTCGGGATGTGAGGAGGCGTCATTATTTTCAGTCTACAGAGGTCATGTCCCTAGGAAGGAGTCGCGCCTTCACCTATGTGGCATATTGTATGAACACTCTTGTTCGGGTAACAGTCCCTGTTATATCGCATCAACTAGCTTATGGATGCGAGTTAGAAACTCTCTAGATGGACCCAATGACACAGACCGAGATATTGGACATTAAAATATGCCGGGCCAGGGTTCTGTGTTCGAACCTCGGACCGTGCCTCGAAAGGCGATACCATAAACTGGAGACTTCGACCGTAGATCCGATGTATGTGAATTAAGAGGAAGGTGATTTTCTGACCTTTGACTGCAGTTCGCTTCTAAATACCCAGAGACCAGAAACCGATCACAAATTTCGATAGAAGTTGGATGCCCGCTTCATTAAACAAGATGACGTCAGCCCGCGGCGCGATGTGTTATGGATACTTTGTAGTACATTCTGAATTCATGCTAGTTCATTCATAATTCATTTTCAGTTCATTCTAAAGTTCGTGGACAAATCATTTCGATACAACATCCAACTTAGATGCAGTGAATTTATCATCGTCAAGTTGAACCCTTGCAGCCTATGTCACTGCAGCCTGTGATTAATCGAGTGACTGCAGTGAATAAAGTCAACGTAATCAAGCAGTGTACCTGCCTAGCCAAGCACCTGACATTTTGTCAGCTGCCGCCTGAAATCCGACGCCCAGCCAGCGTGGTAGCAGTGACTGTGCGGACGGTAGCAGTAACTTGAATAACATGTTTTAAAGGTCTCACGCCTTCTGGGAAGTTACGCTGTGATAACCTCGAATCTTGCAGTTTCTTTAAATCATCACGCTTTCCAAAAGAAACAGTGCATACCATACCACGAAGGTATGTCAGTTGCGCTGTGCACCAGGTGATTCGTTCGGATTCGCTAGATATACAAGAGCATTTGATGGAAGAGGATCCAGTGGAGAGAACTTTGTTATGACGTACTTTAATGTGCGGATCCTGAAATCTGAGGCCCCTGGGTAGAGCACGAAAACGAGTCAGACCAACTCCTGTCCTGACCGAGATTCGAACCGTGCATTTCACGGTAGAAGTTAGACCCGTCACCACTAGTCGAAACAGCCGCGATGACCCTAGTTTTTGAGACCATGGTCTGTAGGAGCATTTCGACTGGAATGTAGCCCCATTAAATTTACCTTGCGTTACTGCATGCCACCAGCTGTTGTAACTATAAGTACGCTGGTGTTTGCGTGTGTGTATGTATCAGTAGAGAAATACTGACTCTCGACGCTTAATCCGCCCCAAATTTGTGTACACTTCGTGTTAAAATGCCTGTATCTGTAACTGTTTTGCTGATATGTTTGTGGCATCGGGGCTTAAGACTTACTTCCTCTGCCGACAGTTGTGTCCTTCTGCGCACAGTGAACATATTAACTGAAAGACGAAAGCCTTCAGTGCTACCTTAAGGATCTTCTTTACAGGTTCATGTGGCTGTTGAGAATGTTCACACAGTCACTGCCAATCCCCATTTCTTCAAAACCAGGTGACCAGTCAGTGCAACATTCCGTGCTGCCGGTATGTTGTACTGCAGTATCACAATTTCTCACCACTACACCTTCACACATTTGTCATATCTCGTCACCAGTTTAAATATTCGGTCGCGGTAGAAAGAGGGCTCGTCGAACTTAAGATATTTATTGGTCAAGTCGGACATTACAATAGGCTGAGTATGCTTAGCACCGGACTGTCCGCATTTCGCACCCTGCATGTCTCATTCTGCAAGCAATACTTTAATTCATTGTGCACCTCGTTGTACCGCGTGTGTTTCCAGTATGAAAATAAATTACTTTTTCCAAACTCTGTAAACCAAATATCGATTTAAATATTACGATATTTCCTCTTTTTTTTCTTTTTTC
>Ga0123353_10000396_pt1 | contig 53672 bp, 57 predicted proteins | sample TergutLab28metaG_3_FD_92763 | JGI IMG/M metagenome (GOLD analysis project Ga0123353, IMG submission 92763) | Labiotermes labralis P3 segment gut microbial communities from Petit-Saut dam, French Guiana - Lab288 P3 | ecosystem: Host-associated > Arthropoda: Insects > Digestive system > Gut ... | reverse complement strand
TTTTTATGAACAGAAAACCGCTCTCGACATTAGCGTCAAGGGCGGTTCTTCGTTATTATTAAATTAGACAAGCAAGTTCTACGTTATTATTTCGTACAATGGCAAAAAAGCCACCTTGTATGGAATGAGAGGTAGACAACCATGGGATTTGAAATCACGAAATACTTCGATCCGGCCGACAAGCGAAAGATAGCGATATATTCCCGCAAATCGCGCTTCACCGGCAAAGGGGACAGCATCGGCAACCAGATTGAGGATTGCATGACGGAGTGCAGACGCAGGGCCGAGGATGCAGGCGCGGTGCTGTCCGATGATGATGTTCTCATTTTTGAGGACGAAGGGTTTTCTGGCGGCAACATGGACCGTCCGAATTTCAAGAAAATGATGAAAGCCGTCCGGGATAACCAGATCAAAGTGATTGTCTGTTATCGCCTCGATCGAATTTCACGCAACGCAGGGGACTTCGCCAATCTGCTCAACGAGCTGGAAGATTTGAAGGTCGGCTTCATCTCAAGGAAAGACGGTTTCGATACCGTCACACCCACAGGCCGGGCCATGATGATGATGGTTTCGGTTTTTTCGCAGTTGGAGCGGGAGGTCATAGCGGAACGCATCCGAGATAATTTAACGGCACTCGCGAAAACTGGCAGATGGCTCGGAGGCCAATTGCCCACTGGCTATAAAAAAGCTTCGACAGAGCAGTTTACAGACCACGAAGGTAAAATCCGTAAGCTGGCAAAGATAGAACAAATCCCGGCCGAAATCGAAATCGTGCAGAAAATCTTCAAGCTGTTCATTCAGTTGGATTCCGTGACAAGGGTAGAAGCAGCCTTACGGGAACAAAAAATCCGCACAAGAAGAAAGATGGATTTCACAAGGCACGCTGTCAAAGACATTTTGACGAACCCGGTCTATATGATAGCGGACAAAGACGCCTACGAGTATTTCATCTCCATGGGCACTACGGTTTATTCTGAAAAGTCAGAATTTAGTGGTGCCTTTGGCGTAGCCGCGTATAACAAGACCAAGCAAGCGACCGGCAAGCGGAAGATTTTCAATCCCATTACGGAATGGATCGTCGCGGCGGGACAGCACCAGGGCTGCGTCAGCGGCAACGACTGGACGAAGGTACAGGTCATGATTCAGCGCAACAGCAAGAAGTCGCCCATCTATAAAAAGAAAAAGACCCTGAGCGACGTTTCGCTGCTCAATGGCCTTTTGATATGCGGAAAGTGCGGGGCACACATGCGCCACAAACTCAGCGACCGAGTGCATAAAGAATTTAACGAGCCGACCTATGACTACCTCTGCTTGACGAAGGAGAGAACCCGCAGGCAGGAGTGCGACTGCCCCCGCGCCAACGGCAATATCCTCGACCGCAAGGTATGCGAGGAAGTCCGCAGGATGTCCATGGACGGCTCCGAATTCCTTCTCAGGCTAGACCAGGCCAAAAGGCAAATCCGCGGAAAATCGGAGGAGCAGGAAAAGTTGCTTGAAAGCCTACGCGCACAGGTTAGCAAGGACGAAGGCCTCATCTCCAACTTGGTTTTATCCATGGCTACCGGGGGCGAGGATAGCTCTGTTCCCAACGAATATGTAAAACAGGAAATCACCAAGCTGGATCAGCAAATCAAAGATAACAAACAGAAAATCGCGGAGCTGGAAGCCCTCGCAAGCAACCACGTGCTTTCTGACGAAGAATTTAACCTCCTGCGGAATATGCTCACGTCCTTTGCGGCGTCCTTCGACCTCATGTCGGCGGCACAGAAGCGCGTCGCCTTGGGCACATTCATCGATAAAGTCGTCTGGGACGGGGAGAAAGCCCATATTTACTTCTGGGGTTCCGAAGGAGCGGTTACAGCGCTTCCAAGCGAAAAAGGCTCGGAACTTCCCGCTTCAGAGGCCGAAAAGGGCAACTCGGGGGACTTGGTTTATCAATACACCTTGCCGCATACGTCGCCAGCCTCGCCCCTTTGCCCACATTGAAGGTGTTGATGGCCTTGATGAGTCCTATGGTCCCCACGGAAATCAGGTCATCCTGGTCTACACAGTTGGCGTAATATTTCTTTATCACATGCACCACCAACCGCAGGTTGTGTTCGATAAGCTTATCCCGTGCGGCGGTGTCGCCCGCGGCACAGGCCAGGAGATGCTTCTGCTCCTCCTCGGCGCTCAAAGGGGGTGGGAAGGAGCCGGTGTTGCTCAGGTGCAGCGCGAAAAAAAGGAGTTTCGTCGCGGCTATTTCCATCAGCATGTGCAGCATATGCATCAGCCTTTCTTATCGGTCTGATGCATCATATGCATGCGCGCGGCGGGGACAACACTATAAAAATCAACCCCGGCTCTTTTTGAACCGGGGCCGTGCCTTTTCTATTTCCCCGGCCTCTCCCGCACATCCGTCAACCCCAGCAGGTAGTCCGTCGTGGTATTGTGAAACCGCGCCAGGCGGATCAGGATATCCGTGGGGATATCCCGCTCGCCTCGCTCGTAGTGGCTATAGACTCTCTGGGAGCACGATAGGATTTTCGCTATTTTTGTCTGCGTAAGATCGGCATCCTCGCGCAGGTCGCGAATTCTTCGATACAATTTCATCACCAAAAAAATTTTACACTACCACAATTACAGTATTGACTGCAAGCCCAAAATGGGCTATAATGGCTTTGTACAATCTTTTGATGAAAGAGGGAACAACCGTGAAGCATTGCCCTTACTGCAGCACCGACTACGGTGTCGGCGAAACAAGGTGCCCGTCATGCCAGGCCGTCGATGCGGAAACCAAATGCGATAACTGCGGCACCGTGCATAGAGTGAATTTTTGCCCGAACTGCGGCATGGGGGCAAACGAAACGCTTTTGCTGTGCCCAAAATGCGGAACCAAAACCAAAGACCCTCTATGCCCCAAATGCGGCCATAGCTTCGTTGCAAGCGGCACGACCATCAAGTCAGCGTTCGGCAGCCTGATTGCGAAAGGCTCGTGCAAAATCAGTGGTCACGATTGGTTTGGCTGCAAATGCAAGCGCTGCGGCGAAACGCGGGACGAGCAGCACGTGTGGCAACCGATGGAAGGAAAATGCGAGCAAAGGTGCGCAGTCTGCGGAAACATCAAAAACACACACCATAAATGGCGGGGCAGCCTGTGGTGGGGCAGGGAATGCGCCCTCTGCGGGTTCACCGAAAAGCCCGCCTACAGGCGCGGAGGCTTTTGGGGCATTGTCGGCGGGGTGCTGGCATTCCTGCTCATCCTGACTCTTGCGATTTTCGGCGATTAATAACAACCAAAGATAACACACCAGCCCCGGCTCTTTTTGAACCGGGGCTGTGTCGAATTCTTTAGAAAAACGTTGACAACCCAAGTTTTACCTGTTACAATAAATATGGTAGCGTTGCCTATACGGTAGGCGGTTAAATCCTGCCCCCAAAAGGGGGGATGTATTATGGAATACTTAGTGATATTAGTAATTTTACTGATTGCTGCTACGGGCTACATAAACGCATCAAAGAAATAACCGCCCCTGAAGCTTCCCGGCTCGGGCGGTTAATTCTTTAACCAATCAAATGGGGGCTAACCGTCTATACGGTGGCGCTACCCTTGTTTATATTGTACACCACTTTTCGGTAAATTGCAAGCGCAAAATGAAGAAATTTGCGAAAAAATTTCTGCGAATTCGCCCTTATTCCTTCTCTTCCGCCTCTTTGCGCTTCTGCGCCTCCTCGATCACCTTCTGCTGCACGCTGGCCGGGGCGTCCTCATACCTCGCGAACGCGATGCTGAAATATCCCCTGCCCGCGGAGACGCTGCGCAGGGCGGTGGCGAAGTCGCCCATCTCTGCCATGGGGACCTCGGCCTCCAGCTGCTGCATCTTGGACTCCTCGGCGGCGCCCATGCCCAGCACGCGGCCGCGCCGCTTGGTGATGTCGCCCATGATGTCGCCCAGGTTGTCGTCCGGCATGACGACCTTCAGCGTGCCGATGGGCTCCAGGATGGTGGGGGAGGCCTCGGGCATGGCGTTCCTGAAGCACACGTGCGCCGCGGTCTTGAAGGCCATCTCGCTGCTGTCCACCGGGTGATAGGAGCCGAAATAGAGGGTTGCCTTCAGGCCCACCATCGGATATCCCGCCAAGAAGCCCCGGGCGACGCACTCGCGCAGGCCCTTCTCCACGGCGGGGAAATACTGCTTGGGCACCGCGCCGCCGACGACCTCCTCGTCAAAGACGAAGTCCTCCTCGCAGGGCTCAAAGCGGATATACACGTCGCCGAACTGGCCGTGGCCGCCGGACTGCTTCTTGTGGCGGCCCTGCTTCTCCACCTTCTTGCGGATGGTCTCGCGGTAGGCCACGCGCGGGGTGACGAGGTCCACCTCCACGCCGAACTTGTTCCTCAGCTTGGAGGCGATCACGTCCAGGTGCTGGTCGCCCAGGCCGGAGATGACCTGCTCGCTGGTCTCCTTGTTGATCTCGAAGCCGAGGCTCGGGTCCTCCTCGATCAGGCGCGCCATGCCGGAGGAGACCTTCTCCTCCTCGCCCTTTTTGCGCACCTTGGCGGCCATGCTCAGGCATGGCGCGGGGAAGACGATGCCCGCCAGGGCCTGCGGGTTTTTCGCGTTGCTCAGGGTGTCGCCGGTCTTGAAGGAGCTCAGCTTGGTCACCACGCCGATGTCGCCGGTGCCGATGGCGGCCGTGTCCTCCTGCTTGCCCCCCTTGACGAAGATGATCTTGCCCATGCGCTCGGCCTCGCCCGTGCGCGCGTTGAACGCGGGCTCGCTGGCCGCAATGCTGCCGCTGACCACCTTGAAGAAGCTCATCTTGCCCACAAAGGGGTCGGCGATGGTCTTGAAGCAGATGGCGTTGAGCCCGCCGTCCTCGATGCCCTCATTGGAGGGCGCGGGGGCCAGGGCGCTCAATCCATTGAGCAGCAGGTCCACGCCGTCGGTGCTGTGGCCAGAGCAGGCATAGACGGGGTAGATGGCCCCGTCGGCCACGCCCGCCGCGAGCCCCGCCGCAAGCTCCTCCTGCGTGAAGTCCTCGCCCTCGAAGTATTTCTCCATCAGGGCGTCGTCTGCCGAGGCCACGGTCTCCTTAAAAATCTCCTGCAGTTCGGCGGTCCGGTCATCCCCGGGGAAAGGAATCTCTATGGCCTTGCCCTTGTCGTATTGATACGCTTTGCCGGAGAGGAAGTCGGCGTAGCCCGCCACGATGTCGCCCTGCATCACCGGCACCACCACGGGGCAGGCCTGGGTCTCGTGCCGGCCGCGCAACTCGGCGAAGGACTTGAAGAAGTCGTGGTTCTCCATGTCGCACTTGGTGACGGCGAAGAACACGGCGCAGTCCCGCGCCGCGGCGGCCTTGAAGGCCTTCTCGGTGCCCACGCCGTAGTCATCGCCGGCGGATTCCACGATGAGCACGGTCTCGCAGGCGCGCACGGCCTCGGCCACCTCGCCCGCAAAGTCGAACATGCCGGGGCTGTCCACCAGGTTGATCTTGTTGCCGCCCCACTCCAGCGCGGCCACGGAGAGGGAGACCGAAGCCAGGCGCTTCTTCTCCTCCGCGTCGTAGTCCATCACCGTGTTGCCGTCGCCCACGCGGCCCAGCCGCTCGCTGGACTTGGAGAGGTAGAGCATCGCCTCGGCCAGGGTGGTCTTGCCGCGCCCGCCGTGCCCTGCCAGCGCGATGTTGCGGATATTTTCTGCGGGATAGGATTTCAAGGATCAAATCCTCCGTTTCGTTGGAATATTCCTATTTTATCACAAAACAATGGGGATTGCAAGACCTGCCCAATTAAAAATCTGTATTTTCAGGTAAAAAGTAAAATCCCCTTGACAACTGTACCACAGCCGGTGTATAATACAGTTGCAAGGGGTTGCCGTTGCAGGCGGTTCCCCTCCCAATTGTAAAACTAAGTCGCTCTACTCATTGGACACGGGAGAGCGGCTTAGTGCTTTTTGCCGTCATACAGCTTCAACACCAATGTAGCAAACGCAATGAGCATCAGCGTCAGGCCGATAAAGCCATCCAGCGTCAAGTTCTGCACTGCATCACCCCCCTTTCTATTAGGACTACGTCCCTGGAGGGGTAGGCGGCCGGGTTGCCCCCACCGGCGCCGCCTTGCTTGAACCGCCACGCATTCAAGGCGCTTGCGCACCCCTATGCAACAGGAACATCATAGCACAAAAATTCACGAGAAGCAAGAGGATTTCACAAAATTTGTCGATTGAAGCCTCGGAAAATTTGCATCCTTGAAACCTTGCAAATCTCCCCGGCTTATGCTATACTGTGTTTATCAAAGCGTAAAAAGGAAGAACGCATGGGATCGGCAAAGAAAAGGATGATGCCCCGGCTTAGCCTGATCGCCTTTGTCGTTGTCTCAGCGATTGCGTCTGCCGCAATTGTCAGCAAGCCGACCGGCGGCGATATCGAAAGCGCCGCGGCGGTCATCGCGGCGCAGGCAACGACGGAAGAAACGACCACCGGAATAGAAAACACGACGGAGGAGGTCACAGCGACTGAGCCGCCGGCCACCATACCCCCTCCAATCATTCACGGCGTGCGGGAAATCCATGTCGGCAGGTATGGGGCGGTTGCCTATCGCGCGGGCGTGACCGTGACCGACAGCGCGGGCCAGGCGACGCTGACCGTCGACAGCGCGCGGGTCAATACGGATGTCCCCGGCGAATACAAGGTGGTCTATATCGCCACAAGCACCTCCGGGCAGGAGGCCAGGGTCACTACCCGGGTGGTGGTCAGCGGGGTGACGCAGGAGGCCGTGGCTGAACTGGTGGCCCCGGTGCTCGGGGAGATCCTCCACGAGGAAATGGACGGCGAACAAAGAGCCAGGGCCGTCTTCGATTGGATTCGTATGAGCATTTCCTACGAGGCCACCGGGGAGAGGGATGGCGTCCTCGACGGCGCGTACAGGGGCATTACGCTCCGGCAGGGCGATTGCTATACCTTCTTCGCCCTGGCGAAGGTGATGCTTGAGCAGGCGGGCGTCGAAACCATCAGCATCGAGCGCGTCCCGGCGCGCACGGAGCATTTCTGGCTGCTCGTGCATGTAAACGGGGGCTGGTACCACCTGGACCCCACGCCGCTGCTCCACCCGGCCCCCAACGGCGGCTTTCTGATGACCGAAAGCCAAATCGCGGACTACGACCCGTTCCATTGGGGCTTCTATTACAAATACGACCCCGCACTGCTGCCCTACGGCGTGACGCCGGTATAACACAATTTTTCACAGGAGACATCCCATGAAACTGCTCATCACGGGCGCGGCCGGCTTCATCGGCAGCAACTTCAGCTTCTACTGGCGGGAGCACCGCCCGGAGGACAGCCTCGTCCTGCTCGACGCGCTGACCTACGCGGGCAACCTGAGTACCATCAAGCCCCTGCTGGGCGAAAACGTGCACACAAAATTCGTCCATATGGACATCACCGACCGGGCGGGCATCGATGCCCTGTTTGAGGCAGAGCGCTTCGACGCCGTGGTGAACTTCGCCGCGGAGACCCACGTGGACAACTCCATCACCGGGCCCGAGGTGTTCCTGCGCAGCAACATCCTGGGCACGCAGGCGCTCATGGACGCCTGCCGGGGCAACGGCGGCGTGCGCTTCCACCAGGTCTCCACCGACGAGGTCTACGGCGACCTCCCGCTCGAGCGGCCCGACCTGTTCTTCACCGAGGAGACCCCACTTCAGACCTCCAGCCCCTACTCCGCCTCCAAGGCCGCGGCGGACCTGCTCGCCCTGGCGTATTTCCGCACCTACAACCTGCCCGTGACGATCTCCCGCTGCTCCAACAACTACGGGCGCTACCAGTTCCCCGAGAAGCTCATCCCGCTGATGATCCTCAACGCGCTGCAGGATAAAGCCCTGCCCGTCTACGGCACCGGGCTCAACGTGCGCGACTGGCTGCACGTGGAGGACCACTGCCGCGCCATCGAGGTCATCCTGATGCGCGGCGTGCCGGGGGAGGTCTACAACATCGGCGGGCACAACGAGCGCGATTGCCTCACCGTGGTGCGCACGATCCTGGAGTACCTGGACAAGCCCGAGAGCCTCATCTCCTTTGTGGACGACCGCGCGGGGCACGACCTGCGCTACGCCATCGACCCGGCGAAGATCCACCGGGAGCTGGGCTGGCTGCCCGAGACCCCCTTCGAGCACGGCATCCGCGAAACCGTGCGCTGGTATGTGGACCACCCGGACTGGTGGGGGAGGATACTCGACGGGAGCTACAGAACAATGAGCAATGAACAATGAACGGTTGGACAGGTGTGATGGAACAGGTTACGCTTCATCCCCCCGCGCGGGACGAGTTGGGCTATCGGGCGCGTCTGCTTTCCGATGCGGACACAATGTCCTACAATGCCCCATGGAGCGAAGACGGCACAGGGCGCATTTTTCTGACGTGCGAGCAGGCGGGGGAATGGTATCGCCGCCATGTGGAAACAGGCGTGTATTACGCATATATCATAGTGGATGGGCGGCCCGTCGGCGAAGTCAACATCAACCCGGACGGTTCTATCGGCGTGGTCGTCGAGGCAATGCATCGCGGCAAAGGCTATGGCAAACAAGCCTTGCGCCTGCTGTGCGGCAAAGCGTTCTGTGAACTTGGTTTGAATGAAATAACAGATAATTTCGGCACGGAACGTGTCGCCGCGGAAAGGCTTTTCAGCGATGTCGGCTTTGAGCGTGTCACACCGGCGCTGGTTCGCCTGACGCGGGAAAAATATTTAACAAGTGTTGATGGATTGCGTCGCCAGTTGTAGGGAGCCGGGCGTCATTTCATCTTCTTTAAAAACGCATACGCCCGCCGCATCGTGTTCCTGTCGTTCTCAAACTTCAGCATCTGCATGGCCTTGTGATAGTCCACCCACAGGTAGTCCTCGATCTCCGCCTCCTGCACGGTGATGCGCCTGTCGTGCGCCTCGGCCAAAAAGATCGTGACGCTCTTCTCGATGACGCCGGAGATCACGTACTCCGACTGGCACGAAAACCCGGGCAGCAGGCGGATGCGCAGCCCGGTCTCCTCGCGCACCTCCCGCCGGGCGGTCTGCTCGGCGGTTTCGTAATTTTCCACGTGCCCCTTGGGGAACCCCCAGTTGGCGCTGCGGCGGTTCTTGATCAGCAGGAAGCGCAGTTCCCCATCTGTGCGTGAAAACACCACCGCCCCGCAGGAGCGCTCATAGAGGCACTGGATGCGGTAGTCCTCCGGCGGCAGGGCGAAGCGCAACGCCCGGCGGATCTGCCCGACGATGTAGCGGCTGCTCTTCGGCGCGGCCACGGCGTAGCGGCGGCCGTCGTTGCAGAACAGCAGGGCGATCACGCGCCCGTCGAACACGCGCACGGGGTGCCGCGGCCCCAGTATGAACACGCCATCCGGCTTTACGCTTTGCGCGCAGGCCGCCAGCTCCCCAAAGTTTGTCCCATAGGTATTGCCGCTTTCGCCGTATGGCGTGCCCAGCCCGTGCGTCACAAGCACCCGGACAAATGACCCCAAAAGGCCCTGGAGCTCCTGCTCCTTCTGCCCCACGGTCTGCTCCATTCCACCACTCTCCCCATTCACTGCGTCTATTATACACGTTTCCCCCGGAAAACACAAGGGGGAAAATAGTTCATCTTGACATTTGCAGCTTTTTCGCTATAATATTAAAATGAAAGAGAGTTGCCTTTCCGCATTCTGAGCCGAAAGAGGGAAACCGGAATGAAAAAATACCCGGTCGCCGGGGGTATCTTGATTCTGCTGACGCTGGCGTGCCTGGCGCTTGCCGGCTGCGCGTTTGTGCCGCGCCTGAGCTGGCCGGTCGTCGCCGTCACCACGACGCAGGCCGAAACGCAGCCGCCCGATACCGAGCCGCCGGAGATCCACGGCGTGCGCGACCTCGTCGTGGGCCGGTACAGCGCGGTGGCCTATCGCCAGGGCGTCACCGTCACCGACAATATGGACGGGGCCACCCTGGAGGTCGACAGCACAGGGGTGGATACCGACGTGCCCGGGATGTACACCGTCACCTACATCGCGCGGGACGCCGCGGGCAACGAGGCCAGGGTCACGGCAAAGGTCACCGTCACCGCCTTTTCGGAGGAGGAGCTGGCGCAGCTGGCGGACCCCATCCTGGAGGAGATCCTCCTGCCCGGCGCGAGCGATACGGAGAAGGCCCAGGCCATCCACGCGTGGATCAAGGCCAACATCGCGTATACCACCACGGGGGAGAAGAACAGCGTGCCCGAGGGCGCCCACAATGCCCTGGTCCTGCGCCAGGGCGACTGCTACACCTTCTACGCCCTGGCGAAATACCTCCTTGGGCGCGTGGGGATCGAATCCATCGACATGCACCGCGTGCCGGAGGCCGAGACGGAGCACTACTGGCTGGCCCTGGACTTCGGGGAGGGCTGGCGCCACTTCGACGCCTGCCCGGTAACGCTGCACTACGGCCAATACCGCGCGCATGGAGGCTTCATGATGACAGACGCGGAGGCGCAGGCCTTCGCCGAAGCCTGCGGCCGCCCCGACTATTACACCTATCCGCCGGAGTGTTTGCCGGAGGGCGTGGAGATTGTGCCGTGACGGCATTGCCGCACAAAGAAAATTTATTGCTTTGCAGGAGGCGTTTCAATAATGCTGTTTGACAAAAACCAAACTATATTCAAAGATTGCATACAAGAAAAAGTATGGGAAATTGGCACGGGCTTGCTTCCTCTTGCTATTACTCTACCGTATGTGCCCGCTGAATATAAATCTGCTTGCGAGGATTTGTATAAGTTCACCTATACATTGCTTGCGGATATGTATGAAAATCCCAATCTTTTCGGGTTTGCGATTGATCCATCCAAACAGGATTACGAGAATAAAAAGCAGGTTGAATTTTATTTTTGGCTCATTGGCGGCTTGATAAATCTGGTTGGAAATCAATATGAAATGCCGTCAGATAAATTTTATAAGCTGATTAAGAAATTCAATCCAACAAGCGTAGAAATGCTAAAAAAGCATGGATTTATATTTGAAGACAAAGGTAGAATCGTAGTTGTCAGCAACGACATATATCCTGATATGCTTATAGCATCCAAAGCTGTTATTGAAGTGGGATATGTCAATTATCAAGTGAATCGTGACTATTTTATGATGTACTGCGATTTTCGCGCGTTTGCAAACTATAAACGCACCTATGAGGACTTGCATTTTGTTTTCAGTGATGATACGCGCAGGATAGCGGAGCGGTTGCATGAGTACAATGTAAATCATAAAATAATGCCGCAAAAGTGCAATTATTTTTACAGAGTCGAATACAAGCAAAAAGGCAAAATTGTTTATATTTCAAATCTATCTCCAAAGAATCAACTTAGAATATATATAGGTTTTGCCGAAATAAATGGAGAAGCATATAAAATGATGGAAGAAGAAATCCGTCGTTATGATGATTACGACGAATTCACGGAATACTGCCGAAGCAATCTAAAAAAATGCACAAATTGCAGTCCGAATTGCAATAAAAAGAATGGTACAACAGAAATATTCGGCAAAAAAACATTCGTGTGCCAACCGTACATAAGGATATGCGCTCCAAAAGAACAGGACTTGAAACACATTTTCAGGTTGATTGAATTGAGGTCTATGTTGATAAAAGCGGGAATATCGGAAATATTTTATCCGGGCAACGGTTGAAAATATAGATAGGAGGCCCCCCATGACTGAACGCGAACGCTTCATCAAAACCCTGCGGCGCGAGAGCGTGCCCGGCCGCGTGCCCACCTTCGAGCTGGAGTTTTACCTCACCATGGAGGCCCTCGGCCGCGTGCACCCCAGCCACCGGCGCTACGGCCAGTGGAAGCAGATGAGCGCCCGCGAGCAGGAGCTGCACCTGCGGGACATGGCGGAGATCTTCGTCGCCTTCGCGCGCAAGTACGGCCACAGCGCCATCCACGTCAACGCGGCCCCCGGCGGCGTGGAGACCAAAATACGCGTGCTGGAGCTCATCCGCGAGATATCTGGGGACGAGTTCGCCCTGCTGGTCTACTGCGACCCCACCTTCTCCATCCCCGGCGGGGGGGACATGATGCGCTTCGCCGAGCGCCTCTATGAGGACGGCAAGGGCCTGCACGGCGAGGCGCAGCTGCGCACGATGGTCACGCTGTGCGAGACCGAGCGGATCGCCAAGACCGGCCTGATCGACGGCGTGTGCATGTGCTCCGACTACTGCTTCAACACCAACCCCTTCTTCAGCCGGGAGATGTTCGCCGAATACATCGTGCCCTACCTCAAACAGAGCATCGACGCCTGCCACGACATGGGCCTGCTGTGCATCAAGCACACCGACGGCAACATCATGCCCATCATTGACCTGATGGTCGGCTGTGGCCCCGACGCCATCCACTCCCTGGACCCCCAGGGCGGCGTCGACCTCGCCACGGTCAGCCGCGCATATGGCGACAAGGTGGCGCTCTGCGGCAACGTCAACTGCGCCCTGCTGCAGACGGGCACCGAAGAGCAGTGCGACGCCGACATCCGCCGCTCTCTGTGCGACGGCATGGCCCGCGGCGCGGGGTATGTCTTCTGCACCTCCAACTGCGCGTACACCGGCCTGCCCCTCGAGAGGTACGAGCGGATGATCCGGATCTGGCGGGAGGAGGGGGCGTACTGATGTTTTCCTTGACAAATGTAGAAACATTGTGTATACTATAGATGAAGGGAGGTGTTGTGATGCACACCAACATCCAGCGTTGGGGAAATTCGAACGCCGTGCGTATCCCAAAGGCTATTTTGGAGACTGCCAGGCTGGCTGAAAACGAAAGGGTGGAAATCATTGCACGCGATGGCACAATCATGATTCTTCCAGCAAAACGCAGGCACAAAAGCCTCGAGGAGCTTTTCGAGGGATACGAAGGCACGTATGACTTCGAGGAGGTCGGCTTTGGCCGCGCCGGAAGGGAGATTATATAGGCATGGGAAACTATCAGCCGCAGCAGGGAGATATCATCTTTTTGAGCTGTGACCCGCAGGCGGGGCACGAGCAGGCTGGCCGAAGGCCCGTCGTCGTGGTAAGTAACCGCATGTTTCACCGTTATGTGAGTAGGTTCGCTATGGTCTGCCCCATCACAAACACTCTACGGCCCTTCCCTATGCATGTCCCTTTGGATTCGCGCACTAAAACGACCGGAGCGATTCTTTGTGAGCAAGTCAAATCCCTTGACGTGGCCGCACGCAACGCAGAATTCAGGGAAGCATTGCCCGAGGACTTGCTTGCCGATGTATTGGAACGCATCATCTTGTCCCTGGAATCCTGAAGCTAACCCATCCCCTGAAAATAATCCTTTACAAACTTATCCATCTGTGCTATACTATTCTTTGTGCCGTTCCCCGGCAGACGGAATCACCGCCCGCTGCTGAGAAACCGGCGAATAATTTAACGAGGTGAAACACACAATGACACAGGAAGACAAGAACGCCGTCATCGCCGCATACGCCACCCACGAGGGCGATACCGGCTCGCCGGAGGTGCAGGTCGCGCTGCTGACCAAGCGCATCAACGACCTCACCGAGCACCTGAAGGTGCACAAGAAGGACCACCACTCCCGCCGCGGCCTGCTGATGATGGTCGGCCACCGGCGCAACCTGCTGAACTATCTGCAGAAGAACGACATCGAGCGCTATCGTTCGCTCATCGCGCGCCTGGGCATCCGCAAATAGACGGGCTACCGGGAGGCAGGGGCCAAGTCCTCTGCCTCCTTTACTAGAGCGAAGCGTTTTCAAGCGACCATACCCCAATGCTTAATGCTTAATTCTTAGTGCTTAAATTGCGTCCGTTAAACATTAAGAATTAAGAATTAGGGATTGGGTTTGGAATAAAACAAAGGGAGAAAGACATGTTTTTCAAGGACTACAAGCAGTACGAAACAGAGATCGGCGGGCGCCCGTTTGTCGTGGAGATCGGCAAGATGGCGCAGCTGGCGGGAGGCGCGTGCCTGGTGCGCTATGGTGAGACGAATGTCCTATGCACAGCGACCATGAGCGCAAAGCCCCGCGACGGCATCGACTTCTTCCCCTTAAGCGTGGACTTCGAGGAGAAGCTCTACAGCGTGGGGAAGATCCCCGGCTCCTTCCAGCGGCGTGAGGGCCGCCCCAGCGAGAAGGCCGTCCTGGCCGGCCGCGTGATCGACCGCCCCATCCGCCCGCTGTTCCCCAAGGACATGCGCAACGACGTGGGCGTGGTCGCCACCGTGATGAGCGTGGACCAGGACTGCCCGCCCGACATGGTGGCCATGCTGGGCGTCTCCATCGCGCTGTCCATCTCGGAGATCCCCTTCCGCGGGCCCATCGCGGGCGTGACCGTGGGCATGGTGGACGGCGAATACGTCATCAACCCCACCGCCGAGCAGCGCGAGAACAGCCGCATGAGCGTCGTCGTCGCCAGCACGGCTGAGCTCGTCGCCATGATCGAGGCCGGCGCCTCCGAAGTGACCAACGACGAGATGTTCGGCGCCATCATGTTCGGCCACGCGGAGAACCAGCGCCTGGTGCAGTTCATCCAGGGCATCGCGGCCGAGTGCGGCAAGGAGAAGATTGACTTCCCCTCCAACGACCCGCCCGAGGAGGTTTACGCAGCCATCAAGGATTTCGCAATCGAAGATATCCGGGCTGCCCTCGATACGGACGACAAGCGTATCCGCGACGAACGGCTGAAGCCTATCTACGCGAAAGTGCACGCGGAGTTCGATGACAAATACCCGGACATGCTCGACAAGATCGAGGACTGCCTCTACAAGACGCAGAAATACGTCGTGCGGCGCTGGCTCCTCGACGACGGCAAGCGCGTGGACGGCCGCGGCATCGACGACATCCGCCCGCTGAACGCCGAGGTTGACCTTTTGGACCGCACGCACGGCTCGGGCATGTTCACCCGCGGGCAGACCCAGTGCCTCACCGTTACGACGCTGGGCCCCATGAGCATGGAGCAGAACCTGGACGGCATCGACGAGGAGGAGAGCAAGCGCTATATCCACCACTACAACTTCCCCAGCTTCTCCGTCAGCGAGACCCGGCCCAGCCGGGGCCCCGGCCGCCGCGAGATCGGACACGGCGCACTGGCCGAGCGCGCCCTCCTGCCCGTGATCCCCTCCGTGGAGGAGTTCCCCTACGCCATCCGCCTGGTCAGCGAGGTGCTCAGCTCCAACGGCAGCACCAGCCAGGGGGCCATCTGCGGCTCCACGCTCAGCCTCATGGCCGCCGGCGTGCCGATCAAGGCGCCCGTGGCGGGCATCAGCTGCGGCCTGATCACCGAGGGCGAGCGCTTCATGACCATGGTGGACATCCAGGGCCTGGAGGACTTCTTCGGCGACATGGACTTCAAGGTGGCGGGTACGCACGCGGGCATCACTGCCATCCAGATGGATTTAAAAATCGACGGCCTGACCCCGGAGATCATCCGCGAGGCGCTTGAGAAGACCCTGAAGGCCCGTCTGTATATCCTCGACGACGTCATGCTGCCCGTGATCCCCGAGCCGCGCAAGGAGCTGAGCAAGTGGGCGCCCAAGATGCTCATCACCGTCATCCCCGTGGACAAGATCAGCGAGGTCATCGGCAAGCAGGGCAAGGTCATCCAGAAGATCTGCGCCGAGTGCAACTGCAAGATCGACGTCGAAGAGGACGGCAAGATCTTCATCTGCTCCACCGACCTGGAGGACGCCCAGCGCGCCCTGTTCATGGTGGAGACCATCGCCAACGACCCGGAGATCGGCGCGATTTACAAGGGCGTCGTCACCCGCCTGATGGACTTCGGCGCGTTTGTGGAGATCGCCCCCGGCAAGGAGGGCCTGGTGCACATCAGCAGGCTCGACGTCAAGCGCACCGAGCACGTGACGGACGTCGTTGCCGTGGGCGACGAGGTCATCGTCAAGGTCCTCGAGATCGACGACCAGGGGCGCTTAAACCTCTCCCGCCGCGACGCTCTCATCGAGGTGGAGGGCCTTGTGCCCGAGAACACGATCTCCGACAGGCCCCGGCCCAGCGGCCCGCCCAGGGGGCGCGACGACCGAAGGGGCGGCGGCGGCAGGCCCGGCGGCCCGCCGAGAAGATAATTTTAAGAATAGCATGGAACAGAGCAGTCGAAAGGCTGCTCTGTTTTTATTGCTTTACTGTGCAACATCAACAAGCTACAGCGCTAAATCGTTAATAACTTTGTGCAACTTTAAGTTTTTCCGTTGACATAACGGAAAAGACATGCTAGAATAATGGACACTATGGAAAATCGTGGAAGGATGTATGACGATGAGAAAAGCGATTGATACAAAGAGGGAGAAGCTCAAGTGGCTGTCGGCGCTGTGCCTGTGCCTGCTGTGTCTTTCCCTGTGCCTCGGCATGCTGGCGCAGCCCACCCTCGCGGCGGCGGGCCTGGACCCCCTGAAGGACTTGGCGCGCATCGACGCCCTGAACTGGGGCGACGGCGCCTGCGGCAGCAACCAGGACTCCTTCGGCGACATGCAGGCCAACAGCTGCCTCGTGGGCGGGACCTTCACCTTCGGCGAGCCCGGCACCATCGGCTGGGCGCGCTACAAGCTGGACAAGAAGTACGACAAGATCTCCGGCAAGCTGGCCTGCTCCGATACCAGCACCTCCAACGCCACCATGCGCCTGAAGCTCTACGCCGACGACAAGGCTGAGCCCATCTACACCTCCGGGCCCATCCTGCGCGGCACGCGGCCCTTCGAGTTTTCGGTGAGCCTGAAGGATGTGAACGTCCTGAAGATGGAACTGGTGCAGATGGACGTCACCGGGCCTCCGCTCCCGGCGGGCGTGACCCCAAAGGGCTTCCTCCTGCTGGTCAACCCCATGCTGGAGTGGCAGACCCCGCCGCCTTCTCCTCCGCCATCCTCCTCCACCTCCACCACGGCGAAACCCGCGCCGGTGCCCCTGAAGGACGCCACCCTGCTGGCGCCCGCGGTGCCCCCGGTCTATGGGAGCAACAAGGATTCCTTCGGGAACACGCACGCGGACAGCTGCGCGGTCGGCGGCGAGTGCGAGAAGACCGGCCCGACGGGCTCCATCGGCTTCCTGCTCTACCAGCTGGATAAAAAGTACATCAAGCTCTCCGGCAAGCTTGCCTGCGCGCAGGACGGCGACGACGACGCCATCCTGCAGCTGCGGATGTACGCCGACGGCGCCGCCACCCCGTTTTACACCTCGCCCCCCATCAAGCGGGATACGCAGCCCTTCGATTTCTCTGTGGACGTCGGCAACGTCACCGTGCTGAAGATCGACCTGGTGGACACCAAGGGCGTGCTGCTCCCGGTCAACGCCTGGGCCCTGCTGATCAACCCCCTGCTGGAGCTCGTGCCGCCGGTCGCCCTGACGGAGCCGACCAGCACCACCACTGGCGTGTCGCCCTCCTCCCTGTACAGCCGCTACGAGCCCGTGTACGGCTGGGCCGGCCTCTACCTGCTGATCGAGTCGACGGAGACCCTCCCCGCCCTCACCACCCAGCACGGCGCGATCTTCTGGGACCCCACGCGCACCTTTGTCTTCTCCTTCAGCAGGCAGCCGGAGACGGACCGCGTGCCGGTGTATATCAAGAACAACAAATATTACTTTGGGCTGCTGAAGAATGACGTGTATGTCGCGCTGACACCGAACGGCATGTACGACATCGACGACGCCATCTGGGCGGGGCCGGACAAAATCTTCGGCTCGCCTGACGACAAGGTCGCCGTCAGGAAGGCCTTTGAGCCGGGCAACAGCCTGTTTTACGAGGAGAGCCCCGGCGTGTGGAAGTTCCTGGTGCATTGCAGGGATTTCGTCGACTCCCGGTGGAACACCATCTATATTGACCCCACGAACCCCACGACCACCACCGCCCCGACCAGCACCGGCACCATTGGTACAACCACCACCGGCGGCTTCCTCACCACCGGGGATCCCGGCGGGCCGCCCAAGACGGGCGTGCCCTTCAATCCGGGCCTGCTGGTGTGTATCGCGGCGCTGTTCATGGGCTGCGCGTACTGCGGATACCGCCTGTTGCGGAAAGAGCGCGTATAGCCCCCATATATAGGTCCCAACAATCCCCAACCTTCCGGCGTTTCCTTGCCTGAAGTTGGGGATTCGTTTTTTTTCGTTCAATAAAGCGCTATTTTTCGAAGCAAAGCGATTGACGGCTCACATTTTGTAGTGTAATATGATAAAGCGCCACGCAAAGGAATTCTATCGCGAAAGGAAGATACGCAAATGCCTGTATTGAAAGAAAGAGGGAAGTGGCTGATCGCCCTGGCGCTGTGCCTGAGCTGTCTTGTTTTGTGCGCAACCCTCATCAGCGCCCCCACCCTGGCAGTGGAGGAGCCCCCGGCGGAATATAAGGCCGTGACCGGCTTCGACAAGTATGTGTTCGAACATCTGAACGCGGGTGCCTCAAAGAGCCCCGAGGAATTCGTCTACGCCTCCTCCGCCACGCCCGCGCAGGCCTCGCAGGTCTACAACATCGCGCTGAAGAAGGACGCGGGCGCCTACCTGGTTGGGATCGACGTACAGATCGACAGCAGCAAGCCGGCGGACATCCAGTATTTCCCTGTGAAGAAGGACGCCACGCTCGACACCAAGGTGGTCCCAGCGCCCACCGAAGCGCCCGCGCTCACCGACCCGGTGCTGAAGAAGATCGACGGGCGCGCAAACCTCTACGAGGTGTTTTTCTCGGACGGCACCACCCCCTTCGCCCCCCCTCTGTATGTCTACGCCAGCAGCGCGGCGGCGCCGGCAGCGCAGGACGACGAGCTCCTGCCGGTGTACAAGGTGGCCGACAAGGGCGGCGACAAGGCAAAGGACAAGTATTACGTCAAGCTTGCCAACGACATCTATGTCGCCGTGGCCAAGGACGGCACCCTGGACTGCAACGACGTGGTCAAGAAGCTCGGCGCCACCAACGAGGAGGTGCTGTTCCCGAAGCCGCCCCCGCCCCCGCCCGTTTACAAGTACAAGCCGGTCGACGGCTACAAGAAGCTCTTCGAGGTGCTCGGCGCGGACGGGAAATCCAAGGTCCCCCCGGAATATCTCTACAGCGCCACGGCGCCCGTGGACGGCAGCGCGCCCCCCGCCGGGGCCCTGGTCGCCCACCTGAACACGAAGAACAATTATTTCTATGTCCCCCTCGTCGAGGGCAGCGGGATCTTCCTGGCCGTGAACACCGACGACACCCTCAACTACTCCAACGTCATCTGGTGGGGCCTGGACGAGAAATTCGGCACAATTGACGACCTGGCCACCTCCATCCGGGAGGAAAACGGCTACTACTACTGGAGGCAGGCCGAAGGCGTGTGGCGCATGATCCAGGGCATCTTCAACCCGAATTTCACCACCACGACCACCACCACGACCACCACCGCCCCCGAGACCAGCTCCACCACCCCCGTGGACCCGAGCTCCAGCACCACCGAGCCGGAGACCAGCTCGACGACCAACGGCTACCTCACCTCCAGCGAGAACCAGGGCCAGTACCCCAAGACCGGCCTGCCCTTCAACCCCGGCGTGGCGGTCTGCATGGCGCTGCTGCTCATGGGTTGCGTCTACTGCGGCATCCAGGTGTTCCGCCGCAGGACCGTCAAGGCCCGCTGATTCACCCCGGGACCCCAAAATTGAATTCTCCCAGTCCAATATGGACTTCTCCTCCCCCTTTCCCCCGCTCCTATCCCCTGGGAGCGGGGGTACCCCTTTTAAATGGGGATGCGTCGCACAACCACCCCGGCCTGCGGCCACCCCTCCTAGGAGGGGAATGATCTGCCTGCCAGCGGTTACAGACAATTCCCCTCCTAGGAGGGGTGACGCAAAGCGCCGGGGTGGTTGTGCGACGCACTACTTATTTTTCTCCTCCTGTTCCTCGCCCACACCCCGAGCTTCTCCAGCTCCATCGAGAGCGTCGGCACCAGCGAGAGCGCGCCCACTGCCAGCCACTGCGGGCCGTTCAGGGGCACGGTGCCGAAAATCTCGCACAGGGGGGCGAAGGCCACCACCGCGGCCTGGAGCCCCAGGCACAGCAGGTTGGCGAAGTTCATGTGCCGGTTGGAGAACAGGCCGATGCGCAGCAGCGAGCGCTCCGAGCGCATGTTGTTGGCGTGCAGGACCTCCACGAAGCTGAGCACCGTGAAGGCCATCGTGCGGCCGAGCACCAGGTCGTCGGGCAAGCCCAGCACACGCCTGCCCAGCGCGAAGGCCAGCAGCGTCACCGCGCCCATCAGCGTGCCCTCCAATGCCATATGAAGGGCCAGGGCTTTATTGAAAAAGTTTTGGTTCACCGGCTTGGGCGGCCCGCGCATGATGTTCGGGTCGGTTTTCTCCATCCCCAGGGCGATGGCCGGGGCGGAATCCGTCACCACGTTGACCCACAGCAGCTGGATCGGCAGCAGGGGCGAGGGCATGCGCATCACGGAGGCGAAGAACACGGCCACGATCTCGCCGATGTTGCTGCTGATGAGGAAGTGCACGGCCTTCTTGATGTTGTCGTAGATGCCGCGCCCGGCCTCCACCGCGTGCACGATGGTGGCGAAGTTGTCGTCGGTGAGGATCATGTCGGCCGCGCCCTTGGCCACCTCCGTGCCGTTTTTGCCCATGGCGCAGCCGATGTCCGCCGCCTTGAGCGCCGGGGCGTCGTTCACGCCGTCGCCCGTCATCGCGACGACATGCCCCTGGGCGCGCAGCGCCTTCACGATGCGCATCTTGTGCTCGGGCGTCACCCGGGCGAAGACCCGGCAGCGCGTCAGGCGCTCCTTCAGGGCCTCGTCGTCGATTTTATCCAGCTCCGGCCCGGTCATGGCGCAGTGGGAGCCGTCGGTGATCCCGAGCTCCTTGGCGATAGCGACCGCCGTGGCCACATGGTCCCCGGTGATCATGATGGGGAGGATCCCCGCGTGCTTGCACACCTTCACGGCGGCCTTGGCCTCGCGCCGCGGCGGGTCGTTCATCCCAATCAGGCCAAGAAAGGTCAGGTGGTCCTCCCCTGCCCGGTCGTCCGCGGCTGGCTTATATGCCACGGCGATCACACGCAGGGCGCGGCCGGCCATCTCCTCGTTCCGCGCCAGGATATCCCGCTTTGATTTCTCATCCAGGTCACATCTGGGCAATAAAATATCCGGCGCGCCCTTGGCGATCAGGGCCAGCCCCTCCGGCAGCCTGCAGATGACGCTCATGCGCTTGCGGGAGGAGTCGAAGGGGTTTTCCCTCACCCGTGTATAGCTTTTCCGGTCCTGCATGACGTTGACGCGCCTGTGCGCGGCGGCCTCCACGATGGCGATCTCCGTCGGGTCGCCGCTGTAGCTGCTCCTCGATCCCTGCCGCTTGGGGACGATCTCCGCGTTGCAGCACAGGGCCGCCATCTGTAGCAATCTCTTTTCCTGGTCCCTGCCGCCCGGCGCATGGCAGTCCGTGACGGTCATTTTGTTCTGCGTCAGGGTGCCGGTCTTGTCCGAGCAGATCACGCTGGCGCAGCCCAGGGTCTCCACCGCGGGCAGGCGGCGCACAATAGCGTTGGACTTGGCCATGCGCTGCACGCCGATGGAGAGCACCACCGTCACCATGGCGGGCAGGCCCTCGGGGATGGCGGCCACGGCCAGGCTGATGGCCAGCATGAAGCTATCCAGCAGGGGGACGTGCTGCAAAAAGCCCAGCAGGAAGATCAGCCCCGAGATCGCCATGGCCCCCAGCCCCAGCTGCCGCCCGACTTTCTCAAGCCTCTGCTGCAAAGGGGTCTGCGGGGCCTTCTCCTGGCTGAGCATGCCCGCGATGCGCCCGACCTCCGTGTGCATGCCCGTCCCGGTCACCACGGCCCTGCCGTGGCCGGTCACCACCGTGGTGGAGCTCAGCAGCATGTTGCGCCGGTCGCCCAGGGGGGTGGCGCCGGGCAGGACCGCCTGCGCGTCCTTCTGGCAGGGCATGCTCTCGCCGGTGAGGGCGCTCTCCTGGGTGCTTAAGCGGGCGGATTCCAGCAGGCGCGCGTCGGCGGGGATCAGATCGCCCGCCTCCAGCAGCAGGATGTCCCCGCGCACGACCCCTTCCACGGGTAGGCGCACCTTCCTGCCGCCGCGTAAAACGGTCGCCGAGGGCGCGGAGAGCTTGCGCAGGGCCTCCAGGGCCCGCTCGGCCTTGCCCTCCTGGATCACGCCCACGATGGCGTTGACCACCACGATGCCCGCGATGATCACGGAGTCGAGGTAGTCCCCGCTGCCGTGGATGACTGCCGAGGCCGCCGACACCGCCGCGGCCACCAGCAGGGTGATCACCATGAAGTCCTTGAACTGCGCCAGGAAGCGCAGCATCCACCGGCCGCGTTTGTGCCGGGCGATGCTGTTCGGGCCGTCGTGCTGCAGGCGGCGGCGGGCCTCCTCGGGGCCGAGGCCCTGCGCCTCGGCCGATTCCAGGCGGCGCACCGCTGCCGCGCCGGATAGGGTGTGCCACTCCATCATCGATTATTCCTCCGTTATTGTCTCCCGCAGCGTCGGCAATTCCGGCTCCGGCGGCAGAAAGCGCAGCCGGCTCACCCGCAGCCACCTGCCCGCCTCATTGGCGGCATAGCTGAACCGGAAGCCCTCCGCCTCCAGGCCCAGCACGCCGGGCACCTCGCTCTCGCCCGCGCGTATCTGGCGCAGCCAGCGCTCCGCCTGGTCGGCCGTCGCCCCGGTGCAGGCCTGCACGGCACAGCGCGCGGCGTCGAAGAATACGCCCTGGCCCTGCTCGGGCAGGCCGGTGAGGGATACGCTGTGCACGCGCCCATTGCGCAACGTATCGCATTCCAGCAGCAGGGAATCCCCCAGATACGCCTGGTACGCCGTACTGTCATCCGATCTGCGCGCATAAAACTGCCCCGGCTCCACATTTGCCAGGTGGCCGGTCTCAGACGCGAAGCGGTTGAAGCTCTCGCAGAAGACCCGCAGGTTCTGCCAATCCTCCCTGCCGCAGGCGCACAGGGACACAGCCAGGGCCAGGGTGATCAAGATCGCGCGCCGCATGGGCAACACCCCCGTTCTGTCCATGCGTATGCGAAAGCACAATGCTTCATGCTGAATTATGAATGCTGAATTGCATGAAGCCGCCGGTCAACGCAATGACCGGCGGCTTTATTTTATGAGGGGCTAGGGTTGCGTATTGCTCTTCGATTTCAGCTCGGCCAGCTCATGGAGGACGCTGACGGCCCGGATGCGCTGCTGCTCGGCGCCCTTGATGAGGTAGATGATGCCCGCATTGGCCTCGGCCTCGGTGGGTGTGTTCGGCTGCACGCCCTTCTCGTTCCACGTCGCGTAGCCGCTGGCGGGCACGCCGTAGGGCACCACGGTCCCCACCGTGAGCAGGGCCGCGCCGCCCACCGAGTTGAGCGGGAAGGGTTCCTGCACCGTGTTGATGCCCTTGGTGGGCTCGCCCACCAGGTACACCTTGCCGGGGTTGAAGGCGCGCAGGTCGTGGGCGAACAGCTCCGCCACGCCGCTGGTGCGCCCGTCGGTCAGCACGACGACAAAGCCGCCGGTGGTGTAGGACATGATGTTTTTCGAGGTGGAGGGGATGGGCCTGGTGGTTTTGTCCCTATAGTGCACGGTGACCATGGCGTCGGAATCCCGCGAGACATAGGCGAACAGGTCGATGGCCTTGCACACGGACTCCAGGTTGCCCTCCCGGCAGCCGCGCACATCCAGGATATACGATACCGCATCCTGTCGGCTGAGGTCCTTGACGGCGGTCTCGATCTGGTCGGCGGTATTCTTGAAGAACTGGTGGATTTTGATGTAGCCCACGGTTTTTTCCGAGGCCTCGCCCGGCTGCGCCCAGGCGTCCATCATGTAGGCGGTGATGGTCGAGGCGGCGCTGCCCAGCATGATATTGACCGGCTGCTGGCTGACCCCGCCGCGCTTATAGGTGATGGTGATGGCGATGGAGGACGTGTCGGCGGCCACGGCGGTCTCCGCATAGAATGTGTCGATGGCCTTGGTCGACTCGTTGGGCAGGACCTCCTCCGTGATGGACAGCGCCTTGCCGCCCGATTCCGCCTTGATGATGTGGTCCTCCGGCCGCAGGCCGCTCACGGCGGCGGTGGAGCCCGCCTTCACCTGGTCGATGACCAGGCCCAGCACATCCGGGTCGTACTTGAGCAGGATGCCCAGCTCCGAGGCCTCGCCCCGCAGGCGCTGGGCGTAATTCTTATACTCCTCTTCGCTGAGGTAGCGGCTCTCGGCGTCGCCCAGGCCCTCGATATAGCCGCGCACCATCGCGGCGTTCACGACGTCCCAGGCCGGCTCGGCATAGAAATTGTCGTCTACCTTCCGCTTGATCTCGTCCAGGGCGTTGAATCTCCCGATCAGCGCGGGCAGGTCCGGGATCAGCTTATTCTGCTGCTTCTGGGCATGGATCATGGTCAGCGGGATGGAGGCCGCCACCAGCAGCAGCGCCAGGGCAAGCGCCGCCCCGACGGTTATTTTCCGGCTCATTGCATTACCCCCTTTACATGACCTATATTATAGCACATTTTCGCGGGGGGCGCAATGGCTAATTTGTAAATGTTTTTGCCTTGCCGCTTTTTGGTGCTCCGCACAACCACCCCGGCCCTGCGGGGCCACCCCTCCCAGGAGGGGAATTTGGGCCCAAGCCGAAAGCAGGCTTGTATGTCAAACACAGACATTTGCCCCCTAATCCCCCATTCCCCTCCTGGGAGGGGTGACGCCGCAGCGTCGGGGTGGTCGTGCGGAGCACAAAAAACAGAAATCCACCCGCGAGCAAACACACAGTAAACCAGAGAAAACAAGAGCATACACGAGTTCTCGCTTGAATCTAAGCGAAAATCGAAAAAACTGCTTGACAGATGGCGCTCCATGCGTTATACTACTCAAGTATGAAAATTAGTTCGGAGGTAATCGCCATGTCCACCTTTATGCCAAAAGCGGGCGACATCACCCGCAAATGGTATGTGCTTGACGCGGCAGGCCAGCCCCTCGGCAAGGTCGCGGCGCAGGCGGCAACGCTGCTGCGCGGCAAGCACAAGCCCATCTTCGCCCCTCATGCCGATTGCGGCGACTTCGTCATCGTCGTCAACGCCGCGCAGGCCGTGCTCACGGGGAGAAAGCTGCAGCAGAAGAAATACCAGCGCCACACCGGCTACATCGGCCACCTGAAGACCGTCGGCTACGACGAACTGATGCGGACCCGCCCCTGCTTTGTGATGGAAAAAGCGGTGAAGGGCATGCTGCCGGGCAACACCCTGGGCCGCAAGTCGTTCACCCGCCTGCACGTCTTTGAGGGCGCGGAGCACATCCACCAGGCGCAGCAGCCCGAAGCTTGGGCACTATAAGGAGGGAAATGAACTATGTACGATACCGTTCCGTTTTTCTATGGCACCGGCCGCCGCAAGAAGTCCGTCGCCCGCGTGCGCGTCTACCACGGCGAGGGCAAGATCACCATCAACGACCGTGACATCGACGACTACTTCGGCCTGGACACCCTCAAGCTCATCGTGCGCCAGCCCCTCGCCCTCACCCAGACTGCCGACAAGGTGGACATCGTGTGCCGCGTGGGCGGCGGCGGGGTATCGGGCCAGGCGGGCGCCATCCGCCACGGGGTTTCACGCGCGCTGCTGCTCTACGACCCGGAGCTGCGCCCCGCGCTGAAGGCCGCCGGCTTCCTCACGCGCGACCCGCGCATGAAGGAGCGCAAGAAGTACGGTCTGAAGAAGGCCCGCCGCGCACCGCAGTTCTCGAAGAGATAATTTGTGCATTTGTCCCGGCGTGGCAAAGCCGCGCCCTACAGGGATTCGGCCAAAGGCCGTATAAATGCCAATCCATGTCTATGCCAAAGCGCCTTTGGCGCAATCCCTGTAGGGCGAGCCTTTGGCCCGCCGGGGGATAACAAACAGAATCCGGAGGATATACGATATGAAACGTACCTACCAGCCCAAAAAGCTGCACCGCAAGAAGGAGCACGGCTTCCGCAAGCGCATGGCGGACCGCAACGGCCGCAAGGTGCTCGCCCGCCGCCGCGCCAAGGGCCGCAAGCAGCTGACCTACTGATGGAAACCCTGAAACTCAACGGGGATTTTCGCCGGGCCTATGGCCGGGGGAAGTCCCTCAGCGCACCCGCATTGGTCACCTACGCGCTGCGCAGCCGGCTGGGCAAGTGCCGCTACGGCGTCACCGCCAGCAAAAAGGTGGGCAACGCCGTGGAGCGCGTGCGCTGCCGCCGGATCATCCGCGAGGCGCTGCGCACCCTGGACGAGCCCATCCGCGGCAGCTGGGACCTGGTGTTTGTCGCGCGGGGGAAGACAAAGCACATGAAGAGCACGCAGATACAGGCGGTCATGCGGGAGCAGCTGCGGGGACTGGGCGTGATCGGGCCATGAAATCGCTGTTCCTGCGCCTGATCAGATTCTACCGGCGCCGCATTTCGCCGTACACCCAGCCGCACTGCCGCTTCTACCCCACATGCTCCAGCTACGCCCTGGAGGCCATCGAGCGGTTCGGCTCCCTGCGCGGGGGATGGATGGCGTTGAAGCGCTTCCTGCGCTGTAACATTTTATTCCCCGGGGGTTATGATCCCGTTCCAAAGAAATAAATAGGGGGACAGCATAACAGATGACCTTTATCTACGACGCCCTGGGCGTGGTGTTCGGGCCCATCATGGCCGTCATCTACCTCGTGGTGAAAAACTACGGCGTGGCCATCATCCTCTTCACGGTTTTCTGCCGGATCCTCATGCTGCCCTCCGCCGTCAGCCAGCAGAAGAGCCAGGCGAAGAACCAGCGCATCCAGTATAAAATGCGCAAGATCACCGAAAAATATAAGGACGACAAGCAGCGCCTGGCGCAGGAGCAGCAGGAATTCTATAAACGTGAGGGCTACAACCCCATGAGCGCGGGCTGCTCTGGCGGCATGATGCTGCAGTTCCCCATCATCTTCGGCCTGATCGCCGCGATCTACCGCCCGCTGCAGTACACCGTGCACACCAGCACCGCCGTCATCAACGAGCTCTCGGCGAAGGCCGCGGAGATCCTGGGCGACCCCAAGCTGACCGCCGCCAACCTGCAGGTGCAGCTGCGCATCGCGGAGAACATCGAAAAGTTCAAGGTCCTGTTCGGCGAGGGCAAGCTGGACATGCTCGAATTCGACAAGATACACGATTTTGCGGCAAATTTCCGCTTCATGGGGCTGCAGCTGGGCCTGACGCCCAAGGAGGCCTACGCCGCCAACGGCAACTGGGTCTATTACCTCATCCCCATCCTCGCCGGCGTGACCTCCATGGTCACCTCGGTCTACACCACGCTGCGCCAGCGCAAGACCAACCCCGAGCAGCAGCAGAACATGGTCATGATGGCGGTGATGTCCCTGGGCATGCCGATCTTCTCCGCGGTGCTCTCCTTAAGCTTCCCCGTGGGCATCGGCGTCTACTGGATCGTCTCGAGCCTGGTGGCGTTCCTGCAGATCGTCGTGCTCAACTACACCCACCCGCCGCAAAAGATGCTGGCCCGCAGCATGGTGGACGAGACCATCGAGCGCCGCAGCCGCGAGAACAGCCGCAAAAAGGTCGCTGAAGCAAATTAGCAATGCATAATGGATTGCTAATGGAATAAAGGAGTGTTTGCATGACCAAGGAAGCCATTGGAACCGGCGCGACAATCGAAGCCGCCATCGAGGCCGCCAGGGCCGCCCTGGCAGCGCCGGAGGACGCCGACGTCGTCACCGAGATCCTCGAGACGCCCGGCAAGAAGCTCTTCAAGGGCGGCACGCCCGCCAAGGTGCGGGCCTACTATGAGGAATCCGAGTTCGCCAAAGCCGAGAACTACATCAAAAACGTCCTGAACCTGATGGGCGTGGAGTCAAGGGTTCTCACCGTGGAGGAGGACGACGGCGTGCGCTTCTCCCTGGACTGCGGCAGCAACGACGGCTACGTCATCGGCCGCCGGGGCGAGACCCTCGATTCCCTGCAGTACCTGGTGCGCCTGGTGGTCAGCCGCGGGCGCGACGACTACCGCCGCGTGAGCGTCAACGTGGGGGATTACCGCGAGCAGCGAGAGCAGACCCTGCGGGACCTCGCCATCAGCTCGGCCTCCAAGGCCAAGAAGTATGGCCGCAACATCTCCCTGCCGCCCATGAGCCCCTACGACCGGCGGATCATCCACACCGCCGTGCAGGAGATGGAGGGCGTCTCCTCCTTCTCGGTGGGCGCGGGCGGCGACCGCCGCGTGATCGTTGCCCCCGATGAGCAGTACCGCAGGCCCGAGCGCCGCGGCGGCTACAATAACCGCGACAGCCGCGGCCCCGGAGGGCCCGGAGGCCCCAGGCCCGGCGGCAACCTGCAGCGCAACCAGAGGAACGCCCAGGGCCGCCGCTTCCCCGGCGATGGGGACAACAGAAACAACAACAGCGGATTCCAGCGCGAGGGCGACAACCGGAGCGGCGACGGGTTCCGCCGGAGCAACGACAACTTCCAGCGCAACGACAATTATCAGCGCCGTGATGACAATTTCCAGCGGCGCGACGACAACTTCCGGCCCCGCGACGACAACTTCCGCCGCGACGATAACAATCGTCGCCCGCCCGCGCCCCCTCCCCCCAACCGCCCGCCGCGCTCCGACGCGTCCGGGGCCGGGCGCTACGGCAAGATCGAGCCCCGCCGCGCGGAGCAGGAGCAAAAGGAAAAACAGGAGCAAGAATCCTAAATGCGCCTAGAAATGCATATCCACACCTCGGAGGTCAGCCCCTGCGCGCAGTGCTCTGCCGCGGAGGCTGTCCGTTGTTGTATCTCCAAGGGCTATGACGGCATGGTGGTCACCGACCACTTCAACGAGGACGCCTCGATGGCCCTCATGGGCGAGCTTGCCCCCTGGCAGGCCCGCGTGGACAACTTTATGCGCGGATACAGCGCCGCGAAGGCCGCCGCGCCCGCGGGCTTTTCCGTGTTTTTGGGCATGGAGATCCGCTTCATGGGAAGCAATCACAACGACTACCTCGTCTACGGCTTCGACGAGCAATTTTTGTATGACAACGAGGGCATCGACCGCCTGGACGTCAAGCGATTCAGCGCAATCGCCCGGGAGAAGGGGCTGCTGCTGGCGCAGGCGCACCCCTTCCGTTGGGGCATGACGCTCACCCGGGCGGAATTTCTGGATGGCTTCGAGGTCTACAACGGCAATTCGCACCACGCGTCCCACAACGACTTCGCGGCGCTGTGGGCGAGGAAACATAGGCTGCTGCCGCTCTCCGGCTCGGACTACCACGGCGGCGACACGGACCAGGGCATGGCCCCGGGCGGCATCAGGCTAAGAGAACCCGTGCAGGACGTGAAGGAGCTTGTACAGGCGATCAGGGAGCGGAGGTATACGGTGCTGTGACGCATCTCTTGATCAAAAAAGCCTTTGAAAGAGACATCGGCACCGAAGCCATTTCGATTCATCCATGTGAAAACCTGAGCGCCAACCTCAACAATGTCTACCGAATCGAAACCGAAGACAGGCCATTTATTTTTAAACTATATCGCTCCCCCGGCTATCCCGAGGAGGGCAAAATGCTGTTCGTCGCCAAAAAATTGGCCGAACACAATATCCCCCACGCTGAGATTTGTTCGTACAATCGCAGGGACGATGATCTTCCGAATGGCTATATCATTGAGGAATGCCTGCCGGGCACAACAGCCGACAGGCTTGCTTTATCTGAAGAAGAGACCTGCGGCCTCTATAAAAAGCTTGCATTGCTGATGTCCGAAATTCATCAAATCAAATTCACAGGCTGCGGATTTATCGAACGCGGCGCGCCGGACTGCGCCACCTTTACGCAGCACATAGAAGACAATTTTATTTATGGCCCCAATCGAATGCAAAGCGTCTATACAGATGCGCAACTCCATGCGCTCAAACGTCTTCTTCTTGAAAAATTGAGGCCTTGCGATGACATGCAACCTTGCCTTTGCCATATCGATCTTCAATTGAAAAATACGCTTGTCGACGGTGACACGATTACATTGATCGACTGGGACGACGCCCGCTCTTTTCCCGCGCTCGTCGATATCGCGCGGTTGACGCTATTGATTGAGCTGGCCTATGACAATGAAAAACCTGAGAACAGAGAAAAGGCTGAAATTTACAAGCGCGCGTTTCTTGACAACTATAGGTCCGATGACGTGATTCAAGTTTATAGAGAGCTTGAGCCCGCGCTGCATGTGTGGCACGGACTCGTTCTTCTGAATTTTTGCGCGGGCGGAACACCGCAGTTCGACAAGATAAAAAGGGCTCTCGGCGAGAAAGTGAGGCGCATGTGATTCGTCAAATTGACGAAGCGATTTCGAATTATCGAGAAACGATAATTGGGCAGGCGCGCAAGGCATACAAAAAACCCCCTGTTTTGAACAAAAACAGGGGGTTTCCCTACAGGTTCACGCGATGTTTGTGGGCGCAAAATTCAGTCGGAAATGCAACCGTCATTTTGCACAATCCTCGTCCTTCCCCTCCAATACCTCCCGGGTCAGGTAGATCGGCCGCCGCTTGCTCTCCACGTAGGTCTTGGCCAGGTACTCCCCCAGCACGCCGAGCCCGAGCAGCTGCAGCCCGCCCAGGAACAAAATCAGCACCGCGAGGGTGGCGTAGCCCGGCACGTCGATGCCCCAGGCAAGCTTCTGTATGATCACCACGAACATGTAGACCAGCGCAGCCAGGGCGCTGAACACCCCGGCGAAGGCCGAAAGCCGCAGCGGCACGGTGGTGAAGGACACGATGCCGTCAAAGGCGAGCTTGAACAGCTTGCGCGTGCCGAACTTGGTGGTGCCGGTGTGTCGCTGCGCGGCCTTGTAGGGGATGTAGTGCGTGTGGAAGCCAACCCAGGAGAAGATCCCCTTGGAGAAGCGGTTGTGCTCGCCCAGGGAGAGCACCGCCTCGGCCATGGAGCGGCGCATGGTGCGGAAATCGCTGGCCCCCTGCACGAACTCGATCTCCGTGATTTTGTTCATGAGCTTGTAGAAGCAGTTCTTCATGAAGACGACGGCCCTGCCCTCGCTGCGGTGCTCCTGGAAGGCGGCCACGCAGTCGTAGTCGTCGTTTTCGTCCAGGAAGCGGACCATCTCCAGGGCCAGGGCCGGGGACTGCTGCAGGTCCGCGTCGATGAGGGTGACGTAGTCCCCCCGGGCGTGCCGCAGCCCGGCGTAGATCGCGCTCTCCTTGCCGAAGTTGCGCGAAAAGCGCACCACCGTGACGCTGCGCGGGGAGCGCTCCCGCAGGGCCTTGAGTTTTTGAAAGGTGCCGTCGCTGCTGCCGTCGTCCACGAAGACCATCTCGTAGGCGAAGCCGCAGTTCTCGAAGGCGGCCACGACGACTTCGTGCATGGCCTCCACGTTCGAGGCTTCGTTGTAACAGGGAAGGACGAGGGAGAGGTGCATGGGGGGCCTCCTTTACACATTAGGGAAGGGTGATTTCGATTTACAGCTTGACCGATGCGGCGATTTCGCTGAACCGCGGCAAATCAACCTCGGGGATATAGACGGAATTCCAGAAATACAGCTGCGCCACCTGGGTTTCATCCAGCATAATGTAAAAATGATAGCGATAGGATCCCAACTCGCCGCCTGTCACCACCTGATAGTATATCCGGTTGCCATTATACCCGGTGAGTTCCCCCGCGTCCAGGCGCTCCCAGGTGTACTCACTGTTTTGGTAATTCTCTCCGGCCATATCCTCCAGTGTTCCGCCAGGGGCCAACTCGTGTACGCCGGTGAACTCGCCCGCCTTGCGCGGGGGCTCCGGTGGGGTATTCGGGTCGTCAAACCCGGCGAATTCCATGTCCATGATGATGGAGGCCTCGATGCTCATGCTGTTCGGCAGCCAGACGTAGTAATTGCCGTCGATTTCACCGGGGGCATACTCAAACCGATAGAAGACATATCTGCCGGTTTCGGCAGGCGCCTCCCCGGTCGTGGGGAGCGGCTTTGTTGTGGCTTCTTCGGCTGTTGTGCTTTCCATTGCGGTCGTCGTCTCGGGGATGGGTTCAGGCACCACCCGGCCACAGGCGGGCAGCAGCAACAGGAGGGCCAAGAGGAAAATGGCGATGCGTTTCATAAGGGGCCTCCTTTATATCCCAAAAATATTGTGCAAAATTCTCTCTGTCGAGTGGCCGTCGCAGGCGGACATATACCGCTCCCGGAAGACCGCCACGCGGGCGGGGTCGAACTGACCCTCAAACAGGTTGCGGCGCACGGCGGCGACGATGTCCTCGGTGTCCCACACCAGGTCGCCGGGGACGAAGCGCAGGTAGGGGAAATAGAAGCTGCGGTCCCGGTCGTAGTCCTCCAGGTCGTAGGGGTAAAACAGCATGGGCCGCCCCAGCAGGGCGTATTCGAAGATCAGCGACGAGTAGTCGGAGATGAGCAGGTCGGCGGCGCACAGCAGGGCCTCGATGGGCAGGTCCGCGGCGTTGAACACGAAGGGGCAGGGGTCCGGCGGGGGCGGGGGCATGTGCTTCAACACGCTCGGGTGGGGCTTTAAAATTAATGCACAGTTGGCGTCCAGTTCCCGGGAGAGGGCGCCGTAGTCCAGCACGCCGTCGTGGCGCGCCGCAGCCAGGCTGTCCCCCCGGAAGGTGGGGGCGTAGAGCACGAGCTTGCGGTCGCCGATCTCCGGGAAGGCCTCGCGCACCAGCTGGCGGCTCGCCTCGACATAGGCGGGACGGAAAAAGAAGTCCGTGCGGGGCATGCCCCAGGGCACGATCTTATGGCGGCCGCAGGCGTAGGCCTCGGCCAACTGGGGGAGGACGTCCGGCGTGCTGGCGCAGACATAGGTGTTGTACCGATGCGGGGGCAGCAGGCGCAGCAGGCGGGCGCCCGGCCCCCAGGCGAGCTCCCGCGTGGAGTAGCCGAATTTTTTGAACGCGCCGCAGCCGTGCCACAGCTGCACCACGTCGGTGCCCGGGCGGGGCCTGCAGGCGCTCACGGGGGAGAAGGTGTTCGTCAGGAAGACGGCGCGGGCGCGGGCGTAGGCCCACAGGAATTGCAGCGAGCGGGCCTGCCGTTCCCACCGCGGCAGCGCCTGTGTGATGCCGAAAAATCGGCAGTCGTAGCCCTGCGCGGCCAGGCGCTCCATCAGGGGGCGGAAATTGCTGTCCGGCGCGGCTTCGAACTCGCTGGCGAAGAGCACCAGCCGGGGGTCCGGTCTCCGCAGCCGCCCCAGGCGGTACAGCGGGGCCCAGAGCAGCTTTATGACGACCCAGCGCGCGATGTCTTTGATGCCCATGGGCGGCCCCCCTTCCCTCTCTGATGGGTCCATTATACCACAATGCGCGCCCATATGCAAGAGGGGTCAGGAAAACTGGCTCTCGTACATCTTCGCGTAGATGCCGCCCATGGCGAGCAGCTGCGCGTGGGAGCCGCTCTCCGTGATCCTGCCGCCCTCCACCACCATGATCACGTCGGCGTCGCGGATGGTGGACAGCCGGTGCGCGATGACGAAGGAGGTGCAGCCCGCCGTCAGGCGCAGCAGGGCCTCCTGGATGCGCAGCTCCGTGCGGGTGTCCACGCTGGAGGTGGCCTCGTCCAGAATTAAAATCGGCGCGCGGCACAGCGCGGCCCGCGCGATCGCCAGCAGCTGCCTCTGTCCCTGGGAGAGCGAGTCGCTGTCCCCGCGCACGGGGGTATCGTACCCGTGCCTCAGGCGGCGGATGAAGGCGTCGGCGTTGGCCGCCTTGGCCGCTTCCACGACCTCCTCGTCCGTAGCATCGGGGCGGCCGTAGCGGATGTTGTCCGCGATCGTGCCGGTGAACAGGCAGGTGTCCTGCAGCACCACCGAAAAGGCCCTCCGCAGGCTGTCGCGTCTATATTTTTTGATGTCCAGGCCGTCGATATACACCGTGCCGCCGCCCGCGTCGTAGAAGCGCGCCAGGAGGTTGACGATGGTGGTCTTGCCCGCGCCGGTCTCGCCCACCAGGGCCACCTTCTGCCCGGCCTGCACCTCAAAGCTGACCTTTTTCAGCACATCGACGCCCGGGACATACGCGAAGGTCACGTCCTCGAAGCGCACGTCGCCCTTGGGGACGCCGATATCGATGGCGCCGGGCCCGTCCTCCGGCTCCTCCCCCTCGGCCAGCAGCTCGAAGACGCGCTCCGCCCCCGCCAGCGCGGACTGCAAGCTGTTGTACATCCCCGCGATGTTGTTCAGCGGGAAGGTGAATTGGCGCGCGTAGGTGACGAAGCTGCCGACCGCGCCCACCGTGGCCATGCCCCGCACCACGAGGGCGCCGCCCACGAGGGCCACGCCCGCATACCCGAGGTTGGTGATGACGTTCATGAAGGGCATGAGCAGCCCCGCCCAGACCTGCGCCCGGGTGGAGTAGTGCAGCAGCTCCTTGTTTGTCTCGTCGAACTGGCCGATGATCTTGCGCTCCATATGGAAGGCCTTGATGATGCGCTGGCCGCCCACGGCCTCCTCGATGGTGCCGTTGAGGACGCCCAGCGCCCGCTGCTGGCCGCTGAACATCCTGCGGGATTTGCCCGCCACCAGCTTGGTGAGCAGAAAGACCAGCGGCACGGTGCACAGGGCCGCCAGGGTCATCTGCCAGCTGAGGGCCAGCATCATCACCAGGGAGCCGCACACCGTGATCACCGCGCCGGCCAGCTGCGTGGTGGACTGCGCGATGGTCACGCTGATGTTGTCGACGTCGTTGGTCATGCGGCTCATCAGCTCGCCGTGGGAATTGGTGTCGTGGTAGGTCAGGGGCAGGCGCTGCAGCTTGTCGAACATGGCCCCCCGCAGGGTACGCACGATCCGCTGGGAGGCCGCGTTCATGATGACCCCCTGCAGGGTGGTCAGGCCCCAGCTGGCAAGGTAGGCCAGCGCCAACGCCAGCGCGCACAGGTACACGACGTGGAAGTCAATGCCGGGATTCAGCGCGTCTATGCCCTTGCCAATGATATATGGCGCCGCGACTGTCACAATCATATCGGCCAGGAGCAGGGCCAGCACCGCGAAGAGCGGCTTGGCCTCCTTGAAATAAAATTGAAGGAGCTTGCGGAAGGCGCCCTTGGCGTCCCTGGCCCGCTCCGTCTCCGCAAAGCGCATGCCGCCGACCTTGAAGCCGCCCGGCCTGCCGATGGAGGGGGGCTCTACGGGCTTGACTTGCCGTTCCGCCATCATGCCACCCCCTTCCCGATCTGCGAAAGATAGATGTCCCGGTAGACGGGGCAAGTCTCCATGAGCTGCGCGTGCGGCGCAAAGCCCGCCTGCCTGCCGTTCTCCAGCACGAGGACCTTGTCGCAGGCCATGGCGGCGCTCACCCGCTGGGTGATCATCACGCAGGCCATGTCACTTGCGTATTCCCGCAGGGCCCGCCGCACCTTCGCCTCTGTGAGGCTGTCCAGGGCGCTGGTGCAGTCGTCCAGGACAAGTATTTCTGGCCCGCGCAGCAGCGCGCGGGCGATGGAGAGGCGCTGCTTCTGCCCGCCCGAGAGGTTCACGCCGCTCTGGCCGATCATCGTGCCGTAGCCCTCCGGCGTTGCCGTGATGAACTCGTGCGCCTGCGCCGCCCGGGCGGCCCGCTCGATCTCCTCATCTGTGGCGTCCTCCCGGCCCCAGAGCAGGTTGTCCCGGATCGTGCCGGTGAACAGCGTGGCGGTCTGCGGCACGATGGCCACCGTGCCGCCGATGCGCAGCTCCCCGCGCGAGACCTCATAAAAATTCATGAGCAGGGCGGCCAGGGTGCTCTTGCCCGAGCCCGTGGGGCCGATGACCCCCAGGGCTTCGCCACGCTCCAGGGCAAAGCTGATGCCCTCCAGGGCGGGCTGGCCGGTGGAGCCGGGATAGGCGAAGCCGACGTTGGAGAATTGGAGGAGATGTGGGGATGGCTTTTCAAGCCACCCGGGCGGCAAGAATACCTCCCCTACAGGTTGTTCCGGTGTGTCCGCCGCAAAGACCTCGCCGATGCGCTCATTGGACGTGCGCACCCGCACGAACATATTCAGGATGTTCGACACATGGCCCAGGCTGCTCAGCAGCTGCGTCATGTAGGTGACGAAGGCCACGATCTCGCCCACGCGCATGTTCCCGGAGCCCACCCAGCGCGCGCCGAGGAGGATCATCGCGGCCACCCCCAGGTTGACCCCCAGCGCCATGCAGGGCGAAAGGACGGCCAGCACCCGGTTGGCCCGTACTGTTTCGTCAGTGAGGCTCTCATTCGCAGAAGCGAAGCGAAGTTCCTCCTCGCGGAAGCGGCGGAAGGCCTTGACCAGGCGGATGCCGGCGAGGTATTCGCGCATGGAGGTGTTCAGCCGGTCCAGGGCCTGCTGCACCCTGGCGAAGCGCGGGTAGGTCATGCGCATGCTCACCGCGATGACGAAGGCCACCAGGACGACCACGGGCACGACCACGAGGGCCGTGCGGACATTCAGCGTCGTCGCCATGACCACGGACCCGATGCACATGATGGGCGCCTTGAAGAACACCCGCATCATGCCGTTGATGAAGTTCTGCACCTGGGTGATGTCGTTGGTCATGCGGGTGACGAGGGAGCCGCCCTCAAAGCGGTCCATGTCCGCCACGCAGAGCAGCTGTATCTTCTCAAACAGGTCGTGCCGCAGGTCCGCGCCGAAGCCCTGCGACGCCAGCGACGCCGAATAGTTGCGCGTCATGGCGAACAGCGCGCCCAGCCCGGTGATGCCGAGCATCACCAGCCCCAGGCGCAGGACAAATTGCAGGTCGCCCTTTGCCGCGCCGTCGTCGATCAGGCGCGACATCACCCGCGGCTGCAGCAGGTCGCAGACCGCCTCGCAGGCCACGCAGGTCACGGACAGCAGAAAAAGCCCTTTGTACTTGGCCCAGTATTTTTTCAGATATCCCAAAGCGGACTACCCCCAAACAAACCCGCCCTGCCCCGGGCGGGCATCAATTCCGGTCAAAATCGCCATTGAGCAGCTTTTGCTCATAGGCCGCTATGTCGTGCGCGATGACCTTCAGCGCAGCGTCCACGCCCATCACGGATTCGATGGCCGTCACCTTGTCCTCCAGGTTCTTGTAGACGGAGAAGAAGTGCATCAGCTCGTCGGAGACGTGCCGCGGCAGCTCGGCGATGGTGCGGTAGCCGTGGTAGACGGGATCGTGCACGGGCACGGCGATGACCTTGTGGTCCATGGAGCCCTCGTCGATCATGGACAGCACGCCGATGGGCGTGCAGCGCACCAGCGCTGCCGGGATGATCGGCTCGGAGCAGAGCACCAGCACGTCCAGGGGGTCGCCGTCCTCGGAGTACGTGCGGGGGATGAAGCCGTAGTTGGCCGGGTAGTGCGTGGAGGTGTAGAGGATGCGGTCCAGCCGCAGCATGCCGGTCTCCTTGTCCAGCTCGTACTTGTTCTTGCTTCCCTTGGTGATCTCGATCACCGCGTAAAAGCTCTCCGGCTTGATGCGCTCCGGGCTGATGTCGTGCCAGATGTTCATGACTGGGCTCCTTCCTGTTCAAATTGCTGTGTCAATTCCCTCAGATGTTCAATGATAAGCTGCTGCTCGCGCGTGAACAGCGAGGCGTCCTTGGCGCGGCTGGCGATCCCCATGGGCACGCCCTCCAGGCGCAGGTAATACTTCGCGCACACCGGGTGCATCTGCCGCATCCGAAACGCCATATTGCAAAAGTCCTGCAGGCGTTCGGCCAGCGCCGGGTCCTCGCCGTAGCACTCGCACAGCTTCGCGTAGAGCTGCGGGTGAAAGTTGCCCATCACCCCGCTGAAGCCCGCGCAGCCCGCCCGCAGGCTCTCCAGGAGCGTTGCCGTGTTGGCGTTGTAGAGCTTCAGGCCGGTATTCTGCGCGGCCTCCAGCTTGGCCTTGATCTGATCCAGGTTGCAGCAGGTGTCCTTCGAGAACGCGAAGTTGCCTATGCCCGGCAGGCGTTTGATGATACTTGGCGTCAGCGGCCGCCGGTAGGGGCTCGGGCACTCGTAGAGCCCCAATGGGATATCCCCCAGGGCTTTGGCCGCGGCCTCCAGCCGGCGCAGAAATTCATCCTCATCCGCCCCGGGCCCCACAACGCGGCTGGAGATGAACACATAGGCGTCGATACCCTCGGCGGCAAAGCCTCTCGCCTCACGTGTGAACAGGGCCGGTTCGGTCTCCACGTGGCCCGAGGCGAGAATCACCGTGCCGGGCCGCCTGGCCCGCATGAGGATGCGCAGGATGTGCAGGCGCTCCTCAAAGCGCAGGCAGGTGATCTCGCTGGAGCTGCAGATGGCGAACACGCCCGCCGCGCCGTGGTCCTCGTACCAGCGCAGCAGCGGGGGCAGCGCGCCATCGTCCACCCGCAAGTCCTCGGTGAAGGGCGTCACCATGGTGGGGTATACGCCGTCCGGGATGGTGGTTTTCTTCATCTGTGGCCCTCCCTCCGGATACTTCCCTATAATAATACTATAGATTGTCCGCAATTGCAATGCTTTTCGCCTTGACTTTTCCGCTCCGTTCCGCTATACTATTCCTATATTTTTTATCTTTGCTAGGAGGTCCTCTATGGACTACGCCGCCGCATCCCTCAAACTGCACGAAGACCTGCGCGGGAAGCTCGAGATCACTGCCCGCGCCCCGGTGGACAACAAAGAGGCCCTCTCGCTGGCCTACACCCCCGGCGTGGCGCAGCCCTGCCTGGAGATCCAGAGGGACCCGGCGAAGAGCTTCGAGCTCACGCGCCGCTGGAACACCGTGGCGGTGGTCACCGACGGCACGGCCGTGCTGGGCCTGGGCGACATCGGCCCGGAGGCGGGCATGCCCGTGATGGAGGGCAAGTGCGTGCTGTTCAAGGCCTTCGGCGGGGTGGACGCCATCCCCCTGTGCGTGCGCAGCAAGGAGGTCGACGAGATCGTGCGCACCGTCGAGCTGCTGCAGGGCTCCTTCGGCGGGGTGAACCTGGAGGACATCTCCGCGCCGCGCTGCTTCGAGATCGAGCGCAAACTCAAGGAGCGCTGCGGAATCCCCATCTTCCACGACGACCAGCACGGCACCGCCGTGGTGACTCTGGCGGCGCTGCTGGGCGCCCTGAAGCTCGTGGGCAAGGCCATGGAGGGCTGCACTGTGGCCATCGCGGGCGCGGGGGCCGCGGGCGTGGCGGTCGCGCGGCTGCTGCACGCCCTTGGCGCGCAGGACATCTTAATCTGCGACCGGAAGGGCATCATCTGTGACTACCCCGGGCTCTCCCCCGATAAGCGCGCCCTACTGGAATTCACCAACAAAGAAAACCGCGCGGGCACGCTCGCCGACGCCATGCGCGGCGCGGACGTCTTCATCGGCGTGAGCGCGCCCGGCCTGGTGACGCAGGACATGGTGCGCGCCATGGCCCCCGGCGCGGTCGTGCTGGCGATGAGCAACCCCGTGCCGGAGATCATGCCCGATTTGGCCAAGGCCGCGGGCGCGGCGGTGGTGGGCACCGGCCGCAGCGATTTCCCCAACCAGATCAACAACGTGCTGGCCTTCCCGGGCATCTTCCGCGGGGCCCTGGATGTCCGCGCGAGGGACATCAACGAGGCGATGAAGATCGCCGCGGCCCGGGCCATCGCCTCGCTGGTGGAGGGGGAGCTCTCGCCGGAGTACATCCTCCCCCCGCCGTTTGACCCCCGGGTGGGTCCCGCCGTGGCTGAGGCCGTGGCGCGGGCCGCAAGGGAGAGCGGCGTGGCGGGGATATAGGGTTTGCGGGAATATGAATATGCGGGCGGCAAAAGGGAAGCATGCAATCACGATGTTATAGTAAAAGACAGACTGACGGCAAGAACATGCTGTCAGTTTGTTTTTTTAAGCGCCAAAATTATTTTTCAAGTCACTTGACAAATTGTCGAATCCATGCTATGTTAAAAAGGGAGGAAAGAAATATTTTTAAGGAGGCCTCCCAAAAATGACAGCGCAAAAAACGGAAATGATCGGGTACATCCGCATGAAATACGATGTACCCGAGGACTATGAAATTGTTGTCAAGCAAGGGTACATCACCAAGGAATTGTTGAACTTCTTTTACCCGCCTGAAGGGAAACTTAGGTGAGGTTGCTCCGGGCAAAATGATTGGAGGCGGAAGGTATTTCAATCGAAACGGGCATCTCCCGCAAGCGCCGGGGAGAATCTGGTGCATCGCCTGCCGTATTCTAATGATGGCTTGGTTTTCGTCACCTACGACCACTACTTCACGTTTATTCAAATTCAATAAAGGAGATACAACAATGGAAACAGTCCGAGATTACCCTGTGAAACAGCGTATGCTGGATTTTTCACAGTGCAACTATTTCAGCGAAGTCCATCGGATGATACAGCAGGAACTTGAGTTGCCCGAATGGTACGGGCGGAACTTGGATGCCCTTTGGGATTCTCTGACGGGAATCATGTATCTTCCTGCGGAAATTACAATTATTTATGACCCAAACCACAAGGACAAAGCACTGGCAGCAGAAATTGATAAGATAATTGATGTTTTCAGGGATGCCGAAATAGAGTATCCCGAGATTGTTGTGCATGTGCAAGCCAAGCAACCCAGCTCATAATTATACTTATATCTGTTTTACGCCTTCTCCATCTTCTTCCCCATCACCACAAACAGCACCGATATCCCCACGCCCGCCGCCAGCATGATCCCCCCGATCCACCAGTTGAAATTCGCGTCCTGCATGCGCAGGCTCTGGACGAGGATGCTGATCAGCGAGCCCAGCATGAACCCGAGCACCATCGCGTTGGCAAAGCCGGGGAACTTCTCGAACACCAGCTTGATGCCCTTGGAGACGAGCACCAGGCCAACCAGGGCGCACAGCCCGAACAGCCCGAAGGGGATCAGGTACGTGAAATCCAGGTGCAGCAGCGTGTTCGCGGCGAAGAGCATCTGGCCGTACACCCCGAAGAGGATCAGGACCATGGACACGCTCATCCCGGGGACCGGCGCGACCACGCCCCCCGTCAGGCCGCTCAGCGCCAGCAGGGGCAGGCCCGAGGTGACGCCCTGCACCGCCGCCGCCGCGCCCACGCCGCCGGAGAGCAGCCCGAAGGCCAGCGCCGCGGCAAAGGCGGCGCCCGCGCCGATGAGGTAGCGCCCGCGGAAGCCGCACGTTTTCGCCCGGGTGAAAACCTCGTGCAGGTTGCCGGAGATCAGCCCGACAAACAGCAGGCAGGTCGCCTTCTCGTGGTGCGCGAACAGGTATTGGAACCCCAGCACGAACACCACGCCGCTGACGGCCGCGCCGATCCCCAGCGGCAGGCAGAACAGGATGTTCTGCTTCAGGCGCTTGAACGGGTTGGATACGATGCGCACCAGGTCCTCATAGATCCCCATGATGATGGCGATCACGCTGCCGCTGAAGCCCGGGGCGAAGATGCTCAGCCCCAGGAAAAAACCGCAGAACACCCGATAGAGAAATTTTTTCATCACGAATCCCTACAGTTCCTTGAAAAACTCCAGCACCTCGCCGCCCGGCCCGAACACGAACGCGATCCGCACGGGCATGGGCGGCTGCGCGGGGATGGCCAGCGTGGTGGGCGGCATTTTTTCCTTCGCGCCAGCCGCAAGCGCGTTTGCGAAGGCCGCATCGGGGTCGGCGGTCCGGACCGCGAAGTGCACGAAGCGCTCCCGCTCCTGGGGCCCCGCCGCGCCGCCCGCGAAGATCTCGATGTGCGAGCCGTCGCCGATGTCCAGCAGGGCCGCCCGTTTCTCGCCCTCCCCCCAGGAGGCCACCGTCCGCATGCCAAGCCCCTCGGTATAAAATTTGATTGATCGGTCGAAATCCGCCGAGGAGAGTGCGATGTGGTGCGAGCCCGCACCGGGAATCTTCTCGTTTGCCATGATTGGAGCCTCCTTGCAGGCTTATTTCTTTGCGCACATTATATCACAGGACCGCGCCCTTTTCAATAAACTGTTTCTTAAATTTTTTGCACGCATTCACAGCTTCACCATCTTTTCCTCATCGGGCATGTTGCGCCGGAAATGCGGGACCTCCATGGCCCTGCCGTTGTTGACCGCCGAAAGCTCGCTGAGCAGGCCCACGGCCGTCCACTCCGCCGCGCGGTAGACGTTCGCCATGGGCTCCCGCCCGCTCTCCATGGCGTCCATGAAGTCCCGCACCAGGAAGTAGTCCCCGCCCTGGTGGCCCGCGTTTTTCGCGGCCTCCGGCGGATTTTTCCAGCGCTCCGGCAGGTATTCGTCGCGGAAGTCCCACAGGCTGCGCCAGCGCTTCTCGCCCGCCGGGTCTCCTTCCGCGGGGTAGTCCGCCAGCCAGATCTTGTGGTCGTCGCCCAGGCCCCGCGGGGCCTCGTAGCAGCCCTTGGTCCCCTGCAGAAGATAGGCGTGCATGTTGTGGGGGCGCGGCGCGATACAGGCCGTGGTGATCTTCGCCAGCGCGCCGCTTGCCATGCGGCACATGGTGACGCTCAGTTCGTCCTGCCGGTATTCCGGGCGCACGAACCCGCCGCCGGTGCCGAAGCAGCTGATCTCCGCCACGCGGTCCCCCGCGAACCACTCCATCACCGGCCCGAGGGGGTGCGTGGGGTAGAAGTTGCCCCTGCGCCCCAGCTGCCAGAAGGCCCGCCAGGTCGGCCCGCCGTCCGGGCGCAGGAGGTAGTTGTCGCCCAGCTCGTGCAGGTACTCCCCCTCGGCGTAGAACGGCGCGCCGAAATGGCCCGCATCCCGCAGGGCCTTCACCAGCTGCACCGCAGGGGTGTAGCAGTAGTTCTCCGCCAGCATGAAGGTGCGGCCGGTCTTCTCTTTCGTTTCGATCAGCCACCAGAGCTCGTCCATGGTCACCGCCGCGGGGACCTCGCACAGCACGTGTTTGCCTGCCAGCATGGCGGAGAGCGCCTGCGGCACGTGGCACTGCATGGGCGTGGCGATCACCACGGCGTCGATGTCGGTCTCCAGCATGTCCTCAAACACGCGGAAGCGCTGATTCGCAGGCACGCCAGCCGCCTCGCCGAAGGCGCCCAGGACGTCCTCGTCCAGGTCGCACACCGCCGTCACGGCGGCGTTTTCGATGCCGCCGAAGCCCGCCAGGGTGGATTTCCCCCGGGCGCCCGCGATGCCAATTTTGTATTGCTTCATGGCCGATCCTCCCTTTTGGGGTTGAAAGGCCCGCAACTCTCGCAGGGAGAATCACGGGCCTGTGGAGCGTACTATCAATTTTAGCCGACCTTTTCGCCGTTGCTGAACTTGATCATGCCGATGAAGGGCACATCGAGGAAGCCGCTCGCGGCGCCGCCCTCGAAGGTCGCGCCGAAGGGGATACTGTTCCCCTGGAGCAGGCTGTGGTGTGCGACGCCCGTGATGGTGCTGCCCTGCGCCTGCAGCTTGCTGAAGCGGAAGTCGGCCCTCTTCCCATTGGCCAGTTCCGCGTAGATGTCGTATTCCCCGTCCTTTTCGCCGACGATCAGGAACGCTTCCCCGCTGTAAAAACGGGTGTTCACAGTGAATTTCCATTTGCCGAGTCCGATCATAGATTGGTCTCACTTTACTTTAGGTTTATGGGTATCGATCGCGTGGAGCGGGTGATGGGAATCGAACCCACGTAACCAGCTTGGAAGGCTGGAATTCTACCATTGAACTACACCCGCATGCCCTGTCCATTATATTAACACGTCCGCGCACAAATGTCAATGGGATTTCGCCTTGACTTTTGCGCGGAATTCCGCTATACTAACAAGGAGGTGCATAATATGGCAATTCGAATCCTTGTATCGAAAAAGCTCGGGGAGCTCCGCTGGACACAGGCGGATCTGGCTCGTAAAACAGGTATTCGGGCGCAAACCATCAATGAGATGTACCATGAAATGTGCGAGCGGGTCAACCTGGACCACCTCGACCTGATTTGCGAGGCCTTGGGCTGCGACCTGTCGGAGATCCTCGTGTGGGAGCCGGGCACGATCAAGCGCACGCGCAGCCGTTCGGGCAGCCGCAGGGAGGAGGACCAATGAGCCCTCCCCGCAAACGGCCCGAACTCCTGCTGGCGGCGACCGCGCTGCTGGCCGCCGCTGCCCTGCTGCTCGTGGCCGGGGCCGGGGGCGCGCTGGAAAAGCCTGGTCCCCCGCCAGAAGATCGACCTTCTGCGTCCCAAAACCCCTTTGAGGCCGCACAGTCCTGGGTGGATACCCCCGGCGCGGCCGAAGGCGGCTCCAACGGCGGCGGCTATGCCGTCGGCTACACCGGCGTGGTGGTCTACCCGGCGGACGAGGCGCCCCTGCAGCCCTATGACGACGAGGCCGCGCCGCCCCGTGCCGAAACGCCACCCCTGCAGACCGCCCCACCTGGGCAGCAGCCATCGCCGCCCGCGGCGGCGTCATATCCCGTCAACCTCAACACCGCCACGCAGGCCCAGCTCGAGACCTTGCCGGGCATCGGCCCGGTGAAGGCGCAGGCGATCCTCGCGTGGCGGGCGGCAAACGGGGGCTTTGCCAACGCCAACCAACTGATTCTGGTGAAGGGCATTGGACAGAAGACCCTTGAGGGCCTGCTGCCGTATATCACATGGTGAAAGAGAGAATTGTATGACCCATCCCGCCCAATCCTTCCTGCAGCGCCACTGCCCCCAATGGGCGGCGCAAATCCAATTTGAAGACGCCTCCGCGCAGGCGGACGCCCCCGGCTGGGAGGTCGCCGCGTCCGGCGGCGCGATCGTCGTGCGCGGAAGCTCTGTTTTGGCGCAGGCGGTGGCTCTGCGGCGCTTCCTGGAGGACTACGCCGGTATGTCCCTGGCCTACGCCGGCACGCAGGAGCGCGTCACGTTCACCCTGCGCGTAAAAAAGCTGCCCCTGCCCTTCGCGCCCATGCGGGGGGATCTGCCGGACCGGCCCCGCGCCTGCTTCGGCCCGCTGACCTACTCCTGCTCCCCCTGCTGGTGGGACTGGGAGCGCTGGCAGGACGAGGTGGACATCCTGGCCCTCTACGGCGCCAGCGAGGCCCTGCTGCTCGTCGGCTCGGAGCTCGCGTGGTTCAAGGCCCTGCGCGATGAGGGCATCGGCTCCGACTACGCCATGGGCGGCATGAGCGCGCCGCCCTACTGGCCGCGGCAGCTGCAGGGCCGCTTCGACAGCATCCTGCCGCCGGTCGACCCCATGTATTTAAAATCCCGCGGGCAACTGGGCCGCGCCATCGCCGAGCGCATGCGCGCCTGGGGCATCGCGCCCGTGCTGCCCGCCTTCCCGGGGATGGTGAGCTCCAGCCTGTACGGCATCCTGCGCAACGGCGCGAAGCTCATTCCCCAGCCCGCCTGGAACGGCTACAAATTCGTCTATCGGCTCGACCCCGCCTGCCCGGCATTTGCGCGCCTGAAGGAGTCCTACGAGAAGCAGCTGGAGCAAATCTTCGGCGAGGCCCCCCGCCTCTTTGACCCGGCGGAAGAATTGGCCGGCCAGGCCCTCCCCCCCGAGGGCCGCACCGTGCTGCACGGCGACGCCGCTGCCGCGGCAAGCCTCACGCAGTCGCAGGCCTGCCGCGCCGACGAGCCCGAGAGCAACCCCCTGCTCTACACCCTCCACATGGAGGGCCTCACCCGCGGCGAGCCCGCCAATTTGGACGACTGGCTGAAGGGCTACGCCCGCCGCCGCTACGGCACGGACCAGGCAGAGGGCGTCGCCGCGCTGCGCCTGCTGTGCGGCACCGCCTATGCCCAGGAGGGCCCCGCGCCGGGCTCGGTGTTCTGCATGCGCCCGGCGATGCAGTTGGAGCCCACGGGCCCCGGCGACGCGGCGGAGGCCGGCTACAACAGCGCGTCCCTGCTCCGGTGCGCAAATTTGCTGCTGCAGGTGAAGAGCGACATGCCCGGCTGGCGCTTCGACCTGTGCGACATCCTGCGCCAGGCCCTCAGCGCCAAGGCGCGGGACAGCTATCTCCAGGCCATGAATGGCTTTCAACTGAAAGACGCGAGGGCGTTCGAGCGCGGGGCCAACGACTTCCTCGGCCTGCTGGAGGACTGCGACAAGCTGTTGCGCTGCGAGGAGGCCTTCCGGCTGGACTACCACCTGGCCCGCGCCCGCAATTGCGCAAAGATGGACGCCGAGCGCAACAATTTCGAGCTCGTGCTCCTGCTGCAGCACAGCATCTACGGCGCGGGCGGCGTGCACAAGAGCCAGGGCTACCAGCTGTACGGCCAGGCCTGGCGGGAGTGGGGCGGCCTGCTGGGCAGCCTCCACGTCAAGCGCTGGCGCGGCTTCTTCTCGCACCTGGCCGCGCACTTCGGCGAGCGCCGGTTCTCCCTCGGCACCAAGCAGCGCCCCCTGGGCCGCACGGCCTATGCGGGCAACAAATTCTATGAGCAGATGTCCCAGGCGGAGTTGGACTGGATGCGAAACTTCACCCCCAGCGAGGAGGAGCCGGAGGACCTCTTCGAGGTGGCCGAGGAGCTGTGCAGGAAATACGCAAATGATGAAAATTGAAATTCTGACCCTCTTCCCGGAGATGTGCGAGGCGGTCCTGAGCGAGAGCATCGTCGGGCGCGCGCGCAAAGGCGGGCTGGTACAGATACGCCCGAGGAACATCCGGGATTACACCGTGGACAAGCACCGCCGCGTGGACGACGCGCCCTTCGGCGGCGGCTACGGCATGGTGATGCAGTGCCAGCCCATCGCCGACTGCTTTTACGCGCTCTGTGAAGAATGGCAGGAGCGCCCCCACTTCATCTATCTCAGCCCCCAGGGCAGGACCCTCACGCAGGCCCGGGCGAAGGAGCTGGCGCAATTGCCCTCCCTGGCGCTGCTGTGCGGGCACTACGAGGGCGTGGACGAGCGCGTCTTAGAGGCCCTGGTGGACGAGGAGGTCTCCATCGGGGATTATGTGTTGACTGGGGGGGAGTTGCCCGCCCTCGTGCTGTGCGACTGCATCGCCCGCCTGCTGCCCGGCGTCCTTCCCGCCGACGCCGCCTTTGTGGGCGAGAGCCACTACGCCGGCCTGCTGGAGCACCCGCAGTACACCCGCCCCGCCGTATGGGAGGGCAGGGAGGTCCCCGCAGTGCTTATAAACGGCAACCACGCCCTGCAGGAGCGGTGGCGGCGGGAGCAGATGGAGGAGCGGACAAGAAAGAAACGGCCGGATATGGCGGAGTAGGTACTCCGCACAACCACCCCGACGCCGCGGCGTCACCCCTCCCAGGAGGGGAATGGGGGATGAGGCTGTAAACGGGTTGTTATTTGCGCAGTCGCTCAGATGAAAGCCCCAATTCCCCTCCTGGGAGGGGTGGCCCGCAGGCCGGGGGGGTGTGCGGAGTACCATCGAGGAGACGCACAGCCGTGCGTCTCTACACAAATGGGGGTATCTATTGACATGAAAAAACGCTATCTCATTACATTATTCATCCTCCTTGCCGTGCTGGCTCTGGCCGTGTGGGCGGGCACGACGGGCAGGCTGCCCTTCACCGGCGCGCCCGCCACAACCACGGAGCCGATGACAACAGAACCCACCACCGCCCCGCCCCCCATCGAGATCACGCTCATGGCCGTGGGCGACAACCTCATCCACAAGCCGCTCATCGAGCAGGCGCGGGCCCGGGCCGGCGGCAGCGGCTACGATTTTGCGCAGTGCTACGACGGCATCCGTTCGCTGATCGCACAGGCCGATCTGGCCATCATCAACCAGGAGAGCATCCTCGCCAGCGACGTGGCCGCGCCCTCCAGCTATCCCATGTTCTGTACGCCCACGCAGTGCGGCGACGCCGTCTACGACTTGGGCTTCCGCGCGGTTCTTACTGCCAACAACCACGCCCTGGACAAGGGCGTCAAGGGCATCCTCGCCAGCCTGGACTACTGGGCGACCAAGCCCGGTGTAGTGACCTTCGGCTCCTACCGAAATGAAGACGACTTCAATGCCCCCCGCACCATGGAAGTCAACGGCGTCACCTTCGCCTTCGCGGGGGCGACCTTCGGCTACAACGGCCTGCGATTTCCCCAGGGCAGCGAGATCATCGTGCCCCTGGTGGAGGACGAGGACCGCCTGCGCCGCGCCGTGGAGGCGGGCAAGCGGGCGGCCGACGTGATGGTGGTCATGCTGCACTGGGGCATCGAGGACTCCCAGGTGGTCACCGACGCCCAGCGCACCCTCGTCCACAAGCTGGCGGACTGGGGCGCGGACATCGTCCTGGGCACGCATCCCCACGTGCTGCAGACCATGGAGTTCATAGATAAACCTATCGGCGGGCGTACTTTCGTGGCCTACTCCCTGGGGAACTTCCTCTCGGGCCAGGCACAGGCGCCGAATTTGATCGGCGGCGCGATTGAACTGACCGTCATCAAGGACAACGATGCGATCACCGTGAGCGCCCCGCGCTTCCACCCGGTGATCACGCACTACGGCACGGGCTTCGGCAACGTGCGGCTCATCGCCTGGCCGGACTACACCCCCGCGCTGGCGGCGTCCCACGGCGTGCGGGGCTACGACAGCCGCTTCGGCTACACCTACATCGAGAATTTGCTGCGCAGGACGATTCCGGAGGAAATGCTGGTAATGGGATGACGAAAACCTTCCAGCAACCGTAAAATTTTTAAAAATCAAAAATAACTGTTGACAAAACAAAACATATACGGTATGATTAAACTGTAGCCGTTTGGAAAGGCCTAAGGTTTGTCATGGATTTGCCCGCAAGCAGCTTATCAGCATGCAGCGATGAGGCCCTCGTGGCCGTCATTCAGCGCGGTGATGGCAGCGAGGACGGCGCCAAAGGTTTTGGCGGTAGCGCCGAAGCCTTCGGCCTGTTGCTGGAGCGCACGCTGCCGGTCATCTATGCCCGGGTGGATTTCGCCCTCTCGCATTCCGACAGGGGCCGCCTGGGTTCCCGGGAGGACCTGCTACAGGAGGGCAAGCTGGCTTTCCTCAGCGCGGTATCGAGTTTCCAGCCGGGCAAGGGCGCGAGTTTCCGCACCTACGTGGCCGTATGCGTCAGCCACCGCGTGGCCTCCGCCCTGCGCCGCAGCGCACGGGCCTTTGAGGAGGCGCTGCCCGAGGACTTCCTCATCCCCGGCGCGCGGAACATGGACCCGCAGGACGTCTTCGCGGCCATGGAGGAGACCCGGCGCATCATGGAGGCCATGCACTCCCAGCTCAGCCGGCTCGAGCGCAACGTCATCGAGGGATACCTGGCCGGGCAGAGCTACGAGGCCATCGGGCGGCGGCTGGCCGTTGGCCCCAAAACGGTGGACAATGCCCTGCAAAGGGTCCGCAAGAAGCTGCGCAAGTTCCTGTAAACCGAAAATTGCCCTGATAGCTTAAAGAAAGCGGTGGCGACACAGATGGCGGTGCGATTCCGCCCGGGGTGTAAAAAATTTTTTTTCAAGCGAGGTAGATTGGCACATGTACGAAGACAAGACTCTCATCTGCAAGGAATGCGGCAACGAATTCATCTTCACCGCCGGTGAACAGGAATTCTACGCGGAAAAGGGCTTCGAGAACGAGCCCGGGCGCTGCAAGGACTGCCGCGAGAACCGCAAGCGCGGCGGCGGCCGCGGCGGCGAGCGCGAGATGTTCGAAGCCACCTGCGCGGCCTGCGGCGGAATCGCCCGCCTTCCCTTCCGCCCCCGCGAGGACGGGCGGCCGGTGTATTGCAGCGACTGCTATGCACGGCAGAAGGAGAACGGATAAATTTTCTGGTTAAGGCCTCTTGAAAGCCCTTTCCCTTGAATGCTATCCAAAAACAACGCCTCCCGGAGCACCGGGGGGCGCGTTTTTTTGGTTTAACCACCCCGGCCTGCGGGCCACCCCTCCCAGGAGGGGAATGGGGTTTGTAGCCGATACGTATGATCTAATTTGCAAAAGTAAGCCCCAATTCCCCTCCTGGGAGGGGTGGCCCGCAGGCCGGGGTGGTTGTGCGGAGCACCACAGGGCGCGTTTTTAACTTGACAATTCTATTAAAGATGCGCTATAATGATGAAAATAGAGCAGGGAGGTAATCCGTATGGCAGAAATTTTTGACTGGCTCGCGGCCCTGGGCGGCGGCGAGGGCTTTTTCAGCATTCTGAAGGGCCTGGTGGGCCTGATTGTGTATTTCGCGGGGCTGGGGCTGTTCTGGATGTGAGCTTAACCTAAAATCGTCCCGCCCCATTCGATCGCCATAAACCCTTTGCGCTCAAAGGGCACAAGCGCCTGCGACGCGATGCGCTCATTCCCCTTCGCGGCCCGGGCCACCATGAATACCCGCAGCAGGCAATCCGGCGCGGGCGTGATCTCCAGGGGAAAGCGCGCCTCGTATTCCTCGCCGGAGAAGTGGATAAGGGTGTACGCGTTCACCGCGAGCCTGGGCAGCCAGAACTCGATGAATTCGCCCGCTTCGGCGTCATTCAGGCCGAGGAAGCGCAGCTTCTCTTCGAGGAACCCGGCCAGATCATCCCGCGCGACAACGAAGCCCTCGGTCGGCCTGGGCCAGGGCGTTTCCAGTTTGGCCTCCCAGAAGAGGTAGGGGTACTGTTCGCCGTCACTCAAATCGGTCAACACGCCGTCGGGCTGCGCCAATACGCGCCAGCCGCCGTTGTATTCCGGGATGGTCTCAATGAAATGCGCGTCGTGCGTCTGCAGGGTGACGGCGATCTCCGTGGGCTGCTCGGGGTAGAGGTAGATCACGGGCTTGTAGAAAATAATGTCAGGATTCGGCCCGAGCCCTAAAATCCACATGATGTAGTTCCAGTAGAATACAATCTGGTTCCATATCCTTTGCCATAGGGTCGCGCTGCAGTCGTCCTCCGCTTCCTCCGCGAACGCGGGCATAGCCAGTGCGAAAACCATAGCGAGCGCCAACAGCATAGCCAGCAGGATTTTTGCGTATTTCATAAAAACGCTCCTTTCGAATGGCTTTTTCTATTTGTCGCTGGGCCGCCGTGAAATCCTTGACATTTTGCAAAAAATGCGCTATACTATTCCCATCCCAACAAAGGAGAACACCCATGCAAAGAATCCAGACCATCGAGACCCGGGACCTGAAGGAAAGCCTGTGCACCGGCGGCTGCGGCGAGTGCCAGACCTCCTGCCAGTCGGCCTGCAAGACCTCCTGCGGCGTGGCCAACCAGCCGTGCGAAGCCGAAGAAAGCGAAGCATGATCCACGCCTACGAGCTCCACGGCAGCCATATCGTCCTGGACGTCAACAGCGGGTCGGTGCATGTCACCGACCCGGTGGCTTTCTATGCCATCACCCATTGGGGGATTTCACACGCGCAGATGGCAGCCAAATTCCCCGGCGAGGATTTAGATGGGCTGTTTGAGGACATCCGGGCTTTGATTGATAATGAAAGACTCTTTTCCCCGGAAATTCAACTGCCTGCCCCCGCGCAACCGTCAACCATCAAGGCGCTGTGCCTGCACGTGTCGCACACGTGCAACCTCACCTGTGAATACTGCTTCGCCCAGGCGGGCAAGTATCACGGCAGAGAGGCACTCATGCCCTTCGAGGTCGGGCGGCGGGCTTTGGATTTCCTGCTCGAAAATTCCGGCGGGCACAGGAACCTGGAGGTGGACTTCTTCGGCGGCGAGCCTCTGATGAACTGGCAGGTGGTGAAGGACCTCGTGACTTACGCCCGGAAAAAGGAGAAAGAGGCGGGCAAGAATTTTCGCTTCACCCTCACGACGAACGGGGTGCTCGTCGATGATGAGGTCATAGACTTCGCCAATCGGGAGATGGCCAACGTGGTGCTGAGCCTCGACGGCCGCAGGGAGGTCCACGACCGCCTGCGCCGCACCGTGAACGGCAAGGGCAGCTATGATCTCGTTATGCCCAAGTTCCAGGCGTTCGCTAAAGCCAGGGGCGAAAAAAGTTATTACATCCGGGGGACTTTCACGCATTTCAACCCGGATTTCACGCAGGATTTATATCACATGGCAGCGTTGGGCTTTCGCTCGCTCTCGATGGAGCCTGTGGTCTGCGTGCCGGAGAGCGAGTATGCCCTCACGCCGGAGGATATCGAGGTCGTAAAAGCTGAGTATGAAAAGCTGGCCCTGGAGATGGCACGGCGCAGAAATACGCCGGAGAAATTTTCGTTTTACCACTACAATATTGACCTGAAGCACGGGCCGTGCGTCTACAAGCGCGCGGCGGGCTGCGGCAGCGGCCGGGATTACCTGGCCGTCACGCCCACGGGGGAGCTCTACCCCTGCCACCAATTCGTGGGCGAACCGGATTTTTGCATGGGCGACGTCTGGCGGGGCGTTACCCGGCCGGATTTGCGCGCCGAATTCTCTACTTGCACCCTGGACGACCGCCCCGAGTGCCGCGAGTGCTGGGCGAAGTACTACTGCGCCGGGGGCTGCGCCGCCAACGCGTACCACGCGAGCGGCTCCATCCGGGGGGTGTATCCGCAGGGCTGCGAGATGTTTAAAAAGCGGATGGAGTGCGCGGTGTGGCTGGCGGCGGTGGGATAGAAGAAAAATAAAAATGCAGGGGCGGCCTGAAGCCGCCCCTGCAGATTGCATTTAGTCGTCAGTCTTGCGCCTGTAAGGCCTTTTTTCATCTGTCAGCCCGGCGATATAATCCATGCTTGTCTCCAGCGCAATTGCGATGGATTTGCACTGGTTGAACGACATCCATCGTTTGCCTTTCTCAATTTTTGAATAGGCGCTTTGGTCGATTCCGGTTAGCATCTGCATTTTGATCTGCGTGTAGCCCTTCTCGATCCTGAGTTCTTTTATGTGATCCATTTTTATCACCCTAATACATTATGTCACTTTGTCCTATTGACAATAGGATCAAACTGTCCTATAATTGTGTTGAGGTGATATTATGGATCCAATCCCATACGATGAAATCTACTGCGACGAGGGCGATATTGTCCTGACCCCCGGCAATGGAGGCCGGGATTGTCTGGGCAACGGGGAGCATTGCGGCCAAGATGGAAACCCCATTATGATGCGTTGCGACGAGTGCGATTACCTCATATGCTGTTTCGACAATGAACTGTGCGGCAAGTGCTTTGAAAAGCATGGGTTTTGCGAGATCAACAATCGCGCCCCCTGATTTTTTTCAACCAAAGACCGGCAATATATAGCATGCAGGGGCGACCCATGAGCCGCCCCTGCCGTTATATCGAAACCCTTGCGTTTACGCTTCCACAGGCGCCTCGACCGGCTTCACCTTGTTTTTCGTCAGCATGTTGACCAGGAAGCACATTGCCATCGAGACGCACGTGGCGACCACCATGAACTGCGGGCTCTGCCTCATCAGCTTATCCACCATGCCCGGCACCAATGCGGGCTCGGCGTAGAACCAGGAGATGATCTTGCACACGGCCGGTATCAGGGCCATGGAGAAGCCGGAGAGAATGCCAGCCCAGGCGCCGGCCTTGTTGGCCTTTTTGTAGTAGAGCGAGAACACGTACGGCGCCATGAACGAGCCGGAAATGGCGCCCCAGGAATAGCCCATCATGTCCAGGATGGGGGCAATCCTGGCGCTGGCCATGAAGTAGGACATCACCGCGAAGGCCAGGCACAGCAGCTTGATGCCCATGGCGATTTTCTTGTCCGGGATGCTGGGCTTAAGTGTACCGATGAAATCCTTCACCAGGGTGGAGCAGGCCGTGAGGATGATGGCGCTCAGGGTCGTTACGGAGGCGGCCATCAGCAGTACGAACACCACGCCCATCAGCACATGGGGGATCTCCGCCTTCACCAGCATCATGGGCACGATGTAGTCCTTGAATGTGGCGCCCTTATCCGCCTTCAGGACTTCGAATTCCGCCGAGGTGAAGAACCTGTGGCACAGGGAGCCGATGAAGTAGCCGCCGCCCGCGATGAGCGTGCAGAAGATGGTGGAGATCCAGATGCCGCGC
>Ga0123353_10000395_pt1 | contig 53691 bp, 32 predicted proteins | sample TergutLab28metaG_3_FD_92763 | JGI IMG/M metagenome (GOLD analysis project Ga0123353, IMG submission 92763) | Labiotermes labralis P3 segment gut microbial communities from Petit-Saut dam, French Guiana - Lab288 P3 | ecosystem: Host-associated > Arthropoda: Insects > Digestive system > Gut ... | reverse complement strand
GAACACGCGTATTATATGGATTACGGCACGGACAGCGCGGCTTATATTAAAAAATTTATGGACAGCATAAACTGGGATGTTATTGAGGAACGCATGAGGGCTTTGCCGATTGAGAATGTTTGATTAGGATTGGCAAAAACTGTTAATAATAAATAAATGTGCGGGACGCCCTTCCGGGCGTCCCGTCTTGCGTCTTGCATCTTATCTTGACATTTCGGTGGAATAAGCTGTATAATATTACAAGATTATTACAAACGAAAGAGAGCTTACTAATGAGGCGGATACTGGGAAAAGCCTTGTTTGCGGTGATATTTTTGCTTTTGGGCGCGTCGACGGTTTCGCTTGCGGCGCTGGCGATGGGCGCGGGGCAGAATCATCCTGTCAGGGAACGTGTTGTTATTGAAGCGGGCGAGGAAATCCCTCCTGTTTGGGCATTTTTGGCTGACCAAAACCCTGATGGCAGGAATCAGGCTGAATTTATAACGGATATGTCGGTTTTCAGCCAGGCGAACCCGCTATTGGGCGAGTTTGTTATTGAGATTTCTTTTAACAGAAAAACATATGCCAGCATTTTGAAAATAGCCGACACCGTACTGCCGACGGGGAATTTTGTAAACCAATTGTCCATGAGGGGCGAGCAAATCGAGCCGGAGTCCTTTGTACGCGATATCCGCGACGCGACGCGCGTGACCGTGAGTTATTACCAGCCCGTTGATTTTGATAAGCCGGGCGAGCAGGTCGTATGGGTCAGCTTGCGGGACGAGGGAAACAACGAGACGCTTTTGTGCGGATACCTCTACGTTTTGGACGGTGTGAGGACGGTTCATCGCGAGTATGGTATGCCTTTTGAGGAAATAAGCCCCGGGGATTTCCTGTTTAATGAAACGGAACGCGCCAGCGCGGCGTTTATAACGGATGTTGACGGCATTAATTTTAATGCGGCAGGCTTGTATCCCATTGAAATGTGGGTTATGGAGAAAGTGTTTGTTGTATATGTAAGCGTGGCGGATACCTTGCCGCCGGAAGCCGCCGCTGTGGAGGTTACCACTTATGTAGGGCTGCCCGTGGAGGCTTCGGAGTTTGTGACGGATGTTTTTGACCATAGCCCGGTGGATATTTATTTCGCGGTTACGCCGGATTGGGATAAGCCCGGGGAGCATATCGCCATTATCACACTTGAGGACGCGTTCGGCAACATTTCTTTGGTTGAAGCGGCGTTGAATATTGTGCCGGATTTGGAACCGCCGGTATTTTACGGGCTGCGGACGCTGTATGTTGTCAAGGGAGGAACGGTTGCTTTCCGACGGGGCGTTACGGCGATAGACGGAAGGGACGGCGAGGTTGAGTTCACCGTTGACGCTTCGGAGGTGGATTTATCCGGGATCGGGACGTATTACGCATACTATGAAGCCGCCGACAGCAGCGGAAACAGGGCGCGTGTACCGGTTCAAGTGGTTGTTACCGCCATTGACCCGGAAGAGGTTTATGAAATGGCCCAAGCGGTGCTTGACACCATTATCACGGAGGAAATGACGGATTTTGCGAAGGCTAACGCCATTTATGGCTGGATTAAGCGTAATATCGGATACACGACTGTAGGCCCCAAGGACGATGTAATAACCGGCGCGCACAACGGCCTTGTAAGAAGAAACGGCGACTGCTATACATTCTACGCCACATCCGCGCTGATGCTGGATATGACGGGTATACCCAACATAACGCTGCAACGGGACGGCGGTAATAACAGGCATTGGTGGAGCCTCATCGACGTGGGCCAGGGATGGCACCATTTTGACGCCACGCCGCACAACTCCGGCGACGGCGGATTCCATTTCACCGAAGCGCGGGCGCAGGAGCGGACGCGGGCACGGGGTGCCTCTAACAGATATTATGTTTACGATCCCGAAACCTTACCCCCGGGGGTTATAGTGCAATGACTAATATACTACAATACCTGGAACGTACTGCGCAAATTTTTCCATATAAGATTGCCTTTACGGACGGTGAATACGGCATGACGTTTTCGCGGCTGCATGAAAACGCGCGGGCGGTTGGGAGTTTTTTACTTGGTAGGGATATATCCGGGCCTGTCGCTGTTTATATGGAGCGCGGGGCGGATATGGTATCCGCGTTTTTTGGAGTGTTATACGGCGGCGGGTTTTATGTGCCTGTGGATGACGAAATGCCTGCGCCAAGGGTAAAAATGATAATGGACGGCTTGAGGCCCGCGGCGGTTATTTGTTCGGAAAAGACTGTAGATAGGGCAGGGGAGTTGAATCTATCCGCGTCTGTTTATACATACGGAGAAATCGCGCGGTGTCAAGCTGATGAGGTTTTGTTGGCGGAGGCGCGCAAGAACGCCGCTGATTCTGATCCCGCGTACGTGGTTTTTACAAGCGGTTCGACTGGCGCGCCTAAGGGCGTTATCGCCAGCCATCGCGCGGTTATCAGCTATACCGAGGGATTGGCGGATGTTTTGCGTACATCTGAGGACACGGTGTTCGGCAGCCAAACCCCGCTGTATGTGGATGCTTGCCTGAAAGAACTGATGCTGACTATAAAACACGGCGCGTCTACATATTTTATACCTAAGAGCCTATTTATGTTCCCGGTCAGGCTGGTTGAGTACTTGAATAGGCATAAAATCAACACTGTGTGCTGGGTTTCCAGTTGCTTGTCCATAATTTCCGGCATGGGCGCGTTGAATAACCATGTCCCGGAAACGCTTACAACCGTGGCCTTTGGCAGCGAACTGCTGCCGCGCAGACATTTCGACAAGTGGCGTGAAGCTTTGCCCGCCGCGAGCTTTATCAATCTATACGGGCCGACCGAGGCTACGGGCATGTCTTGCTTTTATGAGGTTGGTGAGCTTGAGCCGGATGAGCCGATTCCCATAGGGCGCGCGTTCCCCAATACGCGCGTGATTTTACTTGACGGGGAAAAGCTTGTTACTGAACCGGACGAACCGGGCGAAATTTGCGTAGGCGGTTCGCGGCTTGCCCTCGGTTATTATAACGATTTTGATAAAACAAGCCGGAGTTTCATACAAAACCCGTTAAATAAAGCTTTCCCGGAGCTTATCTACCGGACGGGCGACCTAGGGCGGTATAACAAGCGCGGGGAGCTGGTTTATGTTTCGAGGGCAGACAGCCAAATCAAGCATATGGGGCACAGGATTGAGCTTATGGAAATTGAGGCTGCGGCTTGTCTTTGCCAGGGGGTGGCGCAGGCTTGCTGCTTACAGGATGATAAAAACGGTGGTATTGTAATGTTTTACGCGGGGGATTCGGATGAAGGGGCGGTGACGGACTTTTTGCGGGGAACATTGCCGCGCTGGATGGTTCCGTCGAAGATTAGCAGGCTGTCCAAACTGCCGTATACGGATAATATGAAGGTTGACAGGCAGAAACTGAAAACGATTATATAAAACATTATTTAACCACAAAAAACACAAAAAAACACAAAAAAGAGCGGATAAAATGGAAAAGCTTATAAAAATAATGGATACGGTGCGGAGCGGTGTTGATTATATGGCGCATACGGCTTTGATTGATGACGGCGTGTTAGATTCGTTCGATATTGTTTCGCTTATCGCGGAGCTTAGCGATGCATATGATATACAGATTCCGGCGGAGGAGATCGTGCCGGAGAATTTTAACTCGGCGGCGCTTTTACAAGCAATGATTAACCGCCTGGCGGATAATCCGTGAACTTCGCCTCATACGGTTTCGCAGCGTTTCTGGCCGTTACTGTTGTATTGTACTACAGCGTTCTGCGCCGGTTCCAGTGGCAGCTTCTGCTTGCCGCCAGCGTTGTGTTTTATGCATTTTCTGGCTGGGGCAACCTTGTGTTTATTTCGGTTACGGTTGTAACCACTTACATAACGGGCGTTAAGATCCAAGGAATCCCCAAAACGGGCGAAAACAAGCCGAAACGCCGCCGTTTGTTGATTTGTTGCATGGTGCTAAACTTCGGGATCCTGGCTGTGGTGAAGTTCCTTGATGCCGCCGCGCCGAATTTCGTCCTTACGCTGGGAATATCGTTCTACACGTTCCAGACCATGGGCTATATTATCGACTGCTACCGCGGCAAGGAGGCGGAACGCCGATTTTTCCGATTCGCGCTCTTCGCCATGTTTTTTCCGCAGTTAATCCAAGGTCCCATCAGCCGGCATGGCGATTTAAGCGCCACTCTGTACGGCCCGCATAAATTTAACCCGCAGAACTTTGCCGAGGGCGCAACCCGCGTACTTTGGGGATTTTTCAAGAAGCTGGTTATAGCGGACAGGCTTTTACCCGCCGTCGGGACGCTTACGGAGGATCCGCAGGCTTTCGGCGGGGTATATGTACTTCTGGCGATTTTCCTGTATGCGATAACCCTGTATGCGGATTTTACCGGCGGCATCGACATTACCATCGGCATTGCGCGCGGACTGGGCATCCGTGTGAAGGAAAACTTCGACATGCCGTTTTATTCGAAAAATATCGCGGAATACTGGCGGCGTTGGCATATCACTATGGGGACATGGTTCAAGGATTACTTGTTTTACCCTATCTCTACATCGAAGCCGATGCTCCGATTTATGAAATTCGTTAAGCGCACATGCGGCGATTACGCGGGACGGCGCGCTCCGGTATACGCCTGCACGTTGATTCTGTGGTTTTTGACGGGGCTTTGGCATGGCATGACATGGAATTTTGTCGCGTGGGGCTTGGCGAACGGTATCGCGATAATAATCTCGCAGGAGCTTACGCCGCTGTACAACCGGTTTCACAGGCGTTTTGGCTTGAAAGGGACGCGCGGATGGAACGCGTTTGAGGTTTTCCGTATGTTCTGGATTATGAATTTTATCCGCTCGTTCGATATCTATGAGGGTGTGGGCGAGACGTTCAAGGCTTGGGGTTCGATTGTGGCGAGGCCGAATATCTCCGGGTTCAGCCTGCTGGGTTTGGGCCCGGACACCGCCGATTACGTTGTTGCCGCCATCGGCGTTGCGATGATGATTTTAACCGGGGTGGTTATGCGCCGTATGAAAACCAAAGAAATACCGCCGTTCCGGCATTTTGCGATATGCGCCGGGCTGGCGTTTGTAATAGTGGTTTTCGGCGCGTACGGATTCGGATATGACGCGACTTCGTTTATTTATAATCAGTTCTAAAGGATGAAACAATGAAATTTGTTAAGATAGCTTTATTAATACTAATTACCGCGTTTTTTTTCGTCGCCGCCGACCGCTTGCTTATGCCTAAATATATGTCGCAATCCCATGAAGGCAGGCTGACCCGCGAATATTACTCCTCTGAAAAAAACCACAGCGTTATCTTCATCGGCGACTGTGAGGCACACGAAAATATTTCCCCGGCAGAACTTTGGCGTACGTACGGCATTACGTCCTACATACGCGGCGGCGCGCAGCAGCTTATCTGGCACAGCTATTATTTGCTGGAGGACACCTTGCGTTATGAGACCCCGGATGTTGTGGTGCTAAGCGTTATGGCTATGCAGTACGGCGAGCCGCGGGGCGAGGAGTATAACCGCCTGAACCTTGAGGGCATGAGGTTTTCACCCACAAAGATACGCGCGGTGAGGGCATCCGTTTTACCCGAGGAGGACACGCTCAGCTACTTTCTTCCGATACTGCGCTACCACGAACGCTGGAAAGAGCTTAACCGCGATGATTTCAACTATTTCTTCCGTCGGAAGAATGTCGCACATAACGGGTACATGATGCGGAGCGGCGTTATGGCCGTAGATTTCGAGAATTTCATACCGGGGCGGAGGCTTGCGGATTATTCACTGCCTGACATATGCTGGGAATATCTGGATAAAGCGCGTGAATTATGCGCAGAGAAGGGGATAGAGCTGGTGCTGGTAAAAGCGCCGACTATCTATCCCTACTGGTACCGGGAATGGGATGATCAAATAGCGGCTTATGCGGACAGGCACGGGCTTTTATACGTAAATCTGCTGGAACTGGCAGACGAGGCGGGCATTGATTATTCAATACATTCATATAACGCCGGGTTCCATTTCAATGTACAGGGCGCGGAGACGATTGCGCGGTTTTTCGGGGGTATTCTGACAGATAATTTTAACCTGCCCGACATGCGCGGAGATGATCAGACAGCGGCGGTATGGGAACGGAAGCTTGAAGCCTACGACGCGATGAAAGCCGCCCAAGAGCGGGAAATAGCCGAAACCGGGCGGATACGGACATTGACATATTAACGGAGGATAAAATGAAAAAGTGTCTTTTACTGTTAATCTATATTTTCGCGGCTGTTACGTTTGCCGCTTGTGAAAAAAAGGAAACACCTGTTCCGGACGCAAGCCCGGCTCCAACAACAGCCGCAATAACCGCCGCTCCGGTCATTCCCGCGGAGGACGGCTTTGTGTATGTGCATAACGGCGTGCGTGTTGTGCTTGGAGCGCCTGCCGCAGACATCATTGCCGGGCTGGGCGAACCGCGTAGTGTGCGCGAGGAACCGAGCTGCGCCTTTGACGGCTTCGACAGGACGTATATCTATACCGATTTTTACGTTGAAACCTTCCCGATTGATGATATTGATTACATCAGCATTATCAATTTCAGGAATGACAATGTCCGAACCGCCGAAGGGCTGTATATCGGCGCGTATACGGAGGATATGACGGCGGTATACGGCGAAAGCTACAACAGGGAGCAGGGGATGTACACCTACGAAAAGAGCGGAACTCAGCTTGCGATATTGATTGACGACGGAGTTATTGTGCAGATAACTTATTATTTTATGATTTTGGATTAGAACATCTTGACATAACTGTAAAAGGCATGTGTAATTCACGAAACCCGTTTAGATAATTGGACATGACACGGTTGTTGAGAGGAAATCCCGCATGACGATATATGAACTTGCTAAGCGGCTGAATTTAAGTGTGTCCACCATAATCGTTTGGCTGGGCGAAAGGAACATAGTAAACACATTTATGCTACGGGTTATACAGCAATCAACAACGCAGGCAGCGCAACCGCTTATTGAGGAAGCCCTAATCATAGCCGCGGGAGATAATGCGGATGCGTCAGAGGGTGAACCGGTTGCCATAACGTTATAAAACCAATGCCAATGGCATGGAGTATTAATACAGATTCCAAACCGTAAAGCATCAGTTTAACAATGCCATGTTTTTCCCAGTTTCCGCATTCGGTAAGCGTTCATGGCGTTGTCCCGCAGGCGTTCCATCAGATTGTTGTTTGCTATGGCGCCTATAGGCGCTCCGATTATTGGGATTAACTGTAATAACTTTGCAATGTCCAAATGGTCGCGGTACTCTAATTGAAACGCTTCCCAGTCCATTTCAGCAGGGGGCTTATTATCCCAGTCAATCAATTTTTCAAAGCATTCCAGCCGGTGCTCCCGGTGCGAAAAAGCAAGTTGGAAAATATATAAAATAAATAATCTCTCGTTTGCGTCGTTCGCATCGTAGCCGTACAGCGCGGAGCAATCAAAAAGGAATTTGATTTTAATGCCAAGCAACGCGGGTAAGTCGGTTAAACCCATCAGAATACCTCCCGCTCCCGTTACCGCGCCTTCACCCACAGCCGCCGCCTTGTATTTTTGATATTTCCGCAAAACCAGATAATCGCTTTCCGACAGCGTCAATCCGCTTGTATCCCCGAAGTCGCTTATAAAGCGCGACCCGGATAACACGGTTTGAGTAAATATTTTCATCGTCGCAGTTATTGCATTCTGTACCTTTTTCGGCATAATTTTGCGCAATTTCAATTGTAAGCCATCAGAAACTTTTTTCACAAGCTTTTTGGGCTTAACAATCTTTCTGTGCCATTTGTCCAGCTCATCATAAACATGCGTATAATAAAGATTTATAGCGCGACATCCCCTGTTCCTTGATATTTTTTAATTATATCATAAATTTCCATAAGAAAACAGAAAAAACAGAAAAATAAAATGCCGGCGGGGCGCGCTTCATATTGGCGGTTTTTCTTGCATGAATCAAGGAAATAAGTTATAGTTTAACTGCAAGGGAGAATCCGTATGAATTTGAACAGGTTTTATAAATCATCCATAGTAAAATGGGTTTTTCTTATCATATTATTACTGTGTATAACCGTGTTCGTAACGTCAATTTCACTGTTTCGCTGGTATGAGGCCAATAATGTGGAGCAGTACAGCGAGTCGGCGCAGATAGCGCTGGTTAATATTTCTCATATGGTCAGGTCGATGGATTCGTCGCTGAAGAGCATTGGCTTCCTTGCGGCCCGCGAACCGGAGATCGCAAGGATGCTGCACAGCCGCACCCGGGATCATTCGCGCCACGGTGATCTGTATAACAGGCTGCGCAATTTACACCTGATCCACGATGTTATCGACTCCGTATGCCTGGTGAACCAACGGGCGGACTGGATAATCGGCAGCCCTCTGCCGGAGGCACGCCGGGCCGGTGAATATTATGATTTCATAAGAGGTATGATTCAGGGTGAAAACGCTATTGTCCGGCTTAATACCTACAGGGATGGCGGCGGCGGTACGGAGACTGATGTTGTATCGTATGTATTTTTTACAAGGCGTTCCCCCGATGAAGATGATTCGTTTTTAATAATAAACATCCGTCAGTCAAGTTTTATGGCGGTGCTGGACGCTATGGACAACATGGGCGGCGAGTTGACGGTGCTGGATTCCGACGGGAATATCGTATTCTGCCACGACAGCGTTAAGCTGTACGACGGATACGGCAGCCCTGAAATGCTGGAACGGGTTTACATGGGCGGGGCTTCCGGCTACTTTGTTTACGGGCAAGGCTCTGAACGAATGTTGATTTCATATGTTAACTGTGCCCGAACCAGGTTTACTTATATTACCCAGACCCCATACGAGTACGTATTAGGCGCCTCAAACGCCCTGCGCGGGAGAACCGTTCTGCTGAGCGCGCTGATACTGCTTTGCGGCATTATTGCCGCCGTATTATTAGCCCGGCATTTTTACGCCCCGTTGCGCCGTTTGGCAGAAAAGCATATTTTAAGGAACCCGTCGCATCAGGAGTGGATAGCCTCCCAATATGGCGACGGGTATGAGCTTATAGACAAATTTTTTGAGGAGACATACCATAAAACAATCTCCTTGGAAAATTTTGTTGGAGGGACAATTCCGGTTATCCGGCAGGATTATCTGAAAAAATTGCTTGAAGGAAAAATCCGTCTGGGGTTGGATTTGACGCAGCGGTTATTGGAAGATGTGAATATTTCTTTTGAATTTAAGGATTTTCAAGTGATTGTTTTTAGTTTGGACGGTAAATCAGACGAACGCAGTTCGTTCCTGCACGAGATAAGCGGTTCCGATCCGGCTTTGAAGCAGCAGATATGCGCAATCGCCCAGGAAACGTTTATAAGTGTTTGCCCAAACGAAGCGGTTTGGGACACTTCCGATGATTATGCCGTTTTAATCCTAAACCATTCCGGCATAGAAAAACCGTATCTTGAGGCTGTTTGTTCCGCTGTGCAGAAACGGGCAGGGGACGAGGCAGGCGTATTGCTCTCCGTCGCGGTTGGTTATGTGACAGCGGGCGACATACATCCTTCCTATAAAAACGCGCTGGAGTTGTTGCTTTATAAAATAAAATACGGAAGCGGAGCCGTTTTGTCCCCGGAAAAAATCCTTGCCGATATCGAAGGCGAAAACCTGTTTCCCGAAGCTGAATGTGATCGGCTTATCGCGGCGTTGAAAAACCTTTCCGTATTAGAATGCGAAAAGGCGGTTAGGGAAATTGTACAAGGGTTTTATAAATACAGCATAAACGATATCCTTCAGGCGCTGAACCACATCCTGTATAAGGCGTTCTTTGTGATGGGGGACATGATCAGGGATAAAACGGCGGATGTTAAACGGGATTTTTTCTATACTTATGACATGCTTATGTGTTATTCGTCGCTTGATGAGCTTGAATCCACGTTAGGCGCGTTCTTTACGGGTATGGTAACTGATTTGAAATACGCGCTTGATGAAAAAACGCCTGAACGCGCCGGAAATATTGACCATATTTGCGACTATATTAAAAAGGAATACAGGAACCCGAACCTTTCGCTGGATTTTATCGCAGATTACGCTAACCTCAACCCGTCGTACCTTGGAAGGATATTCCACGAAAGCACGGGGGTGCGTTTCACGGAATACATCAGCCGCCTGCGCCTTGAAGCGGCAAAAGAGCTGCTCATCGGTACCAGCGAAAGCGTCAATCACATCGCAAGGCTTGTCGGGTTCAACAGCGCCGCGTATTTTATTACATGCTTCAAAAAGCATACCGGGGTAACGCCGAGTAAGTTTAGATGAGGAGCGTATATATGACGCCAAAGCAGCGGTTTGAGGCTTCCATAGGGTTTCGCCAGCCTGACGGCATGGTTTCGATGATGGAGCTTGGCTTCCATTTATTCGGGGAGCTTACCGGGATTGAGCCGGTAGCCGGGTATGAATACGCCGCGCTTAACGCGCCCGGAAAACAAAGGGCGCTGGAGCATAACGCCGAATTGTTCGTGAGGGTGGCGGAGGAATGCGGGCACGACGTTATCAGGGGTATCGGCGGGTATTGGGAGCTTTCGCCGGGGCTGCCGGCGTATCTCTGGCTGCCCGACAGGCAAGCGCGCCTGGATCAGATACGAGCGATAAAAAAGGCGGCGGGCGATAAATATTTCATTCTGGGCCAGCACACCGCCACGATGGGTATGCCAAACAGCGACCGGGTTGAGGAATTTGTCTACGACCTGTTTGACAGGCCGGATGAGGTGAAGGCACGGAACGAAGGGCTTCTTCTTGACGCGGTTGAATTCCAGGAACGGATGCTTGACGCAGGCGCGGACGGTATCCTGAACAGTTGCGACGTTGCGTATAAAACAGGCCCGTTTATATCGCCGGCTATGATGGATGAATTTTTCTTTCCCTATCTCCGCCGCTGGGCCGACAGCTTGAATAAACAATCCGTGATATCTATCTGGCACACCGACGGCAATTTAATGCCTGTCATGGGCAGAATACTGGACAGCGGAATCAGCGCCCTTCAATGCGTTGACCCGCTGGCGGGAATGGATATCGTGGAGCTGAAGAAACTAGCCGCCGGAAAATTGGCGCTGATTGGTAATATTGATTGCGGTTTGTTGCAATTCGGGCCGGCAGACGCCATAACCGCCGAGGTCAGGCGGGTTGTGGAAGGCTGCAAGCACGGCGGGGGTTTTGTACTAAGCGGTTGCAACGCGATTTTCAAGGGCATTCCGATAGAGCATTATTTGGCTTATTGTAAGGCGAGGGTTGAATATGGCAGATTTTAGGGCGTTTGTGGTACAGTCAGCCGTCTCCTCTCCTCAAAATCCCGCCAGACCGTCTCAAACCAGCCTCCGCTGCTTGGAACGGGGCGCGCGGGTTCAAACCGGGATATATCATGCTGCGTTATAACAACATCTTTTCCGTTTACGCCGCCAATGCCGTTTGTATCCTCTGCATAGCAGGAGCCTCTCGAACCGATTGCTTCCGCCGAAAAAATCATTGCCGATAAAACGGCAATCTGAGTTACCAATAAGTCATAGCTTTTATATATAAAGGGTAGCTCGGTTTTATCCTTGACCGTAACCTCCTGCCAAAAACATTCCTTTATACGTGCGGCTTCCGTTCGCATTTCCTTCATCCTACCGATATTACGGATAAATACGGCATGTTGGCTCATTTTATGCTGAATATCAAATCTTTTCTCCTTAACATTGGAGATAGAGGATAATTTTACCGGCGATGTCCAATGTAAGGTATTTGCGGCTTTAAAGGCGTTGGTGTGTTCGCGAGATTTTACTTTACGCGCAATGTGTTCCGCCGCCCTCATGCCGCCTGCTTGCCCCGCGTTCAGGGCGCTGCCGCCGGGGCGGTATATGCCGTGGGTTCCCGCGGCTTCGCCTATTACATACAGCCCTTTAACGCTGCTTTCCCAGTTTGCGTTTACCGCGATGCCGCCATTGCAATGCTGGGCGCAGACGGCCGCTTCCAGCGGTTCCTTCCATAAATCAATACCGTTGTTTCCGTATAACTCGATGGCAGCCGGATTCATTTTGGCAAGCCGTTCAATAGGCGTCCCGAACAAAGCGCCGGAGTTTTGTAAATATTGCCGTGTTTCCGTATTTAAACTATTGAAGCCCTGCTCCAAACCGCGCGGATTTGAGCGGAAATCCATAAATACGCGCTTTCCTTGGCTGATTTCCTTATGAACGGCAATATCAACGCTTGATGAACCTTCTATTTTACGTATGTCAAAAGGCCATTGGTAGCCTTTTAAGAAAACCATGTTTATATCCGCCAGAAACTCATGTTCGTTTCCATTCGCGTCCACGGAGATATACCGCGGTAAAACTTGCTGATATGTCCCGGACACATTCCAGCGGAATTTAACACTCGCCAATCCGTACTGCCATTCGCAGAGGTTTTGCGCCTCCGCGCCCGCTTCCAGCGCAAGCCCGGTCGCGCCCGTTTGGCTTTCCGGATATACGGAATGGGCGTACAGCCCCGCCGGGCCGCCCGTTGCCAGGATGATATTATCGCAATGATAAACATGATATGTAAAATCGTTTGTATCGATAGCGGCAAGCCCGGTTATCCGGTTATCATCCGTGAAGAGCTTAATAACCTGTTTGTTGTCAATAACTGGGATTTTTTTACTTTTCACTGTCCGTTCAAGCGCTTCGGTCATCAGCTTTGATGTCATCGGCCCGCATGATGTTGCCCGCTGTTTAGGGTCATGATCGGTTTTATAACCCACATATTCGCCGTATTCATTCGTTGGAAAAGGCACGCCCAATAATGCCAGCTTTATAAACGACTTTACGCTGCAAGCCGCTTCAATCAACGCCGTATCCCCATGCATAGCGCCCCCGGCAAACAGTGTTTCCGCCATTTCGCGCACAGAGTCGCCGCCGTCCGATGTAAGGCTCAGCTTGTAATAAGTCTGCTTGTCGCTGCCAGTGTTGCGTGACGTACCCATTTTTTCGCCCTCGGTGAGGATGGCGATATTTTTATGTCCCAAATCATATAACCAATCGGCGGCGTTATAGCCCGCGCAGCCCGTGCCTATCACAATTGTTTCGTAGGATTCATTTACCGTCATTAAAGCCTCCTGATATGAAAACCGCCGTCGGCGTTAAGCGCTTGCCCCGTGCAGAAATCCAAACGCCCCTCAGCTATGGCAAGCACGCAGGCGGCGACATCCTCCGGCGTGCCGAAGCGTTGTATTGGGGTCAGTCCATCCTCTATCAGCCGTTCATACTTGTCCTTCACAGCGGCGGTCATATCGGTAAGGATAATCCCCGGCCGTACTTCAAATACGCCGATACCATACTCCGCCAACCGATGGGCGAAGAGTTGCGTAACCATCGACACGCCCGCCTTGGAAACGCAGTATTCACCCCTGTTGATACTGCTTGCATAGCTGGATATGGATGATATGTTGACAATGCGGCAGTTTCCGCCGCCCTGCCCAATCATTTGGTTCGCAAACAACTGGCACATAAAGAATGTACCCTCCAGATTTATGCGCATCAGGCGCTCAAAGCTCTCCCGCGTAGTTTCCAAAACATCAAGCCGCGTTTCGGGAGCCACCCCCGCGTTGTTTACCAACAAGTCTATCCGCCCTTCCTTTGACAGGATAGCATCCAAGAAACCCTGCCTGTCTGAAGGGATGGATATGTCGCATTTAATATAATCCGGTATGCCGGAAATATCCTTTGTACCGGATGTGTATACGCGCCAGCCGTTTTTTGCCAGCACTTCGGCAATACCCTTGCCAATGCCCCTTGTAGACCCTGTCACCGCCGCTATGTTCATTGTTCATTCTCCATTAAGTATTTTTTTACCCGCAACAAGTGCCCGGGCGGCGTATTGTAAGGGATTACGCCCGTTCCCGCAATAATATTTAAGCCGGGGTATAATGAGCCAATCGTTTTAATCTCACGTATTCTGGCCTGAATAAGGGGCCAATCACCGTTTAATATTAATTTCGGGTCAATATTCGCCCGGAGGGTTATGCCTTTCTTGTGCGCTTTACCGGCATATAACGTCAGGGGCGTATTATAATCCGATACCAACAGCGTAGTGCCTGTGTCAAGCATATCATCAAGAATTCCCCGCGTATCGCCGCCGATTACTAAGGGGCGGGCGGTTTGGCCCAATGATTTCATATATGTAAATAATTCAAGCTCATACGGGGCGGCATATGCCCTATATATATCAGGCGATATCAACGGCGGCGACGCCCAGGATTCAAAAACAATTATACCCAGCCCCCTTGCCGTTATTTCGCCGCAATAGCTTTTTTGAAACTCCAGAAGCGCGTTCAAGAGGGGGAACACCCGTTCATCCCCATCGTAAAATGCTTCTGCGGCCGCTTCATATCCGATCAGCTCAATCAGAACGGAGAACGGCCCGCAGATTCCCACATTTATTCTTACATCAGGGCTTAACTGTTGCCTTACGAGTGAAGCCGCCTCCAGTATTTGCTTTATACGCCCCAAGTCAGCCGAGAACCGGATCTGCCCGGGATCGCTTTCCAATGCGTATGGATGCGAAACAATGCCGGGGACAGACGCATCGTTATAAAACCGCACATGGCACCCCAGCGCCTCAGCTTCTATATTGTAAACATCTATGCCTACTGTAACGGCAGCGGGGCGGTAGGTTTTGAACGCCTGTATGTGGGCTTCCGCCATAATAGACGCGTCGCGGGCGGCTTCGCTGGGCGTATGCCCGGTTAAAGCGGCGGAGTGTTCTAATATGGTGGGCGCGAAGGGGATTGGGATCATATGCAATGTTCGCGGAAAAGGCTTGTATAAATGTCATCCCGCGCCATGCACCCGGTGCTTTGCCCCGCCCTCATCAGTTTTGTGCATCCGGCGCAGCATACGCAGGTTTGCTTTTTATCAAAAGTACCCGACAGGATATCGCGGGCAAAGCTAGGATACGCGAAGCTCATCCGGCCCCATCCCACCAGCTTGCACACGCCCGTTTCGACATATCCCGCCGCCAGTTCCCCCGAGCGTTCTTTTAAAAAGCTTACGCCTGAACCCATTACCGCCGTTTGGGGAAAAGCGGATTGTATTTGCTTTGTCAGAGCGCACATGCGCTCTACGCCCTCAATGTCGCCTGGGCGGTTTACATGGGAGTTTTGATAGGGGTTACCCATTGTGATGTTTATCAGCTCTGGTTTCAAGCCTTGCAACAGCCTTACGGGCTCGGATAAATCGGGTTCAATATCTTTGTTTTCCGACGCGCCAAATCCGTAAGGATAGGGATACGCGTCATAAATGTTCATGCGGGATGTGACGAGAAAACCTCCGGTCACGCATGCGCGGACGGCCTTAAACACATTGCGCATAAAACGGGTGCGGTTTTCATATGAGCCGCCGTATATACCGGGGCGGGTGTGGGATGCCAGCAATTCGCTGATTAAGTAACCGTGGCAGGCTTTGATATCAACCCCGTCAAACCCGGCTTTCTGCGCCAGCCTGGATGCGGCGGCAAAGTTTTCTTCAAGTGCCTTTAACTCGTCGTCCGTTATTATACATTCCGGCGGCAAAGGCGTATCGTCTTCAAACAGCGGATTGTTCCGCGCAATGACGGGAACGCGCTCTGTCCCATGCGGCTTGCTGTATCGCCCGGCATGTGTGGCTTGTAAAATGAGCAGGGGGCTTATTCCGGTTTCGCGGAGGGCTGTCTCCCGTATTTCGGACACCAGCCGCGCGTATGTATCTGAATTGTTCCGGTTGATGTATAAATGGCGCGGATTGGCGCGTCCTTCGTTCACAACGGCTACCGCTTCAATCCATATAACCCCGGCCCCGCCCGCGGCATAACGGCGGTAACGGCGGAATGTCAGTTCGCCGGGCGTTCCATCGGGGGTTCCGTCGCAGCCTTCCATTGGCTGGATAGCCAACCTGTTGGGAATGGTATGCGCACCGGCGGTTAGCGGTTTGCTTAGTATACTCATGTCAGAACAAAAAGGCAATGTTACCATCATAGCAATTCTCCTTATCTTATGATATAATTATTATATCATATTTTTGATTTGATAGGTATCAAACATTAAAAGGGTGTATGAGCGTTGAGAGGGTTGCGGAAAGAACAGGTCATCCCGTTGAATTTGTAATAAAGCATATAACTTAAAAATAATGGAGACAGATATGGATACGAAATTGAAGCCGTACGGGAACCAAATACAAACATTAGATTTTCAACACGCCCATATCGAGGAAGCAAAGGCACTCGCGCTTACCGCCTATAATACGGAGCGCAGTCATATCCCGGCATTGCCGCCGATCGGTTCCGTACCGGACCTATCAACATTTGCCGATAACGGACTGGGCGTTGCGGCTTTTGATAACAACCGGCTGGTTGGCTTTTTGTGCTGTTATGCGCCGTTTGACAACGCTTTTGGCTCCACTTACGCAAAGGGCGTATTCGCACCGATGGGCGCACACGCCGCTATATGCGAAAAACGCGCGAAAGTATATGCCGCCATGTATCAGGCGGCAGGCGATAAATGGGTTCGCGCCGGGGCAGCGTCCCATGCGGTCTGCCTGTACGCCCACGACAAAGAGGCGCAGGAGCAGTTTTTCCGTTACGGTTTCGGCCTGCGATGCATTGACTCCATCCGGCCGATGGAGCCGATTGATTGCCCGATATGCGGCGGATACGAATTTATGGAGCTTACGCGTAACGAGTTAATGTCTGTCTATCCGCTGTTTACGGCTTTATGCGAACATCAGCGCGGCAGCCCGTATTTTTTAAACCGTAAGACAGATACGCCGGAGCAGTTCGTGGAACACTCGGAGCAAGAAAGATGTTTTGCCGCAATGCATCACGGGAAACCATGCGCGTATCTGAAAATAACAAACAGGGGAGAAACCTTTGATTTCGAGAGTTACAGGCATATTAACAGCGCGTTTTGCTTGCCTGATCACAGGGGAAAGGGCGTATATCAAAACCTTATTAATACAGCTATAATTGCACTCAAAAATGAGGGTTTTACCCGGTTCGGCGTAGATTTTGAGAGCTTCAATCCGGCGGCGTATGGTTTTTGGCCGAAGTATTTCACGGCATATACGCATAGTGTTGTACGCCGCATAGACGAAAAAACCATGGAGGAATACTGAAAACGGGGGATGACTAAACATGAGCAATTAAGTGTATCTTCGATTCACTTAACGAATTTATATTACGACTTCATCAAACTCCGCGGGCATTTTCAGGTTATGCGTTTCCGCGGCGTCATATCCTCCCCTGTGCATTACGTAAAATACTTTTTCGGGATATTGGACGGAAAAATCATTTATGTCATTATAACACATATGCCAGCTTATAGGAGTATCCCGCGAGGTTGCGTCCAAGAAGCAGATATCGGCGTTTTTAATGGCCTCCCCCAGTTCGTCAAAATACGCCGTGTCCGCGCTGTATAGTAATTTCTTGCCGTTTTCAAAACATATCGAAAGCCCGAAGGTTTTTGAATTATGCAAAACGGGCATTGGGGCAACCGTTATGGTTCCGCATTTTACAGACGCCACTTCTTCTATATCGTGGAAATTTATCTTGTTTTCGGTAAAGAACGTATCATAATCGTTTTCGGGAAACCCCAGCTTCAGCATTTTCAAGTTATATTCCCGTAAATCCTTGGGCCCGTAGATGTTAAGCTCTTTCTGCGGCTGATACATACGCCGTTCCAGCAGGAAGATAGGCAATCCGAAGAAATGGTCGCCGTGCAGGTGCGATATGAATATTGTTTCTATTTCCATGATGCTGATGCTGCCTTGAATAAACTTTTTCGCTATGGAGGGCGGGGTTTCGACGAGAATTTTACCGTCAACAACAAAGGTCGTCCCTATGCTGGATGTAGTATGCGCGCTGCCGTGCCCTAATATTTTAACTATCATGGCTGCCTCCTATTCTATGTATTTAACATTAATGCCGTTTGAACTGAATATATTTAGTATTTGCGCTGCTTCGTCATCCCTTACGGCACTGTATTTTTGCTGGTCGAAAGGGATGCCGTAAACATCGTAATAGTGCGGGGTGTATGGGTTGTATGCTAATAATTCAATTTGCTTAACCCCGTTTTTTTTCATCAATACGCTAATTTTCATAATATTTTGTAAATCAGCCGTGTACTGGTGAATAACCGGGGTGCGAACGGTGATTTTATGCGGATGCTTTGCGGCAAGCCGTTCAAAATTGTTGATGATTATGTTGATATCGGCGTGCATTTCCTTGCTTAATTGCGGGTCAAGCTGTTTTAACCCGAATAGCCAGTAATCAACATTATCGTTCAGCTCATCAAAGTAAGCGGGCGGGACGCATCCAGCCGTCTCCACAGCCGTATGAACGCCTTTTTCCTTGCATAATAGCAAAAGAGCCCTTAGCTCCCTATACTGAAGCATAGGTTCGCCGCCTGAAACGGTAAGCCCGCCTATGTCTTTTAATAGCCGCAATTCCGCGTACAGTTTACCGAACAGCTCCGCCGGAGATAATTCAAAGCATTGGGCCGCGGGATTGTCACCGGGCTGCGAGTGGGGTGAATGGCACCACCCGCAGCGCATATTGCATCCCTGTAAAAACAACACAACCCTTACCCCCGGGCCGTCCTTAGCGGAATGCCACGAGATATCAAAGTGTTTCACGGTTATTTCTTTATTTTTTGCAGGTAGATTAGCTGCTGATCGCGCGGTAAGGTGATGTATGGGGCGTTAAACCCGCCCACGCGCACCGAAATGTCGGAGAATTGCTTTAATTCGGCGGAATCGCGTTTCTTATTCCTTACGTCCTCGCCGATTTTATAAGCCTCCTCAATTCTTGCCGCGTCTACAAAGCTTATCGACATGATGCTGCCATTTTTGTCAATAAACTCCTTGATGAGATTATTGTAATAACTGTTATCATTTGCGGCAAAGCTGTCGTCTATGCAGAAGTCAATTATCGCGCCGGCGGCGAAGCGGTCCATCCCAAGTTTATCAAAGGACGCCAATGCGTTGCCCAGGCCGCTGTTCATTGTCCCGGCTGACGGCGACAGGTTCGGCGCGATGGCCTCTCCTCTGTTCCTTCCGTCGGCTGACGCGCCAAGGCTCTTGCCCATAAGCGTATATTGGCCGAATGTACCGCAGCCAAGGGTTAACGTCATTTCCATGGAGTCGCCGAATTTCTCCTTTAAAGACGGGCCTTCGTAGCCGCATATGGAGCGGTAGCTGATGATCTCGTCGGTGTCGGTGCCCGGCTCGTTCATAAACACCTTATCCGCAAGGGCTTTGGAATTTATGCCGCATTCATGGTAATAATCAAGGAGAAGCCTCATTATGCCGTCAACCTCGGGGCAGTTATTGCCGAATTTACACTCATCCTGCGTAAAATCCTGCTTCATTTGCGGATTAAGCCCGAAGTTGCTTTTGAGATTTTCCACAACCTCGGCAAGCGTATATTTACCCTCGTCAAAGACATATTTCTTGATATTATATATCGCATTGGCGCAGTTGGGCAGGGCGATGGCAAGGACGCCGATTAGGTTATACTCCGCGCCGCCCAGCGTTTTGTCGCGCCCGGATTCAAGGCATCCGGCGAGCAGAGCCGAAAAGAACGGCGTGGGCGTAACCGAACCTTCGACGCAGTAATAGGTGTACGCCGTCAGCAGGGTTTTATCCATAAAAGTCTGGATATGCAGCTTCAGGATATCGAGGAATTCATCATAAGATTCGATTTCGTGCGCGCCATGGGTATTAAAGCCGACCTTCGCGCCCCTCAGCAGCGACGGTTCCATACTGAACGTACAGCCGCTGTTTAAGGTAAGCTCTAAAATCGTCAGGAAGTTCACCATGCCGAAAATCCAGTCGCCTTTGGCGTTCAAGATCGGCTCCCAGCATCCGTCCATACCGTAATCCCTGCTTTCTTCAAGCGGGATGCCGGCTTTTACCAGCGAATTTACGATTAAGTCGTCATTAAACATAACGGGCATGCCGTTATTGCCCCTGCGCAGGGAATCCAGCGCTTCCCCGATGTATTCGGCGGGCGTTTTCGCGCTTATCCTGAAATTGACGATGGGGCTGGGCAATCCGATATTACCGCTTGCGCGAAGAATTAATTTTGTGCTGAGGTTGCAAGCGTCTTTCCCGTCCTTCGTCACGCCGCCCAGGGTTATGTTTTGTAGGAAATTATTTGCGGACGCTATTTGGTCAAGGAATACCGCGTTTATGCCGAATACGCCGCCGAATGAAACATGGTCCTGTTTATAAAAGTATTCCGGGTTGAAGTTAACGCGTTCGCCGCATTTGATAATAAAGCATTCGTAATATTCCAGCGCCTTTTCCTCGGTAATGGCTCCTTTTTCCAGATCGGCAAGCAAGTACGGATTCAGGAGCTGGTCAAGCCTGCCTTGGGAGACATAATCCAATGTACTGTGCAATGCGAGATGAATGAAATAGACGCTTTGAATCGCCTCGTGGAAGGTTTCCGCAGGCTCGAACGGAACCTTGCGGCAAACCCGCGCGATTTCTTGCAGCTCGGCTTTTCTTTCCGGGCAGCTTTCCTTTGCCGCGTCTTTCTCTGCCAGATCAGCGAAGGCGTTCGCGTAATCCCTTACGGCCTCACAGCTTATAATGACGGCTTTATAGAAAGAGACCTTCCTTGCGTCGTCCTTATGCTCCGAAACCGCGTTTTCGCAAAATTGATATATAGAACCAAGCCCGTCTTTAAGCACTTTTTCGTGGTCGGGGATGTTATGCCCGAAGGTGGACTGCATATCCCTGTTTGTAAGGGTTAGAAGCCGTTTTTCATCCTGGTTCAGATAGTTCGGGAACACCTTACCCAGACCTACCGAACCCAGCGGAATGTTACCTACGATAAGCTCCCCGTCCATAATCTCATAACTGCGGGTTTTTACGGAATTCTCCGGGTTTGCCATTGCGGAGAGCATGGTTTTGAATGAATGCGCCCTTCTTTCAATTGTCGTTAAATCCATTGCCCCGACATCATTCTTAAACATTCTGTGCCTGAACCATTCGCCGGAACGGTCTGAAAACCCACGGTCAAACGTAATTTCCAGCATTTTATTAATGCGGTTTGCGGAACCCCTGAATTTGCTTTTCATGTTTATCCCCCTCTAGAACACCCTGATATGGTCTTTTTTCGCATAATCCGGCGTTGTGTAGCTTGCGCCGTGAATCTTTGCGCCCTCTTCGTCAAACAGCGTTATTGTGCCGCCAGTGTCCGGCAGGTTCAACGCGCCTCTCCTTACATCCACCTCAAGATATTCGCCAGGCTTGATGGAACCCCGCAAATTGATTGCTTTATCCCTCATTCCGGTCAGTTTCCAGCCGTTCAGGTCAACCGTCCTGGGCACTCTGTTTAAAATGCTGATGCGCTGGCTGCCTGTAGACGGGTTAAGCAAAGCTCCGATAATGACGACAGCGTTTACATCGTCAATTTCAACGTTAATCGCGTTGCCATCGTCGTCCGTGTAGAATGACTGCGACTGGAACGCGGTAAAGAACGCGGTCCATTGGTTTAACGAGGGGAAGTGTATTAGCATCGCGCCGTCCTGGAAAGTTCCGTTGTCCCTGACCCACCTCCCGGCGTTACCCTGGTTCATGTGGATATCATGAATGCCGCGCCCGGGATTGAAGCCGAAGTATGCGTCCGTTTTGGGCTCGGGGCCCCAATACTCGCCGAAAGCGTAAATCATAGCGTCGTCCGTGCGCATTGCCCTTTCAACGTATAAATCCACAATGTCGTAAAGCTCGTTGTCGCCTTCGGAAATCGTGCTTGCCGTCTTCATTTTCCTGTAATTGAAGATGTTGCTGCGGATATAATCGATTCCGATAGCGGGGTTGTCGTCCTTTGATGTAATACCCTCTTTAAGGTTAACCAAATCCATTTCCTCAACAATCGGGTGTATAAAATCCTTATGTATGATATAGCGCAATTCCGGCGGAATCGACGCTGATCTTACGTTCAGCGCGATCCTGTAATCTATTTTCCCGTCCGCTTTCAAGTGGATTTCCAGATGGCCGTAATCCTTCGAGTTCATGGTAGCGATAGGCCTGGCCTTCAAAACTCCGTAGTTTTTTAACGGCATTTTTTCCTCCTGATTATTTGACATAAAACAACAATTTTATTTATTATACCAATTGAATCAATAATGCGCAACCATTTTTTACAACAATTGGTGAATATAATTACCGTAAAATTTTTACAATATAATGCTTTAATTTGATTTATACGTAAGCCGCACGGAATTTTTCTTAAAAAACCGGGCTACTTGTATGTTAACCCAATGCTGGCTGTCGTCTGTTATATCCCCGAAATACAACGCATGAGGGTGCGCAGTATACGGCTCAACCCACACTTCCAAAGAAGGTTCGCGATACAACGCAAAACGGATTGAATTTTCCGCCGCATAAGTTTGAGGTATGCCGTTCCATAAGTCAACTACGATGTAAGAGGTATGGCTTCTGTTGCCTCTGATTACCGATCCCCATGCGCATATCAAAAACAAGCTTGCTGCGCACCCAACAATAGCAACGCGCATTTTGATTTTTTTATTCCCGAAACATTGAAAGCGTGTAAGCCATCTGTTGAGTTTGCCTTCTTGCGTAATGCGCCCAAGCCAGCCCGTCATATATAAGCAAGACGAAAATACCCAAAAAATATAAGTAAAATAGATTATGTTCGCCATGCGCTCCGGCAGCCACGAACCTGAATATGCAATAGGATAGAATTGTGCGGACAAAAGGCAAAAACCGGCGGCTACATATAATAAAGGGAGCCGGAAACGAATTGTTATTGGTTTCATTGCGAAATAGAAAAGCGGTTGTAACAGCAACAATGTCAATGCTATGCGCCAATTAGACCACTTTATTATATAATATATGCAATATCTAAAAGAAACAAGAAATGATGTCAATACCCCCGGCGATTCATGATACAGGGCACGGTAGGCGTTGCCGGGAGCGAGGCAATTAATCATAAAAAACGAAAGTAAAACTATGTTTACAATTACCAGTGGGAGTATGCGCTGTTTTCGTAATATAATTCGTACCATACAAATAAATATTGAAATACAGCTTGTAATAAGCCCGGTCACTAAATTGCCGCCGGCAATCAATATTGAAAGAACAAGCAAAACGGCCCACGCGCCGTACAATTTCAAACGTGGTACGTATTTTTCTTTGTTTGTTTCCGCATCTAGCAAGCGTATCATCAGCGCATAATAAAATAAGGACAAGCAAAAAAAGAAGGTATAATAAATACCGCTGTTGAACCAAAAAAGACCTTCCGAAACCGACGGCATATATTGAATCATAAAAAACAGAACTACCGTAGCGAAATAAATTCCGATATAATGATTTGCTTTAATAAAGGTTTTGAATATTGTTTGTACAAAATAAAAAACCGATATCACCAACATTCCCAACAGCAACACAGTAGTGATACCATATAACGATTCATTAAATATCGCGGGATTTAGGCTCATCAGAAAAATGGCGGCGAAAGAACCTTGCCAATTAACATAAAAGCCTGCAACATTCGCCCATACCATAGACATCACCCGAATTAACGAGCCGGTATCTTGCCAAGCCAAATGAGGACCTATGCCATATCCAAAATCATCAGCAAAGGGATAACTATATAATGCCGTTATCAGGAATGGTATTAAAGAAAGCAGAAGTACGCTCAAGCTTATTATAGTTATTAGAGGTAATGCTGCTTTTTTTATGCAATAGTACTTTTCATTAATTTTCATCCCATCCCACGCTGTGTAATTCGTAAAAACGAACCCCCTCATTTTTTATTCTACCATTAGACAAAAATATTTTCAACATATTATTTCGCTTGTAATCTGTAATAAAATTATATGATTATCCAAAGCCCGTTTACGGGCGGGCAGGGCGTGTGAGCCACTTCAGCGGCAGCTTGAAAGAGTGTGAGGCTGGCGAACTTTGCGCAGCAACATGCCCTTATAGGGCGAAATTCAAACCACCCGCTTAGCGGGTGGTCATGATTATTCTCAAATAATACAATAGACAGCAAATGGAAAAAATGTTATACTTGAACTGGTGATGAATGAAAAGATCTGTCCTAAACCCCTAATTCGTAATTGTAAATACCGCGCCCATCAACAACGTCGCTTCTTTCTGCCGTCAAAATGCGAACTCCTAATTGGTAAGTTTGTTGATTTTGAATGTACAACCCCGGAGCGCAGCTGAGAGGTTATACATTCAAAATCGCTGGCTTTCGTCCGGCAGAGGAATTGTGGTTGGCGCCTGCATTATATATGATGTTTTCGCTGTTACTATTTTTTTAATACGCAATCCAACACATCGTTATTTTCAAAATAAACGCTATCCAGTTCGCAATCGTTTAGGTCTATAATTGAAACGTGTTCATAACAAACACAAGTGCCGCATGACGCGCTCACTTTTCTTGGTACAGGCATAAGTTTAGAAGAAATACCCTGTTCTTTCAAAGTTTTATGATATGATAATGCTCCAAAATGGCTGTGGAAAGTAGCAATGTATTTATTCATTAAGCCATCGTAATATATACTTTATAAATACCGCTTCCGGTTGTTGTGCTTACGGTGAACCCTTGCTTTTTAGCATAGCTTTCGCAATTACTAAGAGCGTTTTTACTGTCCAAATACAACAAGACTTCCTTTTCGGTTTTCAGCGAATTTTTTAGCATAATTAAAGGTTCGGGGCAGGAAATACCGCGAGCGTCAAGAGTTTTCATTTATTTCACTCGCTTTCTTTTTATTGAATGTGTTGTACACTGCAATAAAAATGACAATAACTAAAACTATGGAAAAACCAACTTTACCGTTATCCGTGACCCCCGCCGCGGACGAAGCCATCTTAAAATTATGCGCAAATGCCGACCCCGCTATCATTCCCAAAATAGTAATAGCCGAATCTGAATTACCGCCTCCCGCAAGTACCACTTGCCTGAAAGGGCAGCCGCCAAGTAAGACGGAACAAAGCCCGACCAACATCATCCCGAGGAAATTCCAAAGTCCGTCATTATGGGCAACAGGCTGGCCAACAAAGCCAATGTTAAATTTACCTAAAATAATATTCCCGACTACACCCACAACAATAAGCGCGATGAACGCACTAAGCATGGAGAAGTTTTTGAAAAGAACAGAATCCCTTATCCCGGCTACAAAACACAACCTTGACACAAACCCAACCGCTCCCATCACAAGTCCTGCGATAAGCGCGGCCCAAATAGGCGCGCGCATGCTACCCGGCCCTTCTGTTGAAAATACTAATACAGAGGGAACAATAATCACAAGCCCAAGAATAATCAAAGCGATTACCGGCGTCAGGATACCATCGGTTTTTGATACCTCATATGTACGCTTTAACGAGTAGCCTTTATTGAGGAAAAACACGCCGCCGAAAATACCAGCCGCAAAGCCGAACAGACCTGCAATCGCGTTTAAGTCGCCGCCCGCAATTCTAAGTACCATTCTCAATGGACAGCCAAGAAAAATTAACGCGCCTATCATCAATGCAAAGCCTAAGAAAAACCTTGACATAGGCGCAGAGCCGCCTTTGGGCGAAAACTCCTTCTTTGCAAAGGAAAAAATAAACGCGCCGAAAATAATACCGATAATTTCCGGCCTTACATACTGCACCGGGGCCGCGCTGTGCAATCCTACCGCCCCGGCGGTATCCCGAAGAAAACAAGCGATGCAAAAGCCCATATTTGCGGGATTGCCGAGAGCTACAAGAGCTAATGATATTATAGCCGTAAGACCGCCAACCAACGGCATTGCTAACCATTTTGCCATTCTATCACCTTTATCATGTTAGTGTAGTTAACCCCTAAAGTGTAACAAAGAAGAATTGCTATTGCAATATTGTTTATTTATATATACAATTAAACTTATCAAAATATTTAATAAAGAGGTTTTTTATGCAGAAAGTATACGCTGATAACGGCTCGACTTCCTTTCCGAAAGCGCCGGGTGTTTCCGAGGCGATAAAGGATTTTATAGATAATGTCGGCTGTAATGTAAACCGAGGCGGTTATGCCGATTCGTACAATGTAGCTATGGAAATATTGGAAACACGTCAACTGCTTGCCGATATGTTCCATACGTCCAATCCTCAGGAAGTGGTTTTTACACCAAGCGTTACATACTCGTTAAATATATTGCTTCAAGGATTATTAAAGAAAGGCGGCCATGTGATAACAACGTCTATGGAACATAATGCCGTTATGCGTCCCTTGCACGCGCTTTCAAAAATCGGCGTTTCTTATGATATTGTTCCATGCGGCAATGATGGCTCTCTAAAAGCGGACAATATGCTTCAATTTATCAAAAAAGAAACAAAGGCTGTTATAATACTGCACGCTTCCAATGTATGCGGAACCGTAATGCCGATAATGGATGTTGCGGAAATATGCCAGAAATATAATATAAGGCTGATTGTTGACGCCGCTCAGACGGCGGGTGTTTTAGATATTAACGCAAGCCTGATTGACGCTTTTGCGTTTACCGGGCACAAAGGGCTTTTAGGGCCGCAGGGTATTGGCGGTTTTATTATAAAAAAAGAGTTTGCCGATGAAATTGCACCGGTAATTTTTGGCGGTACAGGAAGCCTTTCCCATGAAATTGAACAACCTGATTTCCTGCCCGATAAATTTGAGCCGGGGACAATGAATATCCCCGCAATACTTGGGTTAAAAAAAGCGGTTGAATACATAAATTTAACAGGACTAAAATCAATTTACGATAAAGAAAAAGTTCTTGCATCATCGTTCCTTTCAAAGGTTCAGGGCATAGACGGCGTTAGTATTATTGGTAAAAAAGATATATCCGATAGAATTGCTGTGGTTTCTCTTGATTTTATGAAAAATGACAATGCGGCAATCGCCGCCGCGCTTGACACGCACTACGGTATAATGACTAGATGCGGCTTGCATTGCGCCCCCATTGCTCATAAAACCCTTAACACTTACCCGCATGGAACTGTGAGGTTTTCATTCGGATATTTTAATACTATGGATGAAGTGGAATACATTGCACTCTCCATAAAGGACATTTTAAAAAAGGGTACGTATTATGGACTTTAGGCATATTGAAGCGTTTATAAAGGTTGTGGAATTAGCCAGTTTTTCTAAGGCTGCTGATGAGTTGTATGTATCGCAGCCATCTGTCAGCACTTACATTGGTTTGCTTGAAAAAGAGCTTAATTCTGTTCTTATAAACCGCTCAACAAAAGTATTATCCACTACATATGCGGGTGAGCGTTTTCTTGAACAAGCAAAGAAAATGGCATCATTAAAACGCGAATCCATAGAAATGTTACAAACCCTTTCTGATGATGTAAGCGGTGAGATTCGCATATTAGCGTCATCCGTACCGGCATTATATATTCTGCCGCAATTATTAGCTGATTTTCATAAGTTATATCCTGGTATTTCATTTACTGTAAGCCAAGCAGACACCGCTGAGGTCGTGCAAGGAATCGCTGTACACAAAGCGGATATTGGATTTGCCGGGAGTATGCTTGGAGATAAAAAATGCGAATTTATTGAATTTATTAACGAAGAATTAGTGTTTATTACCCCGAACAACGGCACTTATTCTGAAAGCAAAGAATATATGCTGGAGGAGCTTTTTTATTCAAACAATTTTATATCACGGGAATTTGGTTCCGGCACACGAATACAATACGAAAAATACCTTATTGAAAACGGTATTATCCTTGAAAAAATAAAAACATGCGCGAACATGGACAGCACCCACAGCATAATTAACGCTGTGATAAACGGTCTTGGAGTTTCAATCGTTTCCAGACTTGCCGCCCGGCAAATGATTGAGCAGAAAGCATTGTTGTCAATAAAGTTAAAAAACGATTTGCCGGAAAGAAAAATCTATATTGTCTTAAATAAAAATATAGTCCATTCTCATTTAATTAAATTATTCATGGAGTGCGTAATAAAAAAATAGTATAGGCATTATATCTGAATAAGGTCAGGATATTAATTATTCACTAAACTTTATTATTCTGTTTAGAACCACAAGATAGTGGAAAACGGCGAAAGTCACATCCGACAGCAATGGCCGCGCCTGTGAGCGCGGCCATTGCCGGGATTAAACTTAACGTTGCTAACTGTTAAATATTGGAACGCCTTGGTTTCTTAAGCAGAAATCCGGAAGCCAATAGCAGCATACCCGCAATTAACATCAGAATGCTTATTGAAAACTCACCTGTCTCCGGCAGCGTGCCTAAGGGTACGCCGAACGAGGTAAATTCCCAAACACCGTTACTATTTGGTTCCCATGCTCCTAACGGTACGCCGTTTAAATCAAATTCCCAAAATGTACCGTCAGGCTGCAACACTAGTTGATTGTATTCTCCATCGCGGAAGACGTTAAGCGGCACTCCGTCAATGTTGAAATCCATATATACAACCTCGTCAGGCGATAACTCAATAGTTACCGTCTCCGCCGTCAGTTCGCCCGGTTCAGCGACCGTTTGTGTTTCGGCCACAGTTGGCCCATCTACCGTGTAATCATCTGATGCCGGCCCTTCCGTATTCGGTTCACCATCTCCTGGCGATTCGCCATCCGAAGCTGGCGATGGCAAAGGCGTGATTTCCGGCGTGGGCGAAGGCGACGGTGTGGATTCCGGCGTGGGTGAAGGCGATTGAGTGGGTTCCGGTGTGGGTGAAGGCGATTGAGTGGGTTCCGGCGACGGCGACGGTGTGGGTTCTGGCGTAGACTCTGGTGTGGGTTCCGGAGTGGGTCTCGGTGTGGGTCTCGGTGTGGGCGTTGGCGTAATATCCAGCACTAATGGCTTTATATAGCTGTTGATAAATACAACCCCGCTGCCCGGATATTCCACAATTTCAGCCACAAGTTTCCGCGGTATATATCCGCTCAGATCATCGTCTCCCATATAGGCTAAGGACGAAAGCGGAACTAAGCTCCTATTGTATGCCCAAATTAAATCATCATGTCTGACTTCGGGTTCGCCGTTAGGCTCGGTCCCATTGTCAAGCCCGGCCTCATCGTTAGACTCGGTCTCGTCGCCAGAATCGGTTTCGTCGTCAGAATCGATCTCATCGTCAGAATCGGCTTCATCGTCAGAATCGGCTTCATCATCAGAATCGGCTTCATCGTCAGAATCGGCTTCATCATCAGAATCGGCTTCATCGTCAGAATCGGCTTCATCGTCAGAATCGGCTTCATCATCAGGATCGGTTTCATCATCAGGATCGGTTTCTTCGCCGGGATCGGTTTCATCATAATCTTCGGTAATATATACATCTACAGTTACCGTATATACCACTGGGTCATAAATAATATCATTGTCGCCTCCTGCGGCTTCAGTGATTGTGTAGGTATGAAGGCCCGCATTGTCTTCAGAAAAGCTCAGCGTGAAACTGAAAACCCCGCCCGAATCGTTGCTTGCCGCGCCCAAAAGCCTGCCGTATTCATCTTTCAGCAAGAAACTGAACTCCCCGTTTCTAAGGTCTCTTCCATCCAAATATTTATTACCGGTAATAACAATGGTTGTCGCCTCAAGGTCGCACTGAACATATTCGTTCGTAAATACCAGCCATCCGCCAGGGTAGACGGCTGCGGCATGCAGCTCTCCGTTATCGTTTTCCTCAACGTTGACAATAACCGTGAAAATGTTCGGGTCGTATTGGAATTCGGGATGCTTGCCTTTCGTTTCGGAAACGGTATAGGTGTATGTACCGGCCTGAACGTACGTTATCGGTGTGAACATAAACGAACCTTCAGTTGCGTTTGCCGTCGCGGCGATCTTACCGGTGGCGTTGTCGATGGCAACAAAGCTGAATACCGGCGGCACCGGGCTTCCCGTATAATTCAGAATATTCTTTACGCCTTCCAGCCTCAGCTCAATCGGATCGGCAAGCGGTTTTTCATACAGGTTATTAAAAATCATCGCGGTATCCGGGTAGTAAGAAGTCGAAACCCATTGCAATTTGTCATCCAATACTACCGTAATCGTTACTTCCCTCAAATCCGTGTCATATGTCATACCCGGAACCGGCGGATCCGGAACGGTCTCCTGCACAGTGAAGGTATGTGAACCCGGTGTTCTTATTATTATATCCGTAAATGAAATCGAACCCGATCCGTTGCTCTTCCCTGTGGACACCTCATTACCCGCGCCGTCCCTTACAGTGAAGTCAAATGTCCAGCCGGCTCCCGGCTCCGCGCCGTTTACCTTTTTCGTGCCGGATATTGGTATTTGGGTACTCTCCGGCCTGGAAGCGTTAAGAAACACCATTGTTTCTATTTGAGCAGAATCCGGCTCATCCATGACGGTTACCACGGAATCACTCGAACTGTAAGTAGTGGAAACCCATTGCATCCATTCGTCAACTACAATCGTAACCGTATACACAGTCTTGTCTAACGCAATGACAAATCCATCCCGTACCTTTTCCGGCATGACCTCCGTTACCGTAAAGATATGCGTACCCGGTTCCGTAAGCTCTATAGGTTTAAAGCTTATTAGACCCGCGCCGTTGCTGGTGCCTTCGGAGACCTTTTTCCCATCCCCGCCTTCAACAATAAAGCTAAAGGCCCATTCTTCGCCCGGTATTTGCCCGTCAAGCTTCTTTTTACCCACTATCGGAATCGATACGCTTCCCGGTCTGGGTTCTTCCAGAAGGTTATTAAACATCATCTTTCCGACTTGTGCAGATGGGGTTTCTTCCGCAATCTCTACGCCATCCTTGAAGTATTCCGTTGAGACCCAGTTCAAGTAATCGTCCACTGTAATCACAACAGTGAATACAGTTTGATCATAGGATCCAAAGCCTTCGGGAAGGGGGCTGGGTATATCCTCGGTTACCGTGAATACATGCACCCCGGGTTTTGTGATTTCCACTAACAGCGTAATTGCGCCGTTTTCGTCGCTTACGCCTCCGAAAAGATTACCGCCGCTGTCTTCCGCCGTAAAGCTAAACACCTGGCCCGGCTCCGGAGCCTGCCCGCTTACCTTCTTTATACCGGCTATCGGCAGCTTGATGCTATCGGGCCTGGTGGAGTTGTTGAATATCATCGCCACGCCTTCCGGCTCCTCCACGCCTTCTTTATAGTAGGTCGTGGACACCCATTGCAAATTGCTTTTTTCATCGGTTTCCACAACTATTATTATGGTGTGCGGGGTGGTTTCGTAACCCACGATGAAACCCTCCGGATGAATGCCTGGCGAGTCCTCATTCACAATGAACTCATACGTTCCGGGCGCGTCTATTTCGATTGACGCGAATGTGATAGTGCCGCCCGTGTTGCTGCCCGTTGATATAATTACCCCGTCTTCATCCTTAACCGTAAAGCTGAAGACCCAGCCTTCCGGCGGAGTTTCGCCGTTTACCTTCTTTGTCCCGTGTATCGGGATAAGAATGCTGTCGGACTCATAGGTATTTGTTACCGTGATTTTACCGTTCAAGCTGCTTGGCGTTAAAGCCACATCGGCACTATATGCAGCCGCCCAGTTATCCGGCGCAATCTCTTCCACGCGATAGGTATGGCCGTGGTCGAGGTTGTCAAAAACAACCGTCCATTCCTGAGCCGCGTTTAAGAAACGTTTTTCGGATGTGGCCACATTATCTTTATACAGCACTATTTGCACCATCGCGCCGCTTGGAGCCGGAGCGCCGGCCCACACCTTCTCTACGGTAATGCTGCCTTTGGGGGGCGCATAATCATTGACAAAGAATATTTCCGCCGCTTCCCCGCCAATTATGCCGCTGGCGTTCAAAGGCGCTGTCCCGAAATAGAATACATCTGAATAATCGCCTTCTCCGACAGCATACGCCGTCCCTACCGCAATATTATCGAATATTACCGTTTCGCCGTGTTTTAGCGCTCCTGTCCATGTTTTACCGCCGTTACCCGATACGAAACCGCTGTTGTTTGTAATCGCCGACAACTGATCCCCGGCGAACTCTACGGTAAAGCTAAAGCCTTTGTCTGTGTCCGCCCCGGTGCCTGTCACGTTCTTTCCGAAAGAAAGCGTCGTCTTTTCCGGCGTATACATGTTCACGAACTTAACATTTTCCATAATGCCGTCCAAACTGCCGGACGCCGGGTTCTGCCCGTCCGCTCCGATTACCGTATTTTCGTAGTTTGCGGATACCATTTCGGTTATCGTATATACAGTGCCTAAAGTTATACCGCTAAAAGTTACACTCTCATTATGCTTCAACGTTCCCGTCCACGTCTTGCCGCCGTCAGCCGATTTAAAGCAGCCGCAGATACCGCCGCAGCATTCCGGTACCGTAATCAAGCTTTGGTTATAACCGTTAAATACAACGGTGAATTCAAACCCGGCGTCAGCCGGGGCGTCTTCCCCCGTTGCTTCCTTAGACAACGTAAGCGTACCTTTCGGCGCGGTGAATGTGTTTGTGAAAACGACCTTTTCATCGCCGTCAATTTCACCGGAAACCTGATTGTCTTCCATATCCGATGCGTAATCATCCGTATCGGCTTCGGTTATCGTGTATACCGCGCCTTTAGGCACGTTCAGGAACGTAACGCTTTCACCCTCCGAAAGCGTCCCTTTCCAAACGCTGTAACCCGCGTTTGGCGTGAAGGCGGTACTGACAGACCCTTCGCTATCTACCGTCTTAACTCCGGCAAAGCTTCCCGTTCCGGTAAATTCAACGGTGAAATCAAACCGCGTTTTCGCGTCATGCCCTTCCTCGCCGGCTTCTCCGTCAATTTCCTTGGACAATGTAAGCGTGCCCGTCTCATAAATATTTATAATGACTACCTCTACCGCGTCTTCACCGGTTACGGTCCCGGTTTCCGCCGCGGCCATGGTATAGCCTGTCGGCACGGACACTTCCGTTATCGTATATGTCGCGCCAATCGGTATATTTGTGAACGTTACGCTGTCGGCGACTGAAATCCTTCCCGTCCAAGTCGCCGTACGTGTGTTTCCGGAACCGGAAAGCGTAAGCGCAACGGGCGCTTCTCCATTGGCGGACCTTCTGACGGCATCAACCACCACTCCGGCGGGAGCCGGGTTAAGTGCGAACACCACGCGGAACTCGAACACATCGTCCGGGTCTTCGCCGCCGTCCCAGTCAATGGCTTTGGTCAGCGTAAGCGTACCGGGCGTGTATTCGTTTTCAAACCTGATGCTATCAGCCGCGCCCGTGACGCTGCTTGTTATGACCCATTCGCCCGCTGTCAAAACCCCGGTGTCCGGATCCTGTGATATTACTATTTCCAAGCTGTATACGGTTTCGTCATATTCCATGCCGGCAACCGGAGCGGTAGGAATAACTTCCCTTACTTCAAACTTGTACGTGCCGGGCCTGCTTATTCTTAAATCCGCGAAGCTTGCTGCGCCGGCCGCGTTATTCCTTACCGTCTGCGCCGTGTTGGGGTTTGCGAACGCTCTGGGGGACGCGCCGTGATCTAAGTTTACAGGATTGCCGGGAAGCGCCGTTAAAGTAAAGCCAAATTCACTGTTGGCCACGGCCTTGCCCGTTATAGCCTTCGTTATCTGCGGCGGTGCTACCGTTATCGGAATTATATGATAGGCAGCCGGTTTCTCTTTTAGTTCATATCTGCTGCCGTTCGCCAACACGATGTCGGCTTCGTTGACAATCGGAGCGCCCGCTGGGGTATCCTCTCTAACCACGCCGGTGATTTCAAGGCCCAGAACCTCATTCCGCGCCATAGTGGGCGGGCTGTCGCTTGCGGGGATAGTCCACGTCACCGTATGTGTGTCCGGATTATATACGGCGGTTCCGCGAACGGCCCTAATACCGGAAATATCCGTAATCCATTCAGGAAGCGTATCGACAATAATGACTTCCTTCCTGATGGGAACCGGGTTCCTGTTCGCCACGTCGATTGTGTACTTTATCGTCTGCCCGGGAACAACGGGCGCGGGCGCGTCTATTGATACGCCGCTGGTTGGATTGGAAACCTTGTCAAGCCCGAATTCAAGCTCGCGCAGGACTACGGTCGTCACCTGGGATTGCTTCCATGTAGGGGTATCCTGATTCGCCAACGTGTACATCGTCGTATAACTGGCTCTGTTGCGCGCCTTGTCCGCGTTTAGATATCCCTCGCCGTCCCAGTCGTAGAAAAGTAAATGATCGACATCGACGGGCGCGTTCATGAGTATTTCAACAGAGACGGCCTCGTCCCTCGTGAATACATACGGCTGTCCGTCCGTTCTGGTTGAGAGGTCGAAGGCAAGAGCCGTGACCGCTTCGTAATCAACCTCCCCCGGGACATACAGGTTCCATACGGGGACACCGTTGTCATAGTGGGGGCCGTTTTCTTTATGATATTCCAGTAAATATTCAAGATACATTACATTATCATATTCCGGATAGGCATAACTGTATGGGTCGCGGTATTCACCGAAGACCAAGTACATGTCCAGAGTGTCCCGGGGTAAGGTAGAATAATAAACAACCGTATCGATACCCTTTGCGTCCGGGTTTAATGTATCGACGCCTGCAAACGTACCCTGCCATTCCCAGCCCGGTAACATGTCATTTTCAAACACATCGTAGAATATGAGCTGCGCGGCGAACGCGTCGTTTTCGTCAACGTTCTGGAATCTCAGCTGATAACGGTATTCGCCGCCCGGGATAACCCTTGTCTGGTTAACAAAGCTGACTTCACCTTCGGCCCTGACATATTTATTCAGCCCGTATATAGCTGTGGCGGGTTTAGGGAAGTTCGCCGTGGCGCTTATATAAACGGTATTCTTCATTTCAAGCCCTTCGCAAAGCTCGTTGTCCGGGCAGACCGCGCCGTTTGTTACACAGTCTTCGCAGCCGCGCAGCATAGAGAAGAACCTGCTGTGATCGGTGTTGGCCGGGGCCGCCGTCAGAGCGCCGTGCAGCAGCGCTTTGCCCGTGTTGGGGCCACCCGCCGCGGGAGTGGTAGTCTTATACGCCGCGAAATTCACCGCGCTGCTGCCATGGTCGTATATATTCGCGTAGGTGTTGATCAAATCATACGTAAGTATAAAGCCGGAATACGCTATGTACGAACCGTAATATTGCGTAAAGTTAACATTCTTTCCGGAATTGTTATACCCGGCGAAACCATCGGGTAAAAACGCTTCAACTATCATCATTGTGCGTCCGGTATTTTCCCAGTTGCTAATAAAAGTCGGCTCGGCTCGGCCGCGTACATCGGTCGCGTTTGAGATCGTAGTGCCGGAAACGTTTCTCCTAAGCGTATATACGCGTATCGTATCAATATCAACCGTAGTTCCCAAAGGCAACAGGTCGTAGAAGATACCCATGCGCTGTTCGTAGAGGAGACCTTCCGCGAGGAAATCCAGCGGGGCGCCGGCATGATGGTAGTCGCTGGGGTATTGTAAATAATCGTAAACAGCCACGGTTTGAGCCGATTTTTTCAAAGCCATGGCGATGTTATCGACAGCGGGAGCGGCGGTTTTACTGATGGCTGTGGAGGAGGTCAGGCTGCGCAGCACAACCCTGTGCACCGCATGCCTTACGTATGGCGTGGATTCGGCGGGCGGTATCAGGGCTTCGCCGTGGAAATTGTCAATATCATGCTGTTTAATCTGATCTAATATTTCCTGCACGGTTCCGCTGAGCGTAGACGCGGCGTACCACCCGCCTTTTATCGGCGAATCCGGCCCGCCTTCCCTCAAAACCGCGGAGCTGTAATTTAACAGGTCAATCTCGCTTTTCAGCTCTCCCGTTTCGGGGTCGGCGGATAATATACCCATTACATGCCCGGTCGGGTTAAGCTCAACCGTGATATACGCCATCATGTAGATCTGGCTCTGCGCGCCCGTATGTACCAGCCTTACCGCGTGTGTATCCGCGGGCAGCGCGATTTGATTGGCGGGGGCAAGCGTCTGCCGGATTGTGGTATTCGGGTTGGCAAGTGAAGCGACGGGTGAGGCTATGCCTACGCTGCTCACCGTGTAGGACCTGGCTGAATTGATCGTATCATTGATGGGGGTGTACGCATAAACATATGTATTTGTTTTTTGCACTCTGCCCCATTGGATCCATTCGTCGCCGCCGGCTTCCGTTCTGATCTCAAGCGTAACCGGCTGATGGGAGTAGGGAGCCGCTGACGTTCCGCTGCCGAAGGTATGGGCCGGCGTCCATCCTGTTGTAGCTGTATCTTTACGGTACTGAGCTATACCTCCAGCTGGGTTATCTCTTATCTCATACTCGTCATATGTGATGTAAATGCGCCTTATGCCGTAATCCCCCGGCTCCAGCCGTGTGGTGCCGAGAAACATTAAACCGTCGTGAAGCTCGGATGTATAAGCCTTGGTCGGGCATCCGTAGTCCCTTGCGGTGGGTGTTCCCTCAACGCCGTCCCTTACCGTCAGGCCGCCGTGGTTAAAATGCCCCATGACGGCGAAGGTGTATGGCCAGATATTCGCCGTTGTTTGAGCGTTGGTATCAAGCGCGGAGAATAAAACGCTGCCTCCGCTATCCAGCGTATTTATCGCGTTCCTTGCTCTGGAATAGGCGTAATTTGTACCTTCCCATAAAGGATATGCAACCTCTTTAAGGGTATTAAGGCTCCAGCTACCCCGGCCGCCTGGGTAATCAACGGCGGAAGCGGCGTATGTATAGCCCGATATATGATTCCTTATGTGAGTATATCTTGGCTGGTGGCCTGGCCTCGCGAAAAATGGATTGGGGAGGCCGTCGTTGGCTGCGGGGAAGGCCGGAGCCGAATCCGAAGCCGGCTGGTTGGTGGCGTTTGTATAATAACGGGGATTTGCGTCAGAATGCGCCGGGAATTGAGCAAGTTCGCTTGGCGCAGAATAGATATCCTCATCGGGGTGGTCGTCGCCGCGTGTAATGGCGTTTACGCTGAGACGTGTGTACGGATGGGTTATGGCTTCGCTTTTTAGGAACGCGACCAGATAATTGCCCGTAACGCTGGCTTGGGAGTTATCGGCACGGTATACGGTAGGCCTGAATTTAAGGTCGCCCGCGTACCCGACGCCGTTCGGGGCGATATTTGTGGTGCTGGTTAGCGCGCCAAGGACGGCGCCGTCAACTGAATCCGCGCCGTATACATTGCTGGCGGCTCTGTTGGCATATGCCTGGACATCGGAGAATGTTACCGAGTAGGGCATTGTACTGTTCCAACGGTTATAATAGTAGCTAATCGCGTATACGACAAAATAATATTCACTGGCGGCGAGGCCGTTTATCGTTTCCGGGGCCGCTCCCCAAGTAGACTGCCATGTATCATATTTTGCGGTAGTGCTTTGAAAGAGTGTCGACTGCCTTACAAAGGTATTCACCTTAATTGAAAGCGGGCCTGCCGTTCTATCAGCCACAACCGCTCCGCCTCTTTTAAAGACTGCGTCTACCGTAAATTCGTTCTCGAAGCCGTCCACTATATTTGAAGGCGTAAAGTTGTACGCTATCTGGCAGACCAGCACCTCGCCGCTGCCGATCGGCCTGAAGTTCCTGATGACATATTCGCCTGCCGTCAAATCTCTGGTGTAATAAAACCCATAAGGCCCGATGTGCTGGTTCTCAGGCAAGTCAAGCAAAGAAGTGCATGCGTAAGCGGTATAGCCCGTAGCCGTCGCGCTTGAATAAGGAGGGGCGGCTAGCCCGAGGCTGGCCGCGGTCGGAGTTGTGCGCGTTTCGAAAATATGTATCGGTACGCGGATCTCAATCTCTCCCGGCTGTGCCAGCGTTCCTTCGGGAAGGGAAAAAGTCATTTTCATGAGAACGGTTTTTTCCTGGTTGTCGGCCGGCGTAACCTCAAGAGATGTCTTGTCGCCGAATTTAATGTAATTGTTTTGGGTTACGTCAGACGCCAATACCCGTTCTCCGTTTAAAACCGGGTTCAGAGCCGTCACGTCGTTGGCCCTGGGCATTGTCCACTCAATCCTCAAATCAAGCTCTCCCGAGGCAAAAATCGGTTCAACCGCCCCAAACAAAGACGCGGAAGTTATAAGCATAAACGCGGAAAGCATCAAGGCTATAAACCTGTTTCCCTTATGCCGGTGCGAATAACTGAAGCCTTTCCTCAACATTGTTGTACCCTCCCACTTTTTATGTAGTTGATTTAATTCTTATGGTTGAAACATTCCTTAATGATTTGATAAGGCGATATATAAAATATTATTTTTTCGCATTTAGTTTATTATAAAACATTCAAAAAACGCGTAATACCTACCAACAAAAAAAATTTTAACGAATAATATATCCTCAAAAATGTACTTTTGGGTGTATAGTGAATTTTATCACTGGAACGTTGCTATTCCTCTGGGAGGACGCCCTCGCTCTCCTTTGAATACAATTTTTACGATAACGAAATAGTCCAAATTATTAGATGATGAATAATATATAAATACATCCCTAGATCTTAATTTACGGTCTATGTTAAATTTTCTTAATAAATAAAATATTTAACGTTTTTTATAAAGATGTTTAATACATCAATAAGGTTGTGCATGATATGTGGATTGACAATCAGCATTCCTGCCGAATTCGTGATATGATGTTTGGCATTAATTCTCTTGTTGAACTTGACAGCAAAAGAAAGGTACCGGCCATTAACTTTGATAATGCTGCCACTACTCCGCCCTTTAAGTGTGCTATGGAGGAGATAACGAAACAACTTTTGTATTATGGTTCTATTGGACGAGGGGAAGGACAAAAGTCTGAACATACATCGGATGTTTATATAAACGGGCGCGATATCGTAAAGGATTTTTTTGGTGCTAATAGCGATATTTACACGGTTTTTTATACTAATTCCACAACGGATGGAATGAATAAGCTAGCGTCCGCTCTTATTGAAAACCGTGAGGATATTGTTCTTACAACCCGCATGGAACATCACGCTAATGACTTGACTTGGCGCGAACGTTCCAAAACGGTTTATGCCGAGGTAGATAATAAAGGCCGGCTTATAATCGCTGATATAGAACGACTTTTGAAAAAATACGGCGGCAAAATAAAATATGTTACCGTTACGGCTGCATCAAATGTCACGGGTTATGTGAATGATGTACACCATATTGCCAAGCTGGCACATCGATATGGCGCGAAAATCATCGTTGACGGCGCACAGATTGCCGCTCATCGCGCATTTTGTATGCTGGGGCAGACACCGGACGAAAACATTGATTTCTTCGTCTTTTCCGCGCATAAAATGTATTCGCCTTTTGGCGGCGGCGCAGTGGTGGGTCTTGCAAGGGAATTAAACAAGCATATCCCTAAGTTTTATGGCGGCGGTATGGTTGAGTCGGTATGCGATAATTCGGTGCGTTATTTATCTGCTCCCGATAAATTTGAAGCAGGATCACAAAATTATCCGGGTGTCGTTGGAATGCTTAAAGCAATGGAAACTTTGAAATACATTGGTTTTGATTACATCCGAAAGCATGAGCAGGGACTTTTCCGGAGAGCGCTTGATGGGTTGAAAAAGCTTCCGGGCGTTATCCTTTACGGTGATTGCGATAATTTCGCCGATAGAATGGGTATTATAATTTTTACTCTTTGCGGCATAAAGAATGAAGAGGTAGCAAAATTTCTTGCGGGACATCGGGCCATCGCCGTTCGCTGCGGTGCCTTTTGCGCTCATCCCTATGTGCGCCGTTTGACGCGGCCGAATAAAAAACAAAATCAAGCGGATATGTTATGCACTCCCCCTGAAGGGATGGTACGTGTTAGTTTCGGAATATATAACAACGAAGCTGAAGTTGATTGTTTTTTGGAGATCATTAAGGAATTGCATCATAAAATATTTCGCGTCAACAAATGCTAAATTTAAATTATTGAAACCACAAATCTTACACCAACCTTTGTTCAGCAGCAATACGGATTAAATCGGAAATTTTATGCACATGTAACTTTTCGTAAATGCCTTTCGTGATCATTTTTACCGTATTAATGGAAAGGCTTCGTTTGCTGGCTATTTCTGACTGTGAAAACCCGTGGTACAAATCGCTCAAGACATCGTGTTCACGAGCAGACAATACCCTGTTATCGCTGTTATATGTTTTATGTTCGTTAATAAACATCGATTGGTTCTTTGCGTATGAAGTTGCTTTATGTTTAATTGATTCCAACCATAAACGCGGAATGCCGCAGACCTGCGATGAACTGTCCATCTGCTCACGTAAGGCGGCAGCGATAAGTGTTCGCATATCTTTGCTAAGTTCAATAAAAGGCATTATAATATCATTGGGTGCCGCCGTTTCGTATGCTTCCTTGAGCGCGACCCAAGCGGCCGGCTTATTTTTCATTTGGTAATGAACGCAGGCTTCCATCGCCAACATTTCTACACGTCCATATAAAACCGATTCCCGTTGTTTCAACTCCTTGATATAAATCAATAACGGCAGAAAATTTCTCTTTAGATAATAATAACGCGCCGTTATTTGATTTCCGAAATTATTGATGAAATATGCGTGACCGTAAGTTGTGAATTCACTTTTAAGACAATCGGGAACCATGCCAAATTGCCGGATTACACAATAATACCAACCAAGGGCAATATCATATGTAATAAAACGGCGTGAATAATTCGTTTCTTCCAAAAGTACTCTTAAATCCCTCAGCGTCTGTTCGGCTTTAGCGCGGTCTCCCTGTGCGACCGCTATACGCATGATATAAAATAACGACCGGTGCATGATTTCCTGCTGGCTATTTTTCCGCCCTTGCTCCAGTGACTGAAAGAAAAGGGGTTCCGCCGCGCGCAGGTCACCCTGATAGAATTTTAATTCACCCCGGCACAAATCACCCGTTCCATTTGCGCCGCCGATACAGTTAGCGGCATCCTTCTCCGTCCGGATTACGGCGTTTAAAAATTGCTGAGGCGCGTCCTTTTTGGAACTGCCTACCGCGCTGAACCATGCGCCGAACGAAGCGACATGCGTCCAAAGCAGTTTTGTGGACGATTTTGACAGGCAGTCGGCGGCTTTTATGTAATACGCATCAAAATCATAGCGGTCATCCATTGTACTTAATAAAAACCGTACAAAACCCCAAAAGAAATATATAATGCCTAACGTATTGTTTCGGAAGGTATCGTCCTCGGGCAGTGAAAGGAGTTTTTGCTCATACTTTACCGCCAAATTGAAAAATTCCTTCCAGCGCACCAAACAAAGAAGATTGTATAAATGCATCGCGGCGAAAAAATCCACACGGTCAAATACTTCCGCGGGCGCCCGTTCAAAGATCCCCGCAGTATAAAACGCAAAATCATATGATGTATGCCCAAGCAATCCCCAAAAAATGGATACAATGGTTTCGTAATCCCCCACCTTTTCATAATAGTTGAGCGCGTCCATTTTGAAGTTGTTTTGGTTGCACCAGTTTGCCGCCGCTTTATAGGTTTCCAGCCTTTCTTCATCTGTAAGGATATATTGCTTTGATTGCAAAAAGTCTAAATATAAATGATGGATTAAATATGCGCCTCCGTAATTATCAAATCGGATATATGCGCTGTGCTGTTTTAAACCGTTCAGCAATTCGTTGTCGTTACCAGATATAATATAAACCAATTCCGCTGAAATGCGGTCTATCAATGATAATTTTACTAAAAAACGTTTTAAAGGTTCAGATATAATATCCCAGTTTTCGGCTTCAATTATTTTAAAAAGATTCTGCCTCAAAGATGTTTTCACAAAACCCGGATACATCGGGACCTTTTTCAGTGACCGCGCGACAAGGTTCGCCGCAAAAGCCCATCCCCCCGTATCTTTATGTATATCACGTATAGTCTGACTATCAACAGACAAACCGTGTTGTTTAAGGAAATCCAGTAATTCGATTTCGGTAAAGTTTAAATCCGCTTCATTTATTTCCGAAACAAATCCTTTTAAGTGGAGAATTTCAATATTAACCTTCGGCAGATCGCGGCAAATCAATATCATCATCAAATTCGGAGATAAATTATTTATCATCTTCTCGGTAAAGAAAAGCACTGACGGTTCTTTCAGAAGATGAAAGTCATCCAATACTATTATAAAAGGTTTGTTCATCAATGCGGCGTGCCTGAAATTAAGGAATTGCTCTATCTTTTCCATAGTATCAGGAAACCCTATGCTCTTGGATTTGTCGGCAAGGGTTTCATCAACGCGTCTGATTGAGTTAATTAAGTTTTCCCAATAACGGGTCGCTGAATTATCGCGTTCGCTGATTTGCATCCACAAGAATGGGTGTTCCTGCTGCCGTAAAAAATCGGAAACGGCACGCGTTTTTCCGCAGCCCGCTCCTGCGCACACGGTTAGAACGGGATTTTTTACGGCATTCTTTAAAAGGACGTTAAGACGTTGTCTGATCAAATGGTTTGCGTCATCGAAGCGGTGTTCTTTCGCGCCGTTTTCTATGCCAGATAAGTGATTCATTAAAGTTAACCCTCCTATGCCGTCATTAATAATAACATTTTTCGCCCTTTTTTTCAAGGTAGATATCTATGGAAAAAAAATTTTCTTATACACCCAAATGTATAATTATGCGGATGATAAATATGAAATAATAATTTGCTTTGGTAGGTAATATGCGCAAGATTAATGTTTTATAATTAAATTGATTTATTATATCCAGACCTTTGGGGATGTGAAGATGCGGATATAAGAAGTATTATGGATTAATGATTTATTTATTGGCGTGGTGATTTCATGAAGTTAAATAAATTCAATAAAAATAGAAACGCAATGAATGGATCCCGTCTAAATAACAGATTCGTTTTTTTTTCTATTATATTGTTTTCATTTATTCTTGTTGTGGGGAGCGCGGCTTTTGTTTTTTCCATGCGGTATATTGTCAGGTCAAATAAGGGTATTGAAATGTCACAAATACTTGAGACTGCTCAAATACGTTTGGAAAGCACAGTAAACGCGGAAATCTCTATGGTTTTAAAAATGGCGGAATCGCCCGCAATCAAGCGATACTTCGCAAATCCGGAAAATATGGGATTTAATGAATATGCTATGGAAGAAATAAATTCTTTCCGACGTTTTTTTTCAGACGGATACGCGATTTTTTGGATAAACGATAAAGATAGAATTTTCTATATGGACGATGCGGAGGCCTATTGGCTTGATGCTGAAAAGCCCGAAAATTATTGGTATAATATGACCCTTTACGAAACGGAGGATTACAATTTCAACGTTAATTACAATCCGGATATCCAAGCCATAAACTTATGGATTAATGCTCCGGTCATAGGTAATGACCGCAAACCTATAGGGATGCTGGGAATAGGCATTGAGTTGTCCTCATTTATCGAAAGGGCTTATCACGGTATCGATGACCGGTTGGAATTATATTTTTCAAATGCTGACGGTGAAATTACCGGCTCAACAGATATCGGTTTGGTTAACAATAAAGTAAATATCATGGATGTGCTGAGCGATATAAGCATTGACATTATTACTGAAGCAAAAAAGCTTTATCCCGGGGAAATGAGAACTTTTTATACACCCCGGGGCGGAGTTGCCATCGGAACCGTTCCTTTGCTGGAGTGGTATACATTCGCGTTTATGGCCGACAGTATAAACGATTACCGCACTCCTATGACCGTCCTGTTTATCGTGGTGCTTGTGGTTATTTCGTTGATTTTTATTATTTTCAATGTCTTTATCGCGCAATTCTTAAAGTCACTGCACGACGCAATGGAATCACTCGAAATTGCATCTAAGGCCAAATCAACTTTTTTGGCGAATATGAGCCATGAGATACGAACGCCGATGAATGCAATTCTCGGAACAGCTGAAATCATTATGCAGAACGAATCGCTTTCCAATGAGATGGAAGAAGGTTTGGGTAAAATACATAATTCATGCGATATGCTTTTAGGTATCATTAACGATATACTGGATTTTACTAAAATTGAAGCGGGTAAATTAGATATTATTCCCGCACAATATGAAATAGCCAGTTTAATAAACGATTCTGTGCAGCTTAACATGATGCGGGTCGGAAGTAAACCCTTAGAGATTGATATTCAAGTCAGCGAGAATATTCCATCTAAATTAATAGGCGACGAGTTACGTATCAAGCAAATATTAAATAATCTGCTTTCCAATGCCATTAAATATACCGATTATGGTAAAATCACGCTTTCGGTTGCCTTTGAGCCCTTCGCGGAATCTGAACATGTAATGCTTGTGTTTGAAGTAATTGATACTGGTCATGGCATGACTAAAAATCAATTAGAAAAAGTTTTTGAAGAATACTCTCGTTTTAATAACAAATCCATCCAGGGTACGGGATTGGGTTTAGCAATAACACAACGTTTAATAAGGCTCATGGAAGGCGAGATCAATGTGGAAAGCGAGCTTGGCGCCGGTTCGCGTTTTACGGTACGATTGCCGCAAAGAATAGTAAATTCAGACGTTTTAAGTAAGGAAGTAGTGTTAAACCTTCAGCAATTTCGCATGACAAATATAGCACATAAAGAAAAGCTAAAAGTTGTTCGCGACCCGATGCCATACGGAAGTGTTTTAATTGTTGATGATATGGAAACAAACTTATATGTCGCTGTAGGTCTTATGAATCCGTACAAGCTAAAAATTGATACCGCATCAAGCGGGCTCGAAGCTATTAATAAAATCAAAAATGGCAAGGTATATGACGTGATATTTATGGATCATATGATGCCGGAAATGGATGGTATGGCGGCAACCAAACATCTGCGCGATTCGGGGTATTCGAATCCCATCGTAGCATTGACAGCAAACGCCGTAATAGGGCAATCAGACATGTTTTTACAAAATGGTTTTGATGATTTTATTTCTAAGCCAATTGACATACGTCAATTAAACTCTGTCTTAAATAAATTGATACGTGACAAACAATCAAATGAAGTCATCGAACCTGAACATATTGAGTTTGGCAACGAATTAAATGACGGTTATGCGATTTTATCCCAATCAAGCCCAAGGCTCTTAGAATCCTTTACCAGGGACGCTCGCAAAGTTGTTGCGATATTGAAAGAATTATGCCAAGAAATGGAATGGATCAATCATGAAGAAAATTTACGGACATTTATTATTGCTATCCATGGTATAGGAAGTTCCCTGCTTAATATAGGAGAAAAGAATCTTGCCGAATCGGCAATTGAGTTGGAAGAAGCCGGGAGAGAGCGTAACTTTTCTTTTATAGCTGCATCCGCTCCATTATTCCTGAAAACCCTTGGCTCGTTTCTGGAAGGGCTTAACATAAAACACGAAACGGAGGTAAACGGTATGAATGAAAATACACCGGATATACGCGCCAAGCTTTTACTGATCAAGGATATGTGCGCGGATTATGATAGAAAAGGCGCATTGGATTCAATTGCTGAAATAAATAATTGCTCGGGCGAATTGCAAAAAGTTCTTGAAAAAATCAATGAATATGTACGCCATAGTGATTTTGAAGAAGCTGAAAAAACAGTGTCAGCTTATTTAACCGAATTTTCGCATGAGGAAACCGAACCGTCTAAGTATATCCAAACAAGAGCCAGGTTATTAAAAAAAGGTATTGAAGGTCTTGACATTGCTCAAGGACTTGAACGGTATGACGGCGATGAGGAAACATATTTAATGATTCTTCGTTCGTACGCAAGCAGCGTTCATTCCATGCTTGGAGCGTTTAATACTGTAAACAATGATAATCTCGCAAGATATAAAATTAATATCCATGGCATTAAGGGAGCGAGTTATGATATTTTTGCAAATCAAGTCGGAAAAAAAGCTGAAGATTTAGAAAAAGCAGCGATTGTTGGTGATCTCAGTTACATAAATGATCATAATCCATTATTTATTTTAGATACAGATAAATTCATTGGAGATATTAAGGATATGCTTTCAGCCATTAACGCTGAAAACCCAAAACCAAAAAAAGACAAGCCGGGCGATGATTCATTGTTAAAACTCCTTTCCGCATGTAAGGATTATAACATGAGAAGTGTGGAAACAGCGATGGCAGAAATTGACAAATATCAATACGATTCGGACGAAGGCCTCGTAAAATGGCTTAAGGATAATGTTGATATGGCAAAATATTTACAAATTGCAAATAAGCTTTCTGATTATTTCAAAACGAATGCTTAGGAGGACATGTCATGGGAAGCAGTTTAAAAAAGATTATTTATACCGATGACATTCATTATCATTTAATGTCAATTAAAGCGAGATTTCAAGATCATTATGAAATCTATCCCTCGCAGTCTGTTGAAGCAATGTTTGAAATCCTCGATAGGGTAAATGTCGATTTAATATTATTAGATGTTAATATGCCGGATATGAATGGTTTTGAAGGAATAACGAAAATAAAGGCGGATAAACGTTATTCCAATATCCCGGTCATACTTGTATCGTCTCAAAATGACAGGAAGTATATAATTAAGGGAATGACCCTTGGCGCGGCTGATTTCATTACCAAACCTTTTTCCAATGAACAATTCATTGAATGTATCGAATATCAATTCGATGAAAAGAAACAGGAAGCCAACAAGCCGATTGTCCTTGCCATTGATGACAGCCCAAGTATATTGAAGGCGGTTAATTTAATATTAGAAAATCAATGTACGGTTTATACAATGTCAGAGGTAAAAGGGGAGCAAGTGCTTAATGAATTACTTAAAAAAATAATTCCGGACCTATTTCTTTTAGATTACAATATGCCTGGATTAACCGGATTTGACCTTATCCCCATCATACGAAAGAATCCGGATCATGTTGAAACCCCAATTGTATTCTTAACATCCGAAGGGACGATGGATAACGTTTCCGTAGCATTGAATTTGGGAGTCCGCGATTTTATATCAAAACCAATTGACAGGTCGTTTTTACGAAAGACAGCTCGCACATTACGAATGAGGAAACAGGCGCTTTAACCCGTGCCGTGCTTACCCTAGTGGATATCATAAAATCAATTGTCGACGATTTAATGAAGATGGGGCATGAAATCAATGTAAATGGGGATATCGATTACAAGCCCGACGCCGGTAAATATCAAAACTCATTCAAGGAAATGATGGATGGGATTTGCGTTGTCGTAGGCGGTATAATAAACGATACCGTAGGGTTTATGAATGTAATATCCAAACTCGGTGACGGGGATTTTAATATTGATTTTCCGAAATTACCAGGTAAAAAAATCGTTATGAACAACGCGGTCGAAAGCATGAGGGGTAACTTCAAGAATTTGAACAATGATATAAATTCGCTTGTGAAGGACGCAATTGACGGCAAGCTGTCAAGCCGTGTTGACGTAAATGCTTTTAAGGGCGATTGGGCTGTGCTGATGAACGAATTGAACAAACTTATGGAAGCCGTTATTACCCCGATCAATGAAGTGTCTCAAGTTATGGGGCATGTTTCGCAAGGAGATTTCAACAAAAAAATGAACGGTAATTATAAAGGGGACTTCCTTATAATAAAGGAATCTATCAATACAACGGTTTCAAACGTTCATTCCTACATACAAGAGATAGCGAATGTGCTGACAAAAATATCGCAGAATGACTTAAACCAGGCGATAACCCGTGATTACGTAGGCAGCTTTTCGGAAATTAAGAATGCGTTGAACAACATAATCAACACATTGAATTCCATTATTGGCGAAATTATTTCATCCGCGGGGCAAGTTTCGGATGGATCAAAGCAAATATCACACAGCAGTATGGCGCTGGCGGAAGGAGCGACAAGACAGGCTTCCTCGGTTGAGGAATTGAATGCATCCATCCTTATTATAAACGATAGCACAGCCGATAATGCCAAAAATGCCAAAACAGCCGAAACGCTTTCGGAACAGTCGAGGAAAAGCGCGTCAAAAGGCAACGAGGATATGCAGTCCATGCTTGGTTCAATGAACGATATCAAGGAATCCTCGGACAAGATAGCGAATATTATCAAAGTTATCGAAAGTATTGCGTTTCAAACGAACCTCTTGGCGCTTAACGCATCGATTGAAGCCGCCCATGCGGGGGAGCACGGCAAAGGCTTCGCCGTTGTAGCCGATGAAGTAAGGAGTCTGGCAACCAAAAGCAACGACATGGCGAAAGAAACTACCCTGCTTATAGAAGAATCAAGCACAAGGGTTGATGAAGGCACTAAAATCGCAGAGCAAACGGCAAAGGCCCTCAATGACATTGTCGATAATGTGAACGACGTTGCAAAAATAATAGCTGGCATTGCCGTTTCATCGCAGGAACAATCGGAAGCCATAAATCAGGTTTCGATTGGATTATCTCAAATCACACAAGTTGTTCAGGATAATTCGTCTACATCAGAAGAAGCTGCTTCCGCTTCCGAGGAACTTTCCAGTCAATCTGAAGTTATGCGCAGCCTTGTGAGCGTATTTACCTTGAAAAACAATAGGTAGCATCTTGTCATGTTAGGTGCGTGTACCACATCACCTTTTTATGGTGGCGTGGTACACGCATATCTGAACAGATTTAGAGCCTATTCAACATTAAGGAACTTCGTGTCTTTCGGTATTTTTTCCGTCTTGCGTCGTCACGAAATTCCTTACGTGCCTATAGGTACGTGCGGATTTTCGTTCCTAGCAAAACGAAAAAAATCCGCGAAATACACTTCGTTCTTAATGTTGGATAGGCTCTAAAATATCTGGAAAGGAAACGGGATGAATTATGAACAATATGAAAAAAAATAATTTGCTTATAGTGGATGACGATACGGCTAATCTTGTGGAACTGATAAGCATATTACAATCGGAATATACAATCCTTGCGGCTAAAGACGGGAATTCCGCTTTAAATATAGCAAAAAAATCATTGCCCGACCTTATATTATTAGATGTCGTTATGCCTGATATGAATGGATTTGACGTGCTTATTGAATTAAAGAAATCTGAAACAACCAACAGCATCCCTGTTATCTTTATTACGGGAATAGATATAGAAGGCAGCGAAAGCGAAGGATTAACGGTAGGTGCCGTAGATTTTATACATAAGCCTTTAGATCCTGCGGTTGTAAAGCTTCGGGTCCGCAATCAAATTGAAATAATTAATTTAAAACGGGATTTGGAACGCGCGGTTAAAAACGCCGAGTCCGCTAACCGTGCCAAATCGGATTTTTTAGCGAAAATGAGCCATGAGATACGTACACCGATGAATGCCGTATTGGGTATATCCGAAGCGAATCTCCATACTGATGATATTCCGAAAAATATAAGGGAAGATTTCGTTAAAATTTCATCTTCGGGCAGATTATTACTTGGCATTATTAACGACTTGTTGGATTTTTCTAAAATAGAGGCAGGAAAAATGGATATCATACCTGCTCCATATGATCTTGCAAGCCTTATAAATGATTCCGTCCAATTAAATATAAAACGAATAAACGGTAAACCTATAAAATTCGATCTTCAAATTGAGGACAACCTCCCGGCAAGATTGATAGGTGACGTTCTTCGTATAGCGCAAATCATAAACAATCTGCTTTCCAATGCATTTAAATATACGGACGAAGGCGTTGTTATATTATCATTCGACGCAAATTTAAATCCCAATGACAAGGATTTAATGCTTGTTGTCCGTGTTCGTGATACAGGCCGCGGAATGACGAAAGAACAACTTGATATGCTTTTTGACGAGTATTCCCGTTTCGATGAAAAAAGCAATCGCGCCATTGAAGGAACGGGGCTTGGGTTGGCTATAACAAAACGTTTAGTTACCCTTATGAACGGAGAAATAACCGCTGAAAGCGAACCGGGTGAAGGGTCGTTGTTTATAGTTAGATTACCTCAAATTAAAACAAATAATGATGCAATGAGCAAGGATTTAACGGAGAATTTACGTAAATTCCATATGAATTTTAATTCCTATAAAAATAATGAAAAAATTATACGCAACCCAATGCCATACGGAAATGTTTTAATTGTTGATGATATGGAGCCGAATCTGTATGTTGCAACCAGGCTTATGAAGCTTTACAGGCTGAATATTGAAACCGTATTGAGCGGGCGCGGCGCAATTGAAAAAATAAAAGCCGGCAAGGTATACGATATCATCTTTATGGATCATATGATGCCGGAAATGGATGGTATAGAAACAACCAATCATTTGCGTAATTTAGGATATTTGGACCCTATCGTTGCTTTGACGGCCAACGCCATAGTAGGCCAAGCGGAGGTTTTTTTGCAAAGCGGATTTGATGGGTTTATCTCCAAACCAATAGATATACACCAGTTAAATGCTGTATTAAACAGATATATACATAACAATAAAGCAAAAAAATTATTATTTTATGTAGATAACAATGATAATAATCTAATCTTGGCTGCATCGGCGCTGGAATCGGAATACCAAGTCATGACCATGCTTTCTGCGGATAAGATGTTTTCTCTTTTAGAAAAAAAGCAGCCGGCTTTAATCCTTTTGGAAAAAGAAGTATTGAGTATGAAGAACGGATCAAATGTAATCAATAAATTAATGGGGCATCCTGAATGGAAAGATATACCGGTAGCATTGCTTGAAAAACCCTTCATACCGTCAAACCTGCCCGATATTGTGTTGAATTACTTAAAATAAAAATTTAAGGGGTGAATATCAATGAAGGTTACAAAGATAAGCTGTATTCTATGCATAATATTTATCATGATATTTTTGCCGTTTATTCTTTCCGGGTGCGATCAATCAGGTACAGCACTTTTTCGGGAACCCGTTAGGTTTTTAACTCTTGAAGACATACCCGGAGTAACATCAGAAGATATAACGGCTATTGAATCACTCCGCAGTCAATATGACTCCTTCATTTATGGAATGCCGTTCAGTACCGAGATGTATGTAAATGAAAATGGTGAGCTTAGAGGTTTTTCTGTATTGCTTTGCGAGTGGTTAACTGAGCTGTTCGGGATTCCTTTCCGCCCGGTTTTGTTTGAATGGACCGATTTGCTCGATGGACTTGAATCGCATGAAATATCGTTTACCGGCGAGTTAACATCTACATCAGTTCGCAGAGAAAAATACATAATGACAAACGCCATAGCTTCACGCCCGTTAAAGGTTTTCCATCTTGCCGACAGCAGACCTTTATGGGAAATAGAAAAAACGCGTCCTATACGCTGCGGTTTCATTGAAGGTACTGCTACGATAAATGCAGTTGCAAATGTAATGGAGAGCGGCACATTCGAAATCATTGAGTTGAGTTGTATAAGACTTGTATACGATGCGCTTAAAAACAGGGAAATCGATGCGTTTTACTACAGTGGGGTAATGGAAATACATTTTATCGGACACAGCGACGTCGTTATTTCAAATTTTTACCCGTTGACATTCATGCCTGTTTCCTTATCGACCCACGACCCCGCGCTGGAACCGATTATTGCCGTTATTGAAAAAGTATTGAATAACGGCGGGTTACACTACTTAACGACGATTTATAATCAAGCTCATGAAGAATACCGAAGATTTAGTTTATATTCCCAATTCACCGATGAAGAGCGGGAATTCATGCAAAATCAACCGTTTGTGTTGATAGGCGTTGACCCCGCCAATTATCCCGGTTGTTTCTATGATTTCCGCGAAAGGGAATGGTCAGGCATTTTTTTAGACATATTGGACGAGGTATCGTCCTTGACAGGTTTAACATTTGTTCGCGTAAATGACGAACATACGGAATGGCCTGAAATCTATTCGATGCTTGTTAATGGGGAAATAACGCTGGTTCCCGAACTGACCCATTCGGCGGAGCGGTCAGACCTGTTTATTTGGCCTGATACCGACCTTATGACCGATTATTACGCGTTGATTTCCCATCTTGATTTTCCTGATATCGAGGTTAACGAAGTTTTATACGCAAGGGTAGGTTTGGCACAGAATACCGCTTATGCTGAAATGTTTGACAAATGGTTTCCCGACCATGTTAATGCCGTAATGTTCGAATCCATCAACGAAGCGTTCGACGCTTTACGGCGCGGTGAAATCGACATGGTGATGGCAAGCGAAAAAAGGCTTTTATACCTGACTCATTATTTAGAACTTCCGTATTTCAAAATCAATGTTTCATTTGATTATCCATTCAATATAAAGATTGGAATTAATAAAAATGAAAACGTCCTGCGTGAAATAATAAATAAAACGTTGACAATGATAGATTATAAAAATATATCTGAGAATTGGCTGCGGAGAACTTATGATTACCGAAGCAAGGTAGCGGAGGCACAACGTCCGCTCTGGATTGGCTTATCCGTAATGCTTTTATGCGTGATTTCCTTGATTGCCGTTCTTTTGATAAGGAGTCTGCACGCAAGCAAAAAATTGGAAATGGATGTAAAAAAACGTACGCATGAGCTTACATTCCAAACAGCCACGCTCTCCACGCTGTTTGATTCCATTCCCGATTTTATCTTTGTAAAAGATTTGGAATTGCGTTATATACAGTGCAATAAAAGTATGCTTGAACACTTTAACCACAGCAAAGAGGAGATAATCGGGAAAAAAGACACAGATAAAGGAGGGTTCGGCTTTTCCGAAGAAGAAGCAAAACTGTTTAACGATAGCGACCGTAAAGTCATTAGGGAGCGTAACACTATTGTAGATGAAGAAATTTTACCAAGAGCGGACGGGGCTCTAATTCTTTTTGAAACGATTAAAGCGCCCCTAATAGTTGGCGGAGAACCAATCGGTGTTTTAGGGATAGCGCGCGATATAACAAAACGCAAAGAAATGGAAGAAGCGGCGTTGGCAGCTTCGCGTTCAAAATCTGCTTTCCTTGCTAATATGAGCCATGAAATCAGAACGCCGATGAATAGTATCATAGGATTTTCCGAACTTGCGCTGGATGATGACATATCCCTTAAAACTAAGGATTACTTAACGAAAATCTTACAAAATTCCGAATGGCTTTTGCAAATTATTAATGATATATTAGATATTTCAAAAATCGAGGCGGGAAAAATGGAATTGGACAATGTCCCCATCGACCTGCATGAATTGTTTGTCAGATGCCGGACTATGATTAAACCAAAGGCCGATGAAAAAAATCTTTTTTTACATTTTTACGCCGAACCGTTCATTGGAAAAATGCCGTTGGGTGATTCCAAAAAATTACTTCAAGTTCTTGTCAACCTCCTGTCTAACGCCGTTAAATTTACGAAAACCGGAACGGTAAACTTAAAGGCGTTGATCAACGATATAAACGAAAAGACCGTTACTTTGTATTTTGAAGTTAAGGACAGCGGTATAGGAATGACAGCTGAACAGGCAGCGAAGATATTCGATTCGTTTACGCAAGCCGAATCGGGTACAACCAGAAAATACGGCGGTACGGGGCTTGGTCTTGCCATTACGAAGAATATCGTGGAGCTTATGGGCGGCTCGCTTGTCGTGGACAGCGTTCAGGGAGTCGGAAGCAAATTCAGCTTTGTGCTGACTTTTGATCTGATAGACGCAGAAACAGAAAGCTTGCTAGAAACTAAGATAATACTTAACGAGATCGAAAAACCCATGTTTGAGGGCGAAATACTGCTGTGCGAGGATAACTCCATGAACCAGCAGGTAATTTGCGAGCATCTGTCAAGGGTGGGCCTAAAAACGGTTGTAGCCGAAAACGGTAAGGTCGGCGTTGAAATGGTGCAAAGCCGTATGTTAAAAGGCGAAAAGCAGTTTGATTTGATTTTTATGGATATACATATGCCCGTTATGGATGGCCCCGAAGCCGCTGAAACG
>Ga0123353_10000394_pt1 | contig 53707 bp, 42 predicted proteins | sample TergutLab28metaG_3_FD_92763 | JGI IMG/M metagenome (GOLD analysis project Ga0123353, IMG submission 92763) | Labiotermes labralis P3 segment gut microbial communities from Petit-Saut dam, French Guiana - Lab288 P3 | ecosystem: Host-associated > Arthropoda: Insects > Digestive system > Gut ... | reverse complement strand
CTGCCCGCCTACGTCGGATTTTTCCAATTTGTCCACAATGCCCGCCGACGCGGAAACTCACTGCTCCGAACCCTGATCGAAGCCCTCGTCTGCATCAATCCGGTTGCGGAATAGAGCCAAAAACAATACCGGGAATAAACTAATGACACTCACACCAAAACAATGGGTTGACACCTGGCGGAAAGCGGGGCAAGCTCTCGAACAGATCAAAGCGGAAGAGTTGCTGGCGATGGACACCCAAGAGGCGATCCGACAAATCATGCCGTTGTGCGACTGGTGTATCGAACACTCGGAACCGCGAACAACATCCGGCCTGGTTGAACAACAGCGATATTTTGCCAAAATGAGGGAAAAGCAACAATGACCTCAAACGGAATATCCCTTTTACAGGCGGCTTTGCAAATTCAGCGGTTTTTCGAGGAAAATCACTGGCGATTTGCCTTGATTGGCGGTTTGGCAACTCTGTGAATGGAAAGAATCGCCGGACATTATGACAAAATTTTATCAGATGCTTAATTCTACAGAACAACGAAGGTAATTATGAACGAAATTCCCGGTTATCAGGAAATGATGTTGCCTGTACTGAAAATTCTGGCCGATGGCAAAGAACACACATTACAACAACTCACTTGTGAAGTGGCTGACTGGCTTCAATTGACCGAGGAGCAACGAACCAAATCGTATAGTTCTGGCAAGCAAACGATAATCACTCATCGGACGATTTGGGTTTCAATCTACCTTGATAAGGCAAAATTGATCTCCAAACCGAAGAGAGGGGTTATGGTCATCACAAATGAAGGGAAGACACTGTTGCAATCGTCGCCGGAAACAATAGATGTTGCCTTTCTTAAAGACACTTATCCTGAAATGGCCACATGGCTGAAAGATAGAGTTAAAAGCAACGATACCAAAAATAGCAAGGAGTCTCCTATACCCCGGCCAAATACGGAACGAACACCGGAAGAGGATATCGAGGATAATTACAAATTTTTGCGTCAGAATTTGGCGGCGGAATTGCTGGAGCAGATCAAAGCGAAGCCGCCCGGTTTTTTTGAACGGCTTGTCGTGGATTTGCTGTTGAAAATGGGGTACGGCGGTTCGCATCAGGATGCGGGCAAGGTCGTCGGGAAAAGCGGCGACGGCGGAATTGACGGCTTGATCAACGAAGACAAGCTCGGTCTCGACACGATCTATATCCAAGCGAAACGTTATGACAATCCCGTACCAATCAGTCACATCAGGGATTTCGCGGGGACATTGTCCGGGAAGAAAACGAAAAAGGGGATTTTCATCACCACGTCGTCTTTTCCGCAAACCGCTTATGAGTTTGTGAAGACCATTGACGGCCGGATCGTCCTGATTGACGGCGAGCAACTCGCGGAACTGATGATCGACAACGACCTCGGCGTGACAACGCACTACAGTTATGACATCAAGCGGATTGATTCGGATTATTTTGAGGATTTATGACAATGAAATCACGATATTTTGTCTTTATTTTGATTTGTTTTACCTGTGCGACAGCTTATACTGCTTATGCCGCTGAACCGGTCAAGCATCGGTTGTTGCTCAATGACGAATCACGGTTTCAGTTGCTTTATGTGGATGAAATCGAACCGGGAAACAGCTGGGTGATCAAAGCCGGTGAGAAAATCGGTGGGGGCAATTGCGTCCGGGATTTGCAGCTTATCGGCAACCATCGCGTACTGACGGCGACACCGGTGACCGGCGGGTTTCGCGAGTATGATTTGGCAACGCGAACAATTGTCCGGGAAGTGACCAACACTCCGCGATACATCAATTCGATGACCGCGGTGAGGATGCCGGACGGTCGAACGGTGCTCGGCTGCAATCAGGAACACGTGCGGCTTTTCGTCCTTGACGCCGAAGGTCGCGAGACGAATGTGTTGGATTTTCCGGAGTTCAAGGTCATCCGATTGATGCGTCGCACGAGCCGGGACACGTTTTTGTTCGGTACGAACTCGGATCATGTCGTCGAGGTTGATCTCAAGGGAAACGTGCTTCGTGACATTCAAATTCCCGGTGCCAAACACGTTTATCAGGTCATCGAACTTGCAAACGGCAACTGGCTTTGCGCGACGGGATACGGCGGCTTTCTCGCCGAAGTCGACCGCGACGGAAAAATTGTCAAAACATGGGGCGGCAATCCACCGCCGGAAGGTTTGCTCTATTATTTCATGAGCCAGTTCCAGGTGCTGAAAAACGGCAATGTCATCGTGGCAACCTGGACGGGACATGATTCCAATGACAGCTACAAAGGCCAACAACTCGTCGAATTTGACACAAGCGGCAACGTCGTTTGGACCTGGCACGATCCAAAACTTGCCGGCTCCATCCACGGCGTACTCGTGCTTGACGACGGGATCGACACCGATAAGTTTTATGATGATACCAAGGGGATTTTGTCAAAATGAGAATGGCAATGGATGCGATGAGTTCAAAAAAAGGAGAAATTGTGATATGTCGATGACGAAACAGGCGAGAATGGTGAAGAGGGTATTCAATAGAGCCGTTGGCCTGCCTTTGAAACGCCTGTTTTACCATGCCGGGTTTGCAAAAGGGAGTTACATCGACTCCGACGGGTTGGTGCGGCTTCGTAAACTTGAGATTTACCTGACCAATGGTTGTAATCTGAAGTGTAAATTTTGCAGTCACTTCAATCCGTATCGACGCGGCATCGTTCCGACGGAAACGTTGGTCACGAGCATGGAAACCTGGTCGAAAAAGGTTCGCCCGAAGAAATTCGGATTGCTCGGCGGCGAGCCGTTGATGCACCCCGACTTCCCGTTGTTGCTTCGCAAAGCCCGTGAATGCTGGCCGACCTCGCGTTTGATCGTCACGACCAACGGACTTTTGGTCGCTCCCAAAGGAGAGGCACTCGTGGATGTTTTGCGCGAAACCGGTGCCGAGGTTTTGCTTTCGGAGCATTTGACGGATGAAAAAGGTTGTGCCGCGTTTGATGCCGCACGAACAACCCTTGAACATGCGAAAATTCCAACGACGGCCATTCCCAGTGCAAGCCGTTGGAAGGAGTATTATTTTTTCGACGATCATGGCAAGCCGCTTCCGTACAAAAGTCGCCCGGAAGCGTCGTGGACGATGTGCGGCCCCAACACTTCTTTCAACCTGACCGGCAACAAATTGTATCGATGCAGCATTTTGGCGAACGCCGCCTGCGGTTGGCAGGAAGGAGCGTTGGGCGATGAATGGAAAGTGACCCAAACGTATAAGCCGCTGGAACCAACGGCAACCGCCGATGAAATTGTGCGTCACCTGTTTTTGATGTCCGGCCCACTGCCCGCCTGCTCCATCTGCCCGGAAACAATCCGATTCGTGGACGCCCGCCAGATTGCGGCAAAAGGTACCGATGAATGACAAAATCAAACACTTTATCACTTGATCACATCACATTCAACCCGAACGTGATGGGTGGAAAACCTTGTATTCGCGGCATGAGAGTGACCGTTGGAATGATCGTCGGGCTTGTGACTTCCGGTCATTCGACGGATGAGATTATCGGGATTTACCCCTATCTTGAGGCAGAAGACATTCGACAATCGCTTGCCTATGCCGCCTGGAGAGTGGAGGAAGTGGAAATTCCCTTAGTGAATAATACAAAAGAATACTCTTCAATGTCAAACGACGTGCCCTTAGTAGCATAAAACATCCAAAGTGATGCACCCTTATACCCTTATCATCTTGTGTAATAAGGGTATAAGGGTGCAACAAGAGGGACGAATCGGTGCTACTAAGGGCGCATCGTCCGAGCAAAAAAACGTCCCGATGGAAAAAGGCATTATGTCCCCGTTTACAGCATAGAAAGGTTGTCTATTAAAGTGAATCAAGACGAATTATTTTTTGCTTTTGCCAATTTAATTGTTAGTTTATTTACTCTTCTGATAGCAATTGTTGCTGGTATTTTTGCGTATATTCAGTGGAGAAAAGCAAATACAATAAGGAGAGCGAAATTTATTTATCAGCTCATTGAAAAATTACGAAATGATAAAGAATTGGTAGATACTTTCCAAGAAGTTATTTATGGCCAAGCATGGCATGGCCAAATCTTATGTAATAGTAAAATGGAGTACCAAGTAGACAGGTTATTTGCTTACCTGTCATATGTTTGTTTTCTTTATCGTACTAAGCTCATTCTTGATGACGAATTTAATATTGTTAAACACAAAGTAATTAAAGTTTGCGAGAATTATAGTTCACAAATCTACTTATGGAACTTATTTCATTACTGGAATGAGAAGAAAACGAGTTGTTCTTTCCTGGAATTAATCAACTTTGGAAGAGAGAATGGCTGGATTAATTCTAATTCTTTCAATGATAAGAATTCTGTTGACTACGAAAAAATCATAAAAAATGTTTAAAACAAAACCATACACAGGAGCAACCATGCCCAACTATTTTCTTGACAACGACGATATTCGGTTTCATTTCGGGTTTCACGATTTGAAGGAACTGGCCGAATTGCAGGAGCGGGAAACGTGGAACGGTGACGCGGATTATGTGCCGGAGTCGCTGGATGATGCCGTTGATAATTATCAGCGAGTGCTGGAGATCATCGGTGAAGTGGCGGCGGAGACGTTGGCGCCGGGTGCCGAACAGGTGGACGCCGAAGGGAACACGCTCAACGGCGACGGCACCGTGACGCTGCACCCGCAGGTGAGGCGCAACCTCGACCGTCTCGGCCAGGCCGACATGATGGGTTTCACCATTCCGCGCAAATACGGCGGGATCAACTGCCCGATCCTCATTTACACGATGGCGACCGAGATCGTCGCGCGGGCCGACTGCTCGTTCATGAACATGTTCGGCCTGCAGGGGATCGCCGACACGATTTACGCCTTCGCGTCGGACGAAATCCGCGATGAGTATCTCCCGAAATTTGCGAGCGGCAATGTCACCGGCGCGATGGTGCTCACCGAACCCGACGCCGGCAGTGATTTGCAGGCCGTGCGATTGCGGGCGAATCAAGACGCAAGCGGTAATTGGGTGCTCAACGGCGTCAAGCGGTTCATCACCAACGGTTGTGCCGAAGTGCTGCTCGTGCTGTCACGCAGCGAACACGAAATTTCCGACGGTCGCGGTTTGAGTCTGTTTATTTGTGAGCGTTCGCCGCGGGTCAAGGTGCGTTGCCTCGAAAAGAAGCTCGGCATTCATGGTTCGCCAACCTGTGAACTCGTGTTCGACAACGCGCCGGCCCGGTTGATCGGTGAACGTCAACGCGGTTTGATCACCTACGTCATGGCGCTGATGAACGGCGCTCGGCTCGGGATCGCGGCCCAATCGCTCGGTGTTGCCGAAGCGGCGTATCGTTTGGCGCGAACTTACGCTCGCAGCCGCGAACAATTCGGCGCTCCGATTGAACGATTGTCGCCCGTGGCCGAGATGGTCGTCGATATGAAGGTCGCCATTGAAGCGTCACGGTCGTTGACTTATGAAACGGCTCGCACTTGTGGCATCGAAAACAACACAAACCGGTTGCTCGAATATGCCGCCGACAAACTTTCCGAAGACGAGAAGAAATCGCTCAAGGCGACCGGTCGCACGCTCAAGAAACTCAACGCGATGCTCACGCCGATGAGCAAATTTCTTGGCAGCGAGATGGCCAACGAAGTGACGTACAAGTGCATCCAGGTGCTCGGCGGTTCCGGCTATATGAAAGACTACGCCGCCGAACGTTATGCCCGTGACGCCCGTATCACCAACATTTACGAAGGGACCAGTCAGTTGCAGGTCGTTGCCGCGATTCGTGGGGTCACTTCCGGCGTGTTTAAAACTTATGCGGAAGAGCTTGACGCCCGTTACACGACCAATGACGCTCAGTTGCAGCAACTCAAGGCCCTGCTGAACAGCGCGAAAGATGAAATCATGGATGCCGTGACCTTCGTTAAAGCGCAATCCGGCGCGTATCTCGAACTCGTGGCCCGGCAATTGGTCGAGTCGGCGATTTACGTACTTTGCGGACATTACCTGATCGGTCAGGCCATGCAATGCGACAGGAAAAAACGAGTCGCCAAGCTGTACATCGAAAAGAAACGCTCCATGGTGACGGCCAATTGCACCGTCGTCAAAAACGGCAACGCCCAGGAGATCGAAGAATACGATTTGCTCGCCGGCCCGGTGCCGATCATGGTCTAAAGGTGTCGATAATAGTCGAAAAAAGATGAGAGATATACCCCGATTCCGGTATAAATCTTGCGAGGAATATTGCGGTCCAGCGGCACGCTGGGCGATGCAACTGCAAGTTGCCCGTCGGAGACATTTTTCAACATCTTATGGTGCAAATGTTTCACAACTTTCCAAATCGACCAACCCGGAACGCACATAACAAAGGACGGTTAAAAAATGCCTCCGGCGGCAAACCTGCGGTTTGATCGCAGTTGCTCATGCTCACTTCGTTCGATTCGCTTTGAGTGTGCAAACTTGTGAGGCCGAGTGCCACCCTTGCTGGCTCCGGTATACTATTCCACTTTTAGCGGACGCTGGTCGTCGACACGTTTTGCTTTCCCTTCAAATCTCTGGAGAGTGTTCGGCGGAAGAAGCTCGATATGCAAGTGCAAACCCGTGATTTGGGCAATGGCGGCAACAATTTTGTCCTTGAGAATCATCATGTCGGCAATTTTGTCGGAGAAATGCGATGGTGCGATTTCCACACGAACGGTCGCTTCATCCATCGCTTTCGGTCGCGTCAACACAATTTCATAATGGGGAGCGGAACCTTCCACTTGGAGGAGTGCCTCTTCAATCTGGGAAGGATACACATTGACTCCGCGAATGATCAGCATGTCGTCGCTTCGACCGATCACGCGTCCCATCCGCCTGAAAGTCCGGCCGCAAGGACACGGTTCGGTGTATATCCGCGCGATGTCCCGTGTTCGATAGCGGATCACCGGCATTGCTTCCCGTGTCATTGACGTGATGACAAGCTCTCCCGGTTCACCGTCGGGAACGGGTTCAAGCGTGTCCGGATCAAGGCATTCGACGAAAAAATGATCTTCGTAGAGGTGCATCCCATTGCGGGCAAGACACTCACCACTGACCCCCGGCCCGATCACCTCACTGAGTCCATAATTGTTGGTCGCGAAAATTTGCAGGTCGTTTTCAATGGTTTCCCGCATCGGTTCCGTCCATGATTCACCCCCGAAAAAGGCATACTTCAAGTTCAACGTTCCCGGGTCGATGTTTTCACTCTTGATATAGTCGGCGATTGTTAAACCGTAGCTGGGGGTGCAAATCAGAGCATCGGTCCGCATATCCTGCATCAACATCACTTGCCGTTTTGTGTTGCCGGAAGCCGCGGGAATGATCGCCGCACCGACCATTTCGATCCCGTAATGAAGTCCGAACCCGCCGGTGAAAAGACCGTAACCGAAAGCGACCTGCGCGGTATGATGCCGCTGGAGTCCTCCGGCGACGAGAAATCGCGCACACATGTTGCTCCACAGCTTGATGTCGTTGGCCGTGTAGGCAACCATGGTCGGCTTGCCCGTCGTTCCGGAAGAACCGTGATACCGGACCACTTCATCCTGCGGGACGGCAAGAAAACCAAGCGGATAATGATCCCGAAGGTCCGCCTTGGTGGTGAACGGCAAACGTTTCACGTCATCCACCGACCGAATCACCTCGGGCGTGACTTTCAGCTCGGCAAACTTCTCCCGGTAAAATGGAACGTCCATCACTTGCCTGACGCAACGTCTGAGACGTTCCGTCTGCAACGTCTGAAGTTCCCCGGCACTCAAAGTTTCCGTGGAATCCAATATCCGATTTTCAAACTTGACCTGTGGCATGATCTTTTTCCATCATTCCTGAGCGGGACCGTTTTTCGACAAAATCTATGCCAAACATTATATTCACTCGTCAACCAAAAACAAGATGATTCTGAATCATTATTCATTATTTCTTGCTTCTTACCTGTTATGACACCGTTCAAATGTTCAATAACCTTCTCGATAGACGGGCGTGATCAGTTCTTCGATTCCCGGAGTGTTCACTTTGTTGATGATTTTCATGCCGGGAGCATCCCATTCGATTTTTTCCCCGACTTCGCCCGGTTTGTTCGCGGTCCAAACGGCAAGATTTCCGGCAAGGATCATCTCCGCAAGCGGCCCCGCCACGTTGGGGAAATTCGACCAACAATTTTCCGGTTTCCCTTCCCGAATCGCGTTCCCCCATTCCAGAGAGTGAGCGGCATCCTGACCGTGCTCCGAAACGGTCACCGCGGGAATCTCCACCTTTTCAATGGAACGCCCTTTGACAACACGATTTCCGACCATGTATCCTTCGTCCCCGATGATGAGTGAACCGCCGATGGCTTCCGGATTAACTCCGTGATCCCGAAGGAAATCGGCGTCCGGTCGGAGTCCCCCGTCATACCATTTGAACGTGAGCGGCGCCCGACTCCCCAATGCAGGAAACTCCCAGGTCACCACCGACTGATTCGGAAAACTGTCAAAATTGTGACCACTCGTTTCAGCAAAGATCGTCGCGGGATTGGCAAGATTGAGTCCGACAAACGCCATGTTCAGCGAATGACAACCGATGTCTCCGAGTGCCCCGCTTCCGAAATCCCACCAGCCCCGCCAGACAAAAGCGTGGTATAACCCCGGAAAATATTCCCGATACTTTCCGGCACCAATCCAACTTTCCCAGTCGAGATTTTCCAAATGTTGGGCAATCTCCTCTTTTTTCTTGCGGATTTCCTCCTCGGCGTTGTCCGGATTATCCCGACACATTGCCGCGGCAAACGTTTCGAGCGTTTGACGTTCGATCCCTTGCGGCCAAATGGGGCGGTCTGTCCAGACATGAATTTCCTTGACATTTCCAAGAACGCCGGCCCTGAGACTCATCGCGGCCCGTCGAAGACCGGCGTCGGCGCTTCCCTGGTTTCCCATTTGCGTGCAAACGTTCATTTTTTTGGCGACTTCGCCCATTTTTCTTGCCTCGGCAACAGTCCGGGTGAGCGGTTTTTGCGCGTAAACATGTTTTCCCATCTCCATCGCCAAAAGTGAGATCGGGGCGTGCATGTGATCGGACGTGCTGACGGTCACCGCGTCGATGCTTTTTCCCAGCTCATCGAACATCTTGCGATAATCGGTGTAATCTTTGGAGCCTTCAAATTGCAACTGTGCGTGTTTTGCCCGTCCCCGATCGACATCGCAAACGGCGACCACCTTTCCCCATCGGGAAGCATTTTCAATGTCTCCCCAACCTTTGCCGCCAACACCGACCCCTGCAACCGTAATTTGATCATTGACGGAAGCCCGAATTCGAGGCTGATTTCCTGCGGCCACCCAAAAACCGATCCCCGTGAGTGTCGAAACTTTGAGAAAATCCCGGCGTGCCATTTTGTTTTTCATGCTTTTTCTCCTTTACAATGGATTTTTACAAGAGATTGAGATTTTACAAGAGATTTGGGTTGTTCCCTTCCGCAGGTGTCATTATATCACACAAGGGGAGTCCTCCGCTACCGGAGGGAAAAAGATTATTCGGGTGGAAACCAATTATTCCGCGGAGACCTGATTGTCGAAATAGAGCCGGTTTGCATTGTCAAAAAAGATCATGCGAACGACTTTCATGGCGTCATTGAGATCAATTCGCCCCGCAACGACTTTCTTACTGAGCAGGCCGGCGAAAACATGTCTTGCCGCCAAAAGAGCCCCGCAACTTTCTTCACTGGTCCACGTGTCGCATCCCCAGCAGATTCCGTCGGCCCGCGATGTTTCGAGCAGATCGTCAAGAAAACGTTCCGCAAAGGCGGTCGAGAGAACCGGCATCCAGCAGATGTCGGGGTAAACATTCCGGTAATGATGACAGAGGGCCAGCATGTCATCGGTCCAAGGATAACTGCCGTGCAGCAGGACGAATTTGGTTTCCGGGTGACTTTCAATGAATGGTTGCAACCACATCGCGTTGGAGTGGACCAGTTTGCCGAGTCCGGTGTGCATTTGAAACGGGAGGTCGAGTTGAGCCGCCATTTCACACAACCGCGCGAGCATATAACCTTGAAATTTCTCGATGTCTTGCAACTCCCCCGTTCCTTTCATGCAACGGAGAAAGGCGTGATTGGCGTCGGACTTTTCCCAATCGACGAGATTCAGTCCGCGATCATACGGAAGTGCCGATTTGAGTGCAACAGACCCGTTTTTCCTGGCCGTCTTCAAAACCTCAAACACTTTTTGGCAATAATCGTCAATATCTTCGAGTTCCTCCATGCCAAAACGCTTGATCGGATTGAAACCGTTGTGACACGCGGATTCTTGCGAGTAACCGTAAAAAAACATGTTCACGCGAAACACCGGAGTTATGATTTCCGGGTGTCCGTTGTCACTGCCGGGGTTCCAGTAACAATCAAAAAGGATTCGCCTGTAACCGTTCCGATTCATCAACTCCAGATGAAAGTCGGGATTCCGATACGCCTTTTCCATCATGGACGAAAGGGTCGTGAAATTTTCCCGGGTCAGTTTGAGTTTGGTGTCGTATTGTTGCTGGATTCCCCGTTCCAGCCAGTAAAAGACGTTATTGCACAACATCCGGTCGAACCATTCCTGAGACGGAACCTCGACATCGTCAGGAATCGGATTCACCCAGGCGACGTAACTCTCATTGATCAGTTTTTTGAGCGTGAAACCGACAAACTCCTCGTCGTTGTAATGGTGACAATGCGTGTTGATCACGGGAACTTGGGACGCAAATTCCATGATTTCCTGATAGATATTTTCTTCTCGCGTCATTTTTTCGCTTTTAATAAATGGTTGTCGTTCTTAATATACCATGCAATGCCATAAACTTTGTGTTCTTTGTGCAATCCTTTGTGCCCCTTGTGGTAAAATATTTTAACCACAAAGTTCACAAAGAGTTTCACAAAGGACACAAGGAGAAATGCCAGTTTATTGGCGTTTTATGGTATAAATCTTAATAAATGAGAGCCTTTGTTATAAATTCCGAACCGCCTCGAACATGGCGACAATATTTTCCGGAGGGACGTTGGCCATGATGTTGTGGACCTGTTGAAAAACAAAGCCGCCGGGAAACGTGCCGTCCGGATTTCTCGGGACAAACAGTCGGACCTGTTCACGGACATGTTTTCGGACGTCTTCGGGTGTTCCGGCGGGCAACACGAACCGCGTGTCGCAACCGCCGCCCCAAAACGCAATGCGACCGCCGAATTTCGACGTCAAATGAGCCGGCGTCATGTCGGCACAAGTGATTTGAACCGGATTGATGGAATCGAGTCCGGCGTCGATCAAGTCGTCGAGAAGCGGCTCCACCCCGCCGCAACAGTGGAGGTTCGTCCGGATCGCAGGGGCGATTTCCTTGGCCCGTTTCCAGAGTTTTGCGTGATACGGCTTGTAATAACGTCGATACATCGCCGGCGACATGAGCGGCCCGCGTTGTGAACCGAGATCGTCACCGAACAGCACGACATCCACGGAATCCTTCACCGCAGGAAGCCAACGCTCAAGACGTTGCAGATGAAGTTCGCAAAGTTGTTCCGAAAGCGCGATCACGCCGTCGGGATCGACGCCCATTTGCATGAAATAGGAGTCCATTTTGAAAAGCCACTGAGGAAGCTCGAACATGTTGCCGCCGAACAGCGCGACGATGGCCCGGTCGGTGGATTTCCGGAGTTTTGCGGCCCCATGGGTCAGTTTTTCAAGTCCTGCATCATCCAGAGGAAATTCACAACCCGGCGTCGCAACACCCCCCCAAACATTATGCCCGACACCCCAGGCAAGCTCCTTCGGCAAATCGACATCCTTGATACTCCTGTTTTCAAAAGGAAAATGACACTGTTCGAAGTAAAGACACCCTTTTCGCTGAACACCGAGGGCCGTCCCATCCGGGGCAAAGAGAAACCAGTCGCCGTCTTTCTTCGTGGCATTGAGAAACGAGGGAATTTTGCAGGGCGTTCCATCGGGCAGCTCCCAATCCTGCCAGTCGCTGTCATTCCGGCAAAAACCGCGTCCCAGTTCAATCGTGTCAGCGCCCAGAAGGTCAAGCACTTCATTTTCGACAATCGCCAGTTGCTGCACCATGTCATAGACATAAATGTCACCGGAGGTGATCCCGAGATGCTTTTTCAACCCGGCATAAGCAATCGCGGCGATTCCGCTGGAACGGTGTCCCCCGAAATCCACGGCAATTCGGTCCGTCGGTTGATAACGAAGTGACGCGGCAACACGTTCTCGTGAATTCATGATTTTTCCTTGCTGTCAGAAGAGAAATGTTCGATCTTTATTTTTATTTTTACCCAAAGTGAAAAAAACTTTGCACTTTACGTTTTGCGCTTTTCATCTTCCACCGGTTTTCTGATAAATGTAAACTTCGACCATTTCCGGACGGATGACCTTTCCCTCGTACTCGAAACCGCGGCGGAGTTTTGCGCGAACGGTTTTGTCCAACTCAGGATTGTCCGTCGGAACCGTTTTCATCACTCTTTGCCTCGACGGATCAAACGGGTCCCCTTCGTTGCACTGAAACGAAAGGGTGTCATGTTTTTCCATCATCAGGCAAAGATTGTCGGCGATTTCACGAAACACCTTGAGAAGCCGAAAGTAGTTTTCCTCGGAAGGTTGATTTTCTTCGTAATACCGGATCATTTTTTCCGCGTCGTCGATTTCGGCGATCACGTCGTTGAAGACGTTGACCACGATCTTGCGGATCAGATTCTGACGATATTCCTGAACTTCGGCGTCAAGTTTGTCGATAATCGCTTGCTTTGCTTGATCGTACTTCAGCTTTGTCTGGAAATCGCCGAGCAGTCGCTCCATCATTTCGCGAAGTTCAAGCAGAATCGGAGATTCCCCCTGTTTGATGACTTCCTTGACTTCCGACGACTCGTCAGTCGGCTTGTCAATAGGTCCGTCAACGGGTTCGTCAGTCAGCTCATCTGTTGACTTGTCCGTCAGTTTGTCAGCCGGCTCTTCCGCCTTGTATTGTTGTTCCCCCACATTCCCATGGAAAAGTCCGTCCTCTGTTTCATGGTCTTGTTCCCTTGTTTCATGGCCCTGTTCGCTCATAATAAACCCCGATGACTGTTTCTGTTCACGGCATCATACTCGACGAAACCACAACGCCAAAAACGGTTGCTCAACAAAATACTGCATTTTTATACCATGCAATGCCCTAAACTTTGTGTTCTTTGTGTAACCCTTTGTGCCCCTTGTGGTAAAATATTTTAACCACAAAGTTCACAAAGATTTTCACAAAGAACACAAGGAAAAATGCCAATTTATTGACGTTTTATGGTATAACTATACAAAATCATCCATCGCAAATCAAGAGGCTGCTTTCCATGGAAATACCGGCTACGGTATATCCGTTTTTTCCGCCACGACAACGGCACTCATGTCTTTTGCGGGAATCGCCAATCGGACACGGTGAAACCCTGCTGTTTCAAGGTCTTCCTTGATTTCCTCAAAGGTGTAACACATGCCGTGTTCGGTCCCGGCAAGCATGTTGATCGAAAAAAGCACCCCTTCCAATGGCGAAGTTCGATCGACATTCAAAACATGGTCGCGAACCGCCACAATCCCTCCCGGAACAAGGGCTTTTTCCACTTTGCGATAAAGTTCCACCGCCCTGGAACGGTCGAACTGGTGGATGATGGCACTGATCCAGGCAAAATCCGCCCCCGACGGAAGCGGGTCGTCGTAGAAATTCCCCGGAACAAGCGAAACCCTGTTTTCGAACTCCGTGCCGTGAAAACGTTTCCCGGCCTCTTCGATTGCCGGAGGAACATCGAAAAGCGTCGCTTTAGCCTCCGGATTGGCTCGGAGAAACGCCAATGTATAGGTTCCTGAAGCACCGCCGACGTCCAATAAATGCTTGAAATGGAGAAGTCCGGCGTCTTGCATTTTTTGCACCATCGGGCCTGCCCAGATGATCCCGACAGAGTTCATGGCGAGAATGAACGCTTTGAAATCCTCCGCGGCACCACGAAGACTCTCCTGTTCCGGCGGCAATGTTCCAAATTTCCCAATCCGGGCAAGCTGCGTCCAACGTCTGACACAATTCATCTGATGACGGATCATCGGAAGATAGGTTTCCGGATGATTGTCATCCAAAAGTTGCTGACACCCCTTGCGAACCGTGTAGCGAGACTCCGGAGAATCTGCCGATTTGTCGAGAATTTCGAGCGCCGCGAGGGCGTCCAGCAGCATCGTGCTTGCCCGGAGGTCGGTTTTTAGTGTCGTGACGATTTCCTTCGCGGTGAGTGAAGCGTGGAGAATCGGTTCAAAAAGATTCAGCTCCGCCGCAGCACCAATGATACACCCCGACTGATACCTGCTCCCAAATTCCATCAGTTGCTTCCGAACCTGTTCAATATTTGACATAGTCTGCTCCAATCTGGCATGATTTTTCCTCACAAGAGGGAAGAAAAAAGGTGAAAGATGAGGATTTTCCCTCTTCCTTCTTCCCTCTTTTACCTTGATTCATCTATTATACCGCATTGTAAAAAATACCGCAATTTCCAGTGAAAAATTTTCAAATCATTGCAATGATCAGACAGAGTCGGTATAATTTAGTGTTCGAGTCAAGATTATTGTCAATTGTTGTCAAATGAGTGGTTAGTGACGAGTGACTAGCCACGAAACTAGCCCCAACACCTCATTCCCAACTCCCCATTCCCAATTATTTAAGGAGAGTTTCCCAATGAAAAAGAATATTTGTTTTGTCGTTTTGATCATTTTGTCCCTGTCTTTGACCGGGTGCCCGCCGCGGACATGTTCGACATCCTCCTCCGATGAGACAGGGGCACAGTGCAATGTATCCGGTGAACCGATTGTGAATTCCGGTAAATCGCTTCCTTCCGAAATGGAGCTTGGAAACTACGGTGGCGCCTACGGAGGAGTGACGGAAGACGTGTCCTTCGAATCCATTGATTCCATTAACTCCATCAACGTCGTGGAATTGCCGCAATTTGAGGCACCGCAATTTGAGGCACCGCAACTTGAGGCACCGCAAATATCATCCCCCATCGAATCGAACGCCGTTGAGTTAGATGTCATTGAATCAGATGCCGTGACCGATACTTCTTCCGAATCGGTTCCCGCTGCTGAATCCCAGACTGATAACCAAGCGTCTGACCAGGCGCCGGTGAAGGAAATCACCAAAGACATCTTCGGGACCATGCCGAGCGGTGAAAATGTCTATGTTTACACGTTGACCAACGCAAATGGGGTTTCCATGAAGGTTCTTAATCTCGGGGGGATCATTTTTGAGCTTAATGTTCCCGACAAAATGGGGAAAATGGGAAATATTTCCGCCAACCTTGAAACGGTTGACCAATATCTCAGCGACAGTCCGAATTTCGGGACGCTTGTCGGTCGTTATGGAAACCGGATTGCCAAGGCAAAATTCACGATCGACGACGAAGAGCATCAACTTGTGCCGAACGATGGTGAAAATCTTTTGCATGGCGGAAACAACGGTTTTCATAAAAAGCTCTGGGGTGTCGAGGAATGGAAAGGAGACGATTTCGTCGGATTGAAACTTTCCCTGACCAGTGACGAAAAAGACCAAGGATTTCCGGGAACGGTGCAATGTTTGGTGACTTACAAATTGAACGACAAAAACGAACTTGAAATCAATTACGAGGCAACAACCGACAAAGCAACCCCCATCAATCTGACACAACACACGTATTTCAATATGAGCGCCTTCACGACGCCGAACATTTTGGACGACGTGATGATGATCAACGCCGATCACTACATTGCCGTCGATTCGGCGCTGATTCCGACCGGTGAAATTGCTTCCGTCGAAGGAACGCCGATGGACTTCCGCAAACCGACGCCGATCGGCGAACGGATCGACCAAGTGGGAGACCAACCGAAAGGTTACGACCACTGTTACGTCCTGAACAAGACGAATCCCGATGAACTGACTCTCTGTGCCCGGGTTTACGATCCGACCACCGGGCGAGCCATGGAAGTTTGGACCACCGAACCGGGGGTTCAATTCTACACCGGAAATTTCCTTGACGGGAAACTCCATGCGTTTGACCACGTTTACGAGAAAAACGCCGCATTTTGCCTGGAAACGCAACATTTTCCCGACTCGCCGAACCATGCGGATTTCCCAAATACGATATTGCATCCCGGCGAAACCTACAAAACAACCACCGTGTTCAAATTCGACACGGCTAAATGATGGCAGAAAAAATATCCCGGGACGAGTTGGCGATTGAATATCTTGATCAACTTCCTTACAAACCGTATCCGTTTCAGGAAGAAGCTGTTCTCGCCTGGTTTTCCTCGAATCAGGGGGTGCTTGTCTCTGCGCCGACAGGGATGGGAAAAACGCTCATTGCGGAAGCGGGGTTGTTTGAAGCCTTGAAAACAGGAACGCGGGCGTATTATACGACACCGCTGATTGCCCTGACCGAGCAAAAGTTTCGTGAAATCCAGGAATCGGCGGTCCGATGGGGATTCGAAAAAAGCGATGTCGGACTCGTCACCGGCAACCATCGGGAAAACCCGGATGCAAAAATCCTTGTCGTCGTGGCCGAAATCCTGTTCAACAGGCTCTTGCACCAGGATCGGTTTCAAAAAGAGCAAGAGGAAGAACAACCGCAAGAAAAAAGGAAGTCCTGGGTCGTGGATTTTCTGGCCAACGAGACCTACCTTTCCCATGCCTTTCGATTTGACGACGTTTCGACGATCGTCATGGATGAATTTCATTCGTTCAACGATGAGGAACGGGGAATCGTCTGGGAATTTTCCCTCGGATTGTTGCCGCCGCATGTCCGGACGCTTCTCATCTCGGCGACGGTTGGAAATGCTTATGATTTTATCGCCTGGCTTCGCAACACAATGCAGCGGACGCTTACGCTTGTGCAAACCGACGAACGAAAAGTTCCCCTGACGTATCGCTGGGTTGGCGACGAATTGCTGAACGAACAGATTGAGAAAATGGTTGACCAGGAATTGACGCCGGCACTGGTTTTTTGCTTCAATCGGGATGAATGTTGGACGGTTGCCGACCAGATCAAAGGCCGGGCAGTCATTTCTTCGGACAAACAGAAAATCATCTCCGATCTTCTTGACGCCCATGATTGGACACAAGGAGGCGGACCGAAAATCCGGCAGCTTCTCCTGCGGGGGGTCGGCATCCATCATGCCGGAATCCTGCCGAAGTATCGCCGTATCATCGAGTCATTGTTTCAGGAAAAACTTCTCTCCGTCGCCATTTGCACGGAAACATTGGCGGCAGGGATCAATCTTCCGGCGCGATCGGTCGTGTTTCCGAGCATCCTGAAGGGGCCGCACGGTGACAAAAAACTCGTCGAATCCAGCACGGCGCATCAGATTTTCGGGCGGGCCGGACGTCCGCAATACGATTCCCATGGTTACGTGTTCGTTTTGGCCCACGAGGACGACGTCAAGATCGCAAGATTCAAGGAAAAGTACGACCAGATTCCCGAGGATACGAAAGACCCCAAACTCCGGGAGATGAAGAAAAAACTCAAGAAAAAAATGCCGACACGGCGAACAACCGAACAGTATTGGTCGGAAGCACAATTTGAAATGCTGCGAAAATCACCGCCGGGACACCTCGCCAGTCGGGGACGTTTCCCGTGGCGGCTTTTGGCCCACATGATTGAGGCGACTTCCGATGTTTCGGTCATCCGTTATCTTGTCGCCCATCGACTCATGGGACAAAAACGTCTCCAAGCCGCTCAAAAAGAGCTTGACCGGATGCTGATGACGCTTTGGCGACGCGGTTTTGTCCGACTCGAACCTGATCCGGTGTCGTTCGGATTCGAACCCTCTCAAGCGGCTGAACTCGAAGCATTACGTGAAAAGAAACGGAAAGAAAACGAGAAGAAAAAAAACCGCCCGTTTGGGTTTGGAATTTTCGACGACGATTTCGTGCTGCATGATGAAGAAAAAACAGTTCAACCGGTTGCCGTTCCGGAGGTTGCCGTTCCGGAGGACGACACTCTTCAAAAAAGACTGGAATACCAACCGGAGCTTGCCCACGCAACGGACAAACTTCCCAAGCTCCTGAAATTTCGAGGCGTCAACCCGATTTATGGACTTTATCTCGTCGATCATCTTGGAATGGCCAACCGTGCCGAACGACTCCAGGCCTTTGAAAGCGTGTTGGAACTTCCCGGCAGTGTCGCCTCTTATGTCAGGGTGCCGCGTCAGGACGTTTTGCCCCCGGGGCCGCTTGCCGTCAACCGTCTTGATCCGCTCCTGATACAACATGGGCTTGCCACTCCGGAAGAGCTGTCCCAGCAGGCAAACCGTGAATTTTGGGAGCAGATGAAAGAAAAAGACAGGAGTTTCGGTGAATACGAAGAAGACCGCGTTTTTGTTTTAACTTTGGCCGAAAAGTTACGACGTCTCTTCGATTTTGAGGACCCCGATGTCGAGATTCGGACCAATTCCGTTTGGGCCGCCGGAGAAATTCTCGAATTCCAAGGAGACTTCAACAAATATGTCACGAGCCGCTCACTCCAGAAACAGGAAGGAATCATCTTCCGGCACTTGTTGCGACTGACCCTTTTGCTCGAAGAGTTCATCCCGATGGTTCCGCCGGACACGTCGGCCATCGAATGGGAAATCGATTTGCACGAGATTTCACAAATCCTGACGGAATGTTGCCGGAAAGTTGACCCGGCCAGCACGAATGAAATTCTTGAATCGGCTCACAAAACCGATGACGAAGCCGTTTGAATTCTTTACGGGAAAAATCACGACACCACAAAAAACCCCGACATTTTGCATGTCGAGGTTTTTAAGGGGAAACACCAAACAGTCAAATCATTTGTTTTATTGGGTGTTGTTTTGTTCCGTTTGTTTTCATCAACCGATCAGCTGGGCGGCATATTGCGGCAACTGGTTGGCAATGGCGAGGACTCGTGAACCGGCCTGAACCAGAATCTGGTATTTCGTCAGGTTCGAGCTTTCTGTCGCAAAGTCGGCGTCCAAGATGTCGGATCGGGCGGCGGTGAGCTGTTCCAAAGTATCCTGGAGAGCGGTGATGTTACTGTCGAAGGTCGTCTTCTGGAGAGCACCGAGCTGACCGCGGGCACTGGCCACCTGAACGATTGCATCCTTGACGATTCTGTCGGCCAGTTTGGTATTGGTGAACAGGTCGGCGTTTTCCCCTTCACGGAGCTGATACAACCGTCCGGAGAGTCCGCCGAGGTCTTCCGACCTGAAACTCTGGAGACCGAACGTCACCTGTTGACTCGAAACCACGTCAGGACCAATCTGGAAGATCGCGCCGCCACCGGTGATGTCGAACGTGGTGACGGTTCCCGATCCAACGTTTTCACCAAGTGTCGCCGACATGGCAAGCATTGAGGTGTTGATCGAAATCTGGCGTCCCGTGGAAGTCGCGGCCATGCCGTTGATCGAAGCGATGGTGTCGGTTCCAGCGGTTCGGGTCGTGCTGTTGCCGAATTCGTCTATCATGTTGAATGTTCCCTCAAGCACATTGATGGTGATGTACTGGTCGGAACCTTCCATTGTCGACATCAGAATCAAGGCATTCGCATCTTCATCCTTATTCCAAAGCATGTTGGCTCCACCTTTGTTGCCGGAAATATAGGTTCCGTTTCCGAGCAACACGGTGTTGTCGTTGATCGTCACTTTACCCGTTCCATCACCACGAAGTTCAACACTGAAAAGACTCCTGGTCGCCGCTGACTGCTCAATCAACGCTTTCACGTCGGATGCCGTCGTGGTGTTTTCCTGAATCCTGACGATAATCGTCTTGTTGTCCGCGTCATAGGAAACCGATGGAGCGGAACCGTCGGTGATCTTCTCGTATTTGAGCGTCACACCTTCCAGTGCGGTTCCGGTGGCCTTGCCGAAGAGCGTGAACCCGGCATTGATGCCGTTGACGGCCACGATCTCGGAAAGCGGCTTCGTGTCGGCAATAGTCGTGCAGGACGATCCAAAAATGATGTCATTGTCGATTTTGACACCACATTCGTCAATGTAACTGGTCGGTCCCAGGATTCCGTTTCCACCGATGGTGTTACACGCATCCCCTATGACACCGTTCGGGTTGACCAGACTGACGCTGACTCCGCGGGTCTGGTCGGCGGTAAGCGTGTCGAAGAAGGCGACCAAGTCGGCGGCTGTCGTGATTGAGTTTCCGACAGCATCGGTGGCCAGATGAACGATCATTTTACCTTCCTGAGCGATTCCGCCCGAGGTGACCATTCGCGGGGCATTGGTCGTACCACAGCCGGCCGGGTCGATCACCGGACCAATCGTGTCTTCACGGGGCATGATCAGACCTGTTCCATTACTTCCCGGGTAATTATTGGCGGTGAAAAGTCCGCTCACATTACTGTTATTGATCAGGTCGACAATGTTGGTTGCCACAAGTCCCGATGCCGTTGCCGGGTCCAATCCATCATACGTATTATCCAGGATGTTGACCTGGAGAACACCTCCGGTATGACCGCCGGTCGTTCCGGTGTTGCCGAGAACGACGGTTCCACCACCACTTCCGAGGATACCTGCGAACGTTGTGCTGCCATCGTTGGTGAGGGCTGTTGTCGTATCGGAATAATCAAGTTCGAAGCTGAACGTGTTGACATACGACGACAGGTTGAACGCGTTCATCATTTCTGCGAGAGTGACATCGGCACTCTGGACGGAAATCGTGAATGTGTTCGATGCGGCATCATAAGTGAACGCGGCAGGTTCGGTAAGCGTCGAGTCCACCTTGGCCTGGATGACCATGTTGTTGTACTGGGCACCACCGTCTTTGGCATAGAAGATGAACTTGCCGTTCATGTCTGTTCCAGTCCCGATATTTCCATAGGCCATGGCGTTGGACGGACCGCCCGTATAGGTCACGGAACTTGCCGCTTCCGGGCCGGTGACCCGTATGAACCGGACGACCATGTCGTCGTACTGCCCACCCTGGGCGTTGGCCCTGATCGAAATCGAAGCGTTGGCATTATAAGCGGCCAGAGAAGATTCCGCATTACCGGGTGTATCGGCAGTCCAGGAGATACTGAGCTGTTGATTGGCAACAGGTCTTCCACTGGCGTCTGTCGTCGAGAACTCGATATTCTTTGATCCGTCCGGTCCGAGGAACTGGAGACCTGTCCCGTCATACGGACAACCATAATAGGCAACCTCATCAAACAGCGTCAATTTGCCGGAACCTGTTTGTGAGTTGGGAGCCAACGACGCGACAAACATCGAGCTGAGTGTTGCATCGTTGTTGATGAAATCGACCAATTCCTTCGCCGTGGTATTGGTGACATTACCGGTTTGGGCCCCTTGCATGGCGGCATTGTAGTAAAAACTGGTGATGGCCGGATAATCGGTCCCGGAACTGTCGCCGGTCAGGAAAACGGCACCGGAACCGTCACTTCCTTCGTTTGGCGTCAGACTGAACAGGGCACGCAGTTCCGTCATGGCAAGCTCTTCGGGAGTGGGAGGAACGGTAGGAGGAAGACCATTGGTGTTGAATGCGTCGACGACCTCCGCTGCTGTCGTTCCTTCCGCGACCGTGATGATCATGGCGCCGTGATTGGTCCCGACGGTATCGGCCGTGGTGCCGGTTACCAATGTGTCTCCTCCGGCAATCCCGGCGGTGATTTTCTGACTGTAATCCGTGATTTTCGGGGGTTCCGTGGTCGCGCCGGTCGGATCCGTCTGATAAAAATCCGCCGTGAAGAGCGATTGTCCATCCGCTCCTTTGACGCTGCTTATGGCGTTCATCAATTGGGAATAAGTGATGTCGCCAGCGCCAAAATCCGCTGTGATGGTGATGATTTTATTCGTCGAATCGAAGGAAACATCAGCGCCGTTCGAGCCAACCGGAGGTGCATCAACAAATGCAAACGTGTAACCGTTGTAAGCGGCACCGGCGTTTGTCGCCTTGATTTCCATAAATGAATTTCCAATCGCATCAGTCAACGCGACAACCGTCGTTTTTGCCTGTTGGGCCTGATCAACATATTTGAAATCGGCGTCACCCATCGTCGGTGTTCCGTTGATGATGACGACGTCCGTGTTGTTGTATTTCGTGTCGTTGATCCTGGCGGTCAGCGTCAGACCATTGTTGGCCCGCGCGTCGGTTGTGGCCACGGTCACGGATTCACCGATGACAGTCGGAAGCGTCGGAAGCACTGATGCTCCTCCGGCAACGGCAATAATGCCCGTGGTGTCTTTCACCGCATCCATTGCGGTAACAACATCCGCCGCGGCAAATCCTGTTCCCGTCAGTGTCAGGACGCCGGTTGTCTTATCAAAGACAGCCGTAATGTCATTGAGACCGTCGTCAAGGACATATCTGACCTCCTTGACATTGGAACCGGTGGATGAGAAGAATTGAACCCCACCGGCTTCTTTGGTGAAGATTCCGAGCTGACCTTCATCGACGGTCGCACTGGCATTTTGCACGGCGTCCATCCTGAGCTTGAATTCGATGACCCCGGCGCAACCGTTGGCCGGTTCGGTGATCGTATAGCTGATCTGGTCGGAGTCGCCGGCCGTGTATTTGACCGAGTAGTTCCCGGCATCTTTTCCGGTAAGCAGAGCCTGCAAAATGATGTCGTTGTCGATACCGGCACTGGTAATATTAATGATTCCGGAGGTCGCTTCCTGACCGGCAATCGCCATGACACCCGTCTGGTCGGACTGGGCGTTGATCGCGTTCGCCATTTCCTGAACCGTGGCAAAAGGATTGAACTTGAACACGGCGACTCCCTGACTCCCACCAATCTGAACGCGTGCGCCATCACTGCCGAGCATTCTCTGATCCATCGCCATGAATGCCTTCTGGGCAGCCTCCTGGACGTTGATCGTCACGGACATGGAGTCGTTGGTGCCGAAGTTCGCTTTGGTGATGTTGAGCTGATTGATCGTACTCCTGTCAAGCCCTTGGGTCTGGTAGGCCATGGAGCCGTCAAGGAGTTTTCTGCCCATGAACTGGGTGGTGTTGGCAATCCGGTCGATCGCATCAAGCGAGGCATCCACTTGAAGCTGATTGGCCTGAATCTGTTCGTTACTCATGGCCGATGTATTGGCCGCTTCATTGACCAGCCCGCGAATGTCATTGAGCAGATTGCTGATCTGTCCCAAAGCACTGTCGGCCACGGCCACCATACTGTTGGCCCGTTGGGTGTTTTTGATCGCCTGGGTTGTTCCGGTGATGTCGCTGCGAAGCAGTTCACTTGCAATGAGTCCTGCCGGATCGTCTTTGGCGGAATTGATTCTCAAGCCCGTGCTCAATCTCGTGAGAACTTCAGAGAGATTTCCCATGCTGTTTTGCAAATTGACCTGAGCGGTCATTGAGTTCACGTTGGTATTGACATAGAGTCCTGACATTTGAAAATTACCCTTTCTCTCTACACTCCAATGCCGAAGCTCGACCTTGTTGCGATGGCGTTCTTTTCTGCAAGGAACTCACCGTTGAACCCGGTTCGCATGCCGTGCGACATGTTTGTGTGAATCAGTTTTTCTTTTGGAAAAAAAGTCCCTAAACGATGTTTATTCTTTCGACCATTCATGATCCATCACGTCACACCTCGGCCTCCTGCCGTTGGTCTTTATTAACACGATGCGGAATTCATGATCTGTGCACTCATCACTCATTTCGCGTTTATCCTTTTTAAGGATTATGGGAATATAGCTTGTTAATATGTAAAGTATGGGAAAAGTTTACAGTTTTTTAGAAAAAAATACTTTTCGCATACGAATCCCCTAATTTTTGTTTTTTGACCTTTTTTTCTATCGTCTTACAATAGAACCTAGAAAATAGTATCGACGTGAAAAGTTGAATACTTTAGGAAATTTGTGACAACTGCGTAAAAATGCCTCCGAGAAACAAAAAAACATCCCCGACACAATTTGTCGGCATGGGATTGGAGAGAAAAAAACGCAAATCATCCCTGTTTGTCAATAATTCCAAAACGTCATCACCATGACACACAAAAACAAAACATCTGGAATAATCAGGAATTACGAAAAATACGTCGGTCCGGATATTTCCTTGGAAACGCATGAATCGAAAAAAAGACTTGGGCAAATCATTTCGAAATGGACATTATGATTGAGATTGACACAATGGCCGGGTCATTCCGTTTAAGTGGAAAGAGATTTTTCTTTGTTGGCTTCTTTTTCCCGAAAAATGGTGTCAAAAATTTCCCGACGATGCACGGGAACATCCTTGGGAGCGACAATGCCGAGTCGAACCCGATCACCGCGGACTTCGACGACGGTCACGACGATGTTCTCGCCGATATGAATACTTTCATCCGTGTATCTTGAGAGTACCAACATGGTTTTTCTCCGTAAATGACAAAAAAATCCTTTTATTTATCTTCTAAAATCATCAAAGAGCATCAATGGGAAAGCTCCTCTGAAGGATCACACCATGTTTATCGATCTCGCAGAAAAAAAAGAGTTGGTAAAATAAAAAGTACACAAAAAATAAAGAAAATCTTCTCAAAAAAACGATATAACCGATATAATACATACTTGACCGGAAGAGTACCATGTCGTTTCAATATCTGCCGAATCATAATAAAATGCCGTGATTGTTATTTTTTTCATACTAAAATTGATGACTTTCAACAAAAAAGGTTGACCCATGACTCCCGAATCTCAAGAATTTCTTAAAAAAATTGTGCAAACACCGAGTCCGCCAGGTTTTGAGGAAAACATTCAGATTGTGGTTCGCAACTACATGAAAACACATGCAGACCTGATCAAAACCGATGTTCACGGCAATGTCATCGCCATAAAAAATCCTGACGCCCCGGTCCGCGTGATGCTTTCCGGACACTGCGACCAGATCGGACTCTTGGTCAATTACATTGATCCGGAAGGTTTTCTCTATGTCCTTCCTTTGGGAGGGTGGGACCCACAAATGCTTATCGGACAACGTGTTTTGCTCTGGGCGGAGTCCGGCCCCATCCCGGGGGTGATCGGAAAAAAACCGATTCACCTTCTCAACGAGGAGGAGCGGAAAAAAGTCCCAAAAATCCAAGACCTATGGATCGACATCGGCGCGGCAAACAAGGAAGAAGCGGAAAAACTGGTGGCCGTTGGAACCCCCGTGACAGTGGAGCTTGAATATCGGGAACTTTTCAATGATCTTTTGGCCGCTCCCGGAACCGACGACAAAACAGGAATGTGGGTCGTGATGGAAGCTCTCAAACGTGCCGATTCGACAAAAACCAAGTGCGGCGTCTATGCCGTTTCAAGTGTCCAGGAAGAAGTCGGTCTCCGTGGTGCCAAAACCAGTGCTTTCGGGATTGATCCCCATGTCGGGATTGCCGTGGATGTGACGTTTGCCACAGATTGCCCGACGATCGAGAAAAAACAGAATGGTGAAATCAAACTCGGTGCCGGGCCGGTTCTTTCCCGGGGTCCGAACATGAATACAAAGCTCGTCAACAATTTGGTTAAGGTGGCGAAAGAAAACGAAATCCCCTTCCAAATGAGCGCCGAAGGGAGAATCACCGGCACCGATGCCAATGTCATTCAGGTCAACCGTTCGGGCGTTGCAACGGCACTGGTCAGCATTCCGAACAGATACATGCACTCCCCCGTCGAGGTTGTTTCACGGAAAGACCTTGACGCGGCAGCCGACCTTTTGGCCCGCTTTCTCGAAACACTTGACCCGAAAGAAGATTTCATCCCGGGACAATACTGGTCCAAGTAAATTGGCCTAAATGTATACTGGTCAAAGTATTGCTACCGGCTCCGGCGGTATAAAATACGTGGGAAATATTGCGGTCCAGCGGCACGTTGGGCTATGCAACTGCAAGTTGCCCGTCGGAGACATTTTTCAACGTCCTATGGTGCAAAATTTCACAACTTTCCAAATCGACTAACCCGGAACGCACATAACAAAGGACGTTTAAAAAATGCCTCCCGGCGGGCAAACGCACGGGCGTTTGATCCCGTAACGCAAGCGGTTGGAACGTTTGTTGGCCAAATAACCGCGGTCATCACGGAAAAGTGACATCACAGAAGAAGGAGCGGTTGATTTTCGTAGAGCCATTCTTTAACCAGTGCGCGGTCGCTCAGCGTTATGTCATCATTCGGAACATCCAGCGAAAGATCGTGACTCCCGCTGATGATCAGCAACGAGTCGGCAGGCTCGATTTTGGAAAGTGCCCAGGAAATGGCATCGGTTCTGTCGCGAAATTTTCGGACGTGCCGTGAATCGTCAATTCCCCGAAGGAGATTGCGAATGGCGGGGTCGGGACCTCCAAACACTAACGAATCGGTCGTCAAAACGATTTGGTCGGCGTATTTGTCGAGCGTTTGTCCCAATCGGAACATTTTTTCCTTGTCGACCCCGTTTTGCGTCCCGAAAACGCAGTAAATTCTGCCGAGGGTGATTTCCCGTAATGTCGCCAAACTCAAGGCCAAAGCATCAGGCGTCTGCGCGGCGTCGAGAAAAACGTTAAAGGGTTGCCCGCAATTGATTCGCTCCATGCGACCGGGGATATTGTCAACCCGTTCGAGTCCGCGAATCGTTTTTTTGAGATCGATTCCTCGTCCCATCCCACAGGCGGCGGCAATCAGGCAATTTGTCATCGGCCCGTCGCCGATCATGCGCGTCCGAACCGGGATCGTCTCCATGCCGGCGGTGAGCAGGAACGTTTGATCGCCATTGGACCGTTCGATGAGGGTTCCATTGATTTCCGCGGTTTCACGAATGCCGACAGTCAGCAACGGATGATCAATCAAGGGAACAACAGCCCGAATGACCGGATCATCAACATTACAAACGACGATCGCATCTTTTTTGGCATAACGGAAGATGGACAGCTTGGTCCGACGATAATGTTCGACGGTTTGATGGTAATCAAGATGATCAACCCGAATATTCGTCAGGCAAATGGCATCAAGCATGATTCCCGCCAAATGATTTTTGTCCAAAGCATCGCTGGAGACTTCCAGAACAACGTCGGTGCAACCTGCGGCAAGCATTCGGGAGAACCAATAGGCCAACTCATTGGCCGGAGGGGTGCCGGGATCGGACGGGAACATCTTTTCCCCGTCATAAATCCCAAGCGAACTGATCAGACCAACCCGGTGTCCTGATTCCGCGAGCATTCCGGCAATCAGAAACGCCGTGCATGTTTTTCCACTGGTTCCGGTGACGGCCGTAATCCGCAGACGATCGGCGGGACTGTCATAAAGTTTCTGACACAAAATTCCATAAGCCTCTTGGGAATTTTTGACAAGAAACAAAGGAACCCTAATCCCGGGAATTCTCCGTTCCGCAAGAATCGCTTTGCATCCACGACGCTGAGCCTCGTCGATGTGAGCGTAACCATCGATTTTGTCATTGGTTAATGCCACAAAAAGATCGCCGCTTCGCAAAGTTTGAATGTTGCACGTACATGAATCGATCCAGAGTTCCTCGTCCACAGAACTGTCAATAATTTTTAATGTTTTTTGAATAGAAATCATTTGACCACTTCCTGTAAATCCAAACATTTCAATATTTCCCTTGATAGAGCTCCGGTATTCATGTCTTTTAGAATTGGGGGGGATTGTCTCAGATTTTCCTTTGAAAAACAAGAGGAGTTTTTTTGCAGGACAGGCGTCCCCTATGCCGGTGACCCGGAGACGTTATAATATGAAATTGACTTTTTCCAGTCACTCTTAATCGATAGGGAGTCACTTCTATGGAACACCCCAATGAACTGTTTTCTGAACAGGGAATCACTTTCGACGACATTCTGCTGGAACCGCAATTCAGCGAAGTTGTCCCTTCGGAGGTTGATGTCAGTACACGTCTTACGAGAAATATCACGCTCAATATCCCTCTTTTGAGTTCGCCCATGGACACCGTCACGGAAAAAGAGATGGCCATTGCTCTTGCCCGGGAAGGTGGTTTGGGTATTATTCACAAAAACATGAGCATTGAGCTTCAATCTGAAGAAGTTGCGCAAGTTAAGAGAAGTGCGAATGGTATTATACGTGAACCGGCTACACTGCCTCCCAATGCAAAAATTAGTGATGCACGCAATATTATGGAGCAACAAAATGTCTCCGGAGTGCCGATAATCGAAAAGGATGGAAAACTCGTTGGAATCATCACTCGGCGCGACCTACGGTTTCAGGAAAACTGGGAACAGCCGGTCTCCGAGGTGATGACCTCCAAAAATCTCGTAACGGCAATGGGAAATGTAACACTTTCTCAGGCTGAAACGATTTTAATGGAAAAAAAAGTAGAGAAACTCCTCCTAACGGACGATTTATTCAGATTAACGGGACTTATTACGATCAAAGACATCGACATGATGCGTCGTTACCCCAATGCGTGTAAAGATGCACAAGGTCGGTTGCGGGTCGGAGCCGCCGTTGGAGTTCATGATTATGAACGAATTGAGCGACTGATCCGGGAAGAGGTTGATGTCCTGACGGTAGACAGTGCCCATGGTCATTCGGCCAACGTGATTGAAACCGTAAGAGAAATCAAAAAACGGTGGAATATCGACGTCATTGCTGGAAATGTCGCCACGGAAGATGGTTGTATGGCCTTGATTCGTGCGGGAGTGGATGCCGTGAAAATCGGGATTGGCCCCGGGTCGATTTGCACCACACGAGTGGTGAGTGGCGTGGGGGTTCCTCAAATCACGGCAATCAATCGGGGAAGAAAAGCGGTCCAGGAATCAGACATGGCCGTGTCGATCATCGCGGATGGTGGAGTCCGTTACTCGGGCGACATCACCAAAGCGATTGCCGCAGGTGCCCATGTCGTAATGCTCGGAGGACTGTTTGCAGGACTTGACGAAGCTCCCGGAGATTTGATTTTTTATCAAGGGAGAACATTCAAAGCCTACCGCGGCATGGGGTCCATGGGGGCAATGGTCAAAGGTTCCAGCGAACGTTACCGACAGATGTCCAACGGGAAAGCGGACAAACTTGTTCCGGAAGGAGTTGAGGGTCGTGTCGCTTATCGTGGGCCGCTCGGGGCTTATGTTTATCAGCTCGTCGGCGGTCTCAGGGCCGGAATGGGGTACTGCGGAGCAGGAACCATTGAAGAATTAAGAGCAAAAGCACGTTTTATCAGGGTTTCGCCTGCCAGCATTCGGGAAGGTCATCCCCATGACATTTCGATCACGCAGGAAGCACCGAATTACAGCGTCGAAAGCAGAACTAATGAATAAAGTACAGGTGAATGAATGAAAAACAGGTGAAAAACATTAAATTTTATTGATTTTTTGAATTTTTTGTCTTTAATCACCATGAATTTTCCTTCATCACCATGAAAATACTTGTCTTGGGTTAATAAAATTATACTTGGGGAAGGAGGCCCAATATGACCAGTCGCACAGTCGCCCGGTCGATTCGTTTTAGGAGTTTTGTCCGTTGCCTCTCGCTGGTGACAGGGGTGGCTTTTTTGGTGTGTTCGGCAATCACTACAGCCCACGCACAACTTCAGTGGAAATCACCGACGGGTTCGGGGGTCAAAAAGAATCCGATCAAACAGGCTCAGATAACGGTTTCGCAAACGATGCCCGCGCCGACAACAGCGGATCAAGTCCGGCTTGTTCAGCATGAGGAGCCTTACCAGCCGGATTTTGTCCCTGTCCCTCATACCATTGCACAGGTCCCGAAACCGAATACCCCTTCTCCGGCGGCGATCCTCGACACGACACGTCCGGAGTCACGCCCTTCCTATCTGCAATCGCAGCCGGCTCCCATGCAACAGCCGGCGACTATTCCGCAATCACCAATGACGACACCTTCCGGAATAACGCCAATTCCCTTTGATGAAATTGAGCCGGGAGCACCGATCTCGACGACTACGATGAGTGACTATGCTGATTACGGCAATATGTATATCACCACCGATCAAAAAGGATGTCCCGATCCCAGGGCCATCACAAAACCCATGAGTCAAATCGGTTATGATATTTCAATGCCACAAGCGTCGGATGTTCCGGGGGAGTGCCCAATCAATTACGGGGAATATATTCCGCGAAATTGGGCAACCACTTGCTTCCAGTTCAAGGCCTCGGCTCTTTGCACCAAGGCAAACTACTTCGAGGATGTCGATCTTGAACGTTATGGTCACTCTTGGGGACCGTTCCTCCAGCCGGTTATTTCCGGAGGAAAATTCTTCTTCACCATTCCGGTTCTACCCTACAAAATGGGACTTATTCCGCCGGGTGAATGTGTTTACACCTTGGGACATTATCGTCCGGGGAGTTGTGCCCCTTACATTATCGATCCGCTTCCCCTTTCTGTTCGTGCCGGTCTTATTCAGGCAGGAGCGGTTGTTGGTGCGGTCTACATAATACCATAAAGTTTCGCGTCATCCTTCCCAAGACAATTTCAAAACGGACAGTCTGTAAAAGAGTGTCTGTTTTTTTATTGACGGAAAGGGAAGAGAAGAAAGAGGTGAGTGAAAAGTAAAAGGTAAGAGGCATTTTCTTTTAACCTCTTACCTTTTACTTCTTGGTTAGAAATCCCCGAAACCGGACGGTCAGTCATTTATCAGTCATTGCTGTCGTCAAATCCGTCGTTGTCGCCGAAGTCCATGTCCATATCGGGGAAGTCGCTGATCGGTTCATTGAAAAACGGATTGTCCTCGACGACCGATGGAGCTGTCGGCGAAACATCATCCAAAAGCGGAAACGAACGATTCATGGATCGGATCGGCATCTGTGAAAGGGCCTCTGCCGCTTCCTGACGATAACGCCATTGCGCCAGTTGATATTTCCGAAAACCTGTCCCGGCGGGAACAAGGTGACCGAGAATGACGTTTTCCTTAAGCCCGATCAGATGATCCGTCCGACTTGCCAGAGCCGCTTCGGTGAGCACTTTCGTCGTCTCCTGGAAGCTCGCCGCCGAGAGAAAACTCGTGCTTTGAACCGCGGCCTTGGTGATTCCGAGGAGTTGTGTCGATGAAAGGGCGTATGTCGGCGCGGTTACTTCCGCCGGTTTTTTGCCGTTTGCCGTCAATTCATCGTTGGCGTGTTCGATGACTTCCTTCGGAACCAACACCCCCACTTCGAATGTCGAATCGCCGGGATCCGTGATTTTAACACACTCACTCAAGTCCTTGTTCTTTTTGCGGAACATGAACTTGTCGACCACAACACCTTCGAGCAGACTGGTATCGCCGCCGGACTCGACACGTACCTTGCGAAGCATTTGAGAAACAATCAGTTCGATATGTTTGTCGTTGATCTTCACCCCCTGACTTCGATAAACGTTTTGCACCTCACGGACGAGATACTCCTGAACCGCTTCTTCACCGGAAATCCGGAGAATGTCATGCGGAACGAGCGGACCATCCGTCAGGGCCGTTCCGGCAAGGACGTAATCCCCGGCATGAACCCGCATATGTTTCCCATGCATGATTTCGTGAATCCGTTCGATCCCGGTTTCCTCGTTCGAAACGATGATCGTTCGTTTTCCGTGTCGTTTGTCGCCGAACTCCACGACTCCGTCAATTTCCGCGATCACGGCGGGGTCTTTTGGTTTTCGGGCTTCAAAAATTTCGGTCACCCGGGGCAAACCGCCGGTGATGTCTTGCGTTCCTGTCACGTTACGGGCCGACTTGGCAAGCATCGCTCCCCGTTCGACATAAGTTCCGTCCTCTACTTCAACAATCGCCTTACCGGGAAGATAGTAAAAATCAAGAGTGTCGATGCCGTTCTCCGCCTTAATATCGATTTGCGGGTGACGATCTCCCTTGAGGTCGGTCACGGTTCGACGATTTCTGCCCGTGTTCAGGTCTTTTTCAAGTCGGACGGTTTCGCCGTCAACAATATCGACATAGTGAACATAGCCGGCAACTTTCGAGAGAATCGGCACACTGTGAGGGTCCCATTGACACAAGGACGCACCCGCGGGAACTTCCTGATTTTCTTCAACCAGAAGCCTTGCCCCAACAGGAACCGTGTATTTGTCACGTTCACGACCTCGCGGATCAAGGAGCGAAATTGAACCGTTTCGTGACAGCGCGATTCGATGTCCGTCCGCATTTTCAATCACTTCGAGTTGCACGAACTTGATTTTACCGGGATATTTCGCCTTGAGTTCACTTTCTTCAACATCGCGGGCTGCCGTTCCACCGATATGGAACGTCCGCATTGTAAGTTGCGTTCCCGGCTCACCGATACTTTGCGCGGCAATCGTTCCGACGGCCATTCCCTCTTCGACAAGACGGCTGGTCGAAAGGTCCATTCCATAACAAAGGGCACAAACCCCAAGTTCCGCCTCACAAGTCATCGTGCTGCGAATTTGAATCTTTTGCAGGTTCATCCGTTCGATTTTCGCTGCGATTTCCGAGGTGATCATCTCGTTTTCACGGACAATCACTTCGTCGGTGATCGGATCGACGATGTTGACGCGGGAAACACGACCACGGATTGACGCGGCAAGACTCACTTCAACCTTTTCACCGCGATAAATGACCCCCTTGGTGATTCCTTGGGTCGTTCCGCAGTCGTGACAGGTCACGACAACGTTTTGCGAGACATCGGCCAATTTTCGGGTGAGGTAACCCGAGTCTGCCGTTTTCAGGGCCGTATCGGCCAACCCTTTTCGGGCACCGTGGGTCGAACTGAAATACTCAAGCACGGAAAGACCTTCACGGAAGTTCGCCTTGATCGGTGTTTCAATGATTTTTCCGGATGGTTTCGCCATGAGACCACGCATACCGGCGAGCTGACGAATCTGCTCAACACCGCCTCGGGCGCCGGAATTGGCCATCAGGTAGATCGGATTGACGTAACCGACCTCGCGAACGTCATTTTCGAGTTCCGTCATCATCTGTTTGGTGATTTCTTCCCGGGCACGGGTCCAGGAGTCAAGAACTTTGTTGTACCGCTCATCGCCGGTAATGGCCCCGTTCATGTATTCACGTTGTGCCTTGGCGACTTCTTTTTCCGCGGTCTTGATGATGTCCGATTTGGAGTTCGGGGTAATCAAATCATCGGTCGCGAACGAAAGACCGCTTTTGGTGCTTTCCTCGAACCCGATCCGCATCATCCGGTCGAGCAAATCAATCGTCGCGCGGCGTCCGATGTACTCATAACAGTCGCTGATGACCGTCTGGAGACCGCCGCTGCGCAGCGGCTCATTATAATACGGCATTCCGTGCGGCAAAATGTCGTTGAACATCAAGCGACCGGGCGTCGTTTCAAACAACACGCCTTCCCGAACGGAAGGGTCGGTCTTGAGCCATCGACCTTTCGCCATCCGAACCTTGATCGTCGCGTGGGTATCAACGACTTTATGGGCGTGAGCCAACAAAACCTCTTCCCGGGAAGAAAACGTCATGCCGTGTCCGACCATGCCTGGAATCGTCATCGTGATGAAGTAGCATCCCATGACAACGTCTTGCGACGGACTGATAATCGGTGCCCCGTTGGCCGGGCTGAAAATATTATTCGTCGAAAGCATGAGGGTGTGGGCTTCGACCTGGGCTTCCAGCGAAAGCGGAAGGTGAACGGCCATCTGGTCGCCGTCGAAGTCGGCGTTGAACCCGCGACAAACCAACGGATGAAGCTGAATGGCGTTTCCTTCGACGAGAATCGGTTCAAATGCCTGAATTCCCATCCGATGAAGCGTCGGGGCACGATTCAGAAGCACCGGGTGATTCTGGATCACCTCTTCGAGAATATCCCAAACTTCCTCGTCTTTCCGTTCCAGCATCTTCTTGGCACTTTTGATCGTGTCGGCGTGCTGAAGTTCCTTGAGTCGGCGAATGATGAACGGCTGATAGAGTTCGAGCGCGATTTTCTTCGGAAGTCCGCATTGGTGCAGTCGCAAGGTTGGCCCGACAACGATCACGCTTCGCGCCGAGTAGTCCACCCGTTTTCCGAGCAGGTTTTCGCGGAACCGGCCTTGTTTTCCCTTGATCATATCGGTCAGGGATTTGAGCGGACGGTTGCTCGAACCAAGAACAGGCCGTTTACAACGATTGTTGTCGAATAATGCATCGACCGACTGCTGAAGCATTCGCTTTTCGTTCCGGATGATCACTTCCGGGGCATTGAGATCGACCAGTTTCTTGAGCCGGTTGTTCCGGTTGATGATCCGGCGGTACAAATCGTTGAGATCACTTGTCGCAAACGTCCCCGATTCGAGCAACACGAGAGGCCGCAAGTCCGGCGGAATGACCGGAATCGCGTCGAGAACCATCCATTCGGGTCGGTTGTCACTGTCGCGCAACGATTCGACCATTTTGAGTCTGTTGACGAGATCCTTCTTCCGCTGTTTCGAGCGGGTTTCGGTCATCTCGACGCGGAGTTCTTCCGAAAGTCTCGTCAGGTCAAGATTTTGGAGCAATTTGCGAATCGCTTCGGCCCCCATTTCCGCCTGGAACGTTGTCCCGTACTCTTCCCGGGCATTCCGGTACTCTTCCTCCGAAAGCAATTGATACGTTTTCAACGGGGTGTCGCCCGGCTCAATCACGACATAATCCTGGAAGTAGATAACTTTCTCAAGACTTGCCGCTTTCATGGCGAGGAGCGTTCCAAGCCGACTGGAGGCCGCCCGGAAGAACCAGATATGCACGACCGGCGCGGCAAGGTCAATGTGCCCCATCCGTTTGCGACGAACCCGACTGTGGGTGATTTTCACGCCGCAGCGGTCGCAGGTCATTCCCTTGTATTTCATGCCGCGGTATTTGCCGCACGCACATTCCCAGTCTTTTTCCGGACCGAAAATTTTCTCGCAGAACAAGCCGTCACGCTCTGGACGATACGTCCGATAATTGATGGTTTCCGGCTTCTTGACTTCACCGTAAGACCAACTCCGAATATCGCTCGGCTTGGCAAGACTGATTTTCACGGCCCCGTAATCATTGACACGGTCGTAAGTAAATTCCCCTATGCTCACTCCGGTTCTCCTTACTTTTATGTGTTATTTTTGCCACAGAAGGCACGGAAATACACGGAAGAATTTTCCGTGACATTCTGTGTTTTCCGTGGCTAAAAGCATTGTTCTGCAATTCTATTTCTTTTCGTCGTTATCTTTATCTTTGTCTTTGTTTTTGCCAAAAACTTTATGTATCGTATAGGCAAGAATTCCTGCCGCTATAATAATGGCTGATGCGATTATACATGCTGCAACAATCACTGCAAATCCGGTGAAATTGGGTGAATTGCCGATAAAACCTACCGCATCCGCCACCACTCCCGCAACACTGCTTACACACACAATAATGATCACTACAAATATAAATAACCAAAGTTTGGTTCCAAACGAAAGACCTTTCTTGTTGGACATCATTAATAATTTCTCCCAATTTGTTGAAAAATTATCTGCAAACATCTGCGTTATCTGTTGACAACCCTTCCGTGCCTTTCTGTGTCTTCCGTGGCAAAAAATCACTTCCCTGCATTTCGTTCCCAAAACACGCCGTCTTGATAACCCTGGACCGTCCGGTCGTGTTCGGCGAGTTCGAGGCGTTTTTCGGTCAGTAAACAATACTCACGGTCAAGTTCAACGCCGAAAAAGCGGCGTCCCAGTTTTTTTGCGACCACCGATGTTGTGCCCGATCCTAAAAATGGGTCAAACACCACGTCTCCCGCGTTGGAGCTTGCCAAAATCAGTTTCGCGAGCAGTTTTTCCGGCTTTTGCGTCGGGTGGTCGGTGTTTTCCGGCATCGACCAAAACGGCACGGTCAGGTCGGTCCACAAATTCGACGGATGGGTGAGCCGGTAATTTCCCGACGTTTCTTCCTCCCAATCTTTCGGCATCCCCCCCGCCCCACCGACGCGATACGGCGCGACAACCCGCCGCTTGATTTTCACCGCATCCAGGTTGAACGTGTAATCGTCCGACATGGTGCAAAACCAAATATCCTCATGGGCGTTCTTCCAATTTGCTTTGGCCCCGCGTCCTTTTTCGCGTTCCCAGGTGATTCGGTTCCGCACCTGAAAAAAACGCCCGAGCACCTCGCACACCGCATGGGAACACCGCCAATCGCAGCACACATAAATGCTCGCCGTTGATTTAAGCAGTCGCGGCAGTTGCGACACCCAACATTCGAGCCAATTTTCATATTTTTTTGCATCGGCGGCCCGAAAAATCGATTCCCCGAACGTTTTTGTCAAATTATAAGGGGAATCAGCAATCAGCAAATCGACGCTTTGTTCCGGCAATAACGGCAACACGTCCAACACATCGCCGTGAATCGTCCGCCCGATGATTTCATCCACCGTTTGCGGCGTTTTGACGACAATCAACCGTTTTGCCAGTCTTTTTTGATCCTCCTTTGTTAATACCAATGTCCGATTCCGCGGGGCTCTCATTATTACCCAATAACTAACGCAACAAAAATAGAACCAATGGCTTTAGCAATGAGAAGTACGATAAACACATAGGGTAAAACTTTCATAAATGCAAAACTGTTTTTCTTGCTAACCATCGAATAAACATGAGAGATTCCCGAAATGACAATCGAAATGATAACGATCTCGATCAGAGAAAAGAGAATCAACATAATCCAAGCACCAACTACACCTTCATCTGATATACCCATAGTTCTTCTCTTCTTCTATTCTCATCGCAACCCAGTCAATCATTTTATGCGCCCTTAGTAGCATGCACAATGTTTATCAATCAATGCGCCCTTATACCCTTATCTGACAACGACTGCAAATAATGTGCAATCATTCGATCCGTTTCTTCAATAAACGATTCCGTTTTATGGTGTTCCGGTTGAGTCAAAATGTATTTACAAATTCTATCGACTTCCTTTTTGGAAACGGAAAACGCCGAACATGTTGTTTGCCATCGAAATCGACCGTTACACAAATGATTGACGTTAATAAATGTTTCCGATCCTTCCGCCACCAATCCCGCCAATCGGTGTTCGCTCATTTCCGGACTGCGTGAAACCAAAAAATGAACGTGATCGGGATTAGCATAAATGGCATACAATTTACATTCGTGGTTATTAACTATTCCGGTGATATATTTTTCAATTCGTTCCCGATTTTTCGCCTTGATGATCGGTTGACGGTTTTCGACCGTAAAAACAAAGTGGGTGAATAAATTGTTAAACCTAACTTCCATTGGAATAAGGGTATAAGGGCGCGAGTTATTAATTATCATTTGCTACTAAGGGCGCAGTTGTTGTGCTGTTAAGACACAATCTGGACCGCGCCCTTAGTAGCACGGATTCTCATCACCAGCCACTACAACTGTTGACCTTTTTGCAGGTCCATGTTGAGGGCCAAGCCGCGGATTTCGTTGGTGAGCACGTCGAAACTTGCCGGGGTACCGGCTTCGAGCGTGTTTTCCCCTTTGACCATCGACTCGTAAATTTTCGTGCGTCCCTCGACGTCGTCGCTCTTGACGGTGAGCAGTTCCTGGAGCGTGTAGGCGGCACCATAAGCTTCGAGCGCCCAGACTTCCATTTCGCCGAACCGCTGACCGCCGAAGCGGGCTTTTCCGCCAAGCGGCTGTTGCGTGATGAGTGAATACGGTCCCGTACTTCGGGCGTGAACCTTGTCGTCGACGAGGTGGTGAAGCTTGAGCATGTAAATGTAGCCGACCGTGGTTTCCTGGTCGAACAATTCACCGGTTCGACCGTCACGCAACTTGACTTTACCATGTTTTGGCAGTCCCGCTTCTTCGAGACTTTGGTTGACGTCAGTTTCCGAAGCTCCGTTGAAGACCGGCGTGAGTGCCTGGTAACCGAGCCTCGCGGCGGCCCAACCAAGGTGAGTTTCGAGAATCTGACCGACATTCATACGGCTCGGAACGCCCAGCGGATTCAAAAGAATCTGGAGCGGTGTTCCGTCTTCAAGGTGCGGCATGTCTTCCCGGGAGAGGATTTTGGAGATCACCCCCTTGTTTCCATGACGCCCGGCCATTTTGTCACCGACGGAAATCACCCGTTTTGCCGCGACGTAAACCTTGACCATCTGGAGCACCCCACGCTTGAGTTCGTCGCCCCGTTTGAGCGAATTCAACCGTCGGTCGCGAAGATCGACCGCCGCTTCCACCACCGGCCACATCCGATTGTAGATTTTCTCCAGTTCGGCACATGTTTTATCGTCTTTCATCTCAATTTGGCTGAGCTGGAACAAACGAACCTGATCGGAAAAATTCTTGCTCAGTTTCTCGGGCATGATCGGGTTGCCTTCTTCATCGGTGACGGTCTTTTTCAGGGCTTTTTCCATCTCGCCGATCATCGCGCCGAAGGTTTCGGCAATTTTCCGATTGCCTTCGGTATCGATTTCTTCCAGTTCCAGCTCGAACGCTTTTCGTTCTTCCTCGGTAAGGCTCATCCGGGTGGCGATCCGTTGTGTTCCGATGACGATTCCTTCAATTCCCGACGGAACTTCAAGCGATTCATTCTTCACGTCTTCGCCGGCCCGACCGAAAATGGCATGGAGCAGTTTTTCTTCAGGCGTCAATTCGGTCTTCGATTTCGGAGTGACCTTGCCGACAAGAATGTCACCGGGCCGGACATATGTTCCAACGCGAACGATCCCGTTTTCGTCAAGGTTGCGAAGCGCCTTGTCGCCGACATTCGGAATATCCCGGGTGAACTCTTCGCGTCCGAGTTTGGTGTCACGGATTTCCGTGTCGAACTCTTCGACATGAATCGAAGTATAAACGTCCGATTCCACAAGCTCTTCACTGATGATGATCGCGTCCTCGAAGTTGAATCCGTCCCAGGCCATGAAGCCGACAAACACATTTCGCCCGAGAGACAACTCACCCTGGCACATACTTGCCCCGTCGGCGATAACATCACCGGCCTTGACAGTCTGCCCGAGCTGAACGATCGGCGACTGATTCTGACATGTTCGTTCGTTGAGTCCGACAAACTTGCGAAGGACGTATTCGTCCTCGTATTCGTTGTTCGTATCCTTAACAACAATACGCAAAGCATCGACATAGGAAATGATTCCGCCACGTTTCGCCTTAACCAAAAGACTCGAGTTATAAGCGGCATATTTTTCCAATCCCGTTGCAACGAGCGGTTTTTCGGAAACGAGGAGTGGCACGGCCTGCCGCTGCATGTTGGAACCCATCAAGGCACGGTTGGCGTCGTCATGCTCCAAAAACGGAATCAAACCGGCGGAAACTCCGATCATCTGACTCGGGGCAACGTCCACATATTCGACATTGTCAACCCCGACCGGTTCGTAATCACCGCGATAACGAACGACAACATGACCGGCAACAGGGTCGGGGAGAATTTTATGACCGTCCGTCAAAACATCTGCCGGGGCAAGTTTCGCTTCATGTTCCTGGTCGGCACGCAACCATTCGATTTCATCGGTAATGACGCCGTTTGCCACTTTACGATAGGGGGCAATCAAAAAACCGAATTCATCGACACCGGCATAAATCGCAAGGCTTGAAATCAGACCGATATTGGTTCCTTCCGGCGTTTCAATCGGGCAAATCCGTCCGTAATGCGAAGAGTGAACGTCGCGAACGTCGAAACCGGCACGTTTACGATTCAGACCACCGGGACCAAGCGCCGAGAGTCGCCGTTCATGGGTCAACATCGAAAGCGGGTTCGTTTGATCGACGACTTGAGAAAGTTCACCGCGTCCGAAGAAATATTCAATGGCCGCCGAGATACTCTTCTGGTTGATCACCTGACGAGGCGTAATTTCGTCACCGCGAAGGTTCATCCGTTCTTGCACCGTTCGTCGCAACTTCAAAAATCCCTTCCGAAGTTCTTCCCCGGCCAACTCGTCAATGGTCCGGAGACGACGGTTGCCCAAATGGTCAATATCATCGACCTCGACGGTTCTGTCGCCGCACCAGAGACGGTTCAAATAAGAAACCGCCTGGATCAAATCGTCCGGACGCAAACACATGTCTTCAAGCGGAATGTTGAGTCCCAGTTTGCGGTTGATCCGAAAACGTCCGACACGTCCCAAACGGTAGCGATTGGTGTCATAAAACTTGTCGTGAAAGAGGTCCTTGGCACGATCCAGTTGCGGCGGGTTGCCCGGGCGAAGTCGTTGATAGATTCTCATCAGGGCTTCTTCGTGACTCGCGGTTTTATCCTCGTCCAACGAGTTGAGAAGCAGCTTGTTCTTCGGGTCATCCATGATCTCGATTTTTTTGATCCCGGACGTGCAGATCGTTTCCGCCTTGCTTTTGGTGATCTGCTGACCGCATTCGAGAATGATTTCGCCGACACGGTCCGAACCCACCGGATACACGACATCGGAAATCGAATATTTCCCTTCGATTTTGGACACGCAGGAGCCGCCTTCGATTTTTACCGTCGTCGTTTTATAAAATGCCCGAAGAATGTCGGCATTCGTGCTGAAATCAGGACTCATCGCCCGAAGAAGCATCATCACCGGCAGTTTGCTGCTTTGATCGATACGGACAATGACGGTTTCCTTGCGGGAAATATTCAGTTCGATCCAACTCCCACGTTCCGGAATGATGCGACAACTGAACGTCCGACGTTCCGCCTCGATTTCACTCACAAAATCGATTCCCGGACTTCGATGGAGCTGACTGACAACGACACGTTCCGCGCCATTGATGATGAATTCCCCGCCTCCGAGCATAATCGGAATATCACCGAGATAGACGTCTTCTTCCGTCGTTCCTCCTTCTTTAACCAAACGAAGGCGGACCTTGAACGGTCGGCCATAGGTCAATCGAAGCTGCCGACACTCATCCGGCTCGTAGCGCGGCTTCTCCAGTTCATAATGAATATATTCAAGACGAACGGACTTGTCATAATTTTCAATCGGAAAAATCTCGCGAAGCACCGACTCCAAACCAATATCACGGCGTTCACCGAGAGGAACCTTTTCCTGAAGAAATGCGTTGTAACTTCTGGTCTGAAGTTCCGTGAGATTAGGAATGGTATGGATGGAATCCTGGTTACCAAAATTTCTGATTTCGGAGAAATTCACTCGTCGTTTTGACGATACAGCCATCAAAAAACCTCCTCTTTCCCTGAAGCAAGTTGGAGCGAAACACCGGTCGGGGTCTTTTTCGCTCAAAAAATCAAATCAAATCAGAAAAATACGTGGAAAATAAGAGCAAACGAAAAACAAACCCAATAAATATAAGCAAAATCGTAATTTATGTCAACTGAAAAAGCAGGGCCACTCAAGAAAAGACAAAAACCTGTGACTCACCATCGAGAAAAGCGAATCCCAGGACAACACGTGACACACTTTCAGTGTTTCGCATAAAATTCAAAACGATCAAACACAAGAAAATCGTAACACGACATTCAAGACGTGTTACGAAAAAGAACAATGCACCCTTGAAAACTATTTAACGGACGCCTTGGCTCCGACTTTTTCAAATTCAGCCTTGAGTTTTTCAGCTTCTTCTTTCGGAATACCTGTCTTGATCTTGGAAGGAACATCTTCCACCATTTTCTTGGCGTCACCAAGAGATGCGCCTGTTGCATCACGGACGACTTTGATAACCTTGATTTTTTCGGCTCCGAAATCTTCAAGAACGACGTCAAATTCGGTTTTTTCCTCAGCGGCTGCCGCGGCTTCACCACCACCGGCACCCGGAACGGCCATCATCACCGCGCCACCGGCAGCGGCTTTAATGCCGTGAACTTCTTCCAGGTAGTCACTCAGGTCTTTTGCTTCTTTCAGCGTCAGTTTGACAATTTTATCACCGAGTTCCGAAATGGCTGCCGGGAACTCACGGGCAGGAGCGTCTGTCGACATGTTCGATTTTTCCTTTCACACAATAAGCCAACACCTAATATTTTGTATCAATATCCCGGTTTCCAAGTTGCCCTGATTTCCCAGTATCCCCAGATTTTCCCGTTTTATCGATGTTTTTGCGTTGACGACAACAAATTCAATCACAGGTCACGATCAAATTCATTCGGAGACGGCGAATGAGTATATAAATCGGAAGCCTTAGCTAACCCTACAAGGTCCATAGCCAAATAGGTCAAGCGGCAACTTCCGTATTTTCTTCTTTTTCTGCAATTTGCTTAATTTGACTGGCCAAGGCCCCTCCAACCCCAATCAACTGACCGGAAAGCCTGCCACCGACACCAATAATTTGCCCGACAAGCAGACTGATCTGCTCTTCACGAGAGGGCCATTTGCTCACTTCCACCGCCTGAGCGGCGTTCAGTGCCTCACCGTCCATGACGCCGGCATAAATCTCAAATCCTTGAAACTGCTTATCTTTGGAAATTTTCACCAATTCCTTGGCCAAGCCGACGACATCCGTCGCCCCCCAACAAACGGCAAGCGAACCGGTCAAATTTTCAAACAGCGGCGCAAGTGGCGTCCCTTCTGTCGCTCTTTTGGCCAGACTGTTTTTGATGACCGTCATCTTGATTTCTTTTTCAGCGAGCATTGTACGCAAACGTGTATTGGTATTCGCGTTCAAACCGACAAAGCTCACAAGAAATGCCTCGTTTACGCCATCAAATCGAGAACGTAACTGCTCTGAGACAAGGTTTTTAACAAATTTACTCATAAAGGCACTCAGTATCCACTTACGGGAAATCCTTCCGTCCATAAAACAAAAGGAAAAATATAATACGGCTTTCCGAAAACTCAAAGGGGGGGAGAGGAAAGTTCGGGGCATTCGGCAAAATTTTTCACCTGACACTCCACCCAACTTCCAAAACAATCGTTACTTACAACGTCATTTACAATGCCACTCGTACTCCCGGCGACATCGTTGCGGAAAGAGCCACCGTTTTGATGTACTGCCCTTTGACAGCAACAGGTTTCAGTGAACTGACAAAATTGATAAACGCTTGAATATTTTCTTCGAGTTTCTCCGCATCAAAACTCAACTTGCCGACAACGGCGTGAACGATTCCCCCTTCTTTATCGCTTCGAAATTCAACTTTTCCGGCCTTGTATTCGCGAATGGTTTTCTCCAATTCCATCGTAACCGTTCCGGCTCGCGGAGACGGCATCAAACCACGGGGCCCGAGAATACGTCCGAGCGGGCCGACAACTCCCATCATATCCGGGGTCGCGATGCAGACGTCGAAGTCGGTCCACCCATTTTTGATTTTGTCCGCAAGATCGGCGTCCCCCACCGTATCGGCACCGGCGGCGTTCGCTTCATCGGCTTTTGCACCTTTGGCAAACACCGCAATTCGCAAGGTTTTACCAATTCCATGCGGGAGAACGATGGACCCACGAACAATCTGGTCTGCCTGTTTCGGATCAATTCCGAGACGCATGGCGATTTCAACCGATTGGTCAAATTTTGTCGTATTAAACGTTTTCAGAACCTTTACGGCTTCAGGAAGAGCGACAACATCCTTAGGAACCGCCGAGGTCATTTTTTTCATTCTTTTTGTCAATTTTACCATGACACAACCCGCCTTAATTCATTATTTTGTCAGTTATTCTTTTGATTTTAAGATGATTCCAAAGCTGTAAAGCTGATTCTCTTTATTGTACGATTTAGTCAACAATATCCAAGCCCATGCTTCTCGCTGTTCCGGCAAGAATTCTTTTCGCATGATCCATGTCTCTGGCGTTCAGGTCTTTCCATTTCATTTTGCAAAGCTCCTCAAGCTGAGCGTTGGTCACCTGTCCGACCTTGACTTTCGGCGGATTTCCTGACCCTTGAACGATTCCTGCTGCTTTTTTCAAAACGTCTGCCGAATGGGGAGTCTTCGCTTCCAGCTCAAAAGAACGGTCGCTGAAAACCTTGACCACCACCGGAACACGAAGTCCGAGATGTTCTTTGGTCCTTTCGTTGAACTGCTGCACGAACTGACCAAGATTCAAACCGTATTTACCAAGGGAAGTTCCAACCGGCGGCGCGGCCGTCGCCTGACCACCTTTCACCTGAAAACGAACCGTTGCTGTTAATTGCTTTGCCATGACTGAATGACCCCAACTTCTGCAAAAATATTTGATGCCCGACAATCCGGGCGGTACTTTATTGATTCAAAATTTATTCAAACTCTTAACCTAACAACTCGACTTGCCAGTATTCCAATTCCACGGGCGTACTTCGACCAAAAATACTCAACATCACCGTCACACGTCCACTTGCGGTGTCAATTCCGTCCACTTCACCCTCAAAATTCACAAACGTCCCGTCTTTGATTTTGACCTTGCTTCCAATTTCATAAGGAATTTTCAGTTTCGGTGCATCTCCGGTAATGTCGGCCTTTTCCGAGGCCAACATTTTTTCAACCTCATGGGGCAACATGGGCGTCGGACGCCCTATTGCTCCGGTAAAATCCCCAATTCCCGGAGTTTCACGAACCAGAAACCATGTGTCGTCGTTGACGACCATCCGGATCATGATGTAACCGGGATACAACTTTTTCCGGGTGATCTTTTTCTTGCCGCCACGAACTTCTGTCACCATTTCGGTCGGAACAAGGATCCGATCAAAATATTGATCCATTCCTTTAATCTGGATTTTTCGCTTGAGACTGTCTTTGATCAAATCCTCACGGTTGACTTGCACCTTGAGGATATACCAGTCCATTTTTCCGTCCAAATCGGCAAGTCGTGAGACTTCCGGTTCAAAAACGGGCTTTTGGACCGCCGTCGACTCATGATTTGCTGCCCGGCTGTCTTCCGGCAGACTGTTTTCCAACAGGTTGTCTTCTGACGAACTGTCTTCCGACCGGTTTTCATGTTTTACTTCATCCGTCGGAATATCGGCGATCACGGAATCGTCCTTTTCCGATGAATCCGCATCATAATCAGAATGTTCATCTGGATTAGTCACGACGAAATCTCCACATATATCTCATATATCTCCACAAATGAGTTATTCCCAGTTTCCGGTTGCAAGGCCACGTAAAAACTTATACAGCCCGAACCAAGTCAGGTCAAAAATGCAAAGCGCCACCGTCATAAGAATCATCACCGTAATTACAACGACCGTGGTCACGTAAAGTTCTTTATTCGACGGCCAGGAAACCTTAATCATTTCAGCTTCCACGGCAATCAAAAAGTCAGCAAAATGGGAATAATTCACCAAACGGTAGGCAAACCAAAGCCCAAACAAAGCAAGGCCCACGGAAATGCCATAAACCCATGCCGCGGCAAGGCCGCCCTCCATGGATGGAAACAGGAAGGCAAGCCAGGCAAAACCGACACTGGAATCGGTGAACCGATAAGCACCCCAGGCAATGACCGCGATCACACCCAACATGGTCAAACGCCGGACAAGCTGACCTTGAGTCCGTTTATAAACATTAAACTTGAACAATTCGCGAAAAAATCCTGACACGTTGCCCACCTTTAATTCGTTAGGAACAACACCCCAAGCGGGAGGAAAAAAGGGGGAAATGGATAAGGTCTGACCGCCTGATCTCATTTCAAACTCCAAATTCCACCACTCCTAACTGACACTCCATGAAGCAGGGGCGAAGGGAATCGAACTCTTAACCGCTGGTTTTGGAGACCAGTGCTCTACCAATTGAGCTACACCCCTAAAGCGTATGAAAAACAGGTTTGGAGATACTATGCCAACCAAGTAGCGACCAACGGGAGCGGAAAATCCCCAAACCAATTCTCAAACGGCTCTAAAATCAACAGGAACAATCGTCTCACCCTGAAATGTGAACCGCCGGAAACGGCAATGGTACATTTTCAGGGTGGCACGACGCATCATCATTCATTACTTCAAAATTTTTGTCACAACGCCGGAGCCGACAGTACGTCCCCCTTCACGAATGGCGAAACGGACATTTTCGTCAAGAGCAATCGGCGAAATCAATTCGACCTTCAGTTTGACATTGTCACCGGGCATACACATCTCGGCATCACCAAGGAGTGTCAGCGACCCGGTCACGTCCGTGGTCCGGAAGTAGAACTGCGGACGGTAGCCACTGAAGAACGGGGTTGCGCGACCACCTTCCTCTTTTGAAAGGACGTAAACTTCGCCTTCAAATTCGGTATGCGGGGTGATCGAGCCCGTCTTGGCCAAAACCTGTCCACGTTGAATTTCTTCACGTTTCACGCCACGGAGAAGGAGACCGACATTGTCGCCGGCCATTCCCTGATCTAGGGTTTTGTTAAACATTTCAACGCCCGTGACAACAACCTTCCGAAGTTCATCCGTAAAGCCGACGATCTGAACTTCTTCGCTGACCTTCACGACACCGCGCTCAATACGACCGGTCGCAACGGTTCCACGACCTTCAATCGAGAACACGTCTTCCACGGCCATCATAAACGGCTTGTCTTGTTCACGTGCAGGCTCAGGAATGTAGGTGTCGATTGCATTCATCAACTCGGTGATGCACTTTGAGGCTTCCGGGTCTGCCGGATTTTGATAAGCCTGAAGCGAAGCGCCGCGGATGACCGGGACATCATCGCCGGGGAACCCATTGGCGGTCAAAAGTTCGCGAACTTCGAGTTCGACCAGTTCGAGGAGTTCTTCATCGTCGACAAGGTCGCATTTGTTGAGGAACACCACCAACCGGGGCACGTTCACCTGACGGGCAAGGAGCACGTGTTCACGTGTTTGCGGCATCGGACCGTCAGCGGCGGAAACGACGAGAATCGCACCGTCCATCTGGGCGGCACCGGTGATCATGTTTTTGATGAAGTCCGCGTGACCGGGACAATCAATGTGAGCATAGTGACGGTTTTCCGTCTCATACTCGACGTGAGCGACGGCAATGGTCACGGTTTTCGAAGCGTCACGCACGGTACCGCCCTTGGCAATATCGGCATACGATTTCGTTTTGGCAAGCCCTTTGGCCGCCTGAACTGCGAGAATGGCGCCTGTGAGCGTGGTTTTGCCGTGGTCGATGTGACCGATGGTCCCAACGTTCACGTGCGGCTTGGTTCGTTGGAATACGTCCTTAGCCATAGTCTTTTATATCTCCATGAAATTCGTTGATGGGGTAATATCGGATAGGTATGATCTTGCACCAATAGGCAGTGACAAACAGCGGGAACGCAAGGAACAAAAGCTGCGGATGGGAATCGAACCCATGACCTCGTCCTTACCAAGGACGCGCTCTACCGACTGAGCTACTGCAGCAGAGCATCCCCTTTTCATCACTCCAATCGACCGAGCCGTTGATTCGGAGTACCCCATTCGGCCCCAAAATCAACCACTCAAGCCACGACAACCAACAATTATCGACAAAATCCCGAAAAAAGCGGGTGAAGGGAATCGAACCCTCGTCTTCAGCTTGGAAGGCTGTGGCTCTACCATTGAGCTACACCCGCAATGGTTTTTTTCGTGATTTTTGTCAGTGGGAGATGGAGGATTCGAACCTCCGAAGTCGTTGACAACAGATTTACAGTCTGCCCCCTTTGACCGCTCGGGAAATCTCCCTCAAAATTTACATTATCTTCTGAACAGAGCTAGTGATGGGACTCGAACCCGCAACCTGTTGATTACAAATCAACTGCTCTGCCAATTGAGCTACACTAGCACACCTCAAATGGAACAGGAGACAAGCAAGGCGTAGTTATACACATAACCCCGGCTTTTGCAAAGTGGTCCCCGATGCCGATTTTGCCCGAAAAAGTGAAGTATTTCGATCATTTTTCAGTCAAAACGGCAAAATTCGCTCTTTTTTGCTCTTTATTCAGGTATAAAAGCAAACATCTTACCGGAAAAAGCAATTCCGGCAAGGGGGAAGGGAAAAGGTGAAAGGGAAAAGAAAGAGTTAGGAATGTGGAGTTTTTTTCAATTCCGGCTCAACTCCAAACTGATAAATACAAAGATTCAATGAGCGATTTTCAAAATCAATCTTCCGGATACGTTTCTTTTTGTTGCGGCGATTGTTTTGGTTTAATGAAATGTGGTTCAGAAACGGCACTTGGCTCCGGTGGAGGAACATTGAGTTTCGAGCGGATTTGGTCGGAAATCGAATAATCGGCACCGCGTCGGTTTTGATAGGCAATAAACAGTTCCGCGACAATCCCCATGGAGATCAATTGCCCCCCGAACAGGAGAAACGCAACAGAATAAAGGACAGCCGGACGCCCGCCAAGTTTGTAAACATCGGCATAATCCTTGATATAGTCCAAGTGATACAAAAGGTTGGAGTATCCCCAACGGGCGGCAAGGTAGGTCAGTGACAAAAACCCAACGGCAAAGGCACAAAGTCCGATTGTCCCCATGAGATGTTGGGGACGTTGACCATAGCCCGTGATGAATTTGACGGTGAGCAGGTCGAGAAAACCTTTGACAAATCGCGTAAACCCATATTTGGACTGGCCATAAGACCGAACACGGTGCGTGATAACCTTCTCGCCGACTTTGTACCCACGAGCAGCTGCCAGAACCGGAACAAACCGATGCAACTCACCGTAAAGCGTCACTTCGTCAAAAATCTGCCGTCGATAGATTTTCATGCCACAATTATGATCATGCAGCTTGACGCCGGTAAGCCAACTGACCATTCCATTGAAAAATCGCGACGGAATCACTTTGTGCCATGGATCGTGCCTGACTTTTTTCCAACCACTGACAACATCAAGACTTGTGTCCATCATTTTCAGGAACTCGGGAATTTCCCTGGGGTCGTCCTGAAGATCGGCGTCCATTGTCATGACCAGTTCGCCATGAGCGACGGAAAAACCGGCATTCAGTGCTGCCGCTTTGCCGAAATTTCGACGGAATTTGATCGCCTGAATACGTGGGTCGCTCTTGGTCAATCGCTGAATGATTTCCCATGATCGGTCCGTCGATCCGTCATCAATGAAAATGATTTCGATTTCAAGTTCGTAAGTCTTGGCGACATCATCGATTTCACGGTGAAGTTGGGTGAGACTTTCTTCCTCATTGTAAACAGGGATGACGATCGACAACATTGAAGAAACTCCTTGTCTGTTCTTTGGTTCGCGAAAATAACGCAACTCTATTATACCCCCCCGCCTCACGATTTTGAACTCTTTTTCATGAGGAAACCATGAAAAAGAAAAATAAAGAAAAATAGCAAAAATAAGTAAGTCTTTCCGAAAAATAAAATTAAGGCAAAATCGTAAAATTTTACTTTTAAGTTAAATTTGACGGCAATTGTTGGCCGATTTGAAAAATGATGACTCAGCTTTTCATTTTTATAGAAAAATCACTCTTTTCGAATGGTGAGGCAATTGTGTCTTGGAGACTTTCCCTCAAACTTTTGGCCGTTTCGCTTGTTATTTTCAGCGTAACTGGTTGTAGCACTTCTCTTTACAAGAAACGTGGACTACTCTTTCGTGGTGACTGGGCATTTGAGATCAACCGTACCCCTTGGGTTGGGTGTCCCGGTGACATTGATGCCGAAGGATGTGAAAAAGGAGAAAATGGGGAGAAAGGAAAAAAAGGACTACTTAATGGTTGCTCGCTTACCAATAAAGCCAAGTGTATTCATGGTATTCCTCAAAGAAATTGTGCACAATGCTGCACAAACACTCAAGGAATGGGCGTCAACGGAGTTAATGGTGTCAATAATGGTGCTAACGGAACAGGGATGGGGGGAAACCCCATGGCCAACCTCCCCCCAGGTTCACTGATCGTTCCCAATGGGGTTGTCCTCCCCAATGGAACATTCATGCCCAATGCGGCATTGATGCAACCTCAAACAAATCAACAATTTACCGGAAATCATGAAACCGGGGGGAATCTGCAAAACGGAACGCCTCCACAACCGGGTACTGTCAATGGCACGGTACCGATAACGATCAATGGAACAGTCACTTCGATGTCCCCCATGGAAAACGGCATGATGAACGTCACGATGGCCGATGGAACGACAAGCCAAGTCCCAATGATAGCCAGTGGAATGTTGATTAACCCCATCAACAATCAAGTCGTTCCGGGACTCACGATGTCCGGTTATGCGTCCCCCGGTTACCCCCCGATCGGCTATTCCCCCACGGGCTACTCACCGGGTCAGGCACAACCTTATGAGTTGCCGCCACTGATCGGTCATACAGGAACCTCTTCAGCAAGTCTCGCCGGAACAGCATCGCTCTCGGGGACTGAAAAAACACGTTCTCAGGAACAGGAAAAAGGAATCCCTCAAGAAGCTCAGGCTTCGATGCCTTATCCCCGTTTTGCTCCGGTTCCAACCCACCCGGTTTATCAGCGAGCCATGGGAATGGCCCCCAATTATCAGGCAATGCAGGCGCCCATGATGTGGCCTCCCGGAATGTCCGGCTCTCCCGGTTATCCTCCGGCACTCAACCCGTTTATGAATCCTTATGGCATGAATCCTGTACTCCAACAACAAATGATGCAGCAAGCCCGGCTGAAAGAACAGGCCAGACTCAAGGCCCAGGCCAACAAGGTCAGCAAAACCACGCCTGAGTCGCATATCATTTTGGCCGGTCAGCAACAGGCGGTCGCCTCGACGTCAACGATAAGGAAATAAATGATCTTGACATTGCAAGGAAAAACAGGGAAACTGCGATTCACGGATTGGTTTCTCTGTTTTTTTGATTATTTGATTTATGCACTTTTCCATTGATTTATGCCACTTTTCCTTCGACATATCATCATTGAACTTCTGAAAATCTTCTTTTCCGTACTGATTTTCCTTACTGCTCTGATGGTGATCGTCGGGATCGTCAACACAGCACTCAGTGAGGGAGTTCCCATACAACATGCCGTGTTGCTTGTTCCCTATGTGCTTGCTGATCAGTTGCGGATATCAATACCGATGACACTACTTTTGGCGACCACCGTTTGTTTTTCCCGAATGTCCGGTTCCAATGAAATCATTGCTGTTAAAGCCCTCGGAATCGCTCCATGGCGTTTGCTTTGGCCGGTTTGGATTTTGGCATTTTTATTCAGTATTTTTGGAGTTTGGCTCAATGACTTTGCCGTTTCCGAAGGACGTGTCGGCATCGCCAAGGTCGTGCTGGGGGCGTTGGAAGACACGATTTATTCCAAATTGCGGCAGGATGGTAAATTCGCCATTAAAGGAAACAACGGTGTCTTGATTTCCGTCAAACGTGTTGAAAACAAAAAATTGATTGCCCCGGAAATTGTCGCGACAAACCCCGCCGTCAAAATCAAAGCGGAACAAGCCGAAATCCGGGTGGATTATCAGGCCGGCGAACTGGAGCTGACACTTTTGCATCCCGTTTCTGAAATGGAAAACGGAGTTACAATGAATCTCGAAGATGAATTCAAAGTCCGTTATCCGATATCGGAATTCGTCAACACCGATCCTGACACGATGAGCCCTTCGAATATCCGACTGAATTTGATTTCCGAACAATACAAAAAAGTTGAGAAAAATATTGTCTCAAGTAAACATCACCTTGCGTCTGCCGCTGCTTTTGCATTCATCACCGGAGACATGAAACAATTGGAAAGCGAAAGATGGTGCGATGAAAAAAATTACCTCCAATATTTGTACGAAAGATCGGACCGGTTGAACGCCGAACCGGATCGACGTTGGTCGGCAGGGTTTAGTTGCTTCTTTTTTGCCTGGATCGGCGCCCCTCTCGCAATCCGGATGCAGAAATCCGATGTTTTTGCAAGTTTTTTCGCTTGTTTTGTCCCAATTTTGATCTTTTATTACCCTTTGCTGACGTATGGAACGTCATGTGCCAAAAACGGGGACTTGCCCCCTTATGTTGTTTGGGTCGCCAATATCTGCCTCGGATTGATCGGGTACAAACTTTTAAAAATCATTCACAAAAATTAACTCCCACAAAAAACCCAGCCCATACCGGCTCCGGTATCGTCAATTCCGTAACAGCTCTAAAAAACTCCGCAAACATAATAACACCGACTACAATTTTATTTCTCAAATGCCGATAGAAAGATAAAACTCCCGGAAAATATTAAATGAATTCTGCTTGAAAACGATATTTTGAACGGAAAATATCAAAAATGAAACGATTTTATATTCAAAGTTTCCTGTTACTCATGACCGTTTCACTTTTATTGGCTGAAAGTGTTCCACGTTCAGGGTACGCCCAATCCTCTCCTCCGCAATCTTCTCCTCCGCAATCTTCTCCTCCGCAATCTTCTCCTCCGCAATCTTCTCCTCCGCAATCTTCTCCTCCGGCGCTCCGATTGTCCACGATGAAATCGGCGGAGCTTCTCCAACAGTCGGAACGGTATGAACGTCCGTACTATCAGTATTTCCAGGATGTTCAAGACGCGGAAGGAGTTCGTTTTCAAGCCAATTTTCCACTGAGCGGGGTGAGTGCCTTGGTCTATGAAATCGAAAATCTTGAACGGGACCTTCAAGCTTACCTCGGACTTCCAGGCCGCAAAGAATTGGTGGAAGTTCTCATGTTCGACTCCGAATCTCATTACGCCTCATTCCTTCGGAAAGAATTTCCGGATGCTCCCAACGATCGTCGGGCACTTTTTATCAAGAAAAACGGTATGCCGGGAATCGTGCTGATTCGACTGACAGAAGGAACCAATGATGATATTCGTCACGAAATGACCCACGCATTTCTTCACGCTTCGTACAGTTATGTGCCGCTTTGGCTTGACGAAGGACTTGCAGAATATTTCGAACTTCCTGCAAACAAACGGGCGGATGGAAAATCCTATCTGAAAAACCCCACAAATAACAATCTGGTGTTTTCGTCGGTTCCGTCGCTGCGAAAACTCGAAAAAATCAAAAACGTCAATGAATTCGGGGCCAGAGAATACAGAGAATCTTGGGCATGGATTCATTTTCTGATTCATAATTCACCCATAACTCATAAAATCCTTGCCGGTTATCTCGCCCAGGTCGGTTCCGGTCAGCCGACAGATACTTTGGAGAATTATTTGAAAAAATCGGTCCCGGATATCAAACAGGAATACTTCGACCATTTCAAAGGTTGGAAAAATCGAAATAAAACAGCCGACACGGAGTCGCCGAAAGAGGCCGAAAATATTTCACGAGGTTGGAAAGATTCCTTTTTTCGGTAAAATCCATTAAAATGAGAAAATAGCATTGCACGGCATTGGGCCGGGGTAAAATTTCCCTTTTTTTGTGATTTTTCTCTTCTCATAAGGAATCAACCATGCTGAAACGACGGGAATTTCTTAAAACGACAACTGCGGCGGCAGTCGCCGGTGTCTTTTTCGAGTCAATTTTTGCACAATCTTCTTCCGCCCCTTCTTCTGTTGACAAACACGCGGATGCCGGCAAACGCGCGGTCCGAATCGGAGCTCCGACATTCTTTCCCGATGACGATCCGATGGCCTGGGCAAAAAACGCCCGTGATCAACGTTATCGCGCGGTTTACGCCCCTAACGTTTCCCTGAACGATGCTCCCCGAATCAAGGCGTTTCGAGATGCCGTCCGCCAAAATGACTTGGTCATTGCCGAGGTTGGCCGTTGGTGTAATTTGATGGACGCTGACCCCGAAAAACAGAAACAGAACCTGCAAGCCGTCACCGAAGGGTTGGCCCTCGCCGAGGAACTGGACGCAAAATGCTGTGTCGACATTGCCGGTTCCTTCGACACGGAAAGCTGGTTCGGCCCTCATCCGAAAAACGTGAGTGACGAGTATTTTGATCTGGCGGTGGAAAATGCCCGAAAAATCATTGATGCCGTGAAGCCGAAACAAGCAAAATTCGCTTATGAAATGATGGGTTGGGCAATCCCCGATACTCCGGAAAATTATTTGCGACTTCTTAAGGCGATTGATCGTCCGGGATTCGGCGTCCATGTCGACATTTGCAACATGATCAACACCCCGGACAAATTCTGGAGGCTCTATTCCGGTTTCGGATTGATATTGTGCGCATTGGTGAAACATCGTACAATGCGTGAAATCTGGTGGTTTGCATAAAATGGTTAAACGAAAATTACGTAAGAAACGCAAGATGCGTCT
>Ga0123353_10000393_pt1 | contig 53722 bp, 46 predicted proteins | sample TergutLab28metaG_3_FD_92763 | JGI IMG/M metagenome (GOLD analysis project Ga0123353, IMG submission 92763) | Labiotermes labralis P3 segment gut microbial communities from Petit-Saut dam, French Guiana - Lab288 P3 | ecosystem: Host-associated > Arthropoda: Insects > Digestive system > Gut ... | reverse complement strand
TTATAATAATAATAATATATTAATAAAAATATAAAATTATATTTAAAATTTAAATATTTGTTTATAGTATGTTGTGGAAAGGGGGGGGGTGTGGGAGGGGGGGAGGGGGGGAGGGGGGGGGGGGGGGGGGGGCGGGGGTATTATTAGAAATTTTTACCATTACATATGCTCCCCTCAATCCAGCGTAATCAGCCCGGCCAAATAGCGCAATATCATCGCGGCATCGCTGGAATCAAGCTCGCCGCCATTGACATTCGCGTTTAACTTGCCCTCGTCGGAAAGTTCCGCCAGGCCCGCCAGATAACGCAGCACCAGCGCGGCATCGGCGGCGTCGACCACGGTGTTGCAGTCCGCGTCGCCCGGCACAATCGTCGGCGGGCCTATGGGATATTCGCCCTCGATGGTAAAGAAGCGCACCGTATAGGAGATGGGTACGTTCGCGCCAGTGATGACGACATCGAACACATCGCCGATCGCATAGCTGCCCACCCCATCGGGCCGGAAGATGATGCAGCCCGGCTGCCCGTAGTATTGATTGTTCACATAGAACAAACCGTCTGCCGCTGTATTGCTGAAGTTCCAAACGCGCCCGTCGCCGCGCCGCGTGAGCGTCACCTGAATATTGGCGGCAACCAAATTCGTTACGTTCATGGAGATAGACCACGGGTCTATGGCCGCAAACAGTTCCACGGGCTGGTTCTGCGCGGGCCATACGACGCCGGTCTGCGTTGCGCCGCTGTTGCTCGAATCATGCGCGTACATGGCGGAAAACCTTCCGTGATAGGTTCCCCAGAGCGCGTTCACCTGCCCAAAGCCGCTCTTGCCCATCTTGGGATTGAGTATCCAGCGCCGATGCCCCACGGCCACGATATTGCCCGCGCTGTTGTCGCTCATCCAGCCCTTGATGATCCTCTCCTGCAGCATACCACTCGTAAAGTTCGGGTTCGTGGAACCCGAAACGCCGATGTTCGTGGCGCGTCCGCCATCGTTGCAGAGCTTCCACATCGCGTCGCTCATACCGACAGGCTTGCTCATCACTTCGTCCGGCGTATGCGTCAGGTTCCCGTAGATCGCACAGGCCAGCGCGGCAGCCTGCGCGTGTTCAATATGGGAGGCATCCAAGGTGACATTGGCGTCTATCCCCGCGATATAGCGGACAAAATTCATAACGCCTAAAGCATTCTCCTGCGTCGCCTGCGTCAGTTCGCCGAGCACAAACGGATCGCTGATGCTCGGCTGTGTTACAAATTGATCCTGGTAGTTCAGGTCAAAAGTTCTGTTCTGATAATACGTACGTATCTCCTCCATCGTGGGCGTCGCCACGTTCACACCCTGCGACGGGTCCGCCGCCAAGCTCAGGCCGGGCATGAGCGCCAGCAGCAGGCAAAGCACAACCGGCAGGCACAATGATTTTTTCCAATTCGTTTTCACAGGTTTCTCTCCTCCAATATGTTCATTCGGTGTTCATATTTAAGGATACTATTTTTTAGCGAAATTTGCAAGGAAAAATGTCGTATGCAATTTTCAATTTAACGAAACCAATCTGCCAGGGTTTTCTTGACATAGGGCAAAATCGCGGATATCCCCTGCTCGCTGAACCTTGGGGGTTCCGTGCCGCGCACAAAATACTCATAATCAGATGCGTTATCCGAGATTATATCCGTTTGATATTGGTCCAGTTCCAAGCGTGCAACGCTGTCCGGCACGACAAATTGTGGCGCAGGCGCGTCCGCGTAGATGCGGGAAAAGACCTCATGCAGCAGTTCTGCGGGGTAACCGCCGCCACTGATGTTTCCGGGGAGCCTGCGCCCGCCATTGCTGTCGTCAAAGCCCATCCATACCACAGCCGCGTATTGCGGATTGTAAGCCGCTAGCCAGATATCCCTGTATGCGTTGTCGCTCGATGCGCCGATACTGGCGGCCAGCCCGATATCCAGATCCGCCAAACGCTTTGCCGCGCCGGTCTCCACCGCACTCTGCAGCATATCGTTCAATATAAAGGCATTGCCGTTGTCCATAACCCGCTTGCCCTCCGTATTGCGGGTGAAGAGGAGCTGTCCGTCGGAATTCGTGATCCGGGATACGACATAGGGCTCATGGTAGACGCCGCCGCTTGCGAAAGCGGCATAGGCTCCCGCCAACTGGCAGGGGGATACGCCATAGGTGAAGCCGCCGAACGCGAGGGAAAGCTCCGTGTCGCGCGCGTCAAAGGGGATGCCCAAATCCCGGGCAAAGGACTTGCAGTGCTCCACGCCGAGCGTGGACAGAACGGAGACGGCGGGCGCATGCAGCGAATCGGTCACCGCTTGGCGCAGCGTAACCTGCCCGGCATATTGTCCGTTCGCGTTTTGCGATGTAAAGTCGCCGTAGCCGGCGGGTTCATCCGCCAGTATGCTGGCGGCGGTATAGCCGCGCAGCAGGGCAGGCGCATAGACCAATATGGGCTTGATGGTGGAGCCCGTCTGGCGGCGCATGCGGGTGGCGCGGTTGAAAGCGAGCGCGACGTCGTTTTCGCGGCCGCCCATAATGGCTGCCACGCCACCGTCCGCGGCGTCAACGATGACGATGGCGGCGCTGGGCGCTTCCCGCGTCACCCAACCGTCGGGTCCGGTTGTGGCGACGACGGGGAAGTAATCATCCCTGTCAAACAGCTCTTCGCAGTGCGCCTGCAAGTCGGAATCCATTTCGGTATAGATGCGGTATCCGCCGCTCAGCAGGGTTGGCATATCCACGCCGAGGGTCTCGCAGGCTGAGGTGAGCGCCAGATCCACATAATAACCGCGCCTGCCGTTGGTCTCGCTCTCGGCAAGCGCCAGCGGGTCGGCCTTTGCGAACGCCGCCTGCGCGGGCTCGATAAACGCGTAATCTTCCATCCAGTCGAGGACGAGATCGCGGCGGCGCAGGGCGGCCTCGGGAAACTGATTCGGCGCGAGACGGTTGGGTGCGTTCACCACCCCGGCCAGCAGCGCGCTCTGCGACAGGGAGAGCTCGCTCGCCGATACGCCGAAATAACGGCGCGCCGCGGCTTCGATGCCATAGCAGCCGTTGCCGAAATACACATAGTTCAGATACAGCTCCAATATCTCCTCTTTGGAATAGCTCTGTTCGATCTGATAGGACAAAATGACCTCATCGATCTTGCGGACGAGGTTTTTATCGGGCGACAAGTGGGACAGCTTCATCAGCTGCTGTGTGATGGTCGATGCCCCCTCCGCGTAGGACATGGATTTCAAATCCTGCAACACGGCGCCGCCGATGCGGATGAGGTCAAAACCGGGATGCGAGAAGAAGCGCGCGTCCTCCGCCGCGATAAAGGCGTCCACGAGATGGGGAGGCAGGGTTTCAATGGAAACGGGGATGCGGTTCTCCGCGCCATACAGGCAGGAGATCTCCTCTCCGTTCATATCGTAGATAAGGAGCGACTGCGGCGCGCCGATGATGCGGTTGACGTCCAGCCTGTGCAGCGACATCCGGGACAGTATAAAAGAGATGGCCATACAGAGAACGGCATAACACAAAACGCCGGCGGCAAGGAAAAAATGCCGCTTGCGAATCTTATGGTGCGCGCCCCTGTAAAAACGCAGGAGAGAACGATTGCCGCGTATGCTCTTGTTCGCTTTTCCTTTCATTTTGTATTTCCTGCCATCTTTCCTTTTGAGAATTTTGCAAGCCTAAAATAGCATGATTGCGCCCCGCGAAACGCAAAATTGTCCCGAACAGCAGTTTTGAATCCTCCAATAACAGTAATGCAGTATAGACATCAAACGTAAAGAAATAGCAAACTAATTGCACAATTATTTGCATAAATCTAATAACTCGTGTTAATATGCGCTTGCCATGAAAAAGTTCTTTACTATATTCGTTCTCGCACTGCTCCTGGCAGCGCGCATCGGCGGCAGAGCCCTCGCGGATACCCCAACGCCGACCGAGACGCAGACCGAAACGCCCGCGCCACTCGCGGGAAAAACCGTCGTAATCGACGCCGGACACGGCTACAATGATAGCCGCGAGGTATATTACGGCGGCAGTTACAGCTGGCCCGGCGCGGCGCAGTATATTGAAGCGAACCGCGTGCTGGCCTTGGCCGAGGAGACCAAGCGTCTCTTGGAGGAACAGGGCGCCACCGTGATTTTGACGCGCGAAACCAGAGCTATGGTCGGCAGCTATGCCCGCATGTGCATGATGAATACCATCGCGTTGCAATTTCTGCGGGCGCAAACGGTAAACCCGCCCGCCGAGCTGCTTGCGGAGCTCGAATATCTGACGAATATCCTGCGCGGCATCATTGATGAATACGACCCGGTGACCGACAACAACGGCCCCGGCGCGGAGCTCTATTTTGATACACCCTATGACAACACTTTGAAGCGCAAGGCCCACCCGGACATGAAGCGCATATTCGACCATTCCCGCAAGGTGAAGGATTTGATCTTCATCTCCATCCATACGAACGCCACAACGGCCAGTCCCACGCAAACCAACGGCACGGTTACATATTATATGGATAACAAATTCAATAAAAATTACTACAGCAGCTATCGGGAAAAGGAAAACGCGCGCTTGGCAAACCTGCTGCTGCAATATGTCAGCACGCAGACCGGTCTGTCAAACACAGGAAAAAACGCGGTGAACGATTACTTTATGATACGTGAATTGAACGTACCCGCCGCGCTGATAGAAGTGGGCTTCCATACAAACTGGGGCGATCACCGAATCATGACGGATCCCGCCTTCTCCCGAAAATTCGCGCAAGGCGTCCTGTTGGCCGTATTGGAATTTTACAACCCCTAACTGCTCGGCGGCTTTGGCTGCGCTTCATTGATAAACGGTACGGTCGTATCCACGTCCTCGATGCGCCAATTGTCCGTCCAAGGCGCGGTACCCGCCAGATTGGAGATGCGATCCACGGGCGGTATCGCCAATATAAGCTGACTGCGTATCCACTCGGTCTGCGCATCGTTCTTGCTGCCCTTGCGTATCTCGCAAACCGTATCATAGGAGATGTTATACCAAATCCAGCGCGCGTCGGGTACGGGCAGGCGTATGCAGGCATGGGAAGCCTTGGTTCCCAACTTATTGTATTCCTTCACATCGTAGGTGGACAGGTCACGCCTGGTATAGAGTATGGAATGGAAATAGGTACGGCTGTAGATGAGACTCCAATATTGCGCGGCGTAGCCGTTCATAAACTCCCCAAAGCGTGCGCGCACCTTCAGCATTTTGAAAACGCCCGTGCGTGTCTCGGCGCCCACGCGCGCGCTGCCCGTACTGCAGAGCATATAGCGCACTGGCACGGTGAATTCGCCTTTATCATCCTGGCTGTATACCATCACAACCTGCCAATAGAGGTCGACGATGATCTTATAGGTATCGGCGGGCGGATAGCCCTTGGGCCACAACACGCCCTTGTCGTCCTTTTCTACAATATCGTCTAAGCTGCCTATCAGCTCTTCAAAGGACATGCCCACGGTGGGCGCATAGTGGGAAAAGGGAATCGCCGTCGGTTGCGGCACGGGCGAGGGCGTGGGTACGGGTAAGGTCGGCAGGGGCGCGGCAAATTCGGTCGGTTCCGGTGACGGCAATTCCACCACAAAGGGCGGCGGGGTAATAGAGGGCTCGGGCTCCGCGCTCGGCTGCGGTGTTTCTGCGGGGCCGCTGTTAGGCAAATTGCAGCCCCCCGCGCAGATGAGAACCGTTAACAGAATGGCAAGCAATATCCAAGTACGTTTCATTTTTTCACTGTACAACCGTTTCGACAAGATTTTTCTTATTATACCATGAATCAGCCCCGGTGCAAGCGTTGTACAGTAATTTTGCATAGATTTTGAATTTATGCATTTTGTACACATTTAACCTCCCCACTTGCCCCTTGTTTTGCCAACGAAAACATAGTAAAATAAAACCACGGAATGCAACCCTACTGCCACTGCCTAAAAAACGAGGAGGAACTCATGCAAAAAGTATTCATCACCGCGGCCAAACGAACCGCCATCGGCAGCTTCAATGGCGCACTGTCCGCCGTCCACCCGGCGAAGTTCGCCGCCGAAGTCGTGCGCGATATCCTGGCAAGCACCCAAATCCCTGGCGAGGCCGTGGATGAAGTCATCGTCGGAAATATCCTGCCCGCGGGTCTCGGGCAAAGCCCCGCCCGTCAGGTTTCACTTGGCGCGGGTCTGCCCGACTCGGTGCCTGCCTACAGCCTGAACATCGCCTGCGGCAGCGGCATGAAGGCCGTGATGAACGCCGCCGCGTCGATCCGCGCGGGCGTCGGCCACGTCTATATCGCGGGCGGCATGGAAAACATGAGTCTCGCGCCCTATCTCCTCCCCGGCGCGCGGCAGGGTCTCAAAATGGGTGCCAAGCAGATAGAGGATCACATGGTGCTCGATGCGCTGACGGACGCCTATCACAACTATCACATGGGCATCACGGCAGAGAACATCGCCGAGAAATACGGCATCACCCGCGAAGCGCAGGACGCCTTTGCGTACAACTCCCAGCAAAAGGCCATCGACGCCGTGGACAACGGGCGCTTCGCCGCCGAAATCACGCCCTATGTGATGCAGTCCCGCAGGGAGACGATCACATTTGACACGGACGAATACCCCAACCGCAAATCCACCGCCGAGAAACTGGCCACCCTGCGTCCCGCGTTTAAGAAGGACGGCACGGTGACGGCGGGCAACGCCTCGGGCATCAACGACGGCGCAGCTTTCCTCCTGGTCGTCTCGGAAGCGGCGTTGGAAAAATACAATCTCACTCCAATGGCCGAGCTCATCGGCATGGGGCAGGGCGGCGTCGACCCCGCCTATATGGGTCTCGGCCCCGTGCCGGCCATACGCCACGCCCTCCAAAACGCCAATCTCCGTCTCGCCGATATGGACCTCCTCGAACTCAACGAAGCCTTCGCCGCCCAATCTCTCGGCGTCGTGCACGAACTGGCGGAGGAGCACGGTCTCCCGGCGGAAGAAATCCTAAATAAAACCAACCTGAACGGCGGCGCCATCGCCCTCGGCCACCCCGTAGGCGCTTCCGGCGCGCGCATAGCCGTCACCCTCCTCCACCTCCTGCAAGCCCAAAACGCCACCCTCGGTCTCGCCTCCCTATGCATAGGCGGCGGCATGGGTACGGCCATAGTCTTCAAACGCGTATAAATTGTGCTAAAAAGATCGTAGGGGCAAATAATTACTTGCCCCTACATGTTATTGCGACGATATTCGATTTCAACTCAACTTCACCCGCCGTATCACCCCATCCCAATCCTCCTCGGTACAGAGTGTAAAGCTGCATCCTTCAAAATAATCTGCCTGATAGAAACGCAGAGTAGGCAGGGAGGGGCAAATAAGGCCCTCCGCGTCCTTCTCCAAGAGCGGCACGCGCAGAATGCGGGCGATGCCCACGCCCAATTGCTTGCCCAGGCTTTCCTTGGCCGTCCAAAGGTCGAAAAAATCCTTTTCGGTCTGCACCAGCGCGCGTTCGCCTGCCGCGAAGCAATGTGCGACAAGTTTATTGGCCCTCGCGGGGCGATGCATCTCCAAATCGACGCCCAAGGGCGTTTCGCCGACGGCGATGCAGACGATATGCCCCGAGTGGGAGATGGAATAGGGCGGCGCGCCGGGGATAAAGGGCTTGCCGAAGGGGGAATAGCTCTCTTCGCCCGTCCCGACGACGCGGCGCAACAGCAGGCCGCTGGCCAGACAGCGGCGGCGGGCAGATTCATTGCGCAGCATGAAAAACTGCGCGCGGCGCACGGCGGAGAGGAGATTGACCTCGCTCTCCGGCCCTGGCGGCAGTTCCCGCATATCCGCGTAATAAACCTGTGCCATAATTATATGGTAATCAGATCATATTCCCCACTGCCCAGCCCGATCTTTTCGGCGTGAGCGATCTGCGCGCGCCAGTCGGTCTTCTTGTGTATCGTGGAGAAATGGTCGCCATAAGTTTGGGCGCCGTCCAGGATGCTGCCTCGCGCGATGGGGGAAGCGTTCACGGCGTCGGCGCAGGCGGCGTCGATGGCCACGGGGTCGAAGGATGCGAACATCCCGATATCCGGTACCACGGGCGCGTCGTTATGGCCGAAGCAGTCGCAGTTCGGGGAAATGTCGATGGCCATACTGATATGGAAATTCGGCTTGTCCTGGAGCATCGCCAGCGTATACTCGGCGATCTTTGCGTTCATCACCTTCTCGCTCTCGTTCCAGCCGACCTCGACGGCGTCATAATTGCAGACGCCGATGCAGCGGCCGCAGCCAACGCAGACAGCGTGGTCGATATGCGCCTTTTTATCTGCAACAGTAATCGCGTCCAATGCGCAGTTCTTGGCGCAAGCGCCACAGCCGATGCACTTTTCAGCACGCACATCCGGTTTGCCCGCGCTGTGCATCTCCATCTTGCCCGCGCGCGAGCCGCCGCCCATGCCAAGGTTCTTCATCGCGCCGCCTATGCCCGAGCTCAGGTGCATCTTGCAGTGGCTCAGACTGATGATGATATCCGCGTCATACAGCGCGCGGCCTATCTTGGCCTCCTTCACATAGTCGCCCTTTACGGGTACATAGGCTTCGTCCGTACCCCGCAGGCCATCGGCGATGATGATATGGCAGCCCGTCGTGAATGGCGTGTAACCGTTGAAATACGCGCACTCGATATGCTCCAAGGCGTGTTTGCGGCGGCCGACATAGAGCGTGCTCGCGTCGGTCAAAAAGGGGATGCCGCCCCGCGCCTTGACGAAATCGACGACGACGCGGGCATACTGCGGGCGCAGATAGGCCAAGTTGCCCGGCTCGCCGAAATGCACCTTGATCGCGACAAATTTCTTGTTGAAATCCACAGACCCCAGGCCCGCCTTCTCCATCAGCCGTTTCAGCTTGTGGGGCAGATTGTCCCGCGCACCCGTGCGCATATTCGTGAAATAAACCTTCGATTTGGGCATGATTCATGCTCCTGTATGATGATAATTTCATTGTATGCGGCGCACTGTCCTTTGTCAAGCGGCGCATAAAAACATCACATTTCCATATACTAAGCCCGATAAAAACCAAGGAGAAAAAAGATGTTCGAACATTACGGCAAGCAGAGCATAGGCTGCGACGTGACCAGCTGCAAATTCAACACACGCGGCAGCAAGTGCAAGCTCAGAGAGATTCAGGTGCGCCCCACCATCGGCTGCGAAAACCACGACCAAAGCGAAAGCCAGTGCGGTTCCTATATGAACGGCAGTTCGGGTTACTGATTGAACGGAATAAGCAACCCGTAGGGGCACCACAGTGCCTGGGCGGCCAATGGCCGTCCGTTTTTTGCGCGCATTCACTCCTTCCGCACCTTCCGCATAACATGAAACATGGCCAACACCATATCTACGAAGGAGGAATGATTCTAATGTTATGCTGTAATCACATACATCACAGGGATTGCGACTGCGCTTCCCCAAGTCCCCGCTGCCGCATGCCCGAGCCCGAAAAAACCCTGCCCGCGCCATTCGGCACCATTTTCAACGCGGAAGAATTCTGCGTAAAATTTGAAGCGGATATATGGTATCCCCTGCCACTGGATGCCTCATCCAACGTGCACGATATAAGCCCCGACGACGACGCGCTGGTGCTGCACAGCAGCGGCGTATATATCGCCATCTATTCCATAACAGGCACAAGCGGCGCAAGCGAAAAGCTCCGCTTCGCCATCACAGACGCCCTCGGCAACCCCGTCGACCTCTCAGCCACGGAAACAGAAACAACAGCCAATAAAACCTTCCAAGTCTCCAAAACAATCCTCCTTGCCCTGCAAGCGGGCGACCGACTCACCCTCGGTCTCCGCCCGAGCAAAGCAGCGGAACTCTGCATCCCCGAAGCTGCCGCCCTGTTGACCGTGTTCAAGATTGCGGAGTCGTACGTTCACCCCGAATACAATAACCCGTAGGGGCGCGATAAATCGCGCCCTGCCGGGAGCCAAACTTACCCTGCTTTGCCAAGATACATAGCCCTACTGCCTACTGCCTTGTACCCCTCTTGCCTTTTCCCACCCACAAAGATACAATACAAAAAAGGAGTATTGATCTTTGCAGACACTGCCCGTCCTGAAAGCCAACGCAAAGCGCAAAAGGAATATGCCGCGCATAATCCTGCTTTGCGTTGTCCTCGTGCTCTGCATATCGGCCTTGGACCCGCGCCTGACCGTGACAAAATACGTGCTGCAAAGCGAAAAGCTGCAAGGCCCCGTGCGCTTGGCGTTGATCGCCGATCTCCATTCCTGCTACTACGGCAAGGATGCCAAAAATTTGATCCGCGCCATTGACGCGCAGGAACCGGATATTCTATTATACGCGGGCGATATTTTCGATGATGTGCTGCCGAACGAATAACGCCATGGCCTTGTTGGCGGCCATGCAGGGGAAATATCCGGCCTATTATGTAACGGGCAACCATGAATACTGGAGCCGACAATCGGAAGAGATGCTCGAAATCCTGCGCGAATACGGCGTGACCGTACTGGCGGGCGCATGGGAAAGCACCACCATCCGCGAGCAAACCCTGCATATCTGCGGCGCGGACGACCCGGATGTAGACTTATATATGCCCGCGCGGCCCGGCTTCCGGCAACAACTGCAAGCCCTCCAAAGCGTATGCGAAAATGGAAACTATACCATACTCCTGTCCCACCGCCCCGAACGCTTCGCGGAGTATAGCGCCTTCGACCTCGTGCTGAGCGGCCACGCCCACGGCGGCCAGTGGCGCGTGCCGGGTCTGTGGAACGGCATCTTCTCGCCCGGCGAAGGCTTCTTCCCGCAATACGCGGGCGGCGTATACCAAGCGGGGAGCACAACAATGATCGTCAGCCGCGGTCTCTCGCGGGAGAGCATCCCCCTCCCGCGGCTGTTCAACAGGCCGGAGCTGGTGGTGATTGATTTGGGTGCGGCACCTTAGGCTTCGCGTTCGCCGTGTTGAATGCTCCGCAAGTATCAAGGATGCAGCGGCGGCAAATCATCCAAAGAATCAATTGCAATCAGGGGACGTCCCAACCACTCCGTCTCGCCGTTCGGAGCCCAGAGCGCGGCATTTTTTGAAAGGTAGTATATCGTGCAATTTGTATACTCTAAATTTTTAAGACCCACGTTCTGAACATCACCAGAAGAAAGAGGATAAAGATATATTTCCGGGGGGCCTGATAGAAATACTACCTGTTGTAAATCCTGTTGAAAATCAGGTGTCAAAAATACACTAAAATGCTCAATTTCCTTTACAGTTCCCTCGAAAACAAAGCGTTTTGCACAGCTAAGAAGTGCATCGCGTTCAATAAGTTCGACACTCGATGGTATTCGCAATTCTATTAAGTTCACACCATTTATGAAACCATCCCGCAAGACGACAATGCCATTTGGAATTATGAATTCGTTTAGTGAATTGCATGCCTCAAATGCAGCAACACCTATCTCCCGTACAGAAGATGGAATGTTGATTTGCGATAGGTTACGGCATCCCCAAAACGCTTCAGCATCTATCAACAATAAACCATCCGGTAGAATTGCTGATTGCAGGGTGTTAAAGCAATCAAATGCTGCCTCTGGGATTTCAGCAACACCATCGTTGATAATAAGCGAAACAACTTTGTTTCTCACTTCCGAACTGAATTCGATACTCGCGAAAGATTCGAAATACTCCTTGAATTGAATCCAGTCGTTCATACCTGCGCTGCTTTTGATGGTGAGCAATCCGCCAATCACCGACCAATCATTCCCATCGCCTTCAAGGTCGAAGGCATTGAATTCCTCAACGTATTTTGGTTCTGTTGTTGGTTGTGGTTTTGGCGTTTTCTTAGGCTTTGATTCTGCTTCCTGTGCAGGTGAAGCTGTGGGTATTGCAAAATCGGTTCCCCCAGGCAATGGACTGTCAGGAACATTGCCAATATCTTCGCCGAACCCACACGCAAAAAACAGTCCGAATAACATGAGAAAAATGATGACTGTGTATAGCTTTTTCATAAAGACATCCTCCTCAATCAGCGGAAAAAGAAAACGCCCCGGCTTTGCCGAGACGCAGGTATATTGATTATCTCTTGGAGAACTGGGGTGCGCGGCGGGCCGCGTGCAGACCGTACTTTTTGCGTTCCTTCATGCGCGGGTCGCGCGTCAGGAAGCCGGCCTTTTTCAGCGCGGGGCGCAGTTCGGGCTCCGCGACGATGAGCGCGCGGGCGATGCCGTGGCGGATGGCACCCGCCTGACCGGTGGTGCCGCCGCCATATACGTTGACGACCACATCATACTTGGCCAGGGTACCCGTGAGGGTCTGCGGTGCGCGGACGATCATCTTCAACGTCTCCGGGCCGAAATAATCGTCGATCTCTCTCTTGTTGATCAGAACATTGCCTGTGCCCGAAAAGAGACGGACGCGGGCGACGGCCTTTTTTCTTCTGCCGGTGCCGAGTGCTACGTGTTTCACTGCCATCTGTCCATCCTCCTTATTTCAGCTCGAGCGCGGCGGGCTTCTGCGCGGCGTTCTTGTGGGTGGGGCCCGCGTATACGCGGAGCTTCTTCAGCATCTGGCGGCCCAAGGGTCCCTTCGGCATCATGCGGCGCACGGCCTCATAGACGGCGAAGCAGGGGTCCTTTTCCAACAGGCGGCGATAGGTGATGCTCTTTAGGCCGCCGGGATAGCCGGTATGGTGCACATGCACCTTTTGATCCAATTTGTTGCCGGTCAAACGGACTTTCCCGGCATTGACGATGATAACATGATCTCCGCAATCCACGTGCGGAGTGAAAATGGGCTTATGCTTTCCGCGCAGAATGGCGGCAACCTGAGACGACATGCGTCCGAGCACCAAATCGGTAGCGTCCACAACATACCAACTGCGCTCGACGGTTTCGCCCTTGGCCATATAGGTGTTCATGGGTGGCGATCCTCCGAATAATAATATAAACTTTTGCATTTCAATCGCCGCGCGCCGGGGCTGTGGCCGCAAGCTTCCAAAATGCCGTACTGTGCATAATAGCAGGCGCGATGCGGGATGTCAAGAAAAAACGAAAATTTTGCACAGATTTTGCGCTTTCGCTTCGCCACGACAGACAATCCGCGAAGGCTTTTCAAAGAATCATCGATGTGATATAATCAAAACGCACAAGAGACTTGCACGACGCGACAAAAAGCTGCCATTTTCGACAAAATGCTTTGGATTCTTGTCGGGTTCGTGTTATAATTAAACTGGGTATATACAGATACTGTAATTAGGAGGATTGTTCTATGAAGGGTAACTTTCGGTTGGCGAATCAGTTTGAAACGGTTTTGTCAAAACGCAGGCATGAAAATGTGTTTTTCGACCGCTTCAATTCTGTATTCAAGGGCTTCTATCTGGTCATTGACGAGCGGGAATTGGCGGAGATGGTGCAGCAGGGACGCGAGATCACTTTCCGAAAGATACCCTCTACGGAGCGCTTTGGTTCGCAGGATATAGTCCGGGTGGAGTTTTATAACTTGGAGAGCGCGGACTTGGATCGCATCACGGAGGTCAAGAAGATGATGTATTTCCTGAATTCCGTCATAGACACGAGCAATTACAGAACCATAGAAGAATAAAAATAATAAAGGGGGAGCTATGCAACTGTCAAAACCAAAACTTTTTCTCTTCGGCTTTGCCGCCATCGGCGTCAATCTGCTGAACCTGATCATGGGTGTATACCTGTGTCATTCCCTGTATATTCCCCCGGAGGGCGGTTCCTTCATCGCCTTTCTGGGCAAGGGACTGGGCAAGAACCTGGTCATACCCGCCGTCTGGGCCATCGTCATCACGATATCCAAAATCGTGGACGGTATCATCGATATCCCGCTGGCGAATCTGCTGGACAACTTGAAAGCGAAATTCGGCAAGCGCAAGACGGGCATGATCCTTGGCTTCGTCCCGATGGCGGTTTCGTTTATACTGTTCCTGATCGCGCTGTTTCCCAATGCCACGGGTACGGCGCAGATGTGGGGCAATACGATTTGGTTTGGCTTTTTCCTCATCCTCTTCTATTGCTCCTATACCTGCACGATGCTGGCCTATTATGCCTGCTTCTCCGAAGTCACCCGCGACGATGACGCGCGGCGCTTCCTGTCCAACGTGAAGAGCGTAGCGGACGTGGTATCCTATGTTCTGGCCTATGCGCTGATTCCCATCCTGATCGATGCCACTAGCATACGCAGCGTTGGTCTCATCTTCCTTCCGATCTCGCTGCTCATCGTCATCGCAATGTTTATGCTGCGGGGCGAGACGGATCAAGCGGAAGAGTTGTCCGAAAAGGAACCCAATATGCTGCAAAGTCTGGTGCATGCCTTTAAGCGCAGGGACTTTATGCTTTGGATGTGCGTGAACGCGTTTATGACCTTCGCCATACAGTTTTTCCTCGTCGGGCAGCCCTATGTCCTGTCCGAAATCGCGCAATTCAGCGGCGGGCAAATCGCCCTCATGAACGCCTGCGCGTTCGGCCCGGTGCCGTTCACCATCATGCTCTGCAACCATATTACCAAGAGGAGGGGCTTCCGCTTCGGCTTTGTATATTCCATGCTGACCTTCTCGCTCGGCATGGGCATTTGCTCCCTGCTCGGCTTCCCACAGTTCTTGGCCGGCATCAACCTCAATCCGCTCTATGTCGGGATCGCGGGCGCGCTGGTTTGCAGTCTCGGCATCGGCACATTCTTCTCCGTCACCTATATCATCCCCTCGCATGTCGCCGCAAGGGAGCGAGAGGAGCAGGGCATTTCGCAGCCCAGCATGTATTTTGCCGTGCAGGGTCTCTTCGGTGCGGTTGTAACCGCTTTCTCCACGGGTCTGATCTTCGTGAACATGCGCAACAGCGGTTATTCACAGTGGATGATGCCCGTCGTAGGCATCGCGCTCGTGCTCTGCAGCGCGCTCACCGTCATCCTGCCCAAGAGCATCGCGCATATTGGGAAAGTGAACCGACGTCAGGCGGATGCGTCGTAAGGGCGGATAGTATCCACCCGCGAGACAAGGAATTTCCATGCTAAATGATTTAAGCGTTATTCTCAGCGAGGGCGAAAGCTTCACAGCAGAATTCAAGGAGAGCGTCGATAAGTCGCTCCCCTCGGAGGTTTGCGCCCTCGCCAACGCTTCGGGTGGGCGGGTATTCATTGGAGTGGATGATGGTGGGCGCGTGGTTGGGACGGATACAAGCAACGCTGCCCGCTCGAGAATCCAGGATACCATAAGCAAAATAGAGCCACAACTCAACGTGAACATGGAGATTGCGGGCAATATCATCATACTGACCGTGCCGGAGGGCAGACACAAACCATACTCCTGCCCTGCAGGGTTCTATCTGCGATCGGGACCCAACTCGCAGAAACTGGAGCGCGACAGCATCCTCGAGTTTTTTCAGAACGAGGGACGTGTTCGTTACGATGAAATCGTTCGTGAAGATTTGCCAATTGGTGAGTGTTTTAACGAGATGGCATACAACCGCTATATCAGAATGGCAAAGATCAGCGATGTGCTGGCCCGTGACGCCATACTCCGAAATCTGAACTGCGCGAAGTCGTTGGGCGGAAGGCTCTGCTTCACGAATGCCGGTGCACTGTTCTTTCGCAAGAATGACGAGGACGTGCTGTTTCGGCACGCGGGGATCGTTTGCGCCCTGTATAAGGGCAAGGATAAGGCGTATGTCCTCGACGCCAAGGAACTGAACGGCGATATCGTAAGCAACGTGGATGACGCGATGATTTTCCTGAAAAAGCATCTACGGATCAGCTTTAAGATCGAAGGGCTGCAGCGGGAAAATATCCTGGAACTGCCGGAGGATGCGTTGCGCGAGGCCGTGGTCAATGCCGTCTGCCATCGAGATTACTTTGAAAAAGGTGCGCGCTGTATGGTGGAAATCTATGACGACCGCGTAGAGATCACCAGCCCGGGCGGCGTGTGCAAGGGCATCACGCCGGAAAACTTTGGAACAATCAGCATCACGCGCAACTCCCTGATCGCCAGCATGTTCTACCGCATTCATTACATTGAACAGATGGGTACTGGCATCATGCGGATGAAGAACGCGGCGCGGGCGGCGCAGGTCGCTGAGCCCGCATTTGAACTGAGCGGCTTCTTTAAGGCCACTTTTAAGCGGAATGCGATTGATCAAACGGTTACACCAAGTGATGGGCAAGCGCTTGCCATTCGGAATCCAAACGGAACCCAAACGGAACCCAAACGGAACCCAATCGAAACCCGACCGATTGCGACTACTGACAGAAAGCGTGAGATCTTAGCGCTTGCAGAGAAAAGGGGCAGGATTTCATCTGCCGACCTTGCGACGGAATGGGGCATTTCCGACAGTCGTGTCCGCATCATCCTGCGCGAAATGGTCGGTGACGGTTCGATAAGAAAAGTCGGCAACACCCGCTACACATACTATGCCCCGGCAATCACTCCAAACGCACCACAGAGGGAAGAACGTTGAACCATACCGAATCCATAGACGGAAATCTGCTGCATCGGCTCCTGTTGGCCGGCTATGAAAACCTGAACGGCAGCATACAATATCTGAATACGATCAATGTGTTCCCTGTGTCGGACGGCGATACGGGGAACAACATGAAGCGAACCTACGAGATGGGCGTGCAGCAGCTCCGCTTGAGCGATTCCTGGTTCGCCGTATTTTCGTCCTTCATGCAGGGCGTGCTCATCGGTTCGCGCGGCAACTCCGGTTCCATCCTTTCGCAGTATTTCCACGGTCTCTTTGACGCGACGCGGCATATGGATTCCGTCAGCGTCCCCGAATTCTGCCGCGCGCTGCAGCACGCCTATAAGCTCGCGTACCGGGCCGTGTTGCGTCCGGTCGAAGGAACCATGCTCACGGTTATGCGGGAGAGCATCGAGGCCGCGGCAGCGCGGATGCAGGAGGATACTTCGCTGGAGCAGTTTTTGGGCATACTGACGGCGGAGATGTTCCAAAGCGTGCAAAGCACGACGGGTCGCTTGGAGGTATTGCGCGCCAACAACGTCGTCGACAGCGGGGCCGCGGGCATCTATCTGATCTTTGATGGCATGAAAAACGGTTTGTATAACAGCGAAACGACGGGGCATGCCGTTTTTGCGGGCGCGCAAAGCGTGCAAAGCGCGCAGGAAGCGCTGCCCTATCGCTACTGCACGGAGTTTTTGCTGAAGACGCAATCCACGCTGCCCCGTGAGCATTATGTCAACCTGTTGGAGATGAAGGGCGATTCACTGATCGTCACGCGCAGCGAAGACATTCTGAAAGTACATATCCACACGAACGAGCCGCAGAATATCCTCGATGCCTTCTCGGCCTTCGGGGCCTATGTGGAGACCAAGGTGGACGATATGCTCTTGCAGCAGGAGCTGACCCAGTACAGCCCGCTGCAAAGGAAGCACGAGGGCTATGTCATCCTCTCCTTCGTGCATGGGGACGGCATCATCGAGGCGTTTGAAGCGCTGGGCTGTGACATCGCCTTCACGGCGACCCAAAACTATCATGTGGATGAGGACAATTTCCGTCTCTTCATTGACAAGTTCATGGATGAAGACATCGTGCTGTTGCCGAACGACGAGAAAATCTATGACACCGCGCGTCGTCTCTATCCGGCGGATGCATATCCGAATCTGCACATCATCAACGCGCAGAACGTGATGCAATCCTACTTCCTGCTCTCATTGATGCTCGGCACGGATGAACTGCCAAGCGTCCTGAAAAGCTTCGCCGCGCAGGAAAATACGCCCTGTTATGTCGCCAAAATCCTCTCCATCGCCATCGCCCGGGAGCGCTACTATGTGGGCTTTACCGCCAGCCGGACCATCATTCACAGGGAGCTCGGCGCCCTGTTGCGCGAGATCGCGGGCGCGGCGCGCATGGCGCCCTATACGACGCTCGTCGTATTCCACGGCCAGACCGCCGCGGAGGAGGACAGCGCACAGCTCAGCGCTTTCTTTGCGCAGTATGCGGAGCTGGATTTTGCGATGATGGACGGAAAGCAGGATGATTTTGACTACATCATTGGAGCCATGTAATGGAGAATATACGTAAGACAGTGAGAACTACATTGCGCGCCCTCAAGGGTACCAAAAAAACATTTCGAGACATCTTTCAAGTCATGTTTATGCATGCTGGCCGCGTTGCGTACGAGAGCATGGAGGGCGGCGAGATCAGGCGCGTCCGCTACGGGGAGCTCAAACAAAAGATTGCGGCATTCACCGCTCTGTTGCGCTATACGCGCCCGGAGTTGCAAGACGCCTATGTGGGCATAGACCTGGCCAACAGCCCGCACTTTATCATCGCGTTCTGGGCGATATTGCAGAGCGGCAACAGGCCCTATCTGATCAATTCCTTCTATCCGTTGCGCCTGCGGCAGAAGCTGATCGAAAAACTGGATGTGCGGCTGGTGATCACGAAATCCCTGGCATATGAGGACGTCCCGGTGCTCGACCCCGAGGATTGCGACTATATGGCGTCGCGCCTGCCGACCTATGAGCCGATCTGGGCGAACGAGATGGCCATCTCCTCCTCCCTGACGGGGCTGGAAGCGAAGGTCTGCGTGTTTGACGGCGAGGCCGTCGCGAATCAGGTAATCAACGCGACCGACAGTATCTTAAGGAAGAACAACTGGCTGATGGGCCGCTATCGCGGACAGATCAAGATCATCGCCATCCTGCCCTTCTTCCACATCTACGGCGTAATCGTCAGCTATTTCTGGTTTGCCATCTTCGGTCGGACCATCGTATTCTTGCAGAACAACGCGCCGGATACAATACGCAACGCCATCAAGACCCATGGCGTCACGCACGTCTTCGCCCCGCCGATCTTATATCACAAGCTCTACAAGGGCATCATGAGCCGACTTTCGCAGGAGAACGAGCAGCGCAAGCAGCAGTTCGAGAAGGGACAGCGCATAGCCTATGCGTTGCAGGACATTTTCCCGAACTTGGGCCTGCGCCTGTCCCGCCGCCTGTTCCGAGAGGTGATCGACGCGACCTTCGGCGACTCCGTGCGCTTCATGATCAGCGGCGGCGCCTTCATTGAAAACAACGCCCTGCGCACGATCAACGCCATCGGCTATCCGCTCTTCAACGGCTACGGCACGACGGAGACCATGATCACAAGCGTCGAGCTGGAGAAGCGCATACGGCATCGGGTGTCCGGTTCCATCGGCGGCCCCTTTGACGGCGTAAACTATGCGCTGACGGAGGAGGGAACCCTCTCCGTGCGCGGCAACACGATATGCCGAAAGCTCCTCTCCTTCGATTCGGTCACGGAGGAGCCGGACTGCATCGTGACGAACGATATCGCGCGCGTGGAGAAGGGCAAATACTATATTGAGGGCCGCAAAAACGACCTGTTCATCGGCCAAAATGGTGAGAATATCAGCCCGGACAGCATCGAATATGAACTGCAAATCAAAAACGCGAACGACTTTTCCGTGCTGGAACTGCGGGGCAAGCTCTGCCTGCTGCTCGAATTCAACGAGCTGTATCCGAGCGCGCTGATCTTCAAGGAAGTGGAGCGCATCCGCGCCGATTTGCAGTCCATCGCCTATGGCCTGGCCGTCAGCGAGATCTATATCACCTACGATAAAATGACCAAGGAGAACGCCGTGAAGGCCAGCCGCGCCCTGTTGCGCCGCATGGTTGCGGAGGGCCTGATCCGCCTGATCCCCTATGCCGAGATCGCGGGCCGCCACATCGACAGCGGTGCGGACGATATGCCTGCCGCGGACGACAGCCTGCTCCTGTTTATCCAAAAGAGCTTCCGGGAGGCCTTGGACACGGAGACCGAGATCGATATCCGCGCCAACTTCTTCTTTGACCTCGGCGGCACCAGCCTGGATTATTTTGTGCTCATGAGCAAACTGACCCGGGCCGTGGACCTGCAAATCAATCTGGAACAGCGCAACCATCTCTATACGGTTCTGGATATCTACCGTTATCTGATGGAGGTGCTATGAACGGGTTCTGGTACTTCTTCGGCTTGTATCCGTCCTATCTCTTTCATCTGTTCTGCCTGCGCACCCGCGTATATTTTGAGGATCACACCAGGCAGAACCGAAAACTGCGCGGAAAGGCCCTGATACTCGCCAACCACAAGAGCCCCCTGGACGGTCTGGTCGTCATGCACAAGTATCCCTTTCGGAGAATCTACTATGTGCAGGCGAACTTCTTCAAGGATAAGCTGAAATTCCTGGCCCCCTTTATCCGCATATCCGGCGGGATATTGGTGGATCGGGAAGCGTACAGTTTCGACTTTTTCGAAGAGAGCAAACAGCTCCTGCACAAGAACAGGTTGGTACTCCTGTTCCCCGAGGGCAGGTTTGCCTTTGAATACGAGCCGGTGCGTTTCAAATACAGCTATATCGCGCTGGCCCTGCAGAGCGGCGCACCGATCGTACCGATCGCGTCCGATTGCAACTATGGGTTCTCCAAGCAAACCCATATCCTCATCGGCAACAGCATAGACCTGCGCCGCTACGCCACGCCCGACAATCTGACCAAGGAAGCCATGGTCGAAATCAACGAATTGGTCTATCAGCGCTTTATCCGTCTCTATTATCTGCTGAAAAAGAGGGTGCACCAAAATTTCCGTGACACTTTTGAAGCGGGTACGCCGATAGAGGGCGATATGTTGCGCGTCCCGACGGACGGCGGCTTTCGCTATGGCGTATATATCAGCGATGCGGAGCTCGTGCAGTATGGGGATACGGAAGTCCACACCCTATCCCTGCGGGATTTTTGCGGCGATCAGGCGCCGCAGCGCCGCGTGTTCGCGAGGCGGGTGCGCAGGCACAAGCGTGCGACAGAGGATGTCGTGAAATACGCGCGCTTCTGCATAGGACAGAAGACTCTGGCCGACGAAGAGTATACGGCGCGGGATTTCGCGAACCGGATCGTATTTATGTAAGGCTATAGGCCAAAATAACTTTAAGGAGAAAAGAAATGCAACACAACTATGCCATCCTCGGCGACGTAACCTGCGATTTGAGCAACGAACTGCGCGAACGCTTCGGGATCGACGGATATATACAGGGCTATATCACCAAGCCCGACGGCAGCGAAGTACCATCCAAGTTAGAGTGGGATTTCACAGACGCGCAGAGCTTCTACACGGCCCTGAAAGCGCGCAACAACGGCTACAGCACCGCGCCCGGCAGCGCGGAGGAAATCGCAACCCTCTGGGAAGCCTTTCTCGCGCAGGGCAAGGACGTACTGTCCGTCAGCATTTCCGGCGCCATGAGCGTAACCTATAACCTCATGGTCAACGCGCAGAGGGTCTTGCGGGAAAAATACCCGGCGCGCAAGATCATCGTCATCGACTCTCGCAAATATTCCGCCGCGACGGGTCTGCTGATTCTGCAAGCGGCGGAACTGCGCAACCGGGGACTCAGCATCGAGGAAAACGCCGCGCGCTTGGAGGAGATGAAGCACAGCCTGCACCAGATGGGGGCCATGGACGACCTCTTCTTCATCGCGTCCAAGGGGCGCATCTCGCATGCCAAGGCCTTCATGGGGCAACTGGTCGGTATCAAGCCCATGGGCGATTTCGACGCCGACGGCATGGTGACCGTGCTCGCCAAGGCAAAGGGCTATGAAAAGGCCTATCGCGCCATCGTCGAATATATCCAGAATATCATCGTCGCGCCCGAGGGCCAGACCATACTCGTGGCGCATACGATGCGCGAAAAGCAGGCGGAGACCCTGGCGAACCTGATTCGGGAGCAGGTCTGCCCCAAGGAAGTGATCATCTGCGAGGTCTTTTCGGCCAGCGGCGTGAACATAGGCCCCGGCATGATCGCCGCGTTTTATTTCGGCACACCCATTTCCGACCTGGCGCACGAGCGCGCGGTGATGGATGCGGTTATGGAGAACCAAAAATGAACGTCCTCAGCATCATACTCCTCTGCATAGGCATCTCGCTGCCCCCATTCGGCCTGTTTATGATCCTCTTTACCGCGTGGCGCATCTTTGTCAACACCCTGTATCGGGACGACAAAAAGCCGCGCAGCCGCGACGCTTCGCCCGACAGTTCGGATGAGCAAAAGGAAATGTTCGCAAAGGGTCTGGCCTGGGCGGAGCGGCATCGAGATAAAATTACGGACCTGCACATCGTCAACGACGGGCTGAACCTGTACGCGCAGTATATAGATCTGGGCTTCGACAAGTGCGCGGCGCTGATTCAGGGGCGCACCGAATCCCTGCAATATTCCTATTATTACGCGGACGTATACGCGGAAAACGGATACAATATTCTGGTGATAGACACCCGCGCGCACGGTCTGAGCGACGGGAAATATATCACGGCGGGCATTCAGGAGCAGCGCGACCTGGTCGCCTGGATAGACCTGATCCACGAGCGCTACGGCATCGAAAACTTCACGGTCCACGGCATCTGCATCGGCGCGGCGACCGCCGTCTATGCCTATTGCGCGAGCCGCGAAAAGGGCTTAATCCAAAAAATCGTGACGGACGGCCTGTTTATCAGCTACCATGAGATATTCGAAAAGCATATCGTCGAACGGAACAAGCCCGTCTTCTGTTTCGTACACCTGACCTTTTTCTATACCTGGCTCTGCACAGGCGCGCGCCTGTTGCGTGAGACACCCCTGCGCCGCATGCCCGAAATCGATATCCCCATCCTGTTTATCTGGAGCCGAACGGACTTCTATTGTCAACCTCATAACTGCGAAGCCCTCTTTGCCGCCTGCGCTTCGCCAAAAAAAGAAATGCGCCTGTTCCCCGACGGCAAGCACTCGCATGTACGCTATTGCAACACGGAAGAGTACGACGCGGCCGTTAATGCGTTTTTGCAGAGTTAGGTCAACCCTCGTCCAAACAGGACTGCACGTTTTCCCAAATATACGCCGCGATCTCCCCGATCGGCAGCAGCTTTCCGTCCCGCATGCAGGCAATCCAAACCGCGCCCGGGATTTTGTCCGCCAATTCTCTATATCTGCGCCGCGCCCGTGTCTGGATGGAGTCCATCGCTTCATACAGGTCTTTGGCGTCGCCTACATAATCGCGATAACCCTTTTTATCGACGTTCCGCGCCGCGTCGTTCGGTTCTACGTCGAGCACCAGCTGCAAATCGGGCGTCGGTATTCCGAAATGCCCATATTCCAAATCAAATACAAACTGCGTGATATCGGGCTTGCCGAGGTCGCAGTCGCGTATGCTCTGATAGACCGCGTTGCTCAGCACATAGCGGTTGATCAGGAGTACATCCACCCCGTCCAAGTCCCCGCCCGCTTCCAAACGTCGAAAGGCTTCCCACCTGTCCAAAGCAAACCACAGGGCCATGCTCTTGCCGTCCACCGCGTCCGCCCGCAAGCCATCCTTGCCCGTCAAATATTCCCCCACAAAGCCGCCAAAATAGCGGTCATACATGGGGAAGGAGAGGGTCTTCACAAGATACCCCGCCGCGCAAAGCCGCCCCGCGAGCTCCGCCATCTGCACGCTCTTGCCCGTGCCGTCTATGCCCTCAAAACTGATAACTCTCATCCGCGCATCCTTTCGCTTGCCATTATACCGTATATATGTATTGGATACAATACTTTACGAATCTCCGCAAAAAACGTATAATAAGCGATATAAACGAGGATACGCGGAGGTAAACCATGCTTTCCTGGGATCAAATCCAAGCCAACGCCGTAGCGTTCAGCAAGCGCTGGCAAAACGCGTACAACGAGGAAGCGCAAGCGCAGAGTTTTGAGACGCAGCTATTACAAGTCTTCGGCGTCGCGGACCCCGAGGCAGTCGGTGATTTTGAGTATAAAGTGCGCCTGTCCGACGGGCGCAGCGGCTATATCGACTATCTCTGGAAGGGCAAGATTGCCGTCGAATTCAAGTCCAAGGGCAAGGATTTGGAGCGCGCCTATCTGCAATTGCAGAACTATTTGCAGCATCTGCCCGAGGCGGAGATCCCAGACTTGCAGATGGTCTGCGACTTTGCGGACATCATCCTCTACCGCCGCTCCGCCAAGGAAGTCTGGCGCTTCAAAACCAAGGATTTGCGCAAGCATATCAAGTGCTTTGCCGACATTGCGGGCTATGAAACCCAGCGCGTGACGGAGGATCAGGTAGAGGTCAACGTCAAGGCCGCGGAGCGCATGGCCAAACTGCACGATGCGCTGAAAGAACACGGTTATGAGGGCCACGAGTTAGAGGTCTATCTGGTGCGCCTGTTGTTCTGCCTATTCGCCGACGATTCGGGCATCTTCCTCAAGGATGCGTTCCATAATTATATCGAAGCGTCCCATGCCGAAACCCTCTCCACGCGCATCGCGCAGCTCTTTGAGGTGCTGAACATGCCCGAGGATATCCGCGTCAAACGCAGCCTGCTCTCCGCCGAACTGCGGCAGTTCCGCTATATCAACGGCGGGCTCTTCCGCGATATGCTGCCCACCGCCGATTTCAACGCCAAAATGCGCGAAACCCTGCTCTCCTGCTGCACTTTCGACTGGCACAAAATAAGCCCCGCCATCTTTGGCGCCATGTTCCAGGGCGTCATGGATAAATCCCAGCGCCGCGAATTGGGCGCGCACTATACGGGCGAGGAGAACATCCTCAAGCTGATCAACCCCTCTTTCTCGACGCGCTCTGGGCTGAATTCGACCGCATTAAGACCGACCCCGCCGCCCTCATCCGCTTCCACGAAAAACTTGCGCGCCTGAAATTCCTCGAAATAATCACTACGAGATTGATACAATTTAACGATTACCCGTTTTGGCTTTCAAGAGGGGTGCAAAATGCGTCAGGGGGTGTGCATTTTCTAAATAGGGGTGTGCAAGCAGTCTCACACCGTTTCCATAGGCATTTATTAGCAAAATCACACAGTGCATATGCTGCTGCATAAGAAGGGGATAAATGATGAGCTATGACTGGAAACAGCTTGGAGCGAAAATTGCAAAGGTGGGGCTCACTTTCTTGGCAACAGGTGGCGTTGCAGCAATTGGTGGCGCGGCTCCAGCAACCATTCTACTTGCGGGTTTAACTGGCGAAGCTATTGCTGGTGGTCTTGGAGAAATCGCAGAAGGCATTGTGTCTGGTATCCAACCCAAAGAAAAAGGCGTTTACACCAGATTCCAATTAGCTATAAAAAATTGCGTAGCGGAGCAGCTAAAGAAAACAGATTGCCCTCGCGGTAAAACAAAAGATATACAATCCGAAATCATGGACAACTTATTCGGTTTTCCGGTAAATGCGATTGTTGCTGCTACAGCAGAACCCCAAAAGGTTACATCATTCATTAAAAATGCTTTTTCCAATCAAGGACTTGAAACAATAATGTCAGAAGAAAAAGCAATTATTTTTGTAGATGCTTTGTTCTCTCGACTTGTTAACCTTATTGATAATGACCATGAATTCACAACCACAGTATATTTAAAGAGTCTTGTCTCTAATGTTCAATTGCTACAAATTACGGCTGATGAAACGCTTCGTGTATCAGAGGGAAATGATGAAAAATTGAACCGTTTGATTGATTTGCTTAATGATACCCTCAATCATAGTAAAATCGATAGTGGCCAATTGGCGCCTGTGTTAGAAAAACCAAAATATTCTTTTATTTTTGAAATCGGTCTGAACGGACAAGCCCTTGAGTTTTCGACCGATACAAAAAATGCGATAAGAGAGTGGTTTTACGACTGCGCCCGTGAAGACTTGTCATCAATAACAGATGAGTGCCTTGAAGATACATTTAAGGTTACCATCGTTGATGAGCGGGTTACCCAAGCCCAGATTGAGATTGAGGCAATTGATTCACAGATTAATTCTGGTGAAATATTAGACGTATTCGGTGAGCATAGGTATTCGGAATCAAAGAAAACAGCCCATCACATTAACAAAGAAAATGATATAAAGGCGGCTGCAATAAAATTCTATTTGAATGACCGTATAGGATTTGGCATCTTCAACACATTTGAGCATTACAAGCTCACAGAAATAATTGTTGCCATTCTTGAACTCCCATATTTCAGCACCTATGAATTGGACAACAACCGCGACTACATAATGCTTGAAGTTTACTTGAACTTTAGCGGGTATAATGAAAACCACGAGCGGTTTACTGCACACATGAAAAGATTCGATGTTAATGATTGCTTTGGCGGTACAGGCATATATGATGTGTACGGGTACGGTGTTTGCGATATGGGAAAATATAGAAAGGTTATCGCTCCGTATTTCTATCAGCATCTTGGCAATTTAAAAGTTACGGATAATTACGACTTTTCGCAGAACAAGCGTATACTAAATTTGTACAATTATTATGTTGGGTTGCATTAATGGAGGGATAAAATGGAACGCTCATATATACCTATTAGACGATTTTATGAAAAATGCTTGCCTGCGGCCCAAGCAAATGGGTATCGCTATGTTATATGCCTGTTAGCTCGGGATACTGGAGTTGATGATTTATACCAAACGCTTAAAGCACAGTGGGTTGCTCTTGATGATGTAACAGGAAAAGATTTTCTATTCTTGTTTGCAGGAAAACACATCGAAGATGACGGTCATTCGGGCATAACCTATCAAGGCACCGAATGGGATCCTCATCAAGGGGAAACTATAGCCTACACAGAATTTGTCCATACGCTAAATCAAAATCCACGACTGCATTGGGGTTCTTATTACGACTTTCGCAGACGAGATGAACGCGCAAAATACACGCCTGATTTACCATCTGAGCAGACAAAACACATTTTGGAGTTGCAGCACTATTTCGGCTTATCCAGAAGGGATATTCCATGCTTGATGTTCACCAATCTTGATACGGGGAAGCATACTCGTGTAGCATTTGATAATAGTAACCTTTATGGTTTGATGAATGAGGTTCTTTGCGAATTGGAAAAGGCGTTCTCTGTGATTGATGAGTTGAAGGCGAATATAAAGCAATATTCAAAAATTAGGCAAACAAAGACTTTTAATGATTATGAGAAACGCAACAATCTTTATGCGGGGCTTTGTCGTGTAGCTGAAATGCTCTTGCCCGAATATCGTGCGGTTTTGCTTAATTGCATGGAAAATCTGACTTTTGGTGACAAATTCGTTGATGAGGTGTTTTTAAAGAGACTCAATGCTTTTGTTGGATTGTCAAAATCCTTGACGGCCGTTGATACAAAAATAATCGAGTACATAATTAAACATGATGAACCTGCGCATTCTCAAAAAAATCTTTGGCGAGTTTATGAACGCACTGATAACATAATCGCACAGCTCAACAAGTTATAATTGCATTAGCCGAAGACGAAAACAGCCCGTCTGCAAGCGAGCTGTCATCCCAAATGGCTAATTAGACTAATATCTCCGTCCCGTCCTTAAACGTGAACCGCACATCATTTTCGCTGTACACCGTGGCGAAGTCCACAAGGCTGAACCAGAGCCGCTCGTCAAATTCGGCTACCAAGCCGTCCTGCCTGTCGAGTTCGGCGATGAAGGCTTCTAGCTGAAGATGCTACGCTTTATCACTTTGGTGTTTTAACATCCAATGTTCACATGGCTTGGATGAGAACCGTTTGTGGGCGATTGAAAAGCGATTATCGGTACTCTCCATCAATCTACAACAACTTCCCCTGGCCAACCGCCACCGACGAATAAAAAGCCGCAATCGAAAAACTGGCGCAAGCCGTGCTGGACGCGCGGGCGTGCTTCCCCGAAAGCAGCCTCGCTGACCTCTACGATCCCCTGACCATGCCTCCCGAACTCCTGAAAACCCACCGCAAACTCGACCGCGCCGTGATGAAGCTGTATGGGTTTAGCGTAAAGGATACGAATGAGACGGCGTGCGTGGCGGCGTTGATGGAGTTGTATAGGGAGATGGTGGCTGCCGGTAGGGGCTGATTGTAATCAGCCCACCGAACACAAGGATTGCTGCATTGCGCGGGGCGATTGCAACCGTCTCCTGCTTTTCGTTACGAACTCTGATGTGTTGCGGCTCAATTCACCACATACGTGTCACGTATACCATTAGCGATAAATTCTCGAATAATGCCTTCGCTCAATAGTTCTGATATAATCTTTCTGAGAACACTTTCGGTAATATCAGGAAGAGCAGATTCTATTTGACCTAACGTAATATGAACGTCTCCACTGAAACCGGGAATCCCTCGAAGAGGATTTTTCTCATTGTGCTTTTGCTTCGTTTCTAACAGATATGTCCTCACCTTTGCCTTTCTGTCTTCATACGTTTCTGCTTTGCTTACATGCGCAAGCATTTTGTCATAGTATTCCTTTATGGTTCTATTTGCCGCGTCCGCATTCTTTGCATGCTCGGCGGCTTCTGCTGCGCTTTTTCTTGCTTTTACTTTTTCTATCATCGTCAGAAACACCGATATTATGCTAACGATGCCACCGACGCCACCAATAACAGAAATAATGATTCCAAACATTTCTACTCTTCCTTTCGCATTCTTCTGGCGCTCTATTGGGTCAAGTGCCAATGCAAATGATACATAGGTCGGGTAAAGATGTCAACCCTTTTCATGGTTGTATTGTGAAAATAATGTAGCATTTTGTTCTATATTCAGCTTTGGTCGAAAAGCAGAGGGTAGGGGCGCGATAAATCGCGCCCTGCACCACGCAAAACGCACCCCGCCCCACGCATACAGCTCGATGCGCCGGGCAGCATTGACCCCCATCAGAACCCGGCGTCTCCTGCGGGAGCCGCTTAATATCGCGCCCCTACAACATGCTGTGCACCGGGCAATGCGTCAATACAACCCGTAGGGGCGGCCATTGGCCGTCCGCTTTCTGCCCCGCTCCGCACTTTTCGCAATCTCCTTGCTTTCCTGTTAAATATTTGATAAACTATAGACGAATAAAGAGGTAAGGGGGACCAAATGGCCGACATCAAGATTTACGCGGGGCGCACGGCAAAGGAGTTTGCGGGGCGCATGTGCACCTATCTCGGCGCGCGCATAGGGGACGCGGACAGCTTCAAATTCTCGGAGGGCAATATATTTGTTCGCGTCAACGAATCCATACGCGACAAGGACGTTTATATCGTCATGCACATAGGCCGGGAGCCAAACGACGAGTTTGTGGAACTGCTCTTCTGGATCGACGCGTTCAAGCGCGCCAGTGCGAATTCCATCACCGCCATCATCCCGTATTTCGGCTATGCCAAGGGCGATAAGAAGGATGAGCCGCGCGTTTCGATACGCGCCCGCGTCTGCGCCGACTGCATCGAGGTCGCGGGCGTCGACCGCGTGATCTTCATGGACTTGCACTCGCCGCAGGTGCAGGGCTTCTTCAAGGTCCCGGTCGACCATCTCTATGCCCAACCCCTGCTGGCCGAATATATACGCAGGCAGAAGATCGTGACGCCCAATCTCACGGTCGTTTCCCCCGATTCGGGTTCCGCCAAGCGCGCGCGGCACATGGCCGATGAACTCGGCTGCCCCGTCGCCATCGGCGATAAAACGCGCTACGGGCATACCGAGGATGCCAAAGTGCTGGAGATCATCGGCGACGTCTCGGGCCGCGACTGTCTGGTCGTGGATGATTTCAGCATATCCGCCGGGACGATGGTGGAGATAGCAAGCGTCCTGCGCGCCCACGGCGCGGGCAAAATCTACGGCGCCCTGGCCCATAATTCCATGAACGAAGTGGCCCTGGCCCGCCTGCAGGAGAGCGAATATGAATGGGTGCTCACAACGGATACCGTACCCTGCCCCGAAGCGGCGAACTATGACAAGATGCGCATCGTCTCCGCCGCGCCCATGTTCGCCGAGGCCGTGCGTCTCCTGCACGAGCGCGCGCCCATGAGCTGGCTCTTCGACCCCCGCTTCAACCACAAAATGCTGGCCTACAGCGTGAATATGAAATAACATACACAATTGGACACAATGCAAAAAAACAGGCGGCGCAAGGGAGCGGCTATCGCGATTGCGCTGCCGTTTTGCGTCATTGCGATGGCAATGGCGTTGCTGCTTTCGATGCCGTCGGCCTTGACGCAGAGGACGAGTACGACTGCGGCTTGCAGGCGCAAAAATTGTCTCTCGGAATAACGAAGTACTGTTATTCAGGTGCGTAAAACCGTTACTTGGGGAATTATCATTCCGCGCTTGCTTTTTTGTGCTATTTTAGGCTCGTATCATTAACACAGTGGGGTGTACTATGAATAACAAGGAATGCAAAAAAATGGATTCTATGCGGGAAAGCCGCCGCCGCAGGCGCGTGGCAATCGCCATAGCGTTGCCGCTATGCATCGCCGTAATGGCAGGAGCACTGCTGCTCGTGATGCCGTCGGCCCTGACGCGGGAGAGCGAGCATGCCTGCGGGTTGCAGGCGCACGCGCATACAAGCGCTTGTTATGCGCAGCAGTTGGTCTGTGAAATCCCGGAGGGGGAGGGGCATCAGCATGCCGAGACCTGCTATATCGGGGAGCAATTCCTGATCTGCGAATCGCAGGAGGAGGAGCATGCCCACGACGGCACGTGCTACGTAACCGTGTCGCGCTTGGACTGCGATATAGAGGAAGCGCATGCCCATAACAGTGCCTGCTATGAGGATGTGCTCATCTGCGGAACGCCGGAACATACGCACGACGAAACGTGCGAAGCGCCTGCGCATGCAGAAGGCAGTCACGTGTTGGAACAGTTCCTCAAAGAGCTTATCGTCACCGACAGCGAGGGTACAGTGGTGCAGGGCTATATTTCCAACGCCACACCGCAAAACCCCGACGCGCCGCCCAGCATAGTGGGCAGCGGAGAATTCGTCCCCGGCGAAACCTACAACCTCTCCGTCACGTTCCGTGAGCAGGAGGGCGCGCAGTTTTGCTATAACAACGCGGGCGTCCTGACCTACAGCCTGCCCAAAGCACTCGCACCTTTGCAAGCAATCAACGACGGCAAACTCTACGCAGACGAGGAACTGATTGGCGGCTACAGCATAGGACTGAACGGCAAAGCCGAACTGTGGTGCTTTGACTCCGGGGATACCAACTATATAGACCTGCACGACGACACGGCGCTCACCATAGAGTGTAAAGTCGTTGCAAAGGCCAACCTGAGTCCAAGCGGCGGCATACTCGGCGCGTTCGGTGAGCTCGGCGACTTCATGGGCTTTGAGCCCGCGTCCAATCCTGGCGACGAGATCGTCAACATTGGCGTATCCATATTCCGTGACGGCGACGACGATAACGGCAACCGGATTTACTTTGTCAATGAGCGGGCGTATTTTATCATCTACGTGCGCAACACGGGTCTGATCAACCCGGACACGCTGGTAAGCCCTGTGCTGACGATCGATTACAGCGCATGGGATATACCCGATTTCTTCAACACAGACGACTACCGCTACGACAGGCCCTATAACCTCAACTTAGGAACCAGTTATTTGGCAACGTCGGTTGAGCATGATCCCGAGAACTGTATTGTGAAATACTACTTCACCGACCTGCCCGGCGGCACGGAAATCGGTCTGAAATTTGACATTCAAATGCGCAACGGTTTCACCCCCATGAACTATCCGCTGCATATATCAGCTACCTTAGAGAGCGCGCAAAGCGGGCATTATTCCGAGGATGAAATAGTGATTCAATGGCAGCATGAGGAGTTCTGGCCGAGAAAATACATGCATAGTAACGACTATTATACCAAGTACTATCTGAGCTCACAATTTCCCGGTTATACAGATGCGCAGGATGACTTTGACACGGTTTACGAGGTATTTGCCGGGTTGCCCGATGCCACAGGACATATCGATCCGAATTATACCTATCCGGTGACGTTCACGTTCGACTATAATTCATTCAACTACGGATTATTCCCCGCGAGCTCACCGTATTGCTATGGCTCCTACAGGGAACCCCTGGAATATACAATCGTTGACTATCTCCCGCCGGGTGCAGAGTTTTGGCCGGAGGATAATCTCGATTACCCTTGGGTCTATCATGCCGATTACAATGGCAGTGGTCCTGCCGTCACACTCACCCGTACCGCGCGGTCGCAGTATCTGTGGACTGTCTCGGGCGTCTCCTCAGAGAAGTTGCTATTGCGCTTCCCCGGTTTTATGGTCAACCAGTGGGAAGGCGTATACGATCCGGAATACGTATACGAAAACAAAGCGCAGTATATTTTCCATAACGCGCTTTATATGGAGGATATAGGCGATATCGAATACTATACCAAGGATGTTTACGCATATGTGACTTTCCTGGCAGCGGATCCATACGGTGATATACACCAGAAGCTTCCGATCTCTACAAAGCGGAGCGCGAGTTCAAATGAGTTCAATTCGGTTTTTTCCAGTAGAATTGCGAGAAGGCTGGCGGTAGAAAGCGAGATCAAGGGAGATTACTGGTTTGTTTCATGGATGCGCAACACCATGAAGATGACGCCTATGCTGAATGCCATGATACAGGATGATACGCTCGGCATACTGGCGCTGGATCCGGATTACTACTACAATCCGTTGCAGGATGGTGATTCGGTGTCGTTTACGGAGGATACGGACAATCATCTGAAATTCTTCGCATTCACTGCGGCCATCACGGAGCGGCATGATTTCAGCGGTACAAGCTTCACCGTGCAGTACAGGGACGAGGCATCGGGCGTTTGGCAGGATTATTGCGTGGGCGGCGTCCCGCTCGTCTTGACCGCGGCAGATTTTAAGCATGCGCCGGGGCCCGCGCTCACCCAGTTGGGCAGCAGAAGCAAATTCTGTCACGACATGTACTTCAGCTACGGATCACATTTGTTTACAGATTTCTTTTTCCTGCCGAATGCGGATACAATCGTCTACGATGGAATCCGCCTGCTGGCAGACAGTGTGCCGCCGGAGGCCGGTGAGTTCGTTCTGTTCACGGGTGCGGAGATACGCGATCCGAACAAGCTTTGGAACCGCTTGGACACGCCCTCCGTCCACAACGGGCAGGTGCGTTACTCCAACCGAACCCATTTCTATCACAACTGGGTGGACGACACGAATAATGATTATTTCGGTTATAACGATGGCTACCATGCCATAGTTCCCTATAAGCCTTGGTTCATGGGAAGTAAAACCTTGCGTATGAATAACAGCGATGTCAGCGTGGTGCGCCCCGGGCAAATTATGCAGGTGCAGGGCTCTTGGAATTTCCGCGACTTTGATCCGGAGGACACCATCAATTTAAACGGCGCGCAGATTGTAGAGCTGCTGCCGGTAGGCGTACGCTATGTAACCGGTTCCCTTCTAAGTTATCATGAGAATGGAGGTACTGGCGATGGAACCGTTATGTTCAGGGATCGTATCGTTGATTTCGAGCCTACCATCGTTCCCGATTACTTGGGTACAGGACGCACCGCCCTGATTTGGGATTTGAAAGGGATTGTTTACATAGGCGACAGATATGGAGCGCAGGGCGATATTTTCGGCATATTCAACTATGATGTGGAGATATTGGAAACCTGCCAGGAGGGTATCAATTCGATTATAAGCTGGTACCACTGGCCGGAATATCAGAAGATAGGTGCCGGCGGGTTCGGTAATTTTTATGAACACAAGCCCACGAAAGATACACTGGACTTAAACAACAACGGCCTTTTCAGCGAAAACTTCCTTCGCTGTGAGCGTGAGTTTACCTACATTCCCAACGTGGCGGTTGTGGCAGCCAAGGGTTCGAAGGGTACCTACAACAACAGCTATGTATATTTGCCCGGCGTTGCGTTTTCCGAACCGGGAGATATGACCGACTCATCGTTCAGGTTGGATGTGATTAACTACTCGGAAGCGCAGGTGACTACGCTGACGATGTTCGACGTGCTGCCCTATGTGGGGGATCACTCCCTCGTAATGCACAGCGGTGATACGATCTTTGAGGACAGGTTGTCCGACTTCGCCACCCCGCTCACCGGGCCGCTTGTAATCACAAGCACCAATGCCTCGAAGTTCTATGTTGTATACACCAAGGTGAATCCCGAGCCTTGGAACGGCATCCCGGATTATGAGAGCCGCATCGGAAGCAACTGGCTGACGGAAACGCAGGTGGGGGGCGATTGGGCCTCGGTGCGCGCGTTCAAAGTTGTCATGCACAGCGGGGAGATATTCTACGAGGAAGAACGCTTCACGGCTACATTCCCGGTGGCGATACCCCAAACTTTGCCGGGCGGCGTGCCGTTTACCGAACCCAATAAGATCGCATGGAACTCCTTTGCGATAGACAGCAACGGCATCAGCTACTTGGAAGCCATCAAGGCGGGCATCGAAGCCGCTGTCTATGACGTAGCAATTGAAAAGGAAGCGAATAAATACCGCTATCTGTTGATGGAAGCGGTGGAATATACCATCAAGGTAAGCAATACGCAGAAATCCACCGCGCACAACACGGTTGTGACCGATGTAATCCCCATCGAGCTTGATTTTGTCAGCTGCAGTCTGCCAAGCTCGCAATGGAACTATGACGGGCCGACAAGGACCCTGACAGTCGACTTAGGCACCCTGCGCGGCATGGGCAGCTTCAGCTTCCGGGTATACTGCACATTTAACACAAATGCGGTGCTCTTCCAGGAAATTCTGAACGAAGCGGTTGTCGCCATATATGAGGATGAGATTACCTATGTAAACAACCGTGACGACTGCGTGATCGTCCCGTATGACGGCAGCATCACATTTACGCCCAAGGCGATGAAACGAACCATAGGCGGCGAGATGGAAGCGGAACAGTTCAGCTTCACAATCTATGAAGCGGAAGTCACGAGCTACGAGTCGGGCGGAGATCCCTACAGGCACTGCGAGATCGGTGCCGAAATCGAAACCGTGACGAACCAGAGCAGCGGCGCGGAAAGCCCCATCATCTTCTCTCCGTTGCGCTATACATTGACTGACGGCGGCGTGCATTGGTACGTCATAAAGGAATCCCAAACGGCAGTGGAGGGCTGGCTTCCCGATCCGATCGTCTATCTGTTGCGGGTAGAAGTGAACATCGGCGAAGAAGAACCCGAGATATGGAGCGTGATGTATCGGGTAAGCGACGCGAATGGGATCATCTGGGATTGGTTCCAATGGGAGGAATACGCTTGTTCCTACTATGACCTCGAGGGCGGCTTAAGCGGCGCGGACACGGGTATCAATTTCTGCAACACGCGTGCAGGCGGTCCCCGCCTGCCCGAAACCGGCAGCGTTGGCACCATGTTGTTCATCGCCTTGGGTTGCGCGGGTCTCGCGCTCATGGCCGTATTGTCCCTGTATATCAAGGCGCGCAGGCGCAGCCTGGCATTGAGATAAACACCCCACAAACACAAAGCGCCGCGGGAAACCGCGGTGTTTTGTGCTGTGGAAAATTGCAGCGTATCTTTCCCGCGAAAACGCCAAAAATCGAACTGTTTTCAATGTATTCAAGGTTTGATTACAATTGACAAAGTTCTGACAGAAAAACGACACGATTTAGCCATTTCTTTCTTTTATTATATACAATACTAAAGGGAGAACAACGGGAGAGAATTGCATATGGAACTGAAGATCATACTTCTCGACGCGGATCGAGAAGATTTGGGACGTTACGCGCAGATCTGCCGTGCTGTCTGCGAGAGGGAGCAGATGCAGGCGCAGGTCGCGACTTTCGCCAACGGCAAGAGATTGCTGTTCGAGATGGGCGATCCCGCGTTTGCCGACAGGGTGGATATCCTGATCATAGAGCCGGACGGCGGCTGCGAAGAAGTGGCCGACTCCGTTCGAAAGGATGGCTATGACGGGATTATCATCTACGTAAGCCATACGACCGATACTGCTGTCTTCTATAAGGCCTTCGACGCGCAGGTGCGAAATGTCGTGAAGAAGGGTGACTGGGAGCGCTTTGCGGACGTATTCGCGGACGCACTGGTGGCAGCCCGGGAGCGCGCGCGCCAATATATCGCGGTCAGCAGCGGGGGAGAGTACCGGAAGATCGATATACGCGACGTATACTACTTTGAATCGGCGCAGGATCATTCCGTCAGCGTCTGCTACAGCGGCGGCGCCTTCACCTTCCGCGCCAGTCTGACGGAGCTGGAAGAGCGCCTGCAGAAGCTCGGCTTTCGGCGTCTGCACCGCTGCTATCTGGTCTCCTTGGATGTCATCCACAAGATCTCCTATGAGAAAGTGATCCTGAACAACGGGATGACGCTTCCCGTCAGCCGCGTACACTATGCCCCGCTGAAGGAAGCGATGGAAAAATGGAAGGGTCTGTTCTGCGTAGACCCCAGCGCCTGGCCGGTGATCATCTGAACTCCAAACCCCACACTCCAAACTGCAAAAAAGCCTCTGCGCATCTGCGCAGAGGCTTTTTACCGCCGTTCAGGGTTATTAACCTGCGATTTAGGCAGTTTTCGCGCACAAGCGCGCTTTTTTTTTGTAAAGTAGCGTCACCAAAGAAAGCGGCGAAGGTATGCGTAACACAGGAAACGAAGTAAGAGTTCGTGAAGAACTGAATCGTCTGGGACGGCCAAGCGTTGCGATTCTCAACCGGGAGATTGCACGCAGGGAACGTATGGACGCGTACAAACGGCTCATCGTCGGCATCCTATGCGCCCTGACAGTGGCGGTGGCAGCCGTCGTATTGGTGACACATCTTTGGATCGCGGCGATGCAGGTGGAGGGTGAGAGTATGTCCCCGTTGCTGCAAAAGGATGAAATCGTCCTCGCCATGCAAACGGGTACCCCCTTGAAGAACGATGTGATCGCCTTCTATCACAACAATCGCATCTTCATCAAGCGGGTCATCGCCACGGGTGGCGACCGGGTGGACATCGACGCGGAAGGCAGGGTGTCCGTCAACGGCACAGTGCTGGAAGAGCCGTATGTATCCGAAAGCAGTCTCGGTGACTGCGACATCGAACTTCCCTGTCAGGTTCCCTCGGGCATGGTCTTCGTGATGGGCGACAACCGTCCGGTATCAAAAGACAGTCGCTCGGCGGAGATAGGGATGGTCGACAAGGAAAACATCATCGGCAAGCTGATATTCCGAATCTGGCCGATAGCACGATTGGGAAGCTTGTAACAGATAACCGGGAAATCCAGCCGAAAGGCTGTGTAAATACCACAAATAAAAAACAGGAGAAAGAAACCATGCGCAAGAACAGACCCATACTGGCGATACTGATCGCCCTGACCCTGGCCCTCACGGCCCTGCTGCCCGTTGCCGCCGTATTCGCGGCAGGCACCGGCACGATCACCATCACCCCGCCTGCGGGGCACAGCATTGTCGGCAAGCAATTTGTCGGCTTCAAGGTCTTCGACATCCAAATCGTCGAAGGCGAAGAAGGAGATACCTATGCGTATCAAATCGTACCCGAGTTTGCAGCTTTTGACGATTACCCGAATTCGGCAACACAGAGCCTGTTCAAGTACATCGAAAGTCTGAAGACGAACCCCCTGGGGATGGAAGCGCTGGCGAAGAAGCTATATGACTTTGCCGACGGCAGCGTAACGCCCGCGTTCACGCAAACGGCAACGACCGAATCCCTCGTCATCAACAACCTGGACTTCGGCTACTATCTGGTTTTCGGCAAGGTCAAGACCTCTGTCGCCGAAGGCTCCGTTGAGATCGTCGCCGCCCTCACCCTGACCAACGTCGCGCCGACAGCGGACGTCACCCCCAAGGCGGATTCCCCCACAATCGTAAAAGAGGTGAAAAACACCGACAACAGCCCGGCCACCTGGGGCAAATGGGCAGACGCGATGATGGGCGATATGATCGACTTCCGCTACATCACCAAGGTTCCCGACATGACCGGCTACGTCGCGGCGAGCGGCTATACCTTCACCATGCACGATACCCTGAGCGCCGGCTTTGGCAGCGGAGTGATGCCCATGGACGCATCTGCCTTTACGGTCACGATTGGCGCTTCGACCCCATTCACGGACTTCACCTTTGATGATGACGGCTGCGGCAGCGATTCGTTCTGTCTCATATTTGACGCAGTGAAATTCTATGAGCAGTGCGCGAACAAAGCGGGCCAGACCATCACCATCGAATATTCCATTATTCTCAATGGAGCAGCGGTCATCGCCCCCCTCGCCAACACCAACGAAGTCTATTTGGAGTACAGCAACAACCCCTACTCGGAGTCGACCGGCGTAACGCCTGAGGACGAAGTGAAAGTGTTCACCTTTGACCTGAATGTCTTCAAGTACTATGAAGCCGCGGGCAACGTCCGCGTCCCGCTGCCCGGCGCCAAGTTCGATCTGTACAAGGAAGTTGCCGGCGCACAGGCTTCCAGTCCCATTGACGTCCTCTGCATTGGCGACGGCGAATACAGAGTCTTGACCGGTGCGGATGGGGTATCCACGCCTCGCACTGTGATGATAACGGATGAGAACGGATTCATCAACCTAAAGGGCCTGGATGCAGGCGTCTACTATCTGGAAGAAGTCGAAGCACCCGAAGGCTACACCAAGCTGGCGGCGCCGATTAAAATCCGCATCACCCATACGAACACGGTCAGCTTAGGCTCCAGCACCCTGGAAGTCTGGAAGACGAACGCATGGGTCAACGTCAGCCCCAAGCAGGTGGATGTCCTGAACCTCGCGGGCGAACAGCTCCCTGAGACCGGCGGCATCGGCACCATCCTCTTCTACGTCATCGGTCTCACGATGGCAGCCGTCATCGTCTGCGGCATCGTCGCACTGCGCCGCCGCGTCATCCTGCACGGCGTGAAATAATAACCAAAACTGTATGGGATACGGGTTGGCAAGGCCACAGCGCCTTGTCAGCCCGCCCCCTGTCGGTTACCGGGGGCGGTTCAGCCCCTTGCCGGGGGCGCCCTTACGTTAAAAACCTATGAAAAAATCCGTATTGTATATCATAATCGCGGTAATCGCGCTGGCAGGCATCATCTGTCTCGTCCTCATGCTGTATCCGACGGTCAGTGACCGGATCAACGCTTCGCGTCAGACGCGGGTCGTGACCCGTTACTTGGAGGAGACAGCCCAAATGGATGACAGCGCAGTACGCGCCGCGCTGGAAGCGGCCCGGGAATACAACAGCAGGCTGCAGCACAATCCAAACCGATATTTCTTTACGGATAGCGATGAAGTAGAGTATAATACTCTCTTAGACGCCGGGCATGGAGTGATGGGTGTGATAGTGATCGATAAGATCAATGTACAGCTCCCCATCTATCACGGCACGAGTGAGGGCGTCTTACAGATAGGCACAGGACACTTTCAGGGTTCTTCCCTGCCCGTGGGCGGAGAGGGAACGCATACGGTGATCACGGGGCATAGGGGCCTGCCCTCCTCCAAATTGTTGACCAGCTTGGACAGGCTGGAGTCGGGCGACCGATTTATGATCCATGTGTTCGGCGAAGTGCTGACCTATGAAGTGGATCAAAAGCTCGAGGTATTGCCCGAGAACGTCGATGCCCTGCGCATCGACCTCAATATGGACTACTGTACCCTCGTGACCTGCACCCCCTACGGTGTCAATGACCGCCGTTTGCTCGTACGCGGACACCGTGTCGAGAACCTCGAGAGCGCACAAACTGTGCTCCTGCCCCCCGACGCAAAGCGCTTGGGGAGACCGTTGACTATCCTAATCTTTTCAATACCGATCCTGATGATCCTCTTCGTATATGTGATCATCCGGCTCCGGAAAATCCATTTACAAGGGAGGGCAGCATAGCAATGAAACGAATACTATCCGTTATCCTCGCGATGCTTTGCTTATGCGTACTGCTTCCCGGCGTAGCGAATGCCGCGGAAGTGTTAGAACTGGCACTGTCTACATTGACAGTCGAAATTAAGTATGAAGGGACGCCGCTGCCCGATCTCAAAATTGCCGTTTGCCGCGTGGCCGCTGCCATGCAAGACGGGGGCAGCATCACCTTTGAGAGTACAGCGGCCTTTGCCGCCGCCAACGCGGACTATTCGAACCTGACCGCGGAGAAGAACGTCGCGCTGGCAGCCGATCTGGACGCGTATGCAATCGCGAACAGCATCCCCCGCAGTTCGGGTATTACGAACAACAGCGGCAGGGTATCGTTTGCAAACCTGTCGGTCGGTCTCTATCTGGTCGCGCAGTTGGACGGTGAGGACAGCGAGTATCTGATAGACCCCTATCTGGTTCTCGTCCCCAGCACGCGCGATGGCCGCAGCTGGGACTATAATGTGCTTTCCCATCCCAAGACGGAGCCGACCAAGCGCGACGGCGAATTTGTCTCGGTCAGCGTCCAAAAGGTTTGGGGAAGTTGTGAGCACCCCGCAAGCGTGCAGGTGCAGTTATATAGGAACGGCGTTGCCTATGGCAGCCCCGTGACCCTGAATGATGGGAACGATTGGAGTCATACCTGGCCCGACCTGCCCGCGGAAGATACTTGGACCGTCGACGAGCCCAATGTGCCCACAGGGTTCACAAAGAGCATATCCGGCAGTGTAATCGGCGGCTTTGTCATCATCAATATCCCCACTTGTACCACGCCGCCCACTTGTCCGCCTACCTGTCCGCCGACCCCGGGACCCAGCTGCTCACCGGCTCCGACGCGCAAACCGGGCGGTGGCGGCGGAAAGTCCGATAACCCGAAGACGAGTGACGAGGCAAAGGCACTATACTATATCTTTGGCATCTGTGCGGCCGGCGCGGTGAGCGTAGTCCTCATCAGCCGCCTGAAGCGCAAAAGACGCCGGGAAGAGTGATCCCCCATGAACGAAAGACAATTGCGCGCGCTGCGGTATAAGCATCTCTATATGCTCATACGTGATTTGGAAGAGGAGCTGGAACAGGCAAAGAACGAAAACGCGCAGATGCGTTTGGCGTATCAGTCCGGCCTTGCGCAAGGGCAAGGCCGCGCCCATCCGGTTCCTCAGGCGCCGGCGCAAATGGTCCCTGCGAGAGCAAGGCCGCAGCAGTATAATATGCGGGAACTGTTTGTGCAGCTGAAAAGCGGCTGAACCAAAGACAAAAGAAGAGCATGAAACAGAAGCGTTATTTCATCGGAAAAAGAGAACGACAGGCTCTGTCGTTCATCATGTACCACGAGCCGAACGGCCTGCTGGCGGCCGTATTTTCCACCATACCCTTGGCCTTGCAGCAGCATTGCATCAAGGTCGGCGCGGTAGCGGGCCTGCTCGCAGAGAAAGTGCCTGATGCCGCGCTTCCCGAGGGTTTGCGGCGGGCGGATTATATCAACGCCCTGCGGTACGCCGGATTCTATCACGATATCGGCGTCTACCTTGCCCCCAACCGGCTGACGGATTATCCGACAGAGGGCAGGAGAATTTTAGAGAACGAACTGCCCGCAGACAGAATCGCGGTGCCGATACGGCAGGTGATTTTAGAGACGGTGGGTTGCATGGGGGAGCGTTGCGACGGTCTCGGCTATCCGCACAACCTCATGGAAGCGCAGATCCCGCTGCACGCGAGTCTCTGCGCGATCGCTAACGCGGTCGACGCCATCGTAGCGGGCAAGCCCCGGCGCCTGTCGGAGCACTGCGTGCAGGAGATCAACGCGTATATGCGGGCCAAGGCAGGCACGATTTTTCTGCCTGCGGCGACGGAGATCTACCTGCAAACGGAGCAGAATATCGTTGCTCTGTACAGAAAGTGGAAGGACGCCCCTCCGCTTTGGAAATATAATGACTTGACTTGGAAATAAGCGTTTGGAAATCTGAGAACGGGAGGTGTGCCCTTGAGCTTCGAATTGAATAATATAGGAAACGGCATTTCCCGGTTCAACTTCTCACGTGTGTTTAAGGGCTACAATCCCGAAGAAGTGGAGAGGGTGCTGATCGCATACGATAAGCAGAACTACGTCCTCACCCAGCAGAAGATAGGTCTGGAGACCGAAATCGCACAGCACAAGAAGGCATTGGCGGAATTTGAATCCAGATTCCAGAAGCTTGCCATCGAGATTAAGGCCTTGGAAACGGAGCGCAACCGCGAGAGTTCGCGCCTGATCACGATCATAGCCAACGCGCAGAAGACCGCGGAGGAGACCGTCGCGCACGCGAAGCGCGAGGCGGACGCAATCGTTCTGGAAGCGCGCCTGTCGGCAGCGGAGAGTCTGCAGAACGCCGAATCGAGCCTTGCCGCGGTGAACGCCGAGCGGGAGCGGCATATGCAGAGCGTCCGCGCCTGCCGCGCCGCCAGCAACCGCCACTTTGACGCCATAGAGGGCATACTCGGCGGGGAACTGCTCCCCGAAAGGGCGGAACCCGCGCTGCCCACTGTTGCACAGCAAAGCCCCGCGGCGCTGACCCTGCAGGCAAGTCCACCCGCGCCGCCACCCGCGCTCGCAAAAGAGACGAATTATGAGGAATTCTTAAGGCTATTGGGTAAGAATGATTTGTTTTAGATAAAGAAATCTGCAAATTGCAGGACGCAATGCGCAATGAATGGAGAGGTGCCGTCGGCATCTCTTTGCTTTTGCAGAATTAAAGCGCGCGCAGCACCCCGATCACCACATAGCGCGCGTCGTTGAACTCGCTCGAGCAGGTGGACAGCACGACGATCCTGTCCCCGTCCCCATATCGCACGGGGCTCTCAAAGGTCGTGTTTTCCGCGGCGTAGGCCAGCAGCGCGGGCGTATTCTCCGCGTACATAAAGGCCCGCTCCCGCCACTGTCCCGCACCGATCACACAGCCGTACAGGAGCTCAATGCGGTAATCCGCGTGCTCCGTATACAGATAGAGATGGGGATTCTTCTCGTAGTAGCGCTGTGACTTATAGCCCTGCAGGCTGCCGAACATGCGCCCCGAGCGCATATTGTGTCCGTAAATCACAGTCAGGCGCCCGCTGAAATCCGCCGCGCAGTTGTAGTCGATGAACAGGGAACCGTTCGCGTTCTGGGTGCCGTCCGGCAAATGGTTCAGGTAATAGCTGTAATCCGTCGCCTTCATCACGGGATAATCAATGACCGTGTTCGGCCCGTAGAGCCAGGCTACGGCGTCGCGGCTGATCACATGCAGGCGCCCGAAGTCCGGCGCGGAAGCGGGATCGCCCGCGCTTTCCGTCTCGGCGGGTGCGCTGCCCGGTGCCGCTGTGATGATATCAAATATGCTTTGCGGTTGTTTATCATGATGGGCGCCCCAAGTTCCCCGCACCTGAAAGCGCAGGTATTCATAGGCCTCGTTGCCCTCCTGATAAACCGCGTCCGCCTTCGACAACAGTTTGAGCGCGCAGACAATCAGGACTGCGCCGAGCAGCAGCAGGAAGAGGGCGGTCGCTCTGTTTTTTCGCATATCAGTCGTCCCCCCTGCGTCTCCGAGATGCCACCAGATAGATAATCGCACCAAAGCAGAGCAGTCCGCCCGCGACCAGCATAACGATGGCCAGCGTAGGGTCAAAACTGTCCGCCGTCTTGGGCCCGTCGCCTTTATGGAACGTATTGATAAAGGACAGATCACTGACCTGCTTGTTCGCGCTGTTTGTCACGATGCGCGTCAGCACCAGTTGTCCGTCCACGTCCCTTACCGTGTCCGTAATCAGATAGACCGCCGTATCATAGGTATAGCCGCCCGCATCGCCGTCCAACTCCACAACCGTATAGTAATAGGTTCCCGCATCGGTATAGCTCCAGGTTCCGAACGTGGCGTTGCCCATGCCCGTAATCTGTATCGTCTTCTCCCCGTCCGCGCCGCCCGGCGGCATCGGATGCGCGGCATCCCGCGCAGAGAGCCGAAATGTGAAGACGGCGGGCGTTGTGGGACTGCCAATCACGGTCTTGTGGACCTTCGTGTCGGGCATCAAGCTCGGGTCGCTGGGCAGGGGCGTATAACTGTTTTCAAACATAATCTGCTCCGCCTTCGTGCCGTCCGCGTTGTATGCCAGAATCTGCACTTCGCGGCTTTCGTCCACGTGCAGCTCAATGTCATAGATCCGCCTGTCATAGCTGTAGCCCGACTTTTCCGTCTCTGTAATCTGGGTTAGTGTATATCGGTACAGGCCCGGTTCGCCGATGGCAAAGGGTCCGATCTGCACGCTGCCCGTGCCGGTTATAGTAAACGTATATCCCGCCGCCGTGCTCCCTGCGGGCATCGGGCTATCCGCCTGCCGCGCGGTCAATCTGTATGTAAAGGCGGCCGCGGCCGCGGTCGAAGTGGTGCTGAAAACCTGTTCCACCTTAAACGCGGCGGGTTCGTTTGCGGCGCGCGCGCCCAAGGGCGTCAGCGCAAGCAACAGCAACAGTGTCGCGCAGAGCAGCCGTTTCAATTTTTTGTTCATGTAACCCACCATCGTCTTTTCTGTTCTCCTCTATGGTGTTTGATCGATTTCACAAGCGCTCGCAGCGCGAGTATCAATATCGGCCCCGGCAGCAGCAGAAAGAGCATGGAAATCTTGATTGCGTCGTGCCGATCGCCCGTTTCAGCCGCCTTGCTTCCGTCATTTGTCCCCGTAGCCGCAAAGGGATTTTCGTATACTTCGTCGGTGATTCTCCCGATCAGGAGGTCCCGCCCGTTCGTGGAAGCGGACGAACAGGTGCTGAGCAGTATGATATTGTCCTCTATGCGCACGCCTATGTCCCGCGCATGTATGGCCGTTGCCAGCAGATTGTCCAAATAGGCAATCTGCTTATCTTTCGTCGGCGTCAGCGTGAACACCTTGCCGTCATAGGCGTGCGTATGGACAAACGCGAAAAATTCAATCCCGTGATCCTTCCCATCATAGTACAGGTTGCCGTAGCGATGGGAATCAAACATAGCTTTGTCGGCGAAGCCCGCGACCTCGCCAAACATCGTCTTCTTTTCCATATGATGGCCATACAGAATGTTGCTGAAATCCGTAAAATGCGGACTGCTTCTGCAATCCAAAAAGATGGCTCCCGAGAGGGAATACAGGCCTTCCGCGTTGGTGTTGACATATTTCTGGTTGTCCGGCCCCTGCGTCACGGGATAATCGATATTCGTCCCGTACACGGTGAGCCACGCGAACACCTCCGCGTTGATGGCCTGCAATTCCCGAAAGGAGAGCCCCTCGTCTCCTGTCGAGGGCTTGTAGATCGCGTACTGCGACTTGCCCGCTGCCCGGTACACTTGATGCGAATCCCACAGGGCATATCCGGCAAAGGCCAGCAGCAAGAGGATGCTCGTCAGCATCGCTATATTGAGGATGCCGTGTATGCCCCTGATTACTTTTCTGCCCAATGCCTCTGCCTTCATGCCCTATGATTTCACTTCCTTATGCGTTGTTGTTGCGCCTTGCGCGCTTGTGGACCTTGAGCACCACAAACCCGATGAGCGCGAGCACGGCCGTGCCGGCCAGGATGAGGTAGGGCAGGTCGTCCACGTTGACACCCGTCAGGGTGATGCTCTGGCGCGCGTTCGTGAAATCGGCGCGGTTGGGCGCAGAGGACGTGCTCTCCTCAATGTAGTGCGGACCCGCGTCGCTGCCGTTGGGGAAGCCGAGCGGATCACCGTAATCGGCGGCGGTCTGGCTGCCCCCGGTCGGGCCGAAAGTGTGGATATAGCTGGGCTTGTAGTTCGCGGTACCCGCCTCGGTTACGGTGACGGTCGCGCCGACTTCGAGATCGATGAAGGACAGCCACTGGTCGTGCTTCAGGTTTACGGTCACAGTCCCGCCCGACGGGAATTTGATGTAGTTATTGGTTCCATCGGAAGCGATATTGCCCGCGGCGGTATTCTCCGAGAGGTCGGTTACAAGGTTGTTACCCTCATAGACATAGGCCTTGTAGACAGGCGTGCCGGCATTGCCGCTAACGGTTGCGGCACGCGTCACTTCCACGCTGAACGCGAAGTAGAGATCCTGCGTGTTGGCCATATCGCCCGTGACTTTCTTGCTCAGTGCGAGCACGGTGTCGCCCGGGTTCGTGCCGCCGTTGTTCTTCACATAGGTGTTGGTGAAGATCATATGGGAATAATCGCCGCTGGTCGTGGGGTCTTGGGGCCGCGGGTCCACTTTTTCGCCCTCGTTGCCGCCGTCCTCGGTATCCTCCACGATGATGAGCGCGCCAACGCCCCATACATACAGTTCGCCTGTCGTTTCGTCCGCACGCACGTATACATAGAGATCATACTCCGCGGGGGAGGGAACCCACTGCTCAGCAAAGGTGTTCGAGAAGGTATTCGTCTCGCGCACATGGTACACATAAACACCGGCATGCGCCCAGGTGTTCGCGGGGTTAATCGCGGAAGCGAAGATGCCTGCGGACTCCTTGATATAGAGGTCTGCGCCCGTTTCCGTGGTATTGTCCAGAGTACCCTTATTCGTGTTGCTGTAGCTGACAGAAACGGTTCCCAGATTGGGCATGGCATTGAAATCCGAGCCGGAAGTGGCGCCGTCAACGCTGACCCGGGTGATTTCAAAGTTGAATTGAATGTTCGGGAGCTCGGTCCCTCTTGCCACGCGCAGGATTTTGGTGACCACGGCCTCCTCGGGGTTGGTCAGGGTTCCGCCGGGCGTCCAGCTCATTTCGCTCTCGTCCGCAAGCGCGGGCAGCGCGAGACTGCATACCAGCATCAGACTGAGTGCGAGCACCGCAAAGAGTTTCAGTGTTGCTTTTCTTTTCGTCATTTCGATTTTTCTCCTTGTTTGTTTTGTTTCTCTATATTCACATGGGGGAGCGCTCGGGCAGCCGCTCGCCCTCCCGATGTCAATACCATTAAAGGTTACGGCGGCGTATCACCGCCATCACTTTGCCGAGGGTATCCTCCATGCGCACGCAGCCGTAGATGCGGCTGTCCTCGGCGTTTGTCCTGCTGTCGCCCAGCACAAAGACCTGCCCCTCGGGTACGGTCAGCGGGAACTCCACACCCTCGGCGTAGCGAACCGTCGTCTGATAAATCTCCGGCTCCTGCTGCAGCGCACCGTTGATGAGGAGCCCGTCCTCCGTGATATCCACGACGTCGCCCGCCGTGGCGACCACGCGCCGCACCTGCAATTGGCCGGGCCTGCGCAGTACAATCACGTCCCGCGGCAGGTATCCGTCCGCGTGGTGACGGTGGAAAACCACCAGATCCCCGTCGTGGAAGGCCGGGGCCATCGCGGGCTCCGAATAGCGTATCAGCCCGAACAGAAGGGTGAAGAGCAGTACGAACGACAGCGCGATGCATACGATCTTCAGGAGCAGAAAGAGCAGATCCTTCCATATGGGCGCAGGAGGCGGAACCTTTGTCGAAGCCGCGTTGGCCGCCAGGGCTTCCCGTATGGCCGCATAGCCCTTTATCTCCTGCATGCTTTTCTCCTGTAACGCTCCATCGCGACCATACCCGCCAGGAGGCCCAGCCCCGAGAGCAGCAGCAGTGCCATAACAAACCACGAGTCTCCTGCGATGCCAGTGAGCACGACTTCCATACGGTCGTTCACAAAGTCAATATGCCGCTCGTCGGTGCCCAGTATCCGAAATCCCGTATCGTCCGTGCCGCTTGCACCCGCGCTGTCCGTAAAGGCTGCTGTATAGTAGTTGTAATCCACGGTTTCCGCAATTCGGATCTCGCAGTTGGAAGGCAGATCCTTTATCGTGATCGTCTGCCCGTGCGAGAGGTAGAAAGTATCCTCTCCACTAACAAGGTACAATGTGCCGTCCGCAGGTTTTGTGGCACCGAAGCCGGGGAGCACGCCGCCTTCATATTGGAAGCTTGTGCCCGTTCCCAGCAGGTTTCCATCCTTATCCTTGATGGCGACCGTAAATTCAAAGGCCTTGGTCTTGTCGCCATAGGCGCCCGTCACGGTCTCGGAAACGATCAGATTCGAGGTCAACGGGGTCGGGTTGTGGTAGTTGATGTTGTCATTATCCAGGAAACTGCCGTTAAACGGCCTTGTTCCTCGATTCGTGAAATATGTCGCGTTGCTTGGAGGCATATACGTAAGAGAAGATGTGTTTCCATTGACCGTCGCGCCCGCAATCCCAATGTTGTCATACTTGGTCGCAGGGTCGGCATAATCGTAATCCTCCGTAAAGATCCCGCCACCGTCTCCGTTTGGCGCTTCGTTGCCGGTGATGGAACCACCGGTCATGGTGAAAGCGCCTCGGATGCTACCACTGTTGGTACAGGCCACATACAGGCCCCCGCCATCACCTGTGGCGCTGTTGTTCTGAATTACGCCCGCGCTCATGGTTCCGTGAGCTGTTTTCGACAGATCCGCCGCCTTATCCAGATGGATCTCTTTGCCCAAATTCGCGAACAGGCCGCCGCCATAGTCGGCGTTGTTGCCGTCTGCCGCGTTCTGCCCACCGATTGTGCCGCCCGTAATCTTAAAGTCTTTCCCGGCGAACACGCCGCCGCCATACGTCGTGCCATTGCAGACACTACTGTTTTTCACAATCGTGCCGCCGCGCAGCTCGAAAGAGGTCAATGCGTATATGCCGCCGCCGTAGTGCGTTGTATTGTTGGCAGACTTCAAATAGTTGCCGGTGATCAGAGCGTTCTCTTCTACAATCAAAGAGTTCTTGGCGTACACGCCGCCGCCCTTTGCTTTGCCTGTGGATGCGTAGGGGGCAGCGGCGGCGGATTGCGGATCCGTGCCGATTCCCGTGGCAATGTTGTTTTTAACCACCGCGCTTCCGCTCAGTACTATCTCTTCCCCGTGTATACCGCCGCCGACAGCCGCCACATTTTTTTCGATAGTGCCGCCGGAGACCGTGATGATCCTGCCGTATACGCCGCCGCCCCAATTCGCCGGAGCAGTTTCCGCCTTGTTTTCTGCAATGATTCCGGCTGACATCTTAAAGCAGTTATTGCTGCTGTCGTTTGCGAACACGCCCGCGCCGTTGCCGCCGGTCGTGTAAGCAGCTTTGACCAGAAAATTCTTCGTGATTTCGCCGCCCTGCATTGTGAACGGGCCGTTTGCATATACGCCACCACCCGCAAGTGCAGAGTTTTGGGTGATATTGGCGCTTCCCGTCACGGTTAGCGGCGCATAGCTGAAGATGCCACCGCCGTGATATTTTGCATAGTTATCGGAAATTGTTCCGCCGTTGATCGTGGCTTCCGTTGAAGTGGAATATACATATACGCCACCGCCTCTCATGGAAGCGCCATTGGCTATTGTGTTGTGAGAAATCGTTCCGCCGTTCATCGTGAAGGTGCCTCTCGCATGCACACCGCCGCCGTTGCCTCTGCCATCGATGTCATCTGTGCCGCTGCCGTTGCCTGCCACGCTGTTTCCGGTGATTACGATGCCCTCTTCCAAAGTCAGTACGCCTTCGGCATACACGCCGCCACCGCGCGATGTGGCAGTGCAATTGCTGATTGTTCCGCCGTTCAGTGTCAACGCACCCTTGGCATACACACCGCCGCCGTCATCCGCCTTATTATGTGCGATGAGGCCGGTGCCGTTCATTTCGAAGGTGCCGCCATTGGCTATATACACGCCGCCGCCGTTCCCATCATATCCGACAGCGGTAGTCGCTGCGTTGTTGCTGATTGTACCACCATACATATGCATCGCGCCGCTTTGCAGGTATACGGCGCCGCCGTTTCCGACGCCGACAGTGCTGGCGGCGTTGCCGCTGATTGTGCCTTTATGCAGATTGAATGTACCGCCATCAATATATACAGCGCCACCGCGCCCCGCACCGCTGTTTTGATTGGTCGTATTGGCGCTGTTGCCGCTGATTGTGCCGCCATACATGTTGAACGTGGTGCCTGTGGGTACATAAACAGCGCCTCCGCCGTTGACAGGGCCAACGCCTGTGGACGCATTGTTTTTGATTGTGCCGCCGTGCATATTCAAAACGCCGGAAGTGGTAAGATCTTTGTACAGGTATACGGCGGCCCCGAGTGCCTGGTCATTTGCGCAGTTTTGAATAACTGCGCCGTCCTTTATGTTCAATATATTTCGCACGAATATGCCGCCGCCGTTGTTTGTCACGTCGAGGACAATGTTCTCCAGCGTGAGCTCGCCGATTACATCGAAATGCCTTCTTTTGATCGGCTGATACAGGGTGTAGGGTCCATTGCTGTCCGAGCGGAGCGTAATGCGCAGATTGGCCCAGAACCGCACGGCGTTCTCGTGATCCGTCATAATTACATCGTTGTCGTGCTCCGTCGCCGTGATGGTATAGGGCTGGCCCGCCGCGCCGTTGTCCCGGATATAGTTGACCGCGTTCTGCAATTCATGATAGGTCGCGAGGATATTGTCGGGATCGCTGTCCTTGGTGACGTAATAGCGCAGGGTCTTCCACTGGGCAAACAGGGTGAGGTCGCCGTACAGTGCCACAGGGTCTCCCGGATTGTAAGAAACGCCGTTGCCGTTGGCTTCCGTATTCCAGCCCTTGAAAACCGGCCTGACGGTTGTGCCCGTAAACTTTGCCGTGGCCTGCGTCACGGCGTTGAGCGTGGTGGGGCCAACGACCATGGCGCTCTGGATATAATCCGCTTCGCCTTTGCCGTTGTTGGCCTTATAGGTGATCTTATACGCGCCCTCCACGGTATCGTGCTCATAAACCAGATAGATATCCGTACCGGCCGTCACTTCCTCTTTTGTAAGAGAAGGCAGATTGGCGATGCTCTGCTGCGCGCCGGAGACGCCTTTTTTCCAGTGGACGTAGCTGTATTCCGTGATCCCCGGAATCTGCTGGGAAGTTAGGGAGAACGCGCTGCCGATGGTCACGGTATAGGTGGCGGGATTCGGCGTCGGTCCGATGGGATTGCCGAGGGTATCCATATAATATACGTTGACATTGCGGTCAATCGCGTTTGCGTTCACCCACACAGCGGGAATATCCGCCGCATACATGGCCAGATAATGGATGCCGCCGTCGAGCGAGTTCGCCGAGACGTTTACGCCCCAGACATTCCCACCGCTGGCCGCGGTGCGTCCGTAAAATCTTCGTGGAAAGCTGCCGCTGCTGTGCAGAGGATGCCCCGAAGGGATGGTTGTGCTGCCGCCAACCCAGTCCAGCATATCCTTGTGACTGGGCGCGAACAGGATATCCTGTGTTTGCGTCCCCGCCATGACAACAACGCTGCCTCCGGCGGCGATGGGAGAGGTCGCAACGGTATGATTCCCCAAATTCGGCTTCACGGCAATGGACTGTATGGTGGGAAGTACCTTGTCGTCCAGAACCTTCTTCATGCGGCCGCGAATCAAAGATGTATCATAGTTTGTGGTCGTCGAAGCCGTGCCAAATTCTAAATTGGAATACACATAGCCGCGCATAATCAGATATACGCAGGTGATTGCGTTTGGGGCAGTTCCGACCGTCTGCGTCTTCACGACGACCCAGGTGAATCCGTCGATCGATACCGTATCGTTGACCTTCGCGTTCTTCAAATTCGCGAACGTGATGGCCGCCGCCGGTGCGAAGCCGGACTGGAGAACGGCGTTTATGCCCGTTGCATCCTGCCCTTCGCCAAGCCCGATCATTTCCGTATACGCGATATCGGGATCGCCGCGCAAGGGGTCCACGGCGAATTTATTCTGTTTCGTGATCTCAGAGGGCAGTTCAAGGTCATCCTCCGCCGCAAGGCTGAGCACGTAGGTATCGGGTGTGAGATTTTCAAATATGTATGCGCCGTATTTATCGCTTGCCGTACTATCCAACGGTGTTTCCAAATCATCCGCCGCATAGAGCTGTACCGTATAATCCGCCAGAGGCTGATCGCTCGTATCCGCCCACAGGAAGCCGCTGATGCTGCCGGTCTCGGCGGTCGGTTCCGGCGTATCCGCAGGCGTGTCCGTCTCTGTTGTGGGCGCGGGACTGAAATCCGTCTCCGGGTCAAAGCCCTCCTCGGTCGCCATTCCGTCGCCGCCCTCCATCGCATCGCTGTCCGTCGCAATTGTGCCTGTGAGCAGCTTATCCGCCAGAATCGTGACCAACAATATACCCGCTAAAAGCAGGGCCGATACGATAACTGCCGCACGCCTTCTTTTTTTCTTTTGCATATGACTGCTCCTTTCGTGTTTGACGCATCTGTCTGTTATGTTAAAGCAAGCAGGGGCTGGCAGGTCAATACAGTTCATTGATTTTTGTCATTTTTTTTGCAAAACGCGGGAAAATGGCGAATTATGCCCGGATTATCACTATTTGCAAGAAAAAAATGAGATGTTTCCGTTAGAAATATGTATAATTTTTGCAAGTAACATGAGAATTTCGCCGCAGAAGCTTAGACGGTCTAAGGTTAGGAGTATTGTGACTATCTTTTTTTCGCGAAATATAGTATAATGTATCCATCCGGGGGAGAGGACGGGGGAGAGCATGAAAGACACACTATCCATCAAAGAATTTTCACAATTGTCGGGGATTGCGCCGACGACCCTGCGATACTGGGATGAAATAGACCTGTTTAAGCCCGCCATGCGGCACGAAGAAAACAATTATCGCTATTACACGCCCGAACAAATGATTGCGGTGAATTTCATCAGCGTCTTGAGTAGTTTGGGCGTGCCATTAAAGAATATCGCCGCGCTGCAGGACATTCGCACGCCGGAGAATGTCATGGATTTGATAGACAGGCAGGAAACCGTGTTGAACGCGGAAATGCAGCGCTTGCGTGAATGCTACACCGCTATACACACAAGGCGCGAGCTGATTAAGACGGGGCAGGAAATAGACAGCGAGCAATTGTATTTGCGAAACATGGAGGGATGGCGCCTGGTTCTGGGATCGCCCACCCGCTTTACGGACAGGTTCTCCTTCTACGAAGACTTTTTCCGTTTTTGCGAAAGCGCGGAATCCCTGCGTATCAACCTGAACTATCCTGTGGGTGCCTTGCATTTGAACGTGAACGCATTCTTCGAGCGGCCCGGCGCGCCCGACCACTTCTTTTCATTGGATCCCTTCGGCAACTATAAGACGGAACCGGGACAATACCTGATGGGCTATAACCGCGGCTATTATGGGCAGTTTGGCGACCTGCCGGAGCGCATGAAGGCCTATGCGGAGGAGCAAAAACTGCGCTTCAAGGGCCCGCTGATCGCCGTGTATCTGCACGATGAGGTCTGCATCAGCGAAAAATCGGAATATTTGGTGCAGGTCGGCATCCGCGTGGATAGCGAATATTAATGTATCATTCGATATCCGATGCCGCGCACATTCTCTATATAGCTGTCCACGTCGATGTGGACGGAAAGTTTTTCGCGCAGGCGCTTGACGGTGCTGAACATCTTGCCCGCATCCGCTTTCATGTATGGCGCGCGGTGTAAGCTTTCGTAAAGTTGTGCGTAGGGCAAAATGCGCCCGCGGTTTAACAGGAGCTGATACAGTATACTAAATTCCATGTGGGTCAATTTGAGTTCCGTGCCGTGAACAAAGGCCTTGCAATGCTCGCCCTGCGCCAAGAGTATGCCGCGGCAGGAAAGGGCTTTCGGTGCCTTCCTGCGTCTCACGCTGCGCTCGCCATAGCGGTGCAGAAGCGCGAGCGCGAAGAGCACATTGTCTTCCATGCAGGTTCGCCACTGCGAATAGGCGTCCGCGCCGCTGCGGATCGCCTCAATCTCCCGCTGCACCGTATAATAATCGGTGAATACTAAGATGGGCGCCGTGGTCGCGTCCCGCAGCAGTTGCAGATTCGGCAGGCATGCAAGGTTGTCCTCATTGACGGCAACCAGAATGAACTCCTGTTCCGCAAGCATTTCGATAGCTTCCGACACAGAATACACATACACAGGATCCATCCCGTGCAAGCGCCACGCAGCGGAAAATCCGGCGCGCAGGTTCGCGTCTATGGCCAACAATGGGATCATAATCCTGTCCTTTATTCTGTATTCCGGTGTCAGCATAAAGCTTCAAGCTGCTGCAATGTCAAGAAAAATTTTTCAATAAAACTAAAAATATTAGGCAGTGTCGACATGAGATCATGCAATAACCTTTAGCCACAGGAAAAGGCAGCGGACGATCACGGCGCCGACAAATGCAACTGTAGTTTTGGCATAACGCGTGGCAATGCCGCGCCA